>Ga0209278_1001896_pt1 | contig 12179 bp, 9 predicted proteins | sample JI81BgreenDNA_FD_187504 | JGI IMG/M metagenome (GOLD analysis project Ga0209278, IMG submission 187504) | Wastewater effluent complex algal communities from Wisconsin, to seasonally profile nutrient transformation and Carbon sequestration -... | ecosystem: Engineered > WWTP > Effluent > Algae... | reverse complement strand
GCCGCTGTTCAATGTCTATGCCTTGCCGACCGCGCAGCTTCCGGGCGCCTTCGACCAGCTTTCGGGCGAGGTCTATGCGACCGCAGCCGGCGTCGGGATCGAGCAGGAGCGGCTGGTGCGCGAAGCGGTGCTCGGCCGCCTCGGCACGGTTGCGATGGCGGCGCGTCAGACTTCTGAAGCGGGCAATGGCGCAGGGGCATGGGGCCAGCTGTTCGGCGGCTGGGGCGATGGCGAGAGCGACGGCAATGCCGCCGCCTTCGATAGCGACCGCATGGGCTTCGTCACCGGCCTCGATTACGGCAAGGCCAACGAGAACGGCAGCTGGCGTGCGGGTGTCTTCGGGATGCAGATCCAGAGCGATGTCACCATCGACGCACGCGTCTCGGCGAGCGAGGTCGAACAATGGGGCGGCGGGGTTTACGCTTCGCTCACCACTGGCGGCTTCGGTGCGACGCTGGGCGGTTACCTGACCGAGGTGGATCTGCGGGCATTCCGCAACATCAACCTGCCTGGCTTTGCCGAGACCAATGTCGGCGTGACCGAGGGCAAGGGACGTCAGGCCTTCGCCGAGCTGTCCTACACGATCGAGGCGGGCAAGGGCATGATCCGCCCGTTCGTGGCTGGCGCGATCGGCAGCTTCAAGCTGGATGCGCTGACCGAAACCGGCGGGGCTGCGGCGCTCGATGTGGCGCGCCAGAGCTACTCGACCGGATCGGTGACCGCAGGGGTCGATGGCATGGTGCCGCTGGCCAAGGGCTTCACGCTGACCGGTTCGGTGGCTGGCCGCGCCCAACTTGGTGACCGTGATCCGCAAGCCCAGATCTCGCTGGCTGCCGCACCGCAGCAGTCCTTCGGGATCAGCGGCGTGCAGCTTGACGAAACGGCGCTGGCCGCCCGGCTTGAGGCGTTGGTGGAACTCGGTGACAATATCGACTTCACCCTCGGCTACACCGGCCTGATCGGCAGCACTCTCTCCGATCACGGCGCCCGCGCGACCTTGCAAGTCCGCTTCTAAGGCGATCCGGCATTCCGGGTTGAACCCGCTCCCACCACGGTGGGGGCGGGTTTTCCATGTCCGGCGCCTATCACTTCAGCCGCTTGGGAACAGGACCGGCTGTTGTAACCTTGAGGCCGGAGCGAGATCACGAGGGAGATGGCAGATGCAGGGGTCACTGGCAGGCAAGGCGGCAATGGTGACAGGCGCCGCGCGCGGGCAGGGGCAAGCTATCGCGCTGGCACTGGCCGAGGCGGGCGCGGATGTGGCGATTTGCGATGTCGGCGCGGCCGCAATGCCGACGGTCGGCTATGCGATGGGCGGCGCGCTGGACGAGGTTGCCCGCGCGATCGAGGGGTTGGGACGCAAGGCCGTGGCGATGGCTTGCGATGTGCGTGATCAGTCGCAGATTGACGCCTTCATGGCGGCGACGCTGGACGCCTTCGGACGGATCGACATTCTGGTCAACAATGCCGGGATACTCACCGGCGGCTGCCCCGCGCACGAACTCGACGATGCGACCTGGACGACCATGATCGACATCAACCTGACCGGCGCGTGGCGCATGGCCCGTGCGGCGGTGCCGGTGATGATCGCGCAGGGTGACGGCGGGCGGATCGTCAACATCGCGTCCGTCGCCGGCCATGTCGGCACGCCCGGCTATGCCCATTATTGCGCCTCCAAACACGGGATGATGGGGCTGACGCGGGCAATGGCGGGCGAACTTGCCGGTGAAAAGATCACCGTCAACGCCTTGTGTCCGGGGCTGGTCGACACCCCGATGGTGAGCCACGCCACGGAAGAAGTCGCCGCTGCCCGGGGCCTCGGTATCGAAGAAGCCTATGACCTCCAGCTGACCCCGCATCTCATCAAGGAGAAGATCAGCGCCGAACAATCCGCCGCAGCGGTGATGTATCTGGTCAGCGATGCAGCGAGGGTGGTAACCGGTTCTGCGCTGATGATCGACGCGGGCTGGTCGGCGGTTTGAGGCATTTCTTCGAAGGGTGGTGTGCTGGCAGTTTCTGACCGCAAACGCCGAGATCCCTTTCGTCAAATGACTATCGGCTGCTGCGGCCTGATGACACCGCCCCGTGGAGCACCCCCGAAGCGGAGCCGTCCGATTTGCACCGCAAGCTTAGCCGCCACGGTCGGACGTTTCGCCTTCTGCCGCCTTCAAGCTCCTGATTGCCAATAGGGCGCTGGCTTGCGCTTCGCGGAGGCATTTGCGTTCGCGGCGGATGTTTTGCGGCAGGCTTTCCAATGCCCGGGTCTTGCACATCGCCTCGGCAGCGCGCCGGATGCGCAATGCCAGAAGGCGTTGTCCCTGCGGGGAATCAAGGACGAGATCGCCAACGACCACTGCCATGCTCTGCTGGGCAGGATCAGCGGCTGCGACAGCCGGGGCCGTCAAAGTGGCAAGAACTAACAGGGCATGGACGACAGTCATGGTTATCTCCTTCAGCATCGTACCGCTCAGCGATTTGAGCGGCGATGCGCGGGAGTTGGGCGATTGGGGTGCCTGCCGCTTCCCGGTTTCGAAATCGGACTGGTCACTTTTCGAATGGCACAAGGTTGATCGAATCCGCGCAGGCTGGGCGATTCCGGAATCGGCTTGTCGCTCCCGCCGGGCTCTGGCAGCCAAGCGCGCATGACAGCGTTCGAACAGCTCGATCAGATGGCGCGCGGCGGGTCGATTGCCTTGCTGGCCTTGTGGAGCTGGATCCTGATACGCGACCATTGGCGGGATGTGCCGGCCCGTCTGGCTGTGGCGATGAACGCGGCGATCTGCAGCTACCTGATCGTGACGTCGGGCTGGTATGAGGCGCCGAATCTTGCCGGTCTGCTGTTCGCACTGGGGGCGGGAGCGACGCCGGGGCTGTTCTGGCTGTTCGCCAAGGCGTGGTTCAACGACGAGAAGCAGGTAACCCCGATCAGCGCGCTGCTGGTGGGGCTGTCTGTGGTCAACACGCTGGTGGTCCAGCTGACATACCCCGGCGGAGGGACCGCCAATGTCATTTCAGCCGCGCTGTTCAGGGTGTCGATGCTGGCTTTTGCCGCAGCGGCGCTGTGGGAAGTCTGGCGCAGCCGCGAAGGCGATCTGGTCGAACGGCGTCGCCGGATCCGGCCGGTGCTGGTGTGTGTGGTCGCGGTCTATGTGATCGTGATCGCCTTTGTCGAAGTCGCCGCTGCGCCCGGCGGTTTATGGAAGCAGACCTTGGCCATCGGTTCTTTTCTGGCCGTGTTCGGCTTTTGCGCGGTGCTGCTGCGCATGGGGCAGGCCGATATGTTCGGCGCCGCGCTTTTGTCGGCTGCGGCGGCGAAGCCTGCGCCGAAGGGGGAGGACGATCCGCTGGCAGCCCGTTTGCTGGCGTTTATGGCAGCGCAGATGCCCTATCGCGACGAGACCATGTCGATCGCAAGGCTGGCCGCCCGGCTGGGCGAGCAGGAGTATCGCTTGCGCCGCACGATCAACGGCCAGCTGGGGCACCGCAATTTTTCGGCCTTTCTCAACGGCTATCGCCTAGCCGAGGTGAAGTCTGCATTGGCTGATCCGGCACAGCGGGAGGTGCCGATCATCACCATCGCGCTCGATGCGGGGTTTGGCTCGCTCGGCCCGTTCAACCGCGCCTTCCGCGAGGCCGAGGGCATGACACCGAGTGAATATCGCGTCCGGGCGCTGGCTGTTTCCGAAATCGGCTAGCCGTTATCCGCGAAAGTAGCGCATCAACAAGGCGAACGCAGGCAGATGGCGTCGAGCATCTGCACAAAGGACCCGATCATGCCCACCGGAATACCGCCTCTCGATATCCTGCTTGAACGGGGACATTTTGTTTTTGCGATAGACTTCGCCCGCTACCTGGCGGCCGCTTCGTTCATCTTTGCCCTTGTTTGGGTGCTGCGGCGAACGGCCTTGAGGGCTCGCAAGATCCAGTCGCGCGAGGCCAGTGCTGCCGACATGCGCCGCGAATTCGCGCAGTCGCTGCAGTCGGTGTTCGTCTATGTGATCGGCGCCTGTTTCCTGATCTGGGGCCGCGAGGTCGGGGTGTTCTACGATGTCTTCGGCGTCAGCTTCGGTCTGGGCACGGATCTGCTGATCCTTGCTTCGATCATCATCGCCCATGATGCCTATTTCTACTGGGCTCACCGGTTCATGCACCACCCCCGGCTGTTCCGCCATTTCCACCGCGCGCATCATCGCTCGATCACGCCGACGCCGTGGGCAGCCTACAGCTTTGCGATGCCCGAGGCAGCGGTGATGTTCCTATTCGTTCCCTTGTGGCTGTTCCTGGTGCCGACACCGGGCTGGGTGATGGTTGCCTGGCTGAATTTCCAGATCATCCGCAACGCCATGGGCCATGCCGGTTTCGAATTCTTCCCGCGCTGGTGGCTGGACTCTCCGCTGACTCGCTGGATCAACACGACGGTGCACCACGACCTGCACCACAATGGCGGGTTCAACACCAACTACGGGCTCTATTTCAACTGGTGGGACAAGTGGATGGGCACCGAACACCCGAAATATCACGAGAAATTTCGTGAGGTGACAGGGCGCGGGCAGCCAGTTGCAGTGCCGTCTGGTAGCAAGGCGACCGCTTGACCGGGCAGGACCTTTTGCGGTCACAAACAAGAAATATCGGGAAACCGCCGCTTGGGACGAATGGTCGGGGAGACAGGATTCGAGTCCACTTTTCCGACCACCCGCAAAGCCCGGAAAACCGCGGGTTTGAACACGGCGCGAAAGCCGTGTGCACAGGCATGTGACATAGGACGAATCCCGCCGCAAGGGCCGAATACAGGCAGGGCAGGGTGCTGATCGGCGAACGCGATGGGAGGGTGCGACCGGCCCGCTTGTATTGCTCATCCCGTCGCCAGCCTGCCGCTTAGGCAATCGTTGAACGGCGCGGCGGGCCGTCGGCTATGTCCGCTATACCCCATTGGCGAAAAATTGCTGCCATTCAGCAACCGACCCCAATCCGGCCATCGTGGTGTTAACGGGTTCCTCCAACGAATTGGTCAGAACCGCGCCGAAATGCCTGCATAGACTTGCAAGTCCGGCGTCGCCTGATTGAGGCCGAAATTGCCGCCGATGTCGATCTGGAGGTCGTTGCTCAATAAATGGCTGATCGCCGCATCGGCGGAATACTGCCGCACCGTCCCTGACGGATCCCAGTTCTGCGCAGTCCACAGCTCGGCTGCGATGGTCGTGCGAGAGCCGAGCGTATAGGCGAGGTTGACCAGACCCTGAAACTCGAGGTGGCGATCCTCGGGCTCCAGACTGTCGGCGAGCAACGCGAATTGCGGCACCAAAGTCAGTGTCGCAGCCCCGACGGGGACCTGCACCGATGTCACGATGCCGCCCTCCCATTCGCCATTGCCGATCCCGCGTTCGGCGGTCGGCACCTTGACGAAGGGAACCACGGCAATCTGCACGCGGTTGCCGGGGGCGGTAAGGCGCTGTTTGAAGCGCACGGTCAGATCACCCACGCCGCGCTGCGTAACGGTCTGCCCGGCAATGCGGCTGCGCACTTCGACCTGCGGGGGGAGGTTGAACTGGATGTCGCTGCTGTCCGTCAGCCCGAATTTCACGGTTGGGTTGGTGTAGAGCAGAACATCGCTGCGCTGCCCTCCCGTATCGGACCGCGTCCAGAAAATCGCATCGCTTTCCACCTGGATCATCCCTTTGGGGACGGTGCAGGTCGCGGTGCCCTTGGTGGGGCGATCCGTGCAGATCGGCGCAGGTTCCTCAATCGGGCCGGCGGGGGCATCTTGTGCGGACACAGGTGCAGCGGCAAACATCACAGCGCAGGCCGCTGCCGCAGGGGAAAACCGAAAACGCATTGTGGAAGCTCCTCATTGCGGCCCGTGCGCCGCTCGATGGCCGCACTTTTCGTCCTGACACGCCTTAAATCGCCATGCGGAATGCCGCGCCAATGCGTGAAATCTGCGTGAAACGCCGCACCATCAGCGATCCAGCCAGGCCTATCTTCACGCAGATTTAATGCGCGCAGGCCGTTTCCCCCGGCGAAATTTCACGCTGGCTTGGCCCATGGCCCTTTTGCGAATGCGAAAGGAGCCTTCATGACCTTCGATCTTCTGCTGGCGGCGCTGGTGGCGCTGGGCCTGCTTGTTTACCTCGGCATAGTGCTGCTGCGGCCGGAGCGTTTTTGATGGCCGCCGCTGGCATGTTTGACCGCGCGCTGCTGGCTCCTGCCGCGCGCGATGCTCTCGTCAAACTCGATCCGCGCACCCTGTCGCGCAATCCGGTGATGTTCACCACGGCGGTTGTTGCAGCGGCGGCGACGCTGATCCTGTTCTACCATCTGTCGATGGGCACCGGCGATGCGCTGTTCGAAGGCCAGCTGGTGTTGTGGCTGTGGGTCACGGTGCTGTTCGGGAATTTCGCCGAGGCGCTCGCGGAAGGTCGCGGCAAGGCACAGGCCGCGAGCCTCAGGGCGACCAAGGATCAGCTGACTGCCTGCCGGATCGGGCGGGACGGGCTGCTGGACCAGGTGCCCGCCACGCAGCTGAAGCGCGGCGATGTGGTGCTGGTGGTCGCGGGCCAGCAGATTCCCGCCGATGGGGAGGTCGTCGCGGGGGTCGCATCGGTCAACGAGGCGGCTATTACCGGTGAAAGCGCCCCCGTCATCCGCGAAGCGGGCGGTGATCGTTCGGCCGTGACGGCGGGGACCACGGTGCTGTCCGACGAAATCCGGGTAAAGGTAACGGCGGAACCGGGCAGCGGCTTTCTCGACCGGATGATTGCGCTTGTCGAGGGCGCGAGGCGGCAGAAGACGCCCAATGAAATTGCGCTCACAATCCTGCTCACCGGCCTGACGCTGGTGTTCCTGATCGCGGTCGGCACGCTGCCTGCCTTTGCCGCCTACGCCGGGGGCAGTATTCCCATCCCCGTGCTGATCGCACTGTTCGTGGCGCTGATCCCGACCACGATTTCGGGGCTGCTGTCGGCCATCGGCATAGCCGGCATGGACAGGCTCATTCGCTTCAACGTGCTCGCTAAATCGGGCCGCGCGGTCGAGGCCGCGGGCGATATTGGCACGTTGTTGCTCGACAAGACCGGCACCATCACCATCGGCGACCGGCAGGCGAGCGAGTTTGTCGCGCTGACCGGGGTTGCCGAGGCCGATCTGATCTCCGCCGCCCGGCTCGCCAGCGTGGCCGACGAGACGCCCGAGGGTCGCTCCATCGTGGTTCTGGCAGGCGAAGGCGAACCGCTTGCGCCCGACGCCGAGGTGGTGGGTTTCACCGCCCAGACGCGGGTGAGCGGCATCGACCAGCAGGGTCGCAGCATCCGCAAGGGAGCGGTCGATGCCGTTCTCAAACTGGGGGAATTCCCCGAACCCGCCGTCGCAGAATTGCGCCGCATCACCGATCGTATTGCGCAAGCTGGAGGCACGCCGCTGGCGGTGACCGAGAACGGACGGCTGCTTGGCGCGGTGCACCTCAAGGACATCGTCAAGGCGGGCATCCGCGAACGCTTCGTCGAGCTGCGCCGCATGGGTATCCGCACGGTTATGATCACCGGCGACAATCCGCTGACCGCCGCCGCGATTGCAGCCGAGGCAGGGGTGGACGACTTCCTCGCCGAGGCCACGCCCGAGGACAAGCTCGCCTACATCCGCAAGGAGCAGGCCGAGGGCAAACTGGTCGCCATGTGCGGCGACGGCACCAACGATGCCCCGGCGCTCGCTCAGTCTGATGTCGGCGTCGCGATGAACACAGGCACCCAAGCTGCGCGCGAGGCGGGCAACATGGTTGATCTCGACAGCGATCCGACCAAGCTCATCGAGGTGGTCGGCATCGGCAAGCAATTGCTGATGACCCGCGGGGCGCTCACCACCTTCTCGATCGCCAATGACGTGGCGAAGTATTTCGCGATCCTGCCGGCGATCTTCGTGGTGCTCTATCCCGGGCTCGGCGCGCTCAATGTGATGGGACTGGCGAGTCCCAACAGCGCGATCTTGTCCGCGATCATCTTCAACGCGATCATCATTCCCCTGCTGGTGCCGCTCGCTCTTAAGGGCGTGGCCTATCGCCCTATGCCAGCTGCCAGCCAGCTGCTGCGCAACTTGGCGATTTACGGCGGCGGCGGTGTCGTCGCGCCCTTCATCGGCATCAAGCTCATCGACCTCGCTGTCGCCGGCCTTGGCCTCGCCTGAGCCGCAAAGGAATCTGACATGCTTGCAAGCATCCTCACAATTGTTCTCATCGTCGGCGGCACTGTGCTGCTGTCCTGGCCGCTGGGCCGATACATGGCGGCGCTGTTTTCGGGCCGCTTCGCGCGCGCCGACCGGCTGTTCGCGGCAGCCACCGGTGGCGCGGGCGAGCAGGACTGGAAGCAGTATTCGCTCGCGCTCATCGCCTTCAACTTGGTGATGTTCGCCTCCGTCTTCGCCCTGCTGGCAACGCAGCATCTGCTGCCCTTCAACCCCGACGGGCAGGGCGCCGCCAGCCTTGACCTCGTGTTCAACACAGCGGCGAGCTTCACCACCAACACTAACCTTCAGCACTATTCGGGCGAGAGCACCTGGAGCTATCTCGCTCAGCTGGGCGGCCTGATGTGGCTGCAATTCGTGTCGGCGGCGACCGGAATTGCCGCCCTGGCTGCGCTCGCGCGGGGGATCGGGGGGAAGGCCAGCATGGGCAACTTCTTCCTCGATGTGCAGCGCGCGAGTTTCTGTGTGCTGCTGCCGCTAGCGATGCTGCTGGCGAGCGCCATCGCGCTGGCGGGCGTGCCGATGACGCTGGAGGGCGCGGCCTCGGCTACGACGCTGGAGGGCGCAGCCCAGACCATCGCGCGCGGGCCTGCGGCAGCTTTCGTCGCAATCAAGCAATTGGGCACCAATGGCGGCGGGTTCTTCGGTCCGAACTCCACCCACCCGCTCGAAAACCCCACCTTCTGGTCGAACGCGCTGGAAATGGTCGCGATCATCCTGATCCCGATGGCCTGCGTCTGGATGTTCGGGCGCATTATCGGCCGCCCCAAGCACGCCGCCGTGATCTTCGGGGTGATGGCCGCGCTGCTGGCGATCAAGCTCACCGCTGCCGTCACATTTGAAACCGCACCCACGCAGGCCTTTTCCGATCTTGCGGTGACCCAGGACGTCGGCAACCTCGAAGGCAAGGAACTGCGCCTCGGCGCCACCACCGGGCCGCTGTGGGCGGTGCTGACCACCGCCACCAGCAATGGTTCGGTCGGCGCGATGCACGACAGCCTCAATCCGCTCACCGGCCTGGTGCCGATGGCCGGGATGTGGCTCAACGAGACCTTCGGCGGCGTCGGCGTCGGCATGATCAACATGTTCCTCTACATCGCGCTCGCCGTGTTTGTGGCTGGGATGATGGTGGGTCGCACCCCCGAATACCTCGGCCACCGCATAGAGGGCCGCGAGATGCGGCTCGTGGTGCTCGCGCTGATTGCCCACCCGCTGCTGATACTTGGCGGCACCGCGCTGTTTGCTGCGACCCCGTGGGGGCTGGACACGCTCAATAACACCGGCGCGCATGGCTTTTCCGAGATCCTCTACGAGTTCAGCTCCGCCGCTGCGAACAACGGTTCCGGTTTCGAGGGGCTGGGTGACAACACCGTGCCCTGGAATATCGCGACTGGCCTCGTCATGCTTATCGGGCGCTATCTCCCGATCATCGTGCCGCTTGCCATCGTGGGATCGCTGATGGCCAAACGCCGCAGCGCTGAAAGCGCAGGCACGCTGAGCGTCGAGGGGCCGACCTTCGGGGTGATGCTATTCATCGTCATCCTCATCTTCGGCGCTCTCACCTTCTTCCCCGCTGCTGCACTCGGCCCGATCGCCGAGCACACCGCCCTGATGCGCTAAGGAGTACTGACCGATGCAATATCTTCTCCCTTCGCTCCGCCTGTGGCTTGTAACCTTTCTCGTCTGCGTCGTTGGCTACACCGTGCTGGTGCTGGGCTTTGCGCAAGCCATCGCGCCATTCCAGGCGAATGGCTCGATCATCTCAGCCAATGGCCGGGCAGTCGGCAGCCAGTTGATCGCGCAGGCCTTCACAAGCCCCCGCTATTTCTGGCCGCGTCCCTCGGCCGTGGATTACAACGGCATGGGCGCGGGCGGCAGCAACAAGTCGCCGACCAGCCCGGAGCTGACGGAGCGGGCAAATGAGATCGTCACTCGCCACGGTGCGAGGGCTGGTAACCCGATCCCTGCTGATCTGGTCGCAGCCTCGGGTGGCGGGCTTGACCCACATATCAGTCTGGCGGGCGCGCTCTATCAGGCTGACCGGGTTGCCGCCGCACGCGGAATGGCCGCTTCCGAGGTCAAGCGTTTGATCGAAGCCAAAGCTGTCAGCGCCGCTGGCCCCTTCGCGCCCGAGCGGATCGTCAACGTCCTCGAACTCAATCTGGCGCTCGACCAGCTGGCGCAGTAGGCGAGAGAGATGGACGAGCCGCGCCCCGCCAATGATGCCGAGCGTTTTTTGCGCCTTGCACAGCGCGAGGAGCGGGGGCGGCTCACTGTCTATCTCGGCGCGGCACCTGGGGTCGGCAAGACCTACCGGATGTTGCAGGAGGCCGCGCGCAGGCAGGCGGAGGGTCTCGATGTGCTGGTCGGCGTTGCCGAGACGCACGGGCGCAGCGATACTGCGGTGCAGCTCGAACCCTTCGAAGTGCTTCCGCGCCGGGCTATCGCTTATCAGGGCCATACGCTCGATGAATTCGACATCGACGCCGCGCTGGAACGCCGCCCCGGCCTGATCCTCGTCGACGAACTCGCCCACACCAACGCGCCCGGCAGCCGCCATCCGAAACGCTGGCAGGATGTCGCCGAATTGCTGGTATCGGGGATCGACGTCGCCACCACGCTCAACATCCAGCACATCGAAAGCCTCAACGATCTCGTTGCCGGGTTCACCCATGTTCGGGTGCGCGAGACAGTGCCCGATAGCATTCTTGATTCCGCCGAAGTCATTGTCGTTGATCTCCCGCCCGAGGCGCTGATCGAGCGGCTGCGGGCGGGCAAGGTCTACCTCGCCGATACCGCCGGGCAGGCGCTCACGAACTTCTTCACGCCATCGAAGCTCGCTGCCTTGCGGGAGCTGGCTTTGCGCTATGCCGCAGGTTCGGTGGACCGGCGCCTGACCGATGAGCTGGCGCTGGCCGGGGACGATGGGGATTATGCCGTAGGCGAGCGTATTCTGGTGGCGGTCAGCCCTGGCAAAGGCGGCGCGCAGGTGATCCGCCACGCCAAACGCCTTGCCGATCTTGCCTATGCCCCGTGGACGGCCGTGGTCGTCGAGAGCGGCGGTGCGCGCGGGGTTGTCGGGGAACAGCGCGAGCAGCTCGCCGAGAACCTGGCGCTGGCATCGTCATTGGGTGCGGCGCTGATGACAGTAGCCGCAACCGATGTGGCGCAGGCGCTGGTCGATCAGGCGCGGGAACTGCGGGCGAGCCAGATCGTGATCGGCAAGAGCCGCCGCAGCCGCTGGTTCGAATGGCGGCATGGCTCCGTTGCGCAGGACGTGATCCGCAAGGCGCGCGGGATCGCGGTGCAGGTCGTCCCGCTGGAGGATGCCGATGAACGCCCGGCGACCAGGGGTGATTACAATCCCTGGCGCGCACCGTTGTCGGCACTGGCCATCGTCGCGGCGACTGTCGGTCCAGTGTTCGCAGCGCAAGACTGGCTGCCGCGCGGGGCCATCGATATGTTGCTTTTGGTGCCGGTGATTGTCGCCGCGAGCTTGCTGCGAACCTATGCCGGGCTCTGGGCGGCAGGGTTTGCGGCGCTGGCTTACAATTACTTTTTCACTGAGCCGCGCTTCACGCTGCTGATGAATGACCCCGCCGATGTCATCACCTTTGCCGTCCTGGCGCTGGTCGCCGGTGTGATCGGCGCGCTGGCGGGCAAGGTGCGCCGTCAGGCGGAGACCAGTGCCGGTGTCGCCCGGCTGAACGCTTCGCTTGCGCGCTATGCCGGATTGCTGGGCGGGCTGTCGGATCGGGATAGCACCGCCGCTGTCGCCTGCCGCGAGATCGGCGCACTGCTGGATGTCGAGACGATCATCGTCAGCCTTGTAGGAGACCGGCTGACTGTGCGCGGCAATCCGGCCCACACCGCGCTCGACCTTGTCGACGAGGCGGCAGCGCGCCGGACGCTGGAACGCGGCGAAGTGACGGGGCGCGATACCGGCACGC
>Ga0209278_1001894_pt1 | contig 12190 bp, 7 predicted proteins | sample JI81BgreenDNA_FD_187504 | JGI IMG/M metagenome (GOLD analysis project Ga0209278, IMG submission 187504) | Wastewater effluent complex algal communities from Wisconsin, to seasonally profile nutrient transformation and Carbon sequestration -... | ecosystem: Engineered > WWTP > Effluent > Algae... | reverse complement strand
ATAGCCACCCCCTGTTCGGTAAAGGCAAAAGGCGCATATCGGATGCCTCCCCAACTTGAGGTGCCATTCTGGCACCTCAAGTTTTCCCACTCTTCGGGGGTGAGTTCAAACATAAAATCGGCCGGAAAGCGGGCTAAATTCCGCTTTACCTGGCGTTTGAGCATTTTGGTTTCTATACCATACAGATTGGCAATGTCGAAATCGAGCAATACCTTTTGCCCGCGCAACCAACAAATGCGGCTGCTTATTTCCAATTCACTGAGCGAGAGCATTTCCATGCGGCAATTTAGCTACGAGGCCGTATTCGGTTGTTTCGTGTTTTGCGCAATATTTATCTTGAATTGCGCAAATTTCAACTCACAACAATTCTTTGAAAAAGGCTTTGGCAAATTTGCGGCGGGGAACGGAATTCATGATGGCCAGCTCCTGCAGGAAATGACTCTGGTCATCGAGAAAATCGAACATGCGGGGAGCAGGATTCTTTAAGAAAAGTGTTTCAAACAAATCGGCGCCGCGCATTTGCTGATGTACCAGCACATGCAAGAGGGTATTGTCGTATTGCGAAAAGCGCCGCTGCCAAGCCGAGCGTGGCACTACTGGACTTTGGCCCTCCAACAGCCGTTGAACAATGGCATCGCTGTGGCGCTGAATGTTCATGAAAGTGTAGCCGGTTGAGGCCTTGGTCTGTCCGCCTGCGGTACCTATAAACACCACCCGGCCTTCGCTTACCGGGAATTTGTAACTGCTCATGGGAATACGCCCTTGCTCTACGTGCAAAATGTCGAAATCGCTGAGGTTGTAAAACATGCGCAGGTACTCTCGCGTGGCTTGTTCGTAAACCTCTTTGTCCCACACCTCGGGAGAAAAGACTGTGTACTCCACCAAAGCTTCAAAACGGCTCAAGGGCAAAACGTATACAAAACAACTGCCGTCGGTTTGGGGCACCCTGAAGTCCATGAAAACGGGTTGATTTGGATCGAAAAGCGGCTCTTCGCTGCGAATGTGCCATCCCAAAAAATGCTGCCACAAGAAGAGTCGCTTTTTGGCATCGTGTATTTCTTCGTTGCCCAACAAGCTCGAAAACACCCAAGGGGCAGTAAAACTACCTTCAGAGGTGTTCACTTCGGCATCGGTTCCACTAAGTCCGATATCGTAGATCTCGGCTTTTTTCACCACCACATTGGGTGAGTCGTTCAATTTGCTGAGGGCATAATCGTAAAAATCGAGCCCACGCAACATCTTATAGCGGTAAGGGGCCATGCGCAAATCGAGGGCGGCATTGGGGCCGTAAAACTTCACAACGTCCCAACTGCGGTAAACGGCCTCGTCATACATGCCCGGACCTTTTTCCCAGAAACACCAAGTACGGTCGTTTTCACGCTTGGCAGAACGGTCGAGCAACAGTACCTGCTTGTTGGCAAAGGGTTTGCTGGCCAGACGCAATGCCAAACTTAATCCGGCAGCTCCAGCCCCGGCAATGATGTAATCGTAGTGGTTATCGCTCACCGTTTTTTGGTCAGGTATTTCCGGAACAGGTTTTTGGTGATGATTTCGTGAGTCGTTGTGGTAGTTAGTACCATGGTGATGGTGCTAAAAAGCACAACTGCAGCTACAAAACCGGGGCCGCCTGTTCCGGCGATGCTGCCCACCATATCTAACACAGCTGCAGCGGGTTTGTTCAACAGCAGACAAACTGCCAAAGCCGCCAATTGCAGCAAAGCAAACTTCCACCACTTGGCCTGTCGGATGGGTAACAAGCCCACAATGATAGAACCGCCTACAAAAAAGGCAAATTGGTGGAGGTTCATTTGCACATGCACCAGCAAAAACAAGCTCACGGCGTATAAAAAGAGTTCGGGTTTGATACGCATGATAATTAACGGTTAAAACGAACAGTGGTACGGTACAAATCGGGGCGGAAGGCACGTTCGAGACGGGCGGCATGGTAGGTGCCTCCGAGCCAGTGCAGCACTTGGTCGCTGTAATTGGGACTGTTAAACCTCCCGCTTTGGCCGCCCGTGAGCATTAGCAGGGCATTGGGCCCTTGGGGCGTTAGTTCAATGATGGTGCGCATGCTGGCAGCATGGGTGCTAGGCAACTTGCTCGCCACGTTTACAGTGCGGTTGCTTCCATTGCTGGCAAACAGCGGCATGGCCAATTGCGGCAAACGCAGCAAGTGTTGAATGTTGGTTTGGTGAAACTTGCCATACACCCAGGCTTGCTTGTTGGTGCCGAACCGTTCGTTTAGCTGGAGCATGCTGCTGTCCCAGGCTTCTTGCGCTAAAGTGCGGGTGCTCACCCATCCCGACTTAAGGGGAAGTGAGTCATCCATGGACATGCTATTGAAAATATGCTGCTCCGATGGTGGCAAGCGTAACTCGCCTCCTAAATGGCGCACCACGCTATTCACCAGGTTGATTTTGAAGTTGTAGAACAGCGTGGGGGCAACAAGCGCAGTATCCATCTGGCCTTCCCAACCGCTGAAATAGCTGCTGTCGGCACCAGAAACTGCCAGGATGTGCTCTCCCAACAAGCGCCACTCCACGTCCACCACGTCCATGTGCAAGGCACGTAGTTCGGCCACGCCCATGCTATCGCGTGACTCTAACAGCTCGGTGATGCGCCTGCCACGTGCCGCCGGCTCATAGCGGGTGCTGATGTGTGCCGAAAGCGGATGATCGAGGTGCTCCTGGTTGGCGCTGTAAACGTATTCTCGTGAGGTGTTGAAGTGGTTGAGGTAGTTCTGCATGGGCACATAGCCAATGCGCTGCTCCTTTTTTACACCTTCACGAATGCCTTTTTCGGGCGATGGGTGCAGGCAAGCCAAACCGGAAGTCATGAGCCCGATGTTGCCGCGGTGATCGGCCAAAATCATGTTCTGCGGCGGCTGCATGAAGTGCTGCAGGGCAGCCTTGGCATCGTCGATGTGGTTGGCTCGCTCCAAGCCATCGAAAGCAAGGGCCTCGTTGGTGGGCTGCATGGCAATCCAGTTAACCGCCAGGTAGCGGCCGGCAGCGGTGTCAACCGGACCGAAATGAGATCGGTAGTAGGTCTTCACCAAATCGGGCTTGCCTTTTACGGCAATGCGTACTTCAAAAGGCTCCAACTTCTCCCATTGACCGTCGAGCTTGTATTCGGTGGCGTCTTTGTTTACCTCGAGCTGGTAAAAATCTACCAAATCCCAGGTGGCGTTGGTCATGCCCCAGGCAATGCTGTCGTTAAAGCCAGTAATGACAAAAGGTGAGCCGGCAATGCTGAAACCACGGGTAATGCGGCCTCCTACGGCTTTGTGCACTTCGTACCAGGTTGAAGGAAAGGCCAGTTGCAAATGGGTGTCGTTACACAAAAATGGATTGCCGGTGGCTGACTTGCGGCCTTGAATGGCCCAGTTGTTTGACCCGAGGCTGAGTTCGTCGTTGTTTTTGATGTAGGCCTGGGGATAGTTGTGGCCCGGACCGCCCACCAGCACCTCGTCCACATTGGGCAGGAGCACCTGCATTACACTGTCGGGCATGCTGAAATCGGGATAAATGGGTTGCGGCGCCCGGCTGTAGTGCGGATACCAGAACTGGTACAGCGGCTGGCCGAGTTGGCTGCGGATTTCAGTGGCCTTGAGGTCGTCTTCCGAATAGGTAAGCACATGGGTCATGTACTTGAGCAGGTAAAAGATGTTTTCGGCCTTCCATTCCATGGGGTCGATGCCCAACAGGTGGTATTCGAGCGGCATCGAACCATAAGCCATCAAACGGCGGTAATCGTTTACACCGGCAGCATAGGCTTCGAGGCGCTTGGCCAAATCGGGCAAACTGTCGGCCATGGCTTCGTACCAACCCGGTACCAGGCGTTCAAATTCAAATTTGCGCCAAAATAAATCGCTGTTCACGGCGGCCTCGCCAGCTACTTCGCTCACCCGGCCAGTTACTACGCGTACAATCATTTCCATTTGAAAGAGGCGATCGCGGGCATGCACATAGCCCGTGGCATAATCGGCAGCCAATTGCTGCTCGCTGAAGATATGCGGTACACCCAGGCTGTCGTAGCCCAGTTCGGCCGTACCATAAGGTGTTTGGCGCAATTCGAGGCTATTCTCGAAGCGGTTATCGATTTGCAAGGGAGAAGTGGCGTAAGTAAAAAAGCGCGAAAGCAAGGGCAAGTCGCCCCAACGCTGCTGTACAGCCCACAGCCAGCCCACGGTAACCAACAGGAGTAGGATTTTTTTGAACATACCTAAAGATTCTGTACGAATTAAGGCATTATTTGCGACAACGAAAAGTTTCGACGAATTGTAAAAAACCAATATTTTCTTTAAAAAATGCGCTTATTGGTTGAAGCGATGCGCATCATTCGCTAATATTGACCTTCCTCAAACCGGTATGAAAACTTCACGCTGCCTTTTTTCGGGCTGGAGCCTAATGCTCCTGCTGCTTTTTGCACAAATGGCCATGGCTCAACAAAACCTTTCGGGGGTAGTCAAAGACCAGCAGTCGGGCGAAACCCTCATTGGTGCATCGGTCATCATCAAGGGGACAACCATTGGTACCACCACCGATGTGAACGGCAAATTTGTACTCCAGCACAACCGCCCTTACCCCCTCACCCTTCAGATTTCTTATATCGGTTATCAGAACACCGATTTTGTTGTAAATAGTCCCGATAAACCCGTAACCATCAGGGTGGCACAAAACAACGTACTGCTGCAAAGTGTAGAGGTGGTCGACAGCCGCATCACCGAAAAACAACGCGAATCGGCGCTCACCGTAGAAGCCATGGATGTGCTGGCCATCAAAGAAACGCCTGCACCCAGCTTCTATCAGGGCTTGGGCAACCTCAAAGGGGTGGATATGACCACGGCCAGCTTGGGCTTCGTGGTTATTAATACCCGTGGCTTCAACAGCACATCGCCCGTGCGTTCGTTGCAGCTGATTGACGGGGTCGACAACCAATCGCCCGGACTCAACTTTTCGCTGGGTAACTTCCTGGGAGCCTCGGAACTCGATGTGCTGAAGGTAGACCTCATTGTAGGTGCCAGCTCCGCCTTTTACGGTCCGAATGCCTTCAACGGGGTGATCAACATGACCACCAAAAGTCCGTTTACCCACCAAGGCCTTTCTGCCAGCATGAAGGCCGGTGAGCGTGCCTTGTTTGAAACAGCGGTGCGTTATGCGCAGGCTTACAAGGACAAAAACGGCAACGATAAATACGCCTGGAAATTCAATATGTCGTACTTAAGGGCCAATGACTGGGTGGCCGACAATATGGACCCAACGGAACAATCGGTTGGCAGGGTTGGCGATCCTGGAGGTTACGATGCTGTGAATCGTTATGGCGACGAAAGGCTGTTTGAAATCAATTTGCCTGTTTCTCACCCGGCTTTGTACAGGTTTTACCGCACGGGTTACGAAGAACGCGATTTGGTAGATTACAATACCAGGAATTTAAAAACAAGTGCGGCTTTTCATTACATGATTAAGCCCAAAGTAGAATTTATTGCGGCTTCAAACTTTGGCTACGGTACCACGGTTTATCAAGGCGATAACCGATACAGCTTACGCGATGTATTGTTCTTTCAGAATAGACTTGAATTGCGCCAAAAAGACAAATGGTTCGTACGTGCCTATGCGACCAATGAAGATGCGGGACGTTCGTACGATGCGGTATTTACAGCGCTTTTATTACAGCAAGCGGCTAAGGACGATATTACTTGGTACGACAACTTTATTACCCATTGGCAAACCGTTATTGGTCCTGAATTGCGGAACAGCAGCATCCACCCCGATTTTCCCAATTTAGGCAGCTTTACCAGCTTGCAGGCTTACCGCGACGCGGTTCAAACTTTTTTCAACAACAATCCCGCATTGATGCAAAGCCTATATGGCAGGTCACGTGGAGTTGCCGACCGGACTGCAACCGGGGTAACATTCAATCCCACTTTCGATCGCTTTGAACCGGGTACCATGCGCTTCGACTCGGCATTCAACGCCATTACTTCACGCACCAGTTTTGAAGAAGGAGGTTCACGCTTTTACGATAAATCGGCTTTGTACCACATCCAAGCCGAGTACAACTTCGACACTACCAAAATTGGCCTGTTCAAAATTGGCGGTAATGGCCGTTTGTACCGGCCCAATTCGCGGGGAACCATCTTCAGCGATACCAATGGGGTGGTTTTGAGAAATTCTGAATTTGGTTTGTATTCGGGTTGGGAAAAACGAACCAATGAAGACAAATGGATTTACAGCATTACGGCACGCTTAGACAAAAACCAAAACTTCAATTACCTCGTCTCGCCTGCTGGTAGCATTGTGTTCAAATGGAAACCCGAGCATATTTTCAGGGTATCGGCCAGTGCAGCCATTCGAAATCCAACTTTGGCAGACCAATTTTTATATTACAATGTGGGTACAGCCAGATTGATCGGAAATTTGAATGGTTTTGATTCGCTGGCTACGGTGGAATCGTTCAGGAATTATCTGTCGAGTAAATCACCGGCTGATTTGTCTTACTTCAATGTAGACCCCATCCGTCCGGAGCGCGTACGAACCTTGGAATTTGGCTACCGCGGCACGCCATGGGAAAAAGTGTATGTAGATGCCAGTTACTACTACAGTTGGTACCAAGATTTTATAGGATTTAATTTAGGTGTAACCTTTGACCAAGCGCTTGACTTCGGCCTAGCGGCAACCAATATTCAAGCCTTTCGTATTGCCGCCAATGCTACAGACATAGTTACCACCCAAGGAGCAGCCATTGGCATTAATTACTATTTTCACAGACAATTTGCGTTACTTGGCAACTACAGCTGGAACCGTTTGGATTTAAGGGGCTCCGACGACCCCATCATTCCTGCCTTCAATACACCTGAGCACAAGTTCAATATTGGTTTTAGCGGTAAGGATCTTATCGTGAATTTGGGAAAGCTTACTTTGCCAGGGGTAGGCTTCAATGTGAATTACAAATGGATAGAAGGATTTTTGTTCGAAGGATCACCACAATTCACTGGATTTATACCGACTTACGACCTGGTTGATGCCCAGGTAAATTACTACCATGCCGACTGGAAAACTACATTTAAGCTGGGTGCTTCAAACTTACTGAATAACAAAGTGTTTCAGGTATACGGTGGGCCAAGAGTAGGTAGGCTGGCTTACATATCAATTCTATTAGAACTCGACAAAATTTAACTGCCAAATAGAACATTTATAAACAGATTAACTAACTTCAATTGTCTAAAACCTCAAATTATGAAAACAAGCTTACTTAGAATGGGCTTACTGGGTGCAGGTTTGTTCCTGTACAACAGCAGCATTGCCCAAACGCGTTACATCGACAAGGTGTTTCAAAATGTAACCGTGCAGGCCGATGTAACCTACGGTCAAAATTATCAAGTGCTTACAGGTACGCCAGTGCTCATTCCGTTGCAAATGGATGTATACCGCCCCGCTGGCGACAATGCTACCAATCGCCCTTTGATTGTGTATTTGCATACCGGTAGCTTTTTGCCACCCATCATCAATGGTTCTCCCAGTGGATCACGCAAAGACAGCGCAACGGCTGAAATGTGTCGCGAGTTTGCCCGCCGTGGTTACGTAGTGGCTTCTGTTTCATATCGTTTGGGTTGGAACCCACAAGGCAACCAAGAAGTGCGTACCGGTACCATCCTCAATGCCGTTTATCGTGCCAATCAAGACGTTAAAACTGCTATTCGTTTCTTCAGAAAAGAAACAGCTACCAATGGCAACCCTTACGGAATCGATACCACCAAAATTGTGGTAGTTGGGCAGGGAACAGGTGGTTATGCCGGTTTGGCGGCTGCTTATCTCGACAAAACCAGCGAGTTAAACTTGCTCAAGTTTATCGACCCTACTACAAACCAGTCTTATGTAAATCAGGCCATTGTTGGTGATTTTGATGGTTTTGGTGGCGCTGTTGGTGTGGCTAACAATCCGAATCACGCAGGTTACACCTCCGACTTTAACATGGTGATTAATTTAGGCGGCGCCATTGGCGACACCTCTTGGATGGAACCAGGCGATATGCCAACCATTGCCTTCCAAAGCGTTACCGACCCATTTGCACCTTTCAACAATGGTATTGTTTTGGTACCAGGTACCACTTTCCAGGTGATTGAAGTTGGCGGAAGTGGTGCTTTCACCCCCCGTGCCTTCCGTTTGGGCTTGCAAAGTCCTATGGCCGATATTTCATTGAATGATCCTATTTCGCAAAAAGCCAGAAGTTTGAACAATGGAGTAAGTGGGTTATATCCTTTGTTCATAGCGCCTTTCACTCCTCAGGCTGGTCCATGGGAATGGTGGGATTCAACAATCGTTAAGACGTTAACGGTAGGAACCGCTAGCGGCCTCACTGCCCACAACAACTCGATGCTCACCAATCCCAACATGTCTAAGACCAAGGCTTTGAATTACATCGATACCATTCAGAGATATTGTGCACCACGCATTGTGAATGTTTTGGGATTGCCTGGTAATACCGTGAGTGTGGCCGAGAAACAAGCCAATGAAGCACGTGTAAACGTATTTCCTAACCCCGCTACCGACTACCTCACCATCCGTGCTTTGGGCGAAAACGACCGCATCCGCAGCATCGAAGTGATTGATGTAATTGGCAAGCGCGTACGTTTCGAAAACAACATCCTCGAGGGCAGTCACACCTTCTCGCGTGATGGCTTACCTACCGGATTGTACTTTGTGCGCGTAACCACCGACAAAGGTGAAGCCACCCACAAGGTGAATTTCAAATAAGCGCCATTTGCTTGACAAAAGCCCGGGAAGCAATTTCCGGGCTTTTTTTATGAACTTTGAGGGAACCCAAACCCTATGAGATTATTGATATGCTGGCTGCTGTTGCTGCCACAATGGTCTTTGTGCCAAATGTATGTACCCGGACAAACCTATTGGTCGGCCGATGGCTACATAGAATACCGCTGCGGAAGCCTGCCCTTGATCATTACCGCCCCACATGGTGGCTACCTTTCGCCCGATAGTTTGCCAACTCGTGCTTGTCCTGGGGCTACCACCGTGCAAGATGGATTTACCTTGGAACTCGCTCAAGCCATCGACTCCATGTATGGCCTAAACCATGCTTGTCGTCCTCACGTGGTGATTTCGCATTTGCATCGACGCAAATTAGATCCAAACCGCGATTCAAGTGAAGCCAGTTGCAACGATGCCCGCAGCATGTCCATTTGGCGAGCCTTCCATGGGTTTGTGCAGGCCGCACGCGATACAGTGCAGCTCAAATTCGGCAAAGGCATTTTGCTTGATTTGCATGGACATGCCCATACCATTCAGCGCATTGAACTGGGCTACCAGCTCACCGGAGATCAATTGCGCAGCGGTGATTCGGCAATCAACAGTGCCTTCAGGGTGCAACGGAGCGGCATTCGCAGTTTGGTTGGGTTAAATTTGGGTGCTCAAACGCACAGTGCCTTGTTACGCGGCCCTCAAGCCCTTGGCACCTTGCTCCATGCTTCAGGTTATCCATCGGTACCTTCCCATCAAGACAGCGCACCGCTGCCGGGCGAGCCCTTTTTCAGCGGGGGATACATCACCGAACGCCATGGCAGCATGTTTGGCGGTACTGTAGACGCCATTCAATTGGAACATTACATGACCGGTATTCGCAATACAGTCACCAACCGTTCGCGCTATGCCGATACCCTGCGACTGGTCACCAACCGCTTTTTGACTACGCACTACTTTGGAGACACGTTGTTTTTATCGGGTTGTGCAGCTACTCCCAATGCGCTTTTGGATAACAAGCACCATCATTCCTGGTTCAAGGTATATCCGAATCCTGGCAATGCTTTTTACATAGATGCCGATACAGCTGGAGACTTATACCTTCTCGACATGCAGGGGAAAAAGCGCTTCCAGCAATCTTTGGCAAACGGCCAACAGCTCATTTCACCCACTTTGCCCGCAGGTGTTTATATCCTTTGGTTCAAGGCGGCTGGAAAATCGCCTGAGTGGCTGCGATGGATAAATGCTCCGTGATATTTTGTCAAACCAATGCCATCCTTCCTGACAATAAAGATGAAACAAAAGAAATCATCCCATGTAAAAGGACAATAGAATGTCCTCATTAAAATGGTAAAAGGCAGCTTTTTACAGCCTAGTAAATTTTGTCAAAACGTAAAAAGCCGCTCTGACTGCTCAGAACGGCTTTTATCCAAACAGGCGTGGTTCTTCCAAACCGAAAGCCTTTTTCACTGGCTCAACCATGTCGAGCTTCTCCCAGGTGAAGAGCTCTACTTCAACAGTCTTGCTGTCGGTAGAACGACTGCCCCAGCTGATGGTCTTTTTGATTTTCTGAGAATCACGACCCATGTGACCATAGGCAGCGGTTTCGCTGTAAATAGGATTCAGGAGGCCCAAACGCTTGATGAGCATGCCCGGACGCATATCGAACAAACCAGCGATTTTTTCGGCAATTACACTATCGCTCAATTTGCGGCCTTCGGCATCTTTCACCTTGGCAGTGCCGTAGGTGTTTACATACAAACCTACAGGCTCAGCTACACCAATGGCATACGCAACCTGCACCAATACCTGCTCGGCAACACCCGCTGCCACCAGGTTTTTGGCGATGTGACGGGTAGCATAAGCGGCCGAACGGTCAACTTTTGAAGGGTCTTTGCCCGAAAAAGCTCCACCGCCGTGGGCACCCTTGCCACCATAGGTATCTACGATGATTTTACGACCGGTGAGACCGGTATCGCCGTGGGGACCACCGATTACGAAGTTACCGGTTGGGTTGATGTGGAATTTGATGTCGGCAGTGAACAGCTTGCGTACACGGGCCGGCACCAATTTTTTAATGCGTGGCAGGAGGAATTTGTGGATGTCGGCAGTAATGCGGTCTTGCATGGCCTTTTGGTCGGCCTTGGCATTGCCGGAATTCACAAAATCGTCGTGCTGGGTAGAAATAACGATGGCATCGATGGCCTCGGGCTTGTGCTTCTCACTGTAGCGGATGGTCACCTGGCTTTTGGCATCGGGGCGGAGGTATTTCATCACCTTGCCTTCTTTGCGGATGGCAGCTAATTCACGAAGCAAGAGGTGGCTCAACTCAAGGGCCAAAGGCATGTAGGTGTCGGTTTCGTTGGTGGCATAACCGAACATCATGCCCTGGTCGCCGGCGCCCTGTTCTTCGGGCTTGGCTTTTTCAACGCCTTGGTTGATGTCGGGCGATTGCTCGTGAATGGCCGAAATCACACCGCAGCTGTCGGCATCGAACATGTATTCCGACTTGGTATATCCAATGCGGCGGATGGTTTCGCGGGCTACTTTTTGTACGTCAACATAACCTTCGGTTTTTACTTCTCCGCTTAGCACGGTGAGTCCGGTGGTTACCAAGGTTTCGCAGGCCACCTTTGAATTGGGGTCTTGCGCCAAAAATGCATCGAGGAGGGCATCGGAGATTTGGTCGGCAACTTTATCGGGATGCCCTTCCGAAACCGATTCAGAGGTGAAAAAATACGACATGCGTTTTCTATGATTAAGGGTGAATGGTGGGTTGACCGAACCGAAAGCGCTACACCCTAAAAAAGGAGGTCTTTAGCACTTTTTTTAACGTGGTTGCAATCGATACAAATCAATCCACAGCGGCACAAAGTAAGTGATTCTTATGCATTTTCCAAAGTACAACGGAACGGACAAGGCTCAATTTTGCAATGATTTTCTTCAATGCACCAATAGTTTTTGGGTGTAACTCTCATGCCCATTGTCGGTAACAACCAAATAGGTTCCCGCAGGCAAAGGCAAGTTGAGCTCTAACCGATGCTCGGTAGCGGGTTCCAGCCAGCTTTCGTAATGCTGGCGGCCATCGAGGCTGAAAACACGAATGCTGGCCGGACCATAAGGCACAGCACAACCAGCAATTTGCAGCACAAAACGCCCGTTGTTCGGATTGGGAAGCAGACGCATTTCGCAATTGGCATGCTGGGCATGACCATCCACGCCCAAGGCAAAACCATAAGTTATATCAGCCTTGGCAGCGCGCATGGGTTTGGCCGCCGTGGCCGCGGCGGCCACCGTAGCTTGCACCACCTGCTGCATAAAGCGGTAGTTGAGGGTGGAAGCACTGTCGGCAGGGGTATGGTAGCGGCTGTTGCGGAAATTGGCCCCATCGGTGAGCATCAGGGCCTGGTAGCCACGGTCCCAAAAGCTGG
>Ga0209278_1001893_pt1 | contig 12195 bp, 12 predicted proteins | sample JI81BgreenDNA_FD_187504 | JGI IMG/M metagenome (GOLD analysis project Ga0209278, IMG submission 187504) | Wastewater effluent complex algal communities from Wisconsin, to seasonally profile nutrient transformation and Carbon sequestration -... | ecosystem: Engineered > WWTP > Effluent > Algae... | reverse complement strand
CGTATGATGGTATGAATATGGGTAAGAAGATGTTCGGAGAAATTCCAATTTATATAAGGAGAATTAATCATGACAGCAATTTTAGAAAAATCTGAAGTAAAAGGCACTTGGGCTCGTTTTTGTGAGTGGGTTACTAGCACTGACAACCGTTTATACATTGGTTGGTTCGGATGCTTAATGATCCCTACTCTTTTAACTGCAACTTCTGTATTCATCATCGCATTCATCGCAGCTCCTCCAGTAGACATCGATGGTATCCGTGAGCCAGTTTCTGGTTCTCTTTTATATGGTAACAACATCATTTCTGGTGCTGTTGTTCCTACATCTAACGCTATCGGTCTGCATTAGACCCAAACTCTGTAAAACAAGGCTTTTGCAGCACACAGAGTTTAAAGAAAGTGCCTCGTAAATTGTTTGAATAACAAACAATTAGGTAGTTCTCTAATAAAGAGCTACTTGTGGTGACATGACGAGCAAACTGGGTGAATTGCGGGAAAACTAAACTAAAATATATATGCAACCCCAACCATTACCAAAAAGATTTATTAAAAACATAAAAAAGAAACCGGTTATTCCACCGCAACAATCCGTGAATATTCGACAAAATTCGATTGTATCTGGAAATGAACTTAACACCATTTGGCAACAAATGAATTCGGCCGGAAAAGGATTGAATCCTTATGAAAATTTTATCCAAAAACTAAGAAACGAAGAAAAAAACAAAAAAGATGACACCGGAAAAGTGTTAATTGGTATTGAAAAACACCACATTATACCACGATTTGACGGTGGAACTGATGACCCAAGTAACCTTGTGTTGGTTTCGATAAAAGAACATGTAATTGCTCACTGGCTTCGTTGGAAAGTTTTAGAGAAACCGCAAGATTACGCTGCTTTTTTATTTCGTATTGGCGACACCGAAGAAGCTATCACACAAAGAAATTTAGCTATTAAGGCAGCTCGTGAACGAGATAAAATAGAAGGACGTTTGATGCATGATTCTGCGTGGCAGCAAGAAATGGGAAAAAGAGGTGGTTCTCGTGGTGGTTCAGCGAATACTGAAAAACAATATCAAGCTCGACAAAAAGTCGGTCTAGAATATGGACGAAAAACAGGAATAAACAATCAAAGTGAGGAGGAGGAGGAACGACGACTAAAGAATTTCTCTCAAAATATTCGATTTGGGCTCACAGTGTAATAGCACAAACAACACCTCGTGTTAAGGATCGTGGTGAAGAGTTCTATTGTATAATTGAACCTAAACCAGCTTTTGTCGATATTGTTAATTCGTTAAACCAATTTGTTCCGGACGCTATTAGATCATCCTCTTCGTTTTATAAACTAGTTAATAAAGAAAGAAATCAAATGTATGGTTGGAGAATTGTTAGTATGTTAACCCGCAGCGAAGTTAGGGAGGGCATTCAAAAGTTCTGTAATGAAAATCCAGAATTTGTTCTTCATTTTGAACAATCATTTCTGGTAAATGAAGATCTTGAATAGGTTCCCTAAAACGTTCAGAGACTAGTGCTTGAGTCCCAACAATAATAGCACACAAGCGCCCAGGATCTTTGTAAAAAAGTACAAAGATTATGATATAGTCCGCTCCATTAGGAAACTTTTGGATACAGTGTTCTACCCAATTTGGGAAGCTGCTACTTTAGACGAATGGCTTTACAACGGTGGTCCTTACCAACTAATCGTTTGTCATTTCTTCTTAGGTGTTTGTTCTTACATGGGTCGTGAGTGGGAATTATCTTTCCGTTTAGGTATGCGTCCTTGGATCGCAGTAGCTTACTCAGCTCCTGTAGCTGCAGCAACTGCTGTATTCATCATCTACCCAATCGGACAAGGTTCTTTCTCTGATGGTATGCCTCTGGGTGAAATTTGCCCCTTTTACCTTAATTTCTAAAAAGGTGCTTATAGTTTTCATTTATTCAATGAAATTCGATATAAGTAGAAGCAATTCTAATCGAAAAACTTGCCTAAAAGGAGAATTTCCAAAAAAAGGACAACTCCTTACTAACCCCTAATATTAAAAGAAAAAGCATGATATCATTTCCTCATTGCAATTTGCCGGTAATAAAATATGATGTTTTCAAACTTGAAACAAAAAAATTGTACAATACACCGGGTATATATGCCTGGCGTTGCAAAATCAATAATAAATACCTAGTTGGTGAGACAATCAACCTTAAAAATCGAATTCCTAACCACTTAACTTATTTAAAAAACGGTAAAGCTAATAAAAAATTTTTAAAAGACTTTACTAAATATGGACCTGAAAACTTTGAGCTTATTATCTACGAAGAAGGTTCCTCTTGCGGGGATTTTATGTATCGTAAACAAATCGAAAAACAACTAAGTACTGAACTTAGTCTTCTCGGTCTTTGCTATAACTCTATCACTTGTGAGACACACACAGAAAGACCGAAAGGGGAATTCCCAAGCTCTCCTGGAGTTTACTGTATTCGATGTGTTGTCAATAATGCTCGTTATTATGGTGAAACTGAGCAAAGACGGGGATTAGCAGGAAGAATATCAAAATGGAAAAGTAAACTCAGAGCCAACAAGGAAAAAAATTTAAGTATGCAAGAGGACTGGAATTTCTTTGGAGAGGAAAACTTTGAATTTCTAGTCATTGAAGAGGGACCCGAGTGGCTTGATAAAGAAAAACGCTTGAAACGCGAAGAGGAACTTTGTTCTCTTCATGTACAAGAGGGAGGGGTTTTATATAATGTTTTTATGAAACAAAAAAGACCTCCAAGTATTCCTTTAAAATCGAAAGAGGTTACGTTAAGAAACCAAACAAAAGAATTTAGATCATACATCTCAACAATCAATAAAGGGCGTGAAAATGTTAACAGAAAAGCTGTTTTTGCAGAGAGCAATATCTATCTAAGCATCCAAGAGGCTGCTGAGAGTTTAAATATAAGCCCCGTATTAGTTCGAAAAAAAATTCAAAAGCAACTCTATCGATACGCAACCACAGAGGAAATTCAACAAGAAAAAGAACGAAGAACTACTCTCAACGTAGGTCCTATAAGGTTAGAAACTATGAAAAAGCAAAAAGGTCAAGCAAAACGTTGCAGAATTCATGGGGTCGACTTTAATAGCCTTTCAGAAGCTGCTTTAAGTCTTGGTATTTCGGTTCAAGCTATTTCCAAAAATTTGTCTGAAAAACGTGAAGGGTATTTTTTTATTGATGAGCACGGCAATCCAATGGAATAGGAGATATTTATTCATCCAAGGCCTAAGGCCTTGCGTTATATTAGGAAAATGTCTAACGACTATCCCGGAAGGGAGTAGATGCAAGCGCGTCGAAACGGCAGGGACCTTTTATATAACTCCTAAAAATAAAAGGTCATGATATAGTCTGATCTTTACAGTAATGTAAAGCAGGTCAAAATACACAAGGCTTTGACCGGAGATAAGCTAGCGACTTATCTTGAACACAAATGATTTCTGGTACTTTCAACTTCATGAAAACGATACGTGACTTCCAATAGTGATATTGGTTGAAAAATTGGGTGAACTGATGGGAGCCTGTTAAAGAAATTGGTAACAAGGCTACTTTTAAGCCTTGTATACAACAATTTCTTTATGGTAATCATCAGCCAAGCTTAACCTAGAGTCTCTTCCTTCTTCATACAATTGAAGTATGAAGTATGAAGTATGAAGTAAGAAAAAAGGGTTAAGAAGGTTCAGAGACTAGGAGGTGAGTAACTCTAACAATAATCCTCCCACGAGTGCCCAACTTCTCATGAAAATGAGAAGATGATATAGTCCGATACTCCTTAGAAATGAGGAGAGTATGGGATAAAGAGCCTATACATAACAAATGGATCGTATTCCAAGCTGAGCATAAAATGTTGTGCTCATTAAACTAGGTGAATTGACTGGAAAGCTAAGGATATTGACATTACAAGGCTTTGAAACTCAAGAGTCAATATCTATGCCAATCAGCAGCCAAGCTAATCCGGAAGGATTAGAAGGTTCAGAGACTAGAGCATACGACCCAGACCGGGTTATGGAGCTCCACGAGTGCCTAGGAAGAATTTTTATCCTTTGGGAGAATTCTTTATGATATAGTCCGACACTCCTTAGAAATGAGGAGAGTATGGGATAAAAAGCCCATACATAACATTATTCGAACATTTTAATGCACCCATTCCACATGCTAGGTGTTGCTGGTGTATTCGGTGGTTCATTATTCTCTGCAATGCATAAACTAACTAATAACTGTGCCATCTATTAGTGATAATAGATTGAAAACGGGGTGAATTATTTATAGGAACATTCTGAAGGTGGTTTTCAGCCTTCTCCTATATCCTATATTTACGCAAATAAAAATTTGCGTACTGGAAGCCTAAACTAATAAATTTTTAAATACTATCATGAATGATAACAACGATTTTAAAAGCAAATGGGAAAAAAGGGAGTTTTGGTTTCAATTTTTTAAAAATGAAGAAAATTTACGTTATTTTTATTTTATTGAGAGTTGTAAAAATAAAGATTATTCTGAGACTACACAAATGCATCTGCATCATATCATTCCAAAATATCCGAGCCGAGTGAGTGAATTAATTAAAGGAAAACGTCAGAGTTTAAATTCCTGGTCTTGTAAACCAATCACTCCTAACAAAATCGTTGCCAACAAAATCAAAATCTTATAACAAAATTTATTAGCATGGTAATCAGTAGCGAAGCCAAGAAGGGAGTTAGACACATTCTTTAAAGGTATGTATCTTTCGGTTTCTTGGAACGTTCAGAGACTAGTGGTTGAGTCCCAACAATAAGACCACATTAGCGCCCCGGATCTTTGTAAAAAAGTACAAAGATTATGATATAGTCCGATCCCTTTCGAAAGAGAGGCAACCCTAAAGGGTTCATTAGTTACTTCATCTCTAATCCGTGAAACAACTGAAAACGTATCTACTAACGCTGGTTACCGTTTCGGTCAAGAAGAAGAGACTTACAACATCGTAGCTGCTCACGGTTACTTTGGTCGTCTAATCTTCCAATATGCTTCATTCAACAACTCTCGTTCACTACACTTCTTCTTAGCTATTTGGCCAGTTGTTGGTATCTGGTTCACTGCTTTAGGTATTTCAACTATGGCTTTCAACCTAAATGGTTTCATCTAAAATGACTTGAGACCCTAATACACGGCGACGGTATTAGCAAACTGGGTGAATTGTCGAGAAGCCTAAGTATATAAAAAAGATATATATGGTAACTCGCAGCGAAGCCAAGGGTGGGCTTTGTGCCCTTGGAACGTTCAGAGACTAGAGCTTGAGTCCCAACAATAATAGCTCATTAGCGCCCAGCAGCTCTTGAAAATGGACGCATCATTTTGAATGATCATCAAACCATTTTTTTTAAAGAGCTGATGAAATAGTCCAAAGCCTTTTGAAAGAAAGGAACAACTTTGTCAACTTCAACCAATCAGTTATCGACAGCCAAGGACGTGTTATTAACACTTGGGCTGACGTAATCAACAGAGCTAACCTAGGTATGGAAGTTATGCACGAAAGAAACGCTCACAACTTCCCTCTAGATCTTGCTTAATATCTATACATTAGTTAAAGATTTAAATTACTCAAAAATTGATTAATTTCAACGTAAAGGCGTTAGCCTTTACGTTGAAATTATTTTTATTTATTTTTCTTATTCATTCTATTGTATGTGTACAATGTATGAATCCATATGACGTCCATTATAAAAGCTATTATTTACGGGGGTTTCTAGCGGAAGAGAACCGATGATTAAAAATCAAATAAAAAAATATAGAAATTCGATTTTTTTATTTCTCGGATTGAAAAAAGTGGACGTAATCGAATTTATATTTTTATTTATTTTATTCATAATGAAAGAAGATTAATTTCTTCTAAATTAAATAATAAAAAGAATACTTGATGACGATTATAAAAGATGAAAAAGGGGTGGCAACCCTGGCACTTAGTTCAAAGATCAGTAACTTCAATTGGCACCCCCCTGGCACAGGGGTGGTAATTTCGAAAAGGGGGTGGTACCCCCTGACACCCCTGACACCCCCTGACAAAGGGGGTGATAAAATGGAGTATAGTGTATAATGTCAAATCAATGTTCTTACTTTTAATATTCCACAACTCCTCCCCTGAACCAATGTCTCTTCGTTTCTATTGGTAATGGTGCTTTGATAAGATAGTTAGACCACTCACTCATACTTTCAGATAACTGAAGCTCAAGTTCCTTGATTCTTTTACTCATAGATTCTTTGTCGTCTTTTTCTTTTTCTTCTAATAATATAAAGGCCATTAAACCGTCATGGTCTAGAGAAAGAGGAATGAACCCTCTCTGCATCACATTTAATGTTAAAATACTTAATAAACAAACTTCAAAGCCTTGTAAAACACGTGATATACCTTTATACACTTGATCATTAACGTAGGGGTGAAAGCGATCGACAGTAAAGGTATATCCTTTGTTTAACCCCATCGTATAACACTGTTTATTTAAATCTTTCACCTCAATTACTAATTTAAAATCTTCCGCTATCCTTTTTGTTATCCTGAATATTTTTGATTGTGTGAGATGGCTTTTCGGTAAAAGATCCATTGCGTTACCTGTTAAATTATCTGTTAACCGCTCTTCACTCGCAGGATTACCGCCATTTAAACTTGTATACAAGAATACCTTTAATATTCTTTTTAACATTTTAAAATTCATTTCTATTCCCTCGTTGACATATAAAGGTAAGAAATTCTTTACTTGTAGTTCCCAAAAATTGCTTTTTGTTAGGGCTTTGTTAAGCTCGCTGTTAGGTGGTAATAATGAACTAGCAACCCTTGAATGACAAGCCGACATATCAAGTTCAAGAACCAGCATCTGCTGGTTCTTTTCAGTGAGTTTCTGTACAATTTTAATTAATAATGCTTTGTTCATACCATGAAAGGAATTCCCCTTTGAAGTTAAACGAGGGGCAAGTGGTGTTCTTTTGTATTCCATTGGAACAAGACTATTAAAGGTTCTTTTTGTACGAAAATAACCTAAATTACCCTTTTTTCCTGGCTTATCAAATTTCGTACCTTTCAAACTCTCAAAGGTTTCTGTTGCTATTTCTCTTTGTTCATCAACACTTATGAGTTTTGAAAAGTCTTTTGAGATAAGAGGACCTATCCTAGTTAATGACTCAACCATTTTTTCACCTTGTATTGAGAATAAATTCAACCTTTTTGGATGATACGCAATTGGTTGAGTTGGTAATTGACAGATGGATGAATGTTCATTCATCCAATCCTTTGTCGATTCTGATTTAAAATCAATAGATTTATACATATTATTCGTTATATATTCTATTATATCCTTATATTTGTACTTTATATTTGTTTCATTAAACCTTATAAATAATTTAAGTATGTGTACTCATTATTATTATTCAGGAGATAAATGAAGAGACATCATATGTTCAATGCTATCTATCAAATGAGACTTTGATAACATTTCATATATGATTTGACACCCATTCAATATCTTCTTTGTTTATACTTTGATTAACACTTTGATTAATTAATGAAAAACACATAAGTAGACTTTATACAAAATATTGATCAAACATCAATACAGCCTACTAGTTTGGGTGATCCTACCCATTTAAACTTGTCATCTATGACACGAGGTACCACCCCTGTCAGGGGGTGTCAGAGGTGTCAGGGGGTACCACCCCTGTCAGGGGGTACCACCCTTGTCAGGAGGTACCGGTGTATGTCTTTTATTTATTTATTTTTGTCAGAGGAGTGTCATTTAAAATACCTTGATGGCAGTAGTGCCAGACAAAAAGGAGTTATTAATAAGAAGAAGAATCTTAATGAAAATATGATTTTCATTAAGATTCTTTCTTTCTTTCATTTAATATTTGTCTTTGTATACTATCGAAATCTTCGAGTTGAAGAGACTGTACTTCCATTTCACTAACTTCATGTAATGGATCTAAATCTCCAAAATCAAAAGATTCTTCCTTTGGTAATTCAATTGACTTGAAACCAGACCCTTCGAAAGGATCTGGGCGGAATGTTATACCTGAAATTGCAAGAATTCTTGTCTTATTTATCATTGGTCTTTTTTCTTCTGTAATGATTTTATATTCTGATGCTAAAATATTCATAATGTTTCGAGGTAAATATAATAAGAACTTTGTCTTATCTGATATTTCATTGAGAATACCGTTTTTTACAGCCCACTCTTCAAAACGATTACGTAATTCATCCTTAGTTATTAGCAAATCTTTTGAACGATCATCATGAACACATAAAACTTCTTCAATGAAATAGTGTAAATTTGTTTTACTACTACTTGCAGTTCTTTCCATGTAAGATTTTCAAAGTCTCCCTCTTGTTTGTTGAGCTAAGAAAAATCTTGGTGTAAACATTGCCCAAAGAAAGAATGCTATAGCTAACTTATCTAAATTATCTTTTAAATTCGATATCATTAGTTTTTGAGGAATTGGGTATGAAAACTTCAGTGGTGTTATTTTCTCACGTAATTCACTTCTTTCCCAGATCAAAGGAAATTGATCTGGTGATTTATTTGATATAATTAAAACTTGACAGAACGGTTCAATAAATTCATAGACATTTTCGTGTTTCACTTCATAATATAATTGATCTCTTCCAAGTATAGTACGTAATGACTCAATCATGTCTTTTGGTATTCTTTCAACATCAGAAATTAATAAAAGTTTCTTATTCTTTAATGATTGAGCAGTGAATTGATTTTGATTTTTACTCAATTCCATAACAGATCCTTGTGCAAACATTTTTGCTATTTCAGCCCATGTTGATTTTGATGTACCTGGGCTACCCCATAACCAAAAACATTGTTGATAATTCCGACCTTCACAAGGTGACATCACAACTCGTTGTATAAGACTACGCAAAGCCATGATTTTCATTTCATCTTCTTCTGTCAATACCTTAACAAAGTTTTTAAAGACAGGTTGTTGTATATATCCCTTAATGGCACTTATAGGATCGAGTGCATCACTAAGATCACACTCACTATTCTTTATAACCAAATTATTATTATTATTATTTTGTGATTTTTGCGGGTTGATCGTATCGGTTTGAAAAGGTCACATTTTACGTGCTGTCGGATCTTGTTGACGTACCATAGTGCGTCAACAAAATCTAAAATATTTCCAAATAAATCAATCAATCAATAAATAAATAAATCAATAATGATTTCTTTATTGATACAAAAAACAAAGATAAAATAAAGAAATCAAGAAATAATGATTGATTTATTGATACACAAAACAAAGATCAAATAAATAATTTAATTCATTACGGTCACTTAAATTCATTACGGTCACTTTTTTCTAACTCCGCAGATTTTTTGCGGAGTTAGAAGTTCAATTTTGATCTTACTTTTCTGTTTAAAAAGGAAAGAAATTAATTAATAAATTCATTACGGTCACTTTTTTCTAACTCCGCAGATTTTTTTCAGAGTTCTATTTTTCGCGGAGTTAGATTTTCTTTGAGCTCGGTTTAAAACGAAAAGTCCTCATTACGGGCACTTTTTTAACTCCGCAGATTTTTTGCGGAGTTAAGAAAAAGTGACCGTAATGAAAAAAAGCGACCGTAATAAAAAAAAGTGACCGTAATAAAAAAAAGTGACCGTAATGAATTAATAAATTTGTTAATTCATAAATAAAATACGGTCATCGGTTAATGACCTGTTTTTTGGACGTTTCAACAGGTCAAAGGGGACTTGAACCCCTAGTCGTAACGTTAGGAACGTTATGCTTTGTCCTTTAAGCTATTGACCTGTGTTGTATACAGTTTAGGATCCCCACTCCTACGCCGTTGCCATTTTAATGCGTAAAGAAATGCCCATTTTATCCAGTCTTCTGAAAAATAGTCCGGATATATGGAAAGAAGCTGAACGTTTGTCTCCAGATTGGGCGAATTTTAAAGATCGAATTGGCCAAAGAGACCTCATTCTTAAACCCTTTTTAAAAATCCTTTTTTATGGGGCTTTAAATGGAGGGAACGTTTCGGATTCAAAACGTGTTGGAGATAAGATCCGTAATCTCCTTATTAAGAAGCAATTACAAGAGCATGAACAAGAAATCAGTCAAATATTATGTAAACACCCAATTATTAACGAGGTGAACATTTTTTTGAAGTTTTGTAACAAGTTGGACGGTTGCGTTCAAACCCCGTTACAAGATGAATGTGTTGATAAACGTCAGACCTCATCCCCTGGCGATGAAATGCGTGTGATTTTCAAAGCAAACTATAAATTAGCGAGTACTTTGTTACAATGTGTCGAATTCCTAACGATTGTTGCTGCTATGGACGCATTCATACAAATAAGTATCGAGAAAGATTTGGATATGCATATTATTTTAAACTTGCATGATGGTTTTTTATTTGTGTATAATAATTCTATCAATATCGAAGATGTTCATAAAGAAATTGTTATGTTGTGTTCGGATTTTTATAATAGACTTTTCAAGAAAATTCCACCTCCACTTGAACTCACACTTGGTACCGAATTAACAGAAAAATATATAAAAAAACAGCAAGAACTGTCAGAAATTGAAACCTTATGGTATTCACCCCCTTCATCCTCATAAGTTATCACCCAATTAAGAATGTAAATATGATATTTTTTATAACATATCATAACATATTTACATAATATGATATTTACGGGACATTTTTTTGTCCCTATGAGTGAAATGAATAATAAAATAAATAAATAAAAGTATAATGATTCATAAATATGAATAATAATAATAATAATAATATAAGAAACTTACAGTCCGTCTTAACAACAAGATGGCTCAAGGAGCATTCGACAATCTGTCAGTTACGAAGTACATCGCTCGCTTATAATACGAAAAGATCGAACACCTTTTCAATACAAGGGGAGAAGATGGTAGAATCATTGACGATGATCGGATCTCTTGTTTTCGAAGACTTCGCACAGGTCATTAGCCTTGAAGAGCAAAGGGAGTTAGCCATAACAAACTTCGAAAGTCTAAAAGGAACGAAGTTTGATAAACCCGGAAAGAAGGGTAATTTGGGATATTTCCGCACGAAAAGAACTTTCAATAGCCTTGTCCCAATGGAATATCATCGTACACCACTCGCTCCTCGTTTAACTTCAAAGGGTAATTCATTCCATGGAATGAATAAATCCCTACTCATTGAAATTGTGAAAGGACTAACTTCTAACAACACACAGATGCTAGTGATCGAGCTTGATATGTCAGCTTGTCATTCTAGAGTGGCAAGTTCATTGATGCCTCCCAATAATACTTGAAGATAGGTATGATTATCTTGTACGTGTACATTGTACGTGTTCATGTGAATTTGCCCGCTGCGCAGATGAAGCACAGCGGGCAATATCAATTCAATAGATGTGTACAACGTATGAATCCATAATCATATTCATACATTTAAAATGTATGAATATAAATATGAATCAGTTTGAAGATAATTAAAGCTTGTCAATAGTTTCAAACTCAAATTTAATTTCTTTCCAAACTTCACAAGCTGCAGCAAGTTCTGGAGACCATTTGCACGCTGCACGGATAACATCACCACCTTCTCTCGCTAAGTCTCTACCTTCGTTACGAGCTTGAGTACAAGCTTCTAAAGCTACACGGTTAGCAGCAGCACCTGGAGCGTTACCCCATGGGTGACCTAATGTACCACCACCGAATTGTAGACAAGCATCATCACCGAAAATTTCAACAAGAGCAGGCATGTGCCATACGTGAATACCACCTGAAGCAACTGGCATAACACCTGGTAATGAAGCCCAATCTTGTGAAAAGTAGATACCACGGCTACGATCTTTTTCAACATAATCGTCACGCATTAGGTCAACAAAACCTAAAGTTACTTCACGTTCACCTTCTAATTTACCTACTACAGTACCAGAGTGTAAGTGGTCACCACCAGACATACGTAGTGCTTTCGCTAGCACGCGGAAGTGGATTCCGTGATTACGTTGACGGTCAATAACTGCGTGCATAGCACGGTGAATGTGTAGAAGAAGTCCGTTATCACGACAGAAATTTGCAAGGCTAGTGTTAACTGTGAAACCTCCAGTTAAGTAGTCATGCATAATAATAGGTACACCTAGTTCTTTTGCACATTGTGCACGTTTAAGCACTTCTTCAGCAGTTCCAGCTGTTGCATT
>Ga0209278_1001892_pt1 | contig 12205 bp, 12 predicted proteins | sample JI81BgreenDNA_FD_187504 | JGI IMG/M metagenome (GOLD analysis project Ga0209278, IMG submission 187504) | Wastewater effluent complex algal communities from Wisconsin, to seasonally profile nutrient transformation and Carbon sequestration -... | ecosystem: Engineered > WWTP > Effluent > Algae... | reverse complement strand
AAAATTGCTATAACAACGGAACGTAAACTATTACACAATGGCAAACAAAATTGAAGTTAAAGATTTATTAGAAGCAGGTGTTCACTTTGGACACATGACTCGTAAATGGGATCCAAATATGGCTCCATACATTTATATGGAAAGAAATGGTATTCATATCATCAATCTATATAAAACTGCAGCTAAAATTGAAGAAGCTAACGAAGCTTTGAAAAAAATTGCTGCATCTGGTAGAAAAGTACTTTTCGTAGCTACCAAAAAACAAGCAAAAGACATTGTAGCTGAAAAAGCTGCGGCTTGTAACATGCCTTACATCACTGAAAGATGGCCAGGTGGAATGTTAACTAACTTTGTTACTATCCGTAAAGCTGTTAAAAAAATGGCTTCTATCGATAAAATGAAGAAAGACGGAACATTCATGACACTTTCTAAAAAAGAAAGATTACAAGTTGATCGTCTACGTGCTAAATTAGAGAAGAACTTAGGTTCTATCGCTGACATGTCTAGATTACCTGCTGCATTATTCGTAGTAGATATCAAAGCTGAACACATCGCAGTAAAAGAAGCACAAAAATTAAACATTCCAGTTTTCGCAATGGTTGATACTAACTCTGATCCACGTGAAGTAGATTACGTTATCCCAGCCAATGATGATGCTTCAAAATCAATTGATAAAATTTTATCTTTAGTTACTGATGCTGTAAAAGACGGATTAGCAAACAGAACTTCTGACAAAGAAGTTGATGCTCCAGAAGTTGAAACAGCTGTTGCTGAAGTTGCTGCTCCAGAAGTAGAAGCTACAGAAACTAAATCTGAAGAATAAATCAACAACATAATTACGAATTATGAGTTTCGAATTGCGTTGTTTTGGCGTAATTTTTAATTCGTAATTCGTAATTTTTTTTAAAGAATTTTTTAATCTTAAAATATAAAAAACAAAATGGCAACAATTACTGCTGCAGACGTAAATAAATTAAGACAATCTACAGGTGCCGGAATGATGGACTGTAAAAAAGCTTTAGTTGAAGCTGATGGAGATTTCGATAAAGCAATACAAATCCTTAGAGAAAAAGGACAAAAAGTTGCTGCTAACCGTTCTGACCGTGAGTCTTCTGAAGGTGCTGCTGTTTCTTTTGTTAATGCAGACAATACAAAAGGAGCAATCATTACTCTTAACTGTGAAACAGATTTCGTAGGTAAAAACGAAGCTTTCGTAACTTTAGCTAAAGATTTAGTAGAAAGAGCAATCAACTTCTCTTCTAAAGAAGAATTCTTAGCTTCTGATTTCAACGGAATTACAGTTGCTGAGAAATTAATCGAGCAAACTGGTGTTATCGGTGAAAAAATTGAAATCGGTGGTTTTGAAATTTTAGAAGGTGCATTCGTTGGATCTTATGTTCACGTAAACAAAATTGCCGCTTTAACAGCTATTTCTGCTAAAGTTGACAACGCTGAAACGTTAACAAAAGACATCTCTATGCAAGTAGCTTCAATGGGTGCTGATACTTTATCATACAAAGATTTTGATCCTGCATTCGTTGCTTCTGAATTGGCTGCTCGTATTGCTGTAATCGAAAAAGAAAACGAAGAAGCTGCACGTTTAGGAAAAACATTGAAAAACGTTCCTAAATACATCTCTTACTCTCAATTAACTCCAGAAGTTATCAAACAAGCAGAAGAAGATGCAAAAGCTGAATTAAAAGCTGAAGGTAAACCAGAGCAAATTTGGGACAAAATCCTTCCAGGAAAAGTAGCTCGTTTTATTTCTGATAACACTACTTTAGATCAAGAAAAAGCATTATTAGACCAAAACTTCATCAAAGATGATAGTAAAAAAGTGGCTGATTATGTAAAAGGATTTAATGTAGAAATCACAGGTTTCAAACGTGTTTCTTTAGGATAATTCAATATCAAATTTTAGATATTAGATTTTAAATATCAACCTCGTTTCTTAATTGAAACGAGGTTTTTTATTTTACAATCTACCCTTCTATCCTACTTAAAAAATCCACTACTCTTTACATTTACACATTTGATAGTAAACCAAAATAATCAAATAATTAGAGCAAAATAAAGTATTTCTAAAACTACGCAAAACAAAACATTTCCTTATAAAAGGTATTCTTCCCGAAAGCAAAGGTATTCTTCCCGAAGACATGGGGAAACTTCCCGAAGGCATGGGGAAACCTCCCGAAGACGTGGGGAAACTTCCCGAAAGCTCGGGGAAACCTCCCGAAAGCTCGGGGAAACTTCCCGAAGGTGTGGGGAAACTTCCCGAAGGCTTCGGGAAACTTCCCGTAATATTGTAAAATAGCGATTAAGCCTTATATTCATTGGAACAAAGAAGATTTAAAGCATCATTATTCTACATAAAAACCTTTATTTATAGCAATTTGCACTGTTTTTTCTTTAATGATAAATAGATTTTTAAAAATTTATAACGATTTACCAAGTAATTCTTTTACACAAAAACTAATAGTACTATTGCTTTAAAGAAGAGAGAGAAAATCATGATTTTTTTAATAGTATTTGATTTTTATACTAATACTTTTTTTTCAAATTGAAAACATTCTAATTTAAGATGTTATTTAATGATTTCTTTTTCTATTTTTGTTTTTTGTTATAAAACAACCTATTAGCGCTTATTCAAAAACTTAAGATTTATGAAATATTTCAAATTCACTTTATCATTATTTAGCTTATTATTGTTATTTAATTGTACCTCATCACCCGATATTGACAATGAAATTCCTGAGTTGAACTTACCTCCATCTATTGGCGTTATTTCTACAGTTGAAATAACCGAGGTAACTATGAGTTCAGCACTTTCTGGAGGAGTTATTAGTTCAGATGGTGGCTCACCGATAACGGCAAAAGGTATTGTTTGGGGTATCAATCCTAACCCAACGATAGCTTTGAGCACAAAAACCTCTGAAGGTTCTGGTACAGATGGTTTTACTAGTCAGTTGGCAGAATTAGAATCAAATAAAATCTACTATGTTAGAGCTTATGCTACTAATATTAATGGTACTGCCTATGGAAATCAGGTTAGTTTTAAAACGCTGATTGATCCAAATGATTTACCGGTAGTTTCTACAGCTCCGGTAACTGAAATCACAACAAGCACTGTTAAAACCGGTGGAACTGTTACTAATAGTGGTGTTTCGCCAGTTACTACAAAAGGAATTGTTTGGAGTTTGGCTCCAGAACCTACATTAGATGTAAATGCTGGTTTTACTTCCAATGGTTTTGGGCTTGGAAATTTTGTTAGTGAAATAGCTAATTTATCGCCTAGTACTACATATTATGTTAGAGCATATGCAACAAATTCGTATGGAACAGCTTATGGAAGTGATGAAGCTTTTACAACTCAAGCATTATTGTATAGTCCTGGAACTGGTGTAACTGATATTGATGGCACTACATATAGCTCTGTTATCTTAAATGGAAAAGAATGGGCTACTAAAAACTTGAATGTATCTAAATATCGTAATGGTGATGCAATTCCTCAAGTTCAAGATGCTACAGAATGGGCTAACTTAACAACAGGAGCTTGGTGTTACTATTCTTATCAAACTAGTAATGGAACTATGTATGGAAAACTATACAACTGGTATGCAGTGAATGATGCCAGAGGACTTGCTCCAGCAGGATGGCATGTTTCAACCAATGCTGATTGGAATTCGCTTATAGAATTTTTAGGCGGTGCAGAAGTAGCTGGAGGATTGATGAAAGAAATTGGAACTACTCATTGGCAAAATCCTAATGTTGGTGCTGTAAATACTTCTGGTTTTACGGCTTTGCCAGGAGGTAATTGTTTAGCAAACGGAAGTTTTGGAAGCATTGGAACAATTGGTTACTGGTGGTCAACAGACAGTTATAATCCTACAAGCGCATGGTGTGCAGGTTTATATCACAATACAAAATCAATAACTAGAACACCAACCGATAAAAAACAAGGCTTTTCAATAAGAATTGTAAAAAACTAACCAACAAAATATATAAATTTAAAAACCCCAATTCAAACAGAATTGGGGTTTTTCTTTTGTGAATATTACTTTGCTATGGGGAAGTTTCTCGCACGCATCAATGCATCGCTTGTTGCAGCTTTTCCTCTGTATTTTTTATAGGCAATTTCAGGATCAATAGTGTTTCCAACGCTAAAAACATTATCCAATAAACGTTTAGAAACTTCTTTGTCATATAATCCTGCTTTAGATTCCGTGAAAGCTTCGGTAGCATCGGCACTAATAACATCTGCCCACAAATAGCCATAATATCCAGCGGCATAATCATCGCCTGAAAAGATATGTCCAAACTGTGGAATTCGGTGACGCATTACAATTTCTGAAGGCATTTTTAGTTCCGTTAAAGTTGTTTTCTCAAAATCTCTTGGATCAATTTCAGGATTTTCTAATAAGTGTAATTTCATATCCACTAAAGCACTCGAAATGGTTTCTACCGTAGAAAAACCTTCGTTGAATGTTGCCGCTTCTTCAATTCGTTTTACTAAAGACATTGGCATTGGTTCTTTCGTTTGATAATGCAAAGCAAATTTATTCAAGACTTCTGGCGTAGATAACCAACGTTCTAAAATTTGTGATGGAAACTCCACATAATCTCGTGGTGTATTTGTTCCTGATAAACTTGGATAGGTAACATCAGAACACAATCCGTGTAAAGCATGACCAAATTCATGGAAAAGCGTAGAAGCATCATCCCACGAAATCAGGATTGGTTCGTTGTCATTTCCTTTGATGAAATTACAATTATTGGAAACCAAGGTCAAAACATCGCCATTAACTCGGCTTTGTTCTCTATAAGCGGTCATCCAAGCACCAGAACGTTTTCCTTTTCGTGCATAAGGATCAAAATAGAATAAGCCAACTGTTTTTCCTGAATTTCTACGAGAAACTTCCCAAACGCGAACATCTTGATGAAAAACAGGAACATTAGTAACTTGCTTAAAATTCAAATTGAAAACTTCGCCAGCAACCCAAAACATTCCTTCACGAAGTTTTTCTAGCTGTAAATAAGGTTTGATTTGATTAGCATCGACATCATATTTTGCTTTGCGTACTTTTTCGGCATAATAGCGATAATCCCAAGGTGCAATTTTAAAATTTCCGCCTTCGGTTTCCACCATTTTTTGCATTTCGGCAACATCTTGATGCACTTTTTCCACAGCTGGTTGCCAAACGGAAAGCATCAATTCCATTGTTTTTTCAGGATTTTGCGCCATGGTGTTTGACAAACTCCAATCGGCAAAGGTTTTAAATCCAAGTAGTTTTGCTTTCTCGGCACGTAGTTTTAATATCTTAACCAAAATAGCATTGTTGTTATTTTCATTGGAATTATCGCCACGTTTTACAAAAATATCAAATGCTTTCTCGCGCAAATCTCTTCGAGATGAAAACGTCAAAAATGGCTCAATCGACGAACGCGTGTTGGCAATGCAACCCATTACATCTAGGTTTCTTTCTTTGGCTTCGGCAATGGCAGCGTTTTTTAATTCGGTTGGCAAACCTTCAAAATCGGCTTCGGTTTTTAATTCTAAATAATAATTGCTTTCATCCGCCAATTGATTTTGACTAAACTTGGTGAAAAGCGTTGCCAATTCCTGATTGATTTTGGCAATTTTAGCTTTGTTTTCCGCAGATGCTTTTGCGCCTTCGCGAACAAAATTAGCATAATGATACCAAACCAAGCGTTGTTGTTCGCCAGTTAATTTGCTTTTGTCTTTGGAATAATAAACGGTTTCAATTCGGTCAAACAACTTTTTGTTTTGATAAATTTTACTGTTCAATTCCGAAAATAATGGTGTAATTTCCACTTCGATAGGTTCAAATTCGGGCGTATTCAAATTGGAACTGTAAATATCAAAAACAGCTTTTGCCTGACTTAATTTTTTTCCTGCTTTTTCCATGGCAACAATGGTGTTTTCGAATGTTGCTGGTTTTGGATTATTGGCAATTGTATTGTATTCGTCTAGTTTTTCCTGAATTGCAATTTTTATTGCAGGTTTCAAATCGGAGATTTTATATTCGTTAAACGCTGGAACGCCACCATAATTTCCAGTCCAATTTTTTAATAACGGATTTTGACTGTTTTGTGCTTCGGCAGTAACAATTGGAATACTCATAAGCAAGGTTAACATTAATTTTTTCATGGATAATTGTATTTTTTCAAAAATACGCAAAATAGAATTGCAATTGAAAGTAAATTGATAACTCATAATGTTCTATTTTTGAGAAAAGAAATTATCATGTTCACTAGAAGAAAAGATACCGTTTATATTGTCCTTGCTGGGATTTTTATTACCAATGCGATAGTTGCCGAACTTACTGGCGGAAAGCTGATTGATGTTTTTGGCGTTCCAATGAGTATCGGGATTTTGCCTTGGCCAATTGTTTTTGTAACCACCGATTTGATCAATGAATATTTTGGCGAAAAAGGAGTGAAGCGATTGTCACTGATTACAGCAGGATTGATTGCTTATACTTTTTTAGTGCTTTTTATGGCGATGAAAATTCCTTCTACTGGAATAAGTTCGGTTACAACTGAGCAATTTAATGCCGTTTTTGGACAAAGCCAGCTGATTATTGTTGGAAGTATTGCTGCTTTTTTAGTTTCGCAGTTGATTGATGTTACGATTTTTCATTTTGTCAAAAGACGAACCGGCAACAAAATGATTTGGCTTCGAAGTACTGGTTCAACGGTGATTTCGCAGTTTTTTGATAGTTTTATCGTATTGGGAATTGCGTTTTATCTGCCAGGAATTATGGATTTTAAAACCTATATAATTTCGGGATTAACTGGTTATTCGGTAAAATTAGTCATTGCAGTTTTAATGACGCCGATGATTTATTTAGGACATTATGTAATACAAAAATACATTTCAAAAGATGGAAAATAAAGTTCGATGTGCTTGGTGTGAAAAAGATGATTTGTATCGAGATTATCATGATAACGAATGGGGAAATCCAGTTTATGACGATGAAACCATTTTTGAATTTTTAGTTTTGGAAACGTTTCAAGCAGGTTTGAGTTGGTACACGATTTTAAAGAAACGAGAAAATTTCAGAAAAGCTTTTGATAATTTTGATTATAAAAAAATAGTAAAATACGACGAAGATAAAATCCAGGAATTACTCCAAGACGAAGGCATAATCAGGAATAAATTAAAAGTTCGCGGAACGGTTTCTAATGCGGTTGCTTTTATGAATGTTCAGGAAGAATTTGGTAGTTTTTCAAAATACATTTGGGGTTTTACTGGTGGAAAACCAATTAATAATCAACCCAAAGTATTGCGAGATATTCCGGCAACTTCTGCGATTTCGGATGCATTGAGCAAAGATTTAAAAAAACGCGGTTTTAAATTCGTAGGTTCAACCGTTGTTTACGCACACATGCAAGCAACAGGAATGGTGAATGATCATGTGGAAACGTGCTGGAAAAGGAAGTAGTTTTCAGAAAAATTTAACCACTAAGTTCACAATGAAAGTACAAAGAATGCTAAGTACTTTTGATATTTTTTTATATTATTAATTAAAAATCAAAAATATAACATGAAAATTACTTTTAGATAATAAATTACTAATTTAAAAATAAAAAATTGAAAAGAATTTTATTACTTCTAATCACAACATTTGCTTTAAGCAGTTGCGATAAAGACAATGACAAACCGCAAAACCCATTAGACAAACTGCCACCAGCAACACAAACAGGTGCAAATACTTTTGGGTGTTTACTTGACGGAAATGTTTTTAAGCCAAGTAACGCCCCAAACTCAATTAACTGTTTTTATCAATTAGTAAGTGGAGAATATTACTTTCTAGTAAGTGTTCAAAGGACAATAAACTATAATTTAGTTTCGATTGTTTTAAAAACAGATAAAAAACAAATATTTCAAGGAGGAATATACCAACTATATGAAAATATTGATGGAAATGCAAGTGGAAACTATCTCTTTAATTTAGACATTTCTTCAACAACACTTACTAATACCGGGGAATTAAAAATAACAAAGCTTGATCTAGTAAATCAGATTGTATCAGGTACATTTTCATTTGATATTGAAGACACAAACGGGGTTATACACCAAATTCGTGAAGGAAGATTTGATATGCAGTTTACTCAGTAATAAATAAATTAATACAACTCAATTTATGAAAAAAACATTCTTATTACTATTAACAACTTTCATTTTAAGTTGCTGTAACAAAGACGATGACCAACCAAAAACAGAACTAGAAAAACTACCTCCAGCAACACAAACTGGAGCAAACAAAGTGGGATGCCTTATAGATGGTAAAGCATTTTTGCCTGAAAATGCTCCAAACTCTACAAATTGTTTCTATCAATTAGTTAGTGGTGAATACTATTTTGCGCTAGCATTTAATAATAGAGACTCAGACAATAATATTATCGGAATTAATGTAGGAACAAATTCTAAACAAATATTTCAAGGAGTAGAATATCAATTATTAGAATATGTCCCTAATAACGCTTCTGCTGCTTATATATTTAACCTAACCGAAAGTTTTACTTCGTCAACTAATTCTGGTCAATTAAAAATAACAAAGCTTGATCTGGTAAATCAGATTGTATCAGGTACATTTTCATTTGATATTGAAGACACAAACGGGGTTATACACCAAATTCGTGAAGGAAGATTTGATATGCAGTTTACTCAGTAATTTTTAAACATCTATATGTAAAAACAACACTACTGTTTTTCAGAACTTTTTTGTTCTACATACTTTTTATTTGCATATACAACAATCAAACGGTAGATTTCAAAACCTTCATAAAAGTTTCCCTCGAAATTTCAAACGCACCCAATTGTTCCAAATAATCATTGTGTATTTGGCAATCAAGTAAGAGATAGTTGTTTTCTTCCAGATAATTAACCAACCAAACGAACGCAATTTTGCTGGCATTGGAAACTTTGGAAAACATACTTTCGCCACAAAAAACATGACCTAAATCAACGCCGTACAAACCACCAACCAATTCATCATTTTGCCAAACTTCTACTGATTTTGCAAATCCCAATTCGTGAAGTTTTGTGTAAGAATCAACAATATCGTCCGAAATCCAAGTATCATCTTGTCCGTTGCGTTTAATTTGTTGGCAATTACGAATCACTTCGGAGAAGTTTTGATTAAACGTAACTTTAAATTTTTTTTGGTTGATTAAATTCCGAATGCTTTTTGGAACTTTATACAATTGAGGCACAACAACCATTCGTTCCGATGGCGACCACCAAAGTATCGGTTCATCTTCATTAAACCAAGGAAAAATCCCCGAGCGATACGCCAAAAGCAATCGCTCCACCGATAAATCGCCACCAATAGCCAAAACACCTTCATAGGAAGCTTCATCAACGGGCGGAAAAAATAAATCTTTGGTAAGGAAAAACATTTATTCAACTTCAAAATTCAAAAATCAACTTCAAAAATCAATAACAAAAATTTAAAACAAGAAATTCCAAATTCCAATGAATGTCGTTTAAAAGACTTTTGGAATTTGGAATTTTTAAAAATTGGAATTTACTTTTTAATCTTCGATTAAAAAGGTAAATCGTCGTGTTCTTCTTCTTTAAAATCGGTTGCTGGTGCAAAAGCTTCTGCCGGTGGCATTGCTGGCATTGCAGCTGGTTGTTCAGCTTGTAGCCGTTCAATTCTCCAACCTTGAATATCGTTAAAATATTTAGTTTCACCTTGTGGATTAACCCATTCTCTTCCTCTAAGATTGATAGAAACTTTTACCGCTTCGCCCACATTATAGTTGTTCAATAAATCACATTTATCTTGTATAAAATTAATACTGATAAACTGTGGATATTGCTCTTCTGTAGCCACAACCAATTCTCTTTTTCTAAAGCTAGCACTCACTTGTTGCTCAGCATTTATTACTTTAATTTTTCCGGTAACTTCCATAATTATAATTTAGCTAAAAGTACTTTCCAAGCCGAAAGCACATCATTATTATTCAAATATTCTTTTGCTTTTAACTGAATTTTTTGTTCATCATCTGAACTCAAAACACCTTTTACCGCAAAATTTTGTTGTACAAATATAGCAATTTCTTCTTCGGTTGGCAATGCTTCTACATTTCCTAATTTGCCCAAATCATTTCCGTCAAAAATAGGACTATTTTTAATAAAATCAGGAATAGCATCAACGCCAATTCCAAGCGTAACCAAAGGTTTTTCTACTTCAAACAACCCTTGATTGGAACGCGAATACCAATTGCCACCCAAACGAGAAACCAAATCGATTTTGTTCTGATCAATCGTTCCTTTTTCGTCCAAAACCGCTTCGTTGACATGAATTTTTACGACTTCACAAATAATCAAATTTCCTGCGCCACCTTGATTTCCCAACGCGATAATTTCATTGACTTTACACTCAAACTGCACCGGACTTTCCGCCACACGATACGGTTTTACCATATCCGAAGGCAACATTGTCAAACCTGATTTTATAAACTCATTCACACCATCAGGATATTCCGTACTTGAGAGCGACATTTGTTGCACAATATCATAATTCACCACGTTAATCACGACTTGTTTCGTTGCCTGACAATTCTCCAACGTATGTTTCGTCGTGTTATTTCTCACGCGTCGAGCTGGCGAAAAAACCAAAATTGGCGGATTGGAACTAAAAACATTAAAAAAACTAAACGGCGACAAATTAGGTTTCCCATTTTCGTCCATCGTACTAGCAAAAGCAATTGGTCTTGGTGCTACAGCACTTTGCAAATAACCTTGTAATTGCGCTGGCGAAAGCGTATGTGGTTCAAAAGAAAGCATGATTTTTTATTTTTCCAAAAATACAATTTTAATTCATTACAGTCAATTTCAATTTAGTTAGATTTGGAGCGACACGTTTGGGTATTCTTGTTATTCATTTTCCTGTCTCGTTCTGAAAGACGAGATTTCAATAACTTTGTCAAAGTTCAAAACTTTGACAAAGTTGATTTCCACTACTATCAGTCCCGAAGCTTCGGGATAATTAAACAAACCTATTGCATTTTTATCACTTTTGGTTATATTTATAAAAAAAAATTGACAATGCAGTTTTCCGAAAAAAGAACAACCATTCGCTGGATAATTATCATAACCTCATTCGTTATCGTAAGTTTGATTCTTTGGAACACCTATTCATTCTTTCAAATTTTTAAAAGTGAAGAACGTGTCAAAATGAAAAATTGGGCATTGGCACAAAAAAAAATAAATACAGATGATCTAAATGCCGATTTAGAATTACCGTTTGCCATCATTGAAAACCCTACTATTCCGATTATTTTATCTATTAACGACTCGATTACAAGCACCATAAATATTGATGATGATATTGTTAAAGACAAAAGTAAACTCAAAAATTATTTAGAAAAACTAAAACTGCAAAACACACCTATTGTTATGGAAATTTCAAAAGGAAAATCGCAGTATTTGTATTATGGTGACTCTTCCATGCTCAATAAATTAAAATATTATCCAATTGCGCTTTTACTTATCATTTTTCTTTTTGGAACTGTTGTTTATAATTTTTATCGAAGTACCAAAATGGCAACCCAAAACAAACTTTGGGCAGGAATGGCAAAAGAAACTGCACATCAAATTGGAACACCTTTATCATCATTAATTGGTTGGCTCGAAATCATGAAAGCCGACAATGTTGATGAAACTACGGTAACCGAAATAGAAAAAGACATTACTAGACTTCAAACTATAACGGATAGATTTTCAAAAATTGGTTCCGAGCCAATTCTGGAAAAACGCAACATTATTGAAGAAACAGAGCAATCTTTTGACTATTTAAAATCTCGTTTTTCTAACCAAGTTTCGTTTTCGTTCAAAGCTCCTGAAAACCCAATAATGGTGTCATTAAATCCAGCATTGCACAGCTGGACTGTTGAAAATTTAGTAAAAAATGCTATCGATGCTATGAAAGGTAGAGGAAGATTAGCAGTAGAAATTTTTGAAGAAAATAATTTGGTAAAAATACTAGTTACCGATTCGGGAAAAGGAATTCCAAAAAAAGAATTTAAAAAAGTTTTTGAACCCGGATTTACAACCAAAAAAAGAGGTTGGGGTTTAGGTTTATCTCTAACTAAAAGAATTGTTGAAGAATATCACAAAGGAAAAATTAAAGTCTTAAATTCTGAAATAGGAAAAGGAACAACGATGCAA
>Ga0209278_1001891_pt1 | contig 12212 bp, 8 predicted proteins | sample JI81BgreenDNA_FD_187504 | JGI IMG/M metagenome (GOLD analysis project Ga0209278, IMG submission 187504) | Wastewater effluent complex algal communities from Wisconsin, to seasonally profile nutrient transformation and Carbon sequestration -... | ecosystem: Engineered > WWTP > Effluent > Algae... | reverse complement strand
CTTACCACTTGGTGAAAGGACGCGAGCATTTACCAAAATATCCGCTGTACAGCCCCTGTGTGCCCCGGCATTCATCACCACAGCACCTCCCACAGTCCCCGGTATACCCACAGACCATTCCAGGCCCTTCCACCCCCGTTTAGCAGCCAACCAAGCGAGACGGGGAATAGATTCCCCAGCCCCAGCAGTTACTTGACCTGTTTCTGGATTAAAACTCACCTGTTTCAAGTATCGAGTACCGACGACCAAACCGGACAAACCCCGATCGCTCACCAACAAATTAGAACCCGCACCCAGCAGAGTCACCGGCACCCCTTCATCGTGTGCCCAGGCAAAACTCGCTTGCAAAGCCTCCATACTGCGGGGAGCAACGTACCACTCGGCGGGGCCACCGACTCGGAAGGAAGTCAGGCCCGCCAGCGAAACTTGGGAGTTAATCTTGCAATCAGTTCCCCGCAAAGAAATAGGAGAATACACTCGCCGATTGTCCTTAACAGAGGAGTCATTCGAGATAGTCACCATCTTGAAAATCCTTAAAAATACCTTCGCTCGAAGACAGGGTTGAAAATCCATTTAGCTAACTTATGTCGCCCCTTTGAGCGAGCCGTCCGACAGAAGTTTCGACACAAAGTGCAACGCCATAATGTCGATCGACTCTACTCTGTTCGCGAGCTAATCGGGGCGATCGGCTTCTTGATAAAAAGCCATAACCTCTGGAATAATCTGATTCAGATTACCAGCGCCCAAAAACAGAGCCAAATCCCCCGGTTGCAGATTTTGGGTTAAAAACTGAGTGACTGACTCTAGGGAAGGCGCAAACTCAACCTCTCGGCCTTCTTTAGCAATCAAATCAGCAACCTGCTGCCCGCTAATCTCTCCTAAATTTGGTTCCCCAGCACTATAAATATCGCAAGCCACAACCAAATCAGCATCCCCAAAAGATTGAGCAAATTCTGGCAAAAATGTCAGAGTCCGGCTGTAACGGTGGGGTTGAAAAATTGCAACCACTCTTCGGGATTTGGGATTTTTTTCGCTACCTTCGATACGCAAGCGAGCGGCCGCCAAGGTGACACGAATTTCGCTAGGATGGTGAGCGTAGTCGTCCACAAACAGGATGTCATTGTGAAAACCCCGCACCTCAAAACGGCGACGAGCTCCTTCAAAGCCAGCAATCGCTTTGGCAATCGCCGAAAACTCTAACCCCAACAATCGGCCTACTGCTACCGCAGCTAGTGCATTGCTGAGATTGTGTGTACCCAGCAACTTCAACTCCATTTCCCCCAGGAAAGCTCCTCGCTCCCAAATTCGGGCCTTGGTACTTTCGGCCCCGTACTCCACGCCCGATGCCGTGTAGTCAGCACCGCTGTCCGGCTGCAAGCTATAACTGACATTAGGCTGAAGGGAATCTTTGACGATTTGGTCGTCAATGCAGCCCACCAAGGTTTGACAGTTTTGGGCAAACACCTTAAATGTGTCTATTACCTGGTCAAGGGTATCGTAATGGTCTGGATGATCCAGTTCCACGTTCGTTACTATGCCAATTTTGGCTACTAGCTTAACGAGAGAACCGTCGGATTCATCAGCCTCGGCCACTAAGTAGGGGCCTTCCCCCAAACGGGCATTGCCTTCCCAAGCATTTACCTCGCCTCCTACTACGATCGTCGGGTCTAGACCCGCAGCCATCAGCATGAAGCCGATTAAGCTGCTAGTAGTAGTTTTGCCGTGAGTCCCGGCTACGGCTATGCTTTGGTAATCTTGAATTAACGCTGCCAACACATCCGATCGATGAAAAATCGGACAGCCCAAATCTAAAGCAGCTCGATATTCGGCATTGGCTGGGTGAATAGCCGTCGAACATACTACTTGAGGCAATCCCGGAATTGCTTGGGCGCTTGAACCGTTGCCGTTAAATTGGACAGCTTCGGCTGTCGCGACAGAAGTTCCTACCGTACCCGCGACTATCGAGGATACTGCTCTTTCCTGTTGCCCGCAGTCGGGACTGCTACCGTTAAGGGCCGTTTCAAATAATTCAAAATTGCTGGCGTCTTGACTCCAAAAAATATGAGCTCCCATTCCTTGCAAGCGCTCGGTTATGTGACTCGATTTAATGTCCGAGCCGTACACAGGCAACTTGCGTTTAGCTAGAATGTAGGCAAGGGCTGACATCCCAATCCCACCAATGCCGATGAAATGAAATGGTCTACCGCTAAAATCAACAGAACTCGGCATCTTTGCTCCTCACACACCACACCACGCCAATAACACGCGATATCATATCAAGAATTGTTTTTTCAGGATACAGTTCGCTAGAGATTTTGTACAAAATTCTCTGCGTGTCCCTAGATTTGAGGGACTTGTAGAGATGTTTGTCTTGTATCCTATATGACTTAGTACCGAGTAGTTTTCCGGAACAGTCACAGCTCGAAAATTGCAGGTAACAGAAAACGGGGTCTGGGGTCGGGGCCAATAGACTAATTTTGGGTGGTTGCATACTCCTGCATTCTTTCTATTTCTATCCGCCTGCTGTGCTGGGATACGGCAGCAAAAGCCCCACAACCTTTCTACCAAGATTGAGGGTAAAACCCATAAGGATTTACAAACACTACCACGAACAACAAAATTTCGCTCATTTTGTAGTCATTTATCTACTCCTACGGTCATTTTTTCTTGAAAGTGAGAGATTGACACGATCGCAGCTATAGTATATATTCTGACTTTATTGTATATATACAAGTTATGCAGTTTGTCGAAATAGTCGCAAAGCCATAGATCAAACCAAATCATTGGTTTTGATCGAGAAGCCGATCGACGCTCTTGGCAGTCCTTAAAATTTTTACCAGTGCGCTAAGTATATCTACCGTCAAAACTTTTTCGGTAGCCCACAAACGAATGCTCAGGCGGTCGATCGCAAAACGAGAAACAAGTTGGGATTAATATTGGCAAGGTTAATCATCCAGTCCCGAAACCACTCCGACGCTCAGAAGCGGGTTTTTTAAGTCTTATTGAAGGTTTGGACGAATTAAGGGGGTTGAAAAAACCGGTTTCAGCGTCCAGGACGATCGTCGAAACTAGGGTCGTCTAGGGGTTTGTCGCCGATGTAAAGCGAGGGTTTTCTCATAAACGAGCTTATGGTTAAAAGCGTATAAACAGAAAATTGGCGCGATGTCTGTATTAATCCTGATTTGGGGGAAATATGGGGAAAATAGCGGTTTTGGGCGGGACTTTTGACCCGGTTCACTGGGGTCACGTGTTGGTAGCCGAAACGGCTGCGAGTCAATTTGCTCTCGATCGAGTCATTTGGGTACCGGATCGCTCTCCTCCTCACAAAGAGCGCCCGGATTTGGCAAGTTTTGAGCAGCGGCGGGAAATGCTTGCTCTGGCGATCGCCGATCGGCCAGACTTCGTAATTTCGCCGCGGTCGGCCAATCCCAGAGGCAGTTGTTTTGCGATCGACACCCTGCTGTATTTGCAAAAATTGTATCCCGGCGATCATCGCTGGTACTGGATTATTGGTAGTGACGCACTCCTTACTCTTCCCAAATGGCACCGGTGCGCCGAAATTGCCCGGTTGTGCGACTGGTTGGTGGCCCCACGTCCGACTCACGGAGATCGAGTGACAGCAGAAAGCAAGGAGAGTGGGGGACTGTCCGAGTGGGGAGATTATCCGGGTGGAAAACCCCTCGATTCCGGGGGAGACAGGATGCAGGTTCAGGCGACTGCTGTGGGCCGACGAGTTGCCGAACAAATGGCTCTTGTGGACGTGGAAATTCGCTGGGAAGTGCTGTCCATGCGTGCGATCGAGATTTCGTCCAGCCACATCCGCCGCTGCTGCGCCGAAAGGCTCGACCTCCGCTACTTAGTCCCGGAAGTTGTCGGGACTTATATTGCAGCCCATCAGCTTTACCAGATACATTTAACCCGGTAAATCCCGAACTAAGCCAGGAATCACCGTGTATGGCAAGATAGAAAAAGCAGCAAGCTCTCCTATCAAGGAGGTATCTCTCAAAGCTTTCAATAAAATATTGAAAGCGCCATTTTTGTCCCTGTCCAGAGTGTGTCCGCACTTTGGACATTTAAATATTTTAGACCCGCCTAATTTAGAATGAACGTGTCCACATTTGGAACAGATTTTCGATGTGTACTCTTCTGTCACGTCTACTACAACACCACCATGCTTGGTAGCTTGATGCTTCAACGTTTGTTTAAAGCGATAATGGCTCAACGTAACCATCGCTCTAGCCGTTTTAGTCGCCAACCTGCGTTTGCCTTTTTTGACCATTTGTTGTGTCTCAAAGGTTGGCAAGAAAATTAACTTGTACTTGCTTGTCAAATATTTTGCAGCTTTCTTGTGTAGTTCATTGACCAAGTTTTTAATCTTGCTCCTGATTGGGGCTGCTGATTTTCGCAGGCAATACCTTAGTCGCTTGAACTCTCTCCCTTTACTTACTCCAATACGGGACATTAATTTGTCTAGATGCCTTGCTAGGCGATAGATACGACCGATATCGTTTTTTCCTATTTCGATGAAGTCACTACCATCAAAACCAGTAAGAAAAGTTCTGACACCCGGATCTAAAGCAATAACTAAATCGCTCTCAATTGGCTTGATTTTTGGTACATCAATTGCATAGCAAATAAACCATTGCCTGTTAATCAAGCTAAGTGTCGGTTCGTGCTGCATTACCTCGATAATGGGCTCCGATGACTTGAATGTTAGTTCCTTAGTAGAAAGTGGGTAAAAAGTTCCTAGTTTCCAATTGGACGTTTGAAATCGGATAGTCTCAGATGCGTCGAAACGGCTTCTAAATTTTGCCGTTCCTTTTGTCTTTTTAGCTGCTTTGTGTGCTTCAAAAGCTTGGAACACTGCCATTTGACGCGGATTGTAAGGTTGTTCAGACACCCAACTAGGGGCTGAGTCCATTATTTTCTTCCTTAAGCCATACTTACCAATTTTTTCATCTTTCAGGATAGCAATTGCTTGATTGTAACACCATCTACTTGCTGCAATCCAACTCCTCCACTTCGCTGCTAGCTTGGTTTCCGGGTAAACTCGAATCTTCTTTGATAGCAGATTTGTATTTTCGCAAACCATAGAGTCGGCTGCTAAAGACGTGGATGATGGCAAGGATGTCGGGTAAGGAGGCATATGTCACCATATCCCCCTCCCCTAAGAACCGTACTTGATACTTACGCATCATAGGGCTCAAGCCTATGGCTTTCCAGATTGCTTACCTGTGTGTATGTGTATATGACAGGCTTTGTGTACATGGACGAGATTGACCTCATCTTCTGTACCTCCATCTTTAACTTTCGTTATGTGATGAAGATGTAGTTCTTCTCCGTTGAACAGATTTTCGCCACATACTGGGCATTTCCATTTCTGGTTTTCAGCGACTTTAAAGTATTTGGACTTTTTATCCCATCGAATTTTTCCGGTGGAGGTTCGCCGTTGTTCCCAGTATTTGGCTAGGGTGGGGTCATCGGGTGATGAGGTGTCTTTGACTTTGATATGGCGTATAATTGGTATCTGAGAAATTTTTCTTACAGATACTATTTTGGGTTTTCCATGTCTGTCTGGCACCTCTGTTGTGAAGTTCCATTCCTTCCCTTTTAATTCGCGGAAGTATTTATTCTTCACCCACTCTTTACCCTTTTTCAGGTGTCTCCTGATTGCCCATGCCCACAGCATTTTGTGAACCATGTGGTCAACGTAAGAGAATGTTTCTTTACTCACCCCCGCTCTGTAGTAGTTAGCCCATCCGATTAGCTGTTGATTGAGATGTGTTATTACGACATCTTGTGGAAGGCTTTTATTTACTCTCAACCAGTCACGCAGTTCTTGAAGGAATGCTAAAACTTTTTCCTTTTGAGGCTTGGTTAATAGTTTTCCTTTATACTGTCGTAGATTAAACCCAAGAAAGTTAATTCCTGTACCTATCTCGGCGATAGTGGTTTTGTCTTGGTTTAAAGTCAGTCCTCTTTCTTTCAACCAGTCCTCGACTATAGGCACTACTGCTTTAATATCTTCCTCGGTTCTAGCGGTGATTAGAAAATCATCAGCATATCGGATAAATCCGTATTTTGGTGATTTTACGTTCTCTTGCTGCCCCTGTCTCTTACCACTTTTTCGGATTTGGGTGGATATTTTTGTGTACTTCGTAAGAAGCTTATCCAATCCGTCTAGTGCAATGTTCGCCAGTAGGGGGCTTATTATGCCACCTTGGGGGGTTCCGCTAGTTGTAGGGTTGAATACCTCAGCTTCAACGTAACCTGCCTTTAACCATTGTTTAATTAGCTCTTTTCCTGGAAGCTCTTTGATTGCGTCGAGGATGAAGTCGTGGTTAATGTTGTCAAAAGCTCCTTTGATATCGGCATCAAGAACCCATGTGTCTTTACCTTTTTGTAGACGACTGAAGCATTGCTCTATTGCGTCATTGGTACTTCTACCTGGTCTAAAGCCATACGAATTAGCTTCAAACTTAGATTCAAAATGCGGCTCGTAAGAGTTTTTAACTATTGCCTGTAATACTCGGTCTTTGATAGTCGGAATGCCCAAAGGTCTTTTCTTACCGTCGGATTTAGGTATGTAAACTCTTTTGGTTGGAATTGCCTTCCAAGGAGTATAATTTCCCATTTCTTGGATTAGTTGTATTCTTTGTGCTGGGTTAAGAATTGTCTGGTCATCAATACCTGGCGTTCCCTTCCCCCGATTCTCCTGAGTAACTCGTCTTACAGACAATTGCAGGTTAGAATAACTCCGTAGCATAAGTTTCATAAGGTTTCTAACCTTATTCCACTCTTTGTTCTGGGTTGCCCGATAAATTCGCTGTCTTAGTTTCCTAACATTCTTCTTAATGGACTTCCAGTTAAGGTTTGCCCATTCTGAATTGAGTTCCGTGATTCCGATACCATTACTGGTTCTATCTTCCATCTTGGTTTGGATTCTTTACAGTGTTTTATCGTTTAAGACCAGTTGGAAGTTTGCAATCTTTCGATTCGGGGCAAATTTTGAACCCTTATCTCTTGCATTACACAAGAGCGTTTGCTTTCTCCAACCTCCTTTACCCTCTAGGTTTTCACCTTCCTTGCGGTTGGTTTACTCATAAGGATGAGAACCCATAGGGCTTACCATGTTTCGTGCGTTGAACATCCGTCTCATTTGGGTTCCTTCTATATTCCGGTAGAGGCTTAGTTCTTCCGTAGTTATTGAAGACATCTAACTACCGCTCTACTTACCTTTTGGTTGATGTGTATCAGCCTGATTTCACATCTTAATGGATAACGGAACTTAGGAAGATTCACTTTCGTTAACCCTCATGAGACTTTCCCTCGCTTGATTTACCCTTTTAGGCTAAGAGTATATTAAGCTTCTGTGCCTTGCTTAATGCCCATTTCATTACTTACTCTGAACACTGGCGGGGTCTCTATGACCCTTTTACATGGGAACAGGAAGAAAGAATTTCCTGGAGAAGAAGGCTCCTCAGTTCTTGTGGAACAGATTCCACTAATCGCACGACTTCATGTCGCACATCTTCAACCATTTCTCGTTCTGGAGACAACTCGTTTCTGCTGAGAACCATGAGTTGGCAATTGTTTTGCTCGCAGATCCATTTGATAAGGTCGCCACCAAACCGGCACAGTCTGTCTTGGTGTCCGACCACAACTGCTGAGATATCTCCTGACATGACTTGTCCCAGAAGGGCAAGAAGCGCTTTTCTTTTGAAGTTGAGTCCGCCTCCGATGTCTTTAAAGACTTTAGCTTGCGGATAGAGGCTTTGGAGGTAACTGACTTGCCTATCAAGGTCTTCGCGCTGTTTGTAGCTGCTGACCCTGGCGTAGATGGCTGTAACTCGGTCATGTCCGGTTCCGAGAACGCTGTCGATATCATAGCGTCGCTGGTTAGAGGGAGTTCTGATTGCTGATATTTTGCCGACAAGTTCCCAGTTTCTAAGGGTTTTGTCTGAGACTTGCAAGATTTTGCAAGCTTCTCGTGGTGTGACATATCTGGTCATCGCTAGGGGGTATTTTTGCGTTTTCCAACCATATTACCAGGTTCTACAATGATTTACCAGAATATTCTAAGAAATCGTTTACTTTTTAACATCAGTAAGCAGCAGCAGAAAGCCTAATGCCTTCTGCCTTGCAATTTCAGCCTTCTAGAAAAGTTCAGGTTTTTTGATAAACACAAAAAGTTAGAAAGGATCGAGCTTTGCGATATGATCTGGTGTCATCAGAAAGGTGGGCGGAAACCCCGTCGTTTTAAGACCGCTTTATATTAAACTATAGTTTGGTCAATGACCCACCCGCGACGATGGATTCAGACAGCCTAACGAGCGAAGTCCAGTACAACTGGCGGCGCAGACAAATCGGTAGACCGGGAAAAGAGGATAGGGCAATGGTAAACATCCCTGGAATCAAAACAACAGATAAGAATTCCTTTTAGGTATTCGACGCATAAAAACCGCTGGGCTAGCGGGGTTAGTCTGTGGAGCGAACATAAGACCAGAAAACTCCTTGTGGGTGGAGGCAGTTGCGATGAAGCAGAAACTCAAATCGTGAGGTTTGGGAATCACCGTGGCTTTAGTCCGGTGAGAATGTCAAAAGTCAATTCTTAAATTTTTCCAAAATTTAAGCCTGAGCTAGGGGCTGCCATCGTTAGGAGGTACTAAAGTGATTCGAGTCGCGATCAATGGTTTTGGACGTATCGGGCGCAGTTTTGCGCGCTGCTGGCTGGGCAGAGAAAACAGCCAGCTAGAGTTGGTAGCTATTAATGACACTTCCGATCCCAGAAGTAATGCTCACTTGCTCAGATACGATTCCATGATGGGAACGTTGAAGAATGTGGACATCAGTGCGGATGAAAATTCCATTACCCTAAATGGGAAGACAGTTAAATGCGTGAGCGATCGCAACCCGCTAAACTTGCCTTGGAAAGATTGGGGTATTGATCTGATTATTGAATCAACCGGCGTCTTCGTTGACCAAGCTGGTGCATCGAAGCATATCACTGCCGGCGCTAAAAAAGTGCTAATTACCGCTCCCGGCAAGGGTTCTGAAGTTGGCACTTATGTGATGGGAGTCAACCACCACAACTACAAGCACAGTGACTACACAGTCATCAGCAATGCTAGCTGTACTACCAACTGTCTGGCTCCTGTACTGAAAGTGCTGCACGAAAATTTTGGCATCGTCAAAGGCATGATGACCACTACCCACAGCTATACTGGCGACCAGCGCTTGCTGGATGCTAGCCACCGCGACTTGCGGCGGGCCCGGGCGGCAGCAATGAATATTGTGCCGACTTCTACCGGAGCAGCACAAGCTGTGGCTTTGGTGATTCCAGAATTGAAGGGCAAGTTAAATGGTATCGCCATGCGCGTCCCGACTCCTAATGTGTCGGTAGTTGATTTTGTGGCTCAGGTAGAGAAAAAGACTTTTACCGAGCAAGTAAATCAAGTGTTCAAAGAAGCCGCCGAAGGCTCCATGAAAGGGATTTTGGAGTACAACGATTTGCCTTTAGTTTCATGCGACTATCGCGGAAGTGATGCTTCTTCGATTCTGGATTCCAGCTTGACGCTGGTGATGGATGGCGACATGGTGAAGGTTTTGGCTTGGTACGACAATGAGTGGGGCTACAGTCAGCGGGTGGTTGACTTGGCTGAATTGGTCGCCGAACGTTGGGAAGGTTAGATCCCTGACTTCTTTCCGGCAGTCCAGCCGTCCGGCAGGGGTTGAAACCCCTGCCTCAAAGCTAAAGTCCTCTTAAGAGGACTGAGAAGAAGACTTTTAAACTTATTAGTCTTCTTAAAAAAAGTCAGAAGAAGACTTTTAAACTCATTAGTCCTCTTAAGAGGACTTTAGCTATTAGACAGGGAATTCATTCCCTGGCGGACTAGGGAGTGGCCGACAGTCAGCTTAAGTAAAATCCAAAATATGTAAGTTGGGTTGAACGATAGCAAACCCAACCTACTTCTTAGTCTGCGGAGGCAGATTTTGTTTGTGTAGGATCGGTTTCAACCGCCGAATCATCAAAGTAAATAGTTTATATGAAAAAAGCACTGATTTGTGGTATCTCAGGTCAGGACGGAGCTTATTTAGCTAAACTGTTACTCGATCGAGGTTATGAAGTTTGCGGCACATCCAGGGACGCCCAAATTTCTAGTTTCGGAAACCTGGCCCGTTTGGGAATCCGAGACCGAGTAAAACTAGAATCCATGTCTCTCAACGATTTTCGCAGCGTCTTGCAAGTGCTTGCCAAAATAGAGCCAGATGAGGTGTACAATCTAGCAGGTCAAAGTTCCGTGGGTCTGTCTTTTGAACAGCCCGTAGAAACCCTCGAAAGCATTGCCACAGGCACATTGAATCTGTTAGAAGCAATTCGGTTTACAGGCGGAAAAATCAAACTTTACAACGCCAGTTCCAGCGAATGTTTTGGGGATACCGGAGGCAGTGCAGCGGATGAAAATACGCCTTTTCGCCCCAGAAGTCCTTACGCGGTAGCGAAAGCAACGGCATTTTGGGAAGTAGCAAATTATCGAGAAGCGTACAATTTGTTTGCGTGTTCTGGTATTTTGTTCAATCACGAGTCGTCGCTGCGGCCGGAGAGGTTTGTTACCCAAAAAATTGTATCTGTTGTGTGCCGAATTGCTGCGGGCAGTTCCGAAAAACTGCATTTAGGAAATATTTCAGTGCAACGGGACTGGGGTTGGGCGCCGGAATATGTGGAGGCGATGTATTTGATGTTGCAGCAGGAAGAACCGGACGATTATGTAATTGCCACGGGTGTAAGTTATCCTTTGGAGGAGTTTGTGCAGACAGCGTTTATTGCTGCGGGTTTGGATTGGCAGGAACATTTGGTAACGGATGCGAGTCTCTACAGACCGACGGACATTGCTGTAGGGAGGGGAAATCCGGGTAAGGCGAAGCAAAAGTTAGGATGGGAGGCGAAGTATAAGATGCCTGATGTGGTGCGGATGATGGTGGAAGCGAGGATGATTTGAGGGAAAATCATGAGGTGAAAATATGGCAGCAGAATATGCGACAGCTAAGGAGTGGTATAAGGCCAATCGCCGTGAGTTGAAAAAATATCGGGGTCAGTGGATCGCTTATACTAACCAAGGTGTGATTAGTTGCGATCGGGATTATCGAAAGATGAAGGACGGGATACCCCCTGATACACCTAATTTAAGTTATGTGATCGGTCGCATATTTGAAAGCGAGTTTATTGAGCCTGTTAGGTTTTATCCTGTCAGAATGAGGGCATTAAAATCTCACGATTGGCAGCCCAGATATGAACTGCATCTAAAAGTTCAGAACTCGGCAAGAGTCGAAATGCTGGTGGATTCTGGAGCTGAACTCAGCTTAATCACTAAACAGCTTGGCGAAGATTTGGGTTGTAGTAGAACTGCTGGAGAGAGTATCAGTAAAGCAGAGGGAGTTGGTGGCAGTATTGAATATCTGTTGCGAGATATTGAAATGGAGTTGGATGGTCATATTTTTACTGCGCCTGTGGCTTGGGCACAAACTGATTTTTGTCAAGAGGTTCTTTTAGGGAGAGAGGTAGTATTTGACTTGTTTGATATAGAATTTAAGCAAGCTGAGGAGACGATTATTTTTAAGTGGCGATCGCAGTGAAGTGTGGCGATCAAGTTTAAGTTAGTTTTTTGTGTGCCGAGTCTAGTGCTTCACTTTAATCCACAAATTGGGCTTTGAGTCAATGGCACGGAGTTAGAGTGCGATCGACCTTTGTAGTTTACCCAATCGCGCGGGCAATCTTGATCGCGTGTGCCGACCTTTCTTAGTTGATTTGGGGTAGAATTTATTGTCGGTGCGATCGTCTCGCATTTGTCGCTGATGACTGATCTATAATACCGATTCTGTGGGAACATCCTGAGAGGGGCTGCGGTCTGGTATGTTCGTGGGAGGCTTGAGTTCATTGGGGCGATCGCGCGATCGGGCAAAACTGACTCGAAATTGTGGTAGGCTTCTGAAAAACTATTCTGGAAGTGGGTAGTCCTAGGGTGACTGGGAGTTGCAGCAATTCGGTTGAGTGGTGTTTTGATCGCAAATGAGTTTGAGACGAAAATTATGGGGTGAAAATATGGAGGCAGAATATACGACAGCGCAGGAGTGGTATAAGGCTAATCGCCGTGAGTTGAAAAAATATCGTGGTCAGTGGATCGCTTATACTAACAGTTGAAGCAATTCCGTTG
>Ga0209278_1001888_pt1 | contig 12219 bp, 6 predicted proteins | sample JI81BgreenDNA_FD_187504 | JGI IMG/M metagenome (GOLD analysis project Ga0209278, IMG submission 187504) | Wastewater effluent complex algal communities from Wisconsin, to seasonally profile nutrient transformation and Carbon sequestration -... | ecosystem: Engineered > WWTP > Effluent > Algae... | reverse complement strand
CCGCCCCGCCCGCCGCCGACCTCGTCGCGGCCTTCCGTCGAGCGCTTGCCATGACGACCACCGACGGCCGCGAGGCCCCTGCCGCCCGCGCCGCGCTGCGGGCCGCCGCCGAGGCCTGCCGCGGGCCTCTGGCCGAGCGCTGGGCCGCCACGCAGGCCAAGGACGCCGCACGCGGCAAGGACCAGCGCCGCGTGCACTACCTGTCGATGGAGTTCCTGATGGGCCGCGCGCTGCGCAACGCCCTCGCCGCCCTGCAGCTCGAACCCGCGCTGCGCGATGAACTCGCCACGCGCGGCGTCTCGCTGGCCGACGTGCTCGAGTCCGAGCCCGACGCCGCGCTCGGCAATGGCGGCCTCGGCCGCCTCGCCGCGTGCTTCCTCGATTCGTTCGCCGAGCTCGGCCTGCCCTCCTTCGGCTACGGCCTGCGCTACCGCTACGGCATGTTCGCGCAGGGCCTGCAGGACGGCGCGCAGGTGGAACATCCCGACGACTGGCAGCGCGACGGCACGCACTGGGATTTCGAGCGCAGCGACGTCGCCTTCGTCGTCGGCTTCGGCGGCCACGTCGAGACCGATGCCGGCGGCGCACGCCGCTGGGTGCCGGCCGAGCGCGTCCGCGCCCGCGCCTTCGACTTCGTGGTGCCGGCGCATGCGCACGGCCACGTGGCCACGCTGCGCCAGTGGGAGGCCAGCGCCGAGCAGCCGATCGACTTCGCCGCCTTCTGCCGCGGCGAATACGCCACCGCGGGCGCCGCGCAGCTCGCCGCCGATGCGATCAACTGGGTGCTCTACCCCGACGACAGCACCGAGGCCGGCCGCACGCTGCGCCTGAAGCAGGAAGCCTTCCTCGTCTCCGCCTCGCTGCAGGACCTGATCGCGCGCCACCTCGCTGAAGGCCGTCCGCTGGCCGAGCTTGGCCGCGGCAATGCCGTGCACCTCAACGACACGCATCCCGCGCTGGCCCCGGCCGAACTCATGCGGATTCTTGTCGATGAGCATGGCTGGGCGTGGGGCGAGGCCTGGGCCATCACCCGCCAAGCGGTGGCCTACACCAACCACACCCTGATGCCGGAAGCGCTGGAGACCTGGCCGGTCGCGATGGTCGAGCGCCTGCTGCCGCGCCACCTCGAGATCATCTACCGCATCAACCACGAGTTCCTCGCCGACGTGCGCGCCAAATCGCCGGGCGACGACGACTTGGTGCAGCGCGTGTCGATCATCGATGAGCAGCACGGCCGCCGCGTCCGCATGGCCGCGCTCGCCGTGGTGGCCTCGCACCAGGTCAACGGCGTGGCGAAGCTGCATTCCGACCTGATGGTCGAGACGATCTTCGCCGACTACGCGCGCCTGTACCCGGAGCGTTTCACCAACGTCACCAACGGCGTCACGCCGCGACGCTGGCTGCAGCAATGCAACCCGGGCCTGTCGAACCTTCTCGATGACCACATCGGCACCGGCTGGCGCCGCGACCTAGGCCAGCTGTCGGATCTTCGTGCGCAGGCGGATGACGCGCGCTTGGGCCAGCGCCTCGCCGCGGTGAAGCGCGCCAACAAGGAAAAGCTCGCCGAGCGCATCCGCCGCGAGCTCGGCGTGGTGGTCGATGTCGACTCCCTGTTCGACGTGCAGATCAAGCGCATCCACGAGTACAAGCGCCAGCTGCTGAACCTGCTGCACGTGGTCGCGCGCTACCAGGCGATGCTGGCGAACCCGGCCGGCCCCGAGGGCCAGGGCTGGACGCCGCGCACCGTCGTGATCGCCGGCAAGGCCGCCAGCGCCTACGTGGCGGCGAAGCAGATCGTCCGCCTCGCCACCGACATCGGCCGCGTGGTCAACAGCGACCCGCGCTTGAACGGCCAGCTCAAGCTGGTCTTCCTACCGAACTATGGCGTTTCGCTGGCCGAGTCGATCATCCCGGCGGCCGACCTCTCCGAGCAGATCAGCACCGCCGGCACCGAGGCCAGCGGCACCGGCAACATGAAGTTCGCGATGAACGGCGCGCTGACGATCGGCACCTGGGACGGCGCGAACATCGAAATGGCGCAGCACATCGGCGAGGACGACGTCTTCGTCTTCGGCCTGCGCGCCGACGCGGTGGCCAACCTCAAGGCCGTGGGCTACGACCCGCGCTGGATCGCCGCGCAGAACGCTTCGCTGAAGGCCGTGCTCGACGCCATCGGCAGCGGCGCCTTCAGCCCCGGCGAACCGCAGCGCTACCGCGCCCTCGTCGAAGGCCTGCTGAACCGCGATACCTACCTGCTGCTCGCCGACTTCGCCGATTACGTCGCCACGCAGGCGCGCGCGGATGCGCTGTACCGCGATCCGAAGGCGTGGAATGCCGCGGTGATCCGCAACATCGCCGGCATGGGCTTCTTCTCGGCCGACCGCACCGTGGCCGAGTACGCCGCCAAGGTCTGGTCCGTGCCCGCCGCCCCGAAGGCGACGAACACGAATGCTTGATCCGGGCGCCGTGGCGGCCCTGCTCGCGGCGCGCCATGCCGATCCCTTTGCCGTGCTCGGCCTCCACGTCGACGCGGCCGGCGCGCTGTGGCTTCGCGCCCTGCTGCCCGGCGCCAACTCGGTCGATGTGCTCGATGCTGCGACGGGCAGGGCCGTCGCGACCCTGGCGCCGCGCCCCCTCGAGCTGTCGGCCGGGGAGAGCCTCGTCACGCCCCTGTTCGAAGGCCGGATTCCGCGCCGCAAACAGCGCTTCGACTACCGCCTGCGCGTGCGCTGGGCGGACGGGCACGAGGGTGTCTATGCCGATGCCTACGCGTTTGGTCCGCAGATCAGCGAAGACGAGCTGCGTGCCTTCCACGAAGGCCACCACACTCGGCCACAGCGCTTCCTCGGCGCGCACGCCATCACGCTCGATGGCGTTGCCGGTGTCCGCTTCGCGGTCTGGGCGCCGAACGCGCGCCGAGTGTCCGTGGTCGGCGACTTCAACGGTTGGGACGGCCGCCGCCATCCGATGCGGCTGCGCCACACCGCAGGCGTGTGGGAGCTGTTCGTGCCGCACGCCACGCCCGGCGACCACTACAAGTTCGAGCTCATCGACGCCAACGGCAGCCTGCTGCCGGCCAAGGCCGATCCCTATGCCTTCGCGAGCGAGCTGCGGCCGGGCAATGCCAGCCGCGTCGCGACACCACGCAGCGACACGCCGCTGCCGGCCGAGCGCGCCGCACGCAACCATCGTGGCGTGCCCATCAGCACTTACGAGGTGCACCTCGGCTCCTGGGGGCACCCTGATATCGCCAGCGCGACCGCCGCGCGTCCGGCCTGCGCCGAGCACACCGCGCGCACCGGCTTCCCGCATTGGGACGCCTTGGCCGCGGTGCTGCCGGGCTACGCGGCGGCGCTCGGATTCACCCACGTCGAACTGCTGCCGATCACTGAGCATCCCTTCGACGGCAGCTGGGGCTACCAGACGCTCGGCTTGTTCGCGCCCACCGCGCGCTTCGGCGAACCGGAAGGCTTCGGCCGCTTCGTCGCCGCCTGCCACGCGGCTGGCCTCGGCGTGATCCTGGATTGGGTGCCGGCGCATTTCCCGCGCGACGCACACGGCCTCGGCCGCTTCGACGGCACCGCGCTCTACGAATACGCCGACCCGCGCGAAGGCGAGCACCGCGATTGGGGCACGCTGATCCCGAACTTCGGCCGCAACGAAGTGGTGAGCTTCCTCACCGGCAGCGCGCTGCACTGGCTCGAACATTGGGGCGTGGACGGCCTGCGCGTCGATGCGGTGGCCTCGATGCTCTACCGCGATTATTCCCGCAACACCGGCGAGTGGATCCCGAACGCGCACGGCGGCCGCGAGAACCTCGAGGCCATCGCGCTGCTCAAGCACATCAACACCACGATCGGCCGCGAGTGCCCCGGCGCCATCACGCTGGCCGAAGAGTCCACGAGCTTCCCCGGGGTATCGGCGCCGGTACACGCCGGGGGGCTCGGCTTCCACTTCAAATGGAACATGGGGTGGATGAACGACACGCTGCGCTACCTGCAGGAGGAGCCCGTGCATCGGCGCTGGCACCACGACCGGATGAGCTTCGGCCTCGTGTACGCCTTCAGCGAGAACTTCATGCTGCCGCTGTCCCACGATGAAGTGGTGCACGGCAAGGGCTCGATCCTCGGGAGGTGCCCGGGCGACGATTGGCAGCGCTTCGCCAACCTGCGCGCCTACTACGGCTTCATGTGGGGACACCCGGGCAAGAAGCTGCTGTTCATGGGCCAGGAGTTCGCACAGCCGGGTGAATGGCGCGATGCCGAGCCACTGCCCTGGCACTTGGTTGAGCACCCGCACCACGCCGGCGTCCGCGATCTCGTGCGCGACCTCAACGCGCTCTACCGCGACGCCCCCGCGCTGCACGCCCTGGACGGCGAGGCCGCCGGCTTCGAATGGCTGGTCAGCGACGACCGCGAGCAGAGCGTCTATGCGTGGGCCCGTCGCGATGGCGAGGGCGACATCGCCCTCGTCGCCTGCAACTTCACGCCGGTGCCGCGCGAGGGCTACCGCCTCCCGCTGCCGCAGGGCGCGCCGAAAGCTTGGCGCGAAGCCCTGAACACCGATTCGCGCCACTACGGCGGCAGCGATGTGGGCAACGGCGGCGGCGTGCTGAAGGCGAAGGACGGCGCCCTGACGTTGACCTTGCCGCCGCTGGCCACCGTGGTGCTGCGCCCGGCATGAGCGCGAACGCAGCCGTCATCGGAGCGTCGAGGGGCGCGCTCCTGCCCGGCCCGCAGGCGCCGCTGGGCGCGCACCTGCGCGAGGGTGGCGTGGACGTCGCCGTGGCCTCGCAGCGTGCGAAGCGCATCGAGCTGTGCGTGTTCAGCGACGACGGCGCCCGGGAACTCGAACGCCTGCAGATGCACGCCGGCGAGGATGGCGTGTTCCACGGACGCCTCGAAGGCGCCGGGGCAGGGCTGGTCTACGGCTTCCGCGCCCACGGGCGTTACCAGCCGGAGTCTGGCTACCGCTTCAATCCGGCCAAGCTGCTTCTCGATCCCTATGCGCGTGCATTGGTCGGTGACTTCCAGTGGCGCTCCGAGCACCACGGCTGGGCCGCCAGCCACCCGCAGGGCCGCCAGCCCGACAGCCGAGACAACGCCGCGCCGGCGCTGAAGGCGCGCGTGGTTTCCGGTCCGCAAATGTTGGCAGACGGCCTCGCCGTGCGAGCGGCCTCACGCCCGCGCCGCCCGCTGCGCGACAGCGTGCTGTACGAGCTGAACGTGCGGGGCTTCACCATGCAGCTGCCGGGCCTCCCCGAGGCCCTGCGCGGCACCTTCGAAGGCCTCGCCCATCCGGCGGCCATCGCGCACCTGAAGTCGCTCGGCGTCACTACGCTGTCGCTGATGCCGGTGATGGAGTGGCTCGACGAGGCACCGCTGGCCGAACGCGGCCTGCGGAACTACTGGGGCTACAACACGATCGCGTTCTTCTGCCCGGCGCGCCGGCTCTGCCACCGGCCCGACGACGCCATCGGCGAATTCCGCCGCACGGTCGCCACCCTGCAACGGGAAGGCTTCGACGTCGTGCTCGACGTGGTGCTGAACCACACGGCCGAAGGCGACAAGCACGGTGCGACGATCAGCTTCCGCGGCCTCGACAACGCCAGCTGGTACCGCCTCGTCGGCGACGACCGCAGCCGCTACGAGAACGTCAGCGGCTGCGGCAACACCTTGCGCCTGATCCACCCGCGCACCACGCAGTTCGCGCTCGACGTGCTGCGCTACTGGGTCGAGACGATGGGCGTCGACGGCTTCCGCTTCGACCTCGGCGCCGCGCTGGGCCGCACGCGCCACGGCTTCGATCCGTCCGCGCCGTTCTTCGTCGCACTGCGGCAGGACCCCACGCTGTCGCAGGTGCACCTGATCGCCGAGCCTTGGGATGCCGGTTTCGAGGGCTACCAGCTCGGGCGCTTCCCGGGCCGCTTCGCCGAATGGAACGATCGCTTCCGCGATGCCGTGCGCGGCTACTGGCTGGGCGCGGCGGCCACGGCCGACGGCCACCCGCGCGCAGCGGTGCCGCGCAGCGAATTCGCCAAGCGCTTTACCGCGTCGAGCGACCTGTTCCAGCACGGCCAGCGCCGGCCGCAGGCCAGCATCAACTATGTGTCAGCGCATGACGGCCGCACGCTCGCCGATGTCGTCGCCTACGCGGCCCGGCACAACGACGCGAACGGCGAACACAACCGCGACGGCCATGCGCACGAGGTCTGCACGAACTTCGGCGTGGAGGGGCCCAGCGACGATGCCGCCCTCCTTGCGCGCCGCCGCCGCGTGCGCCGCGCGCTGATCGCGACGACCCTGCTGGCGCAGGGCACGCCGATGCTGCTGGCCGGCGACGAAGCGGGGAATTCGCAGGCCGGTAACAACAACGCCTACTGCCAGGACAATCCCACGGGTTGGATCGACTGGTCGGGCCTCGGCACCGATGACGATGCGCGCGCGTTGATCGCGCAACTCGTCGCGCTGCGCGCCAGCGAGGCCTACCTGCGCTGGCCCACGTGGTTCCTGCCGGAGCCCGGCGAGGACGACCCGACCATCCGCTGGCTGCGCCCTGACGGTGGCGACATGCGCGTGGACGACTGGCACGACACCAGCGATGGCGCCTTCGCCTGCCAGCTCCGCGCCGCCGGCTCGTCCGCGCCGCGCGGCTGCATCGCCTTCAATCCGGGCGGGAGCGACCGCCCCTTCGAACTGCCCGATGGCCCGTGGCACGTGCTGCTGGAAACCACCGGCACGTTTCCACCGGGCGTCCTCACCACCACACTCGCTGCCCCGGCCGTGCTCGTCCCGGCCCACAGCCTGCTCGTCCTTCGCCGCCTCACCTCCGCTCCGGAGCCGACCTGATGTTCAACCTCGACCAGCGCGCCGCCGGCGTGCTCCTGCATGTCACGTCCCTGCCCGGCCCGCACGGCATCGGCGACTTCGGCCCGGACGCGTTCCGGTTCGTCGATTGGCTGAACGACGCCGGCCAGACGATCTGGCAGTGGCTGCCGGTGAACCCCATCGGCCCGGGCAACTCGCCGTACCAGAGCGTGTCGGCCTTCGCTGGCAGCCCCCTGATGATCGCGCTCGAAGGCCTCGTGGCGAACGGCTGGCTCAAGGCGCCGACGCTGCCGGAAGGCGGCTTCGAGGCGCACAAGGTCGACTTCGGCAAGGTGGTCGAATGGCGCAACGCACGGCTGCGCGAGGCCTATGCCGGCTACGTCGCGAAGAACGCGCCGGCCGAGCGCGCGGCGAAGGCCACGTGGGCGAAGCAGGAGACCTACTGGCTCGACGACTACGCGCTGTTCATGGCGCTGGAAACCGCGCATGGCGGCATGCCGTGGTGGACCTGGGCGCCGGCGTTGCGCGACCGCGACCCGAAGGCGCTGGCCGCCGCGCGCATCGAGCACGCCGCCGAGATCGGCTACTGGACCTGGGTGCAGTGGTGCTTCGACACGCAGGCCGCCGCGCTGAAGCGCTACGCCAACGAGCGCGGCATCGCGGTGATGGGTGATCTCCCCATCTACGTCGCGCACCACAGCGCCGACTGCTGGGCGCGCCCCGACCTCTACCAGCTCGACGCAGCGGGCCAGCCCACGGCCGTGGCCGGCTGCCCGCCCGACGCGATGGCCCCGACAGGCCAGCGCTGGGGCAACCCGCTGTACCGCTGGGACCGGATGGCGAAGGAAGGCTTCGCGTGGTGGAGTGACCGCGTGCGCCGTGCGCTTAGGCATGCCGATGTGTTCCGCATCGACCACTTCCGCGGCTTCGCCGGCTACTACGAGATCCCCGCGAGCTGCCCGACGGCCGAGGAAGGCGTGTGGGTGCCCGGCCCGGGCAAGGCGCTGTTCGATGCCATCGAGCGCGCGCTCGGCCCGCTGCCCATCGTTGCGGAGGACCTCGGCCTGATCACGCCGGACGTCATCGCGCTTCGCGACGGCTGCGGCTTCCCCGGCATGACCATCCTGCAGTTCGCCTTCGGCGGCGACGCCACCGACCCCTTCCTGCCGCACCATGCTGAGCGGGCGCGCGTGGCCTACACCGGCACGCACGACAACGACACGGTGCGCGGCTGGTGGAACAGCGCGACGCCGCGCGAGCGCCAGTTCGCCGGCAGCTACCTGCCCGCCAGCGAGCACGACATCCATTGGGCGATGGTTCGCGCCTGCGCGAACTCGGTGGCGAACTTCGCCGTGTTCCCGCTGCAGGACGTGCTTGGCCTCGACGCTGCGCACCGCATGAACATCCCCGGCACGATGGGCGACCACAACTGGAGCTGGCGCTTCACCTGGCCGATGGTCGACGACGAGGCGAAGCGCGTGCTCGGCCTGATCACCGCGACCAGCGGGCGTGGGCCGTGGGGCCTGAGCGGGGTGGGTTAACGCCAGCGTCATGCGTCGAGCACAACGTGGCACCATCAACGCATGAACAAAGAATTCGACCTCATCGTGTTTGGTGCCACCGGCTTCACCGGTCGTCTGGTGGCGGAGTATCTGCACCACACCTATGGCGCCACGGCGTCGGTACGCTGGGCCATGGCCGGCCGCAGTGCGGCCAAGCTCGCGCAGATTCGCGATGCGCTTGGCCTGCCGGCAGACCTGCCCTTGCTGGTCGCCGATGCCAGCGACGAAGCCGCGCTCGCGGCACTCGTCAGACGCACGAAGGTCGTCGTCACCACGGTCGGTCCCTACCAGCAGTACGGCGAGCCGCTGATCCGCGCCTGCGCCCATGCCGGCACCGATTACGTCGATCTGTGCGGCGAGCCGGGCTGGATGGCGAAGATGATCCCCGAGCTGCAGGCGCCCGCCAAGACCAGCGGCGCGCGGATCGTTTTCTCCTGTGGCTTCGATTCCATCCCCTTCGACCTCGGCGTCCTGCACGCCCAGCACGAGGCGAAGGCGCGCTTCGGCGTGCCGCTGACGCGCGTGCATGGGCGCGTGAGCGTCATGAAGGGCACGTTCTCGGGCGGCACCGTCGCCAGCATGTTGGCCACGATGGAAGCCATCGGCCGCGACCGCCGCCTGATCCGCACCTTGGGCGATCCGTTCGCGCTGGTGCCCGGCTTCAAGGGCCCGCGCCAACCGAACGACAACACGGCGGCCTTCGACGATCTGGCCAATTCATGGACGGCCCCCTTCGTGATGGCGCCCATCAACACCAAGAACGTGCATCGCAGCCACGCCCTGCTGGGTCACCCGTGGGGCGAGGCGTTCGTGTACAGCGAACGCATGCTCACTGGCGAAGGCAAGGCGGGCGAGAAACGCGCCAAGTCGATGGCACGCAATTCCAAACTGCAAACCCTGCTACTGGCCTTTGCGCCCACGCGCGCATTGCTGCGGCGCTTCGCGCTGCCCAAGCCCGGCGAGGGCCCCAACAAGCATCAGCGCGAGAAAGGCCGCTACGAAGTGTTGTTCTTCGGCGAGACCGCCGATGGCCGCAAGCTCACCACGAAGGTCACCGGCGACCGCGACCCGGGTTACGGCTCGACCTGCAAGATGATCAGCGAGGCCGCGCTGTGCCTGGTGCAGGACGTCGATCGCGAGACGACGCCGGGCGGCGTACGGACCCCGGCCGCCGCGATGGGGATGCGCCTCGTCGAACGCCTGCGCCAGCGCGCCGGGCTCAGCTTCGAAGTGGTCGACCGCCGCTGAGGCTCAGGGCGAAGTCGATCGCTGCGGCAGCGAGACCATCACGCGGACCAGCGCGGCCTCGAAGGCCTCGCGTTCGCCATCGCGCCCCACCCGGGGCACATCGACGCTGCCCGTCCACACCACGCGCTTCGCCGCCGTGTCGACGACGTCGATCGCGATCGCACCGGGCAGCCGCGAGCGCTCGCGCGACCCGCTGCCGCCCAGCGGAATGCCCACGCCCACGCCACCGCGCGTGCTTCCGCCGCCGACGCCCATGCCAAGCCCGAGGCTGAAGGACGGACCGCCACCGTCGCGCGCCGCAGCGATCACGTTGATACGCAGCGCGGGATTATCGGGGTCGAGACGGTAGCCCCGCGATTCCATTTCCCGGCGCAGCACTGCGCGGGCGCGCTCGCCGGGCATGCTGCCGTAGCCCTCGCGCTCCATCGCCAAGGGCTCGAAGAACGCGAAGGTGGCGTACTGGCGCACGTCGGCGCCCGGCGCCTGCTCGGCCGTCGCGACGGGGGTCGACACACAGCCGGGCAGCGACACGGCGACGACGGCTGCGAGCACGGACGAAGCGAAGATCGAAGGGCGAAAGCGCATGGGGGGCTCCGGTGGAAGGCGTGCTCAGGGGCTCGTCGCGGGCGCCGGCGTGGCGGGCGCGCCGCCCGCGCGATGCGGAAAGGCATCGAAGATCGTCACGATCGACCGCACCGCGCGCTCGCGACGCTCGGCGGGCGTGCGCCCGGCCGCGCTACCCACGGCAACGCCCTCCCAGACGAGCTGCTTGGCCCGCGCGTCCACGAGATCGACGTTGATCGTGCCCTCGGTGTACTGCATCAGCTGCGAGCGCTCGTGCCACACCGGCACAGTGACGAAGGCGCGAGCGCGATAGCTGTAATAGGTGGCGTAACCCGTCGTGGGCACCGTCACGACGTCGGTCTTCTCCTCGACGAACGCGTTGATGTTGACGCGCAGGTCGGGGGCGGCTTCGTCGTAGACATAGCCGCGCGACTCCATCTGCCGACGGGCCTCGTCCTTCAACCGCGCGCTGAGCAGGGTCGTATAGCCCCGGGTCTCGAGGGCAAGCGGCTCATAGAACGCGAAGCTGCGGTAACGCGAGAAGTCCGCGGCGGGGTCGGCGTCGGTGGTCACGCGCGGGCCGGTGGCGCAGGCGGCGAGGAGCAGGGCCGCAAGCACGGCGGTGATGAAGCGGAGCAGCGTGCGGAAGCGGGACATGGCAGGCCTCGGAGCGGGACGCGATGGCCCGATGCTACGACGCTCCCCCGCCGATGGCGCGCCGAAGCCGCCAGATCGGGCCCCGCGGCGCCCCGCCGTCGGCCACCGTTCAGCCTTGTCGAAGCTGAACGCCGCTCGCCCCGATCAGTCCTTCCGGTACACCTGCGCACCCTGCGCGCGGAACTCGGCCGACTTCTCGGCCATGCCCCTCTCCAGCGCTTCCGCCTCCTCGGCCACGCCCTTCTCCGCGGCGTAGTCGCGCACGTCCTGGGTGATCTTCATCGAGCAAAAGTGCGGGCCGCACATCGAGCAGAAATGCGCGACCTTGTGCGCGTCCTTCGGCAGGGTTTCGTCGTGGTACGAGCGCGCCTTCTCCGGGTCGAGGCCGAGGTTGAACTGGTCCTCCCAGCGGAACTCGAAGCGCGCCTTCGACAGTGCGTTGTCGCGCGCCTGCGCGCCCGGGTGGCCCTTCGCCAGATCCGCGGCGTGCGCGGCGATCTTGTAGGCCATGATGCCCTCGCGCACGTCCTCGCGGTTCGGCAGGCCCAAATGTTCCTTGGGCGTCACGTAGCAGAGCATCGCCGTGCCGTACCAGCCGATCATCGCCGCGCCAATGGCGCTGGTGATGTGGTCGTAGCCCGGCGCGATGTCGGTGGTGAGCGGACCCAGCGTGTAGAACGGCGCCTCGCCGCACTCGCGCAGCTGCTTGTCCATGTTCTCCTTGATCAGCTGCATCGGCACGTGGCCGGGGCCTTCGATCATGGTCTGGACGTCGTGCTTCCACGCGATCTTGGTGAGCTCGCCGAGGGTTTCCAACTCGCCGAACTGCGCGGCGTCGTTGGCGTCGGCGATCGAGCCGGGGCGCAGGCCGTCGCCGAGCGAGAAGCTCACGTCGTAGGCCTTCATGATTTCGCAGATGTCCTCGAAGTGCGTGTAGAGGAAATTCTCCTTGTGGTGCGCCAGGCACCACTTGGCCATGATCGAACCGCCGCGCGAGACGATGCCGGTGACGCGCTTGGCGGTCAGCGGCACGTAGCGCAGGCGCACGCCGGCGTGGATGGTGAAGTAGTCCACGCCCTGCTCGGCCTGCTCGATCAGCGTGTCGCGGAACAGTTCCCAGGTGAGCTCTTCGGCCTTGCCGTCGACCTTCTCCAGCGCCTGGTAGATCGGCACCGTGCCGATCGGCACCGGGCTGTTGCGCAGGATCCACTCGCGGGTCTCGTGGATGTGCTTGCCGGTGGACAGGTCCATCACCGTGTCGCCGCCCCAGCGGATCGACCACACCAGCTTCTCCACTTCCTCGGCGATACCCGAGCTCACCGCCGAGTTGCCAATGTTGGCGTTGATCTTCACCAGGAAGT
>Ga0209278_1001885_pt1 | contig 12226 bp, 10 predicted proteins | sample JI81BgreenDNA_FD_187504 | JGI IMG/M metagenome (GOLD analysis project Ga0209278, IMG submission 187504) | Wastewater effluent complex algal communities from Wisconsin, to seasonally profile nutrient transformation and Carbon sequestration -... | ecosystem: Engineered > WWTP > Effluent > Algae... | reverse complement strand
AATGTTCTTGCTTGCAGAGAACAAAGTATCTCACGAGGAATGACAGCTTCTGGACTATGCGGTCCTTCTGCGGATTGTTTGCGGATGGCAGGAATGTCCCAACTGCGGAAGTTCCGCATGTGGGCCGTTTGATGAACGGCGGGTTTCGGGCGGTAGGATGTGGAAAGCGGTCATTCGATCTGTCCATCGGTAGCAGCCGCAGCCGACCAGCCCCGGTCATTCGCGACAGCCGCAACGAGCGCCCGCTCCTGACGGAACCCGCCGAATGGCTTCCATGTTGCAGTTGGTTAGCGATGCGACCATCCCCTGGCCATGAGCCGTTGACTTCAGGTTGCCAGATTGTGATCATTGCAATTGTCAGATTTGACGCTGCTACTACCCGCCGCCTATCTTCCCATCCCGCTCAGACCGGCGGCCAAGCTGATATCCCATCGACGATGGCATGTCGCACCGGGCGCCACGATATCGGCCGCAGCATATTCCCCGCGCCCAAAGGCATTAGGCGGATGGCTCACCGGTTCGACACAAAAATAATCCTCTCCGGCGGGAACATAGATATGGACGCCCGCCATCGCCGTACCATGGACGACGACCGGATGATTGCCGCCCCAAATGGTGACCGGTTCGGTAGTGGGAAAGAAATTGTCGAGCCCTTCAAGAGCATCGACCGGCACCGGCTGAGTGCCTTGGAACATATCCGTCGGCGCCAGCGCTTTGGCAAGACCATCCGTATGATTGACCCACATACCTGTCGCGCCGAGGGTGACAGCGCTCGCGCGACGACGGACAAAATAGGGATGGATACCCGTGCCACAGGGCATGGACGAATAGCGGTCGCGGTTCACGACGGCCATGTCGATGTGAATGCCGCGGGAGTGAATGAGAAAGCGCTGTTCTGCGCGATAGGACCAAGGCCAGCCTCCATCGCCTTCGACGCCCCGCCCGGGGTGATCATAGAACAGGGTCAACTGGCAATCGCTGACATCGGAAACCTCCCAGTCCCTGCGCCAGCCATGCCCATGGTGTGCATGAGGCAAGGCAAGAAGCTCACGATCAAGCTGCACCGTTCGCTCTCCGATGCGAAGCAGGCCATGGCCAATCCGGTTGGCGAAGGGCACCAGCGGAAAGCTCGCGCACTTCAAGATGTCACCGACATCGGGGCCCGCGCTCCGGAACACCGGCTCGCCCTTGAAGTGCAGCGATGCCATGGCCCCACCAAGAGCGGGAAGCATCACTGCGCGCCAGCCCAAAGCTTCTAGGGTGATGGCCATCGTGGCTCAAAGCTTCAGTACGGCTACACCCGCGGTCGCCAGTTCCCGTTGGCCCAGCACCAGCTTTCCTCCGATATCATCGGGTATGGCGATAGTTTCGGTTGAATAGTTGAAAGCAAAGACGTGGCTTCCTGTGCGGCGGATACGCAGTCCAGCGGGCAGGTGAACTGTCTTGATGCCAGCATCCCTCGCGGCCGTGCGCAACACCATCGCAAGCAGTTCCTGCTCAGGCCAGGCGGCGAGGTAGCGCCGGTTGCCCGAGCGCCAGCAGGCGACGGTGCCGTCATCGGCAATGAGTTCTGCTGCCGCATCGGTTTCCAAATGCTCGATCCAGCGGCGCACGGCCCAGCCCTGACCCGGATGTACCAGCCCCGGTCTAAGGCTCTCCACCCGCACCACCCTGGCTGGGAAGATCGGCCCCGGCGGCAGGGTCTCGGGAATAGCAAAGTCGGCCGTGCGGCTGCCCGATCGCGGGCCGATCACGACAGGGCCCTTAAAGTAGGTAAGATGCGCCAGCAGTTTGGCAGGCACCACGGGCATGCAGGGAACCACGCACAGCTTGTAACCTTCGAGCGGCGCGTCCGGCGGCAGGATGTCGACATTCAGCCCCATTTGCCGCAGCACGCCATAGGCATCGAAAGCTGCCCATAATGCTGACAGCCCCGCACCCTGCGGCTGGATCGTGGTGATCCAGTCCGAATCATAGGAGAAGATCAGCGCCACGCTTCTGGCGGCATTGGACATCGGGCCGATCGCGGCGATGTCGCGCGCTGCCTGAGCCGCCTCGGCATAAGCTGGCGCAGGAGCATCGTCGGGCCGAAGCAGGCCTGCATGCAGCTGTTCCTGGGCGAAGGGTGCCTGGCGCCAGCGGAAATAGCTGACAAGTTCAGCGCCATGGGCCAGCGCCTCGAGCGTCCAAAGCCGCACCATGCCATCCAGCGGCGCCGGGTTGTGCCGCGCCCAGTTGACCGGCCCAGGCTGCTGCTCCAGCACCCACCAACGGCCACTGCGCGTGCATCCCCGGTACAGATCGTGATGGAATGCGGCGATATCGGGATGGCCTTGCCGTGCATAGCGAAGCTTGTCGTCCTCGCTGAACCGGAAGCTGTCGAGAAAGCCCAGCGGATAGCTGTCCCAGCCCACGGCATCGAGCGACTGCGCCACATCATGATGATCGAACTCGGTAAAGAAGCCCATGAAATTGTGCGTGATGTCCCGACCGGGGGACAGTGCCCGCAGGATGTCCACCTGGATCTGGTTGAAGCGGACGACCTCGTCCGAGGCGAAGCGGCGGAAGGCGAGCCAATGCGCCGGATTCGCTTCGGTAACGGTCAGATTGGGCAAGTCGATTTCATCGAAGCTGCGATATTCCTGGCTCCAGAACACATTGCCCCAGGCCCGGTTGAGCACCGCGACATCGCCATAATGTTCGGCCAGCCATGCACGGAACGCGGCCAGGGCAGCGGGAGAAAAGCTCTGTACCGTGTCATGGCAGCCATATTCATTGTCCGTCTGCCAGGCCACAATCGCCGGATGGTGACCATAGCGCTCGGCCATGGCGCGGGTAATGCGCGCGGCCTGCCTGCGATATCCGATATGGCTGAAACAGTAATGTCGACGCGACCCGAACCGCCGCAGACGACCGTCGCGGTCGACCGCGATCATGTCGGGCATGGAATCGACCAACCATTTCGGAGGCGTGGCCGTGGGCGTTCCCAGGATGATGCCGAGCCCCGCAGCGTGAAGCGTTTCGATCGCCCGATCGAGCCAGTCCCAAGCGTACTGACCTGGCTCAGGTTCGATCCGACTCCAGGCAAACTCGCCGATCCGCACCCGGGTCAGGCCGATCTCGCGCATGCGCCGGGCGTCGTCGACCCATTGCGCTTCAGCCCAGTGCTCGGGATAGTAGCAGACGCCGAGCTGCATGAGCGGCGGCTTGGGGTATGGGCTCTCGGAGATCATGGCTGCGCGGTTGCTCTTTTCGGGATCAGGGGGCAATTACGAATAGACGATATGTTCAATTGGCGCTCATGCCACATCAAAAAGGCGGCACATGGCTGATCGGGGTTTGAAATCCAAAGCAGCACCGCGCAAGCGTGTCCGACTGGCACCAAAAGAGCGGCAATCGCTCATCCTCGACCGCACAGCCGATATCATCGCGCGCGAAGGCGTTTCGGCGCTGTCCATGGACCGGATAGGGCGCGAGGCCGGGGTCAGCAAGTCGCTGGTATATGCCTATTTCCCAAGCATGACCGACCTTTTGCGACAGCTGTTGCAGCGCGAATGGCGCAGGCTGCGGCGTTTGCAGGCCGAGGCGGCAGACCAGGCCGAGACAATGGAAGGGCTGGTGCGCGCGGTGACCCATGTCTACCTCAAGTATATCGACGAGCGTGGTATGCTCATCGAACGGCTTCAGGCCGAACCGTCGGTATCCGCGATCCACGATCCCACCGAGTTCGGCAGGGACAGCGCCGTCGGCTATCTCGCTGAAATTGTTGCCGAGCATTATGGGCTTCCGCAGGACATCGCCAAGGCTGCGACGGATATCAGCTTCGGTCTGCCGGCAGCTGCGGGCGCTTATCTGCTGCAGCGACGCCTGAGCCGGGAGGTGCTGGAAGACCTGACCGTTACCATGATCCTCGGCACACTCAATGAGCTGAAGCGCGAACATATGGCCCGCCTTCAGCCGATCCGGCGCGCACGGTTGCTGAGGTGATCTGCTCAAGCTTCGGCGGCGAGCAGATCCGGTGTCCGCTCCGATGTAGGATTGACGACGGCAACGGGGCCATCATCAAGGCCATATTCCCTCCGCAACCGGTCCAGCGGTTCGTGAACGCGATTCTCGAAAGCGACGAACTGCAGGCTGCGGGCGCGACGCCCCCGCGACCAGCCATCGCTAATGGCATCCATCGCCGGCTGGATCAGCAACGGATCGACCAGCGCCATATGACCTGAAACGACCGCAATCCACATCGCGGCATAGGGAAAGTCCATCTGCGCCAGCTGAAACGCCTGCAGCGCCAGCTCTCCGAACGGGGTCGCCGGATAGCCGGTCAACACATGGTGCAAATCATGCGTCTGAAAGCCTCGCACCACCTTGTAGGCAATGGCGGGCGGCATGCGATCAATCTTGCCGCTGAGCTCCAGCGCTTCGTGCCGGGCGCGATAGCCTGCTGCCAGATGCTCGACCAGATCATTGTCAACCATGAAAGCGCGATACGCATGGCCAAGCGTTCCGGGCGCACAGTCATCCAGCATCGCAAGCCGGAAGTCCGGCGCCAGCCAGGCTTCGCGCGCCAAAGGACCATGTTCCGGATGATTGACGATGGCAGCCTCATATTTGGCAATGGCATCGGCAGGTGCCGTCTCCCACCATTCATTGAACAACCAGTCGATGCCATGCGTGTAGAAATTGTCGATGCTTTGGAGGAATTTCTCTCCGAAGCCGCGTTCGATCGGATTGGCCATCTGCGTCTCTCCTCGGGCTCTGTCGCTTATTTCGCCAGGCTTCCGCCATCGACCGGCACCAGCGCGCCGGTCATGAAGCGGGCGGCGTCACTGACCAGAAAGGCCAGAACCTCGGCCATTTCCTCCGGCGTGCCATAGCGCCCGAGCGGGGTGCCATGAGCCAGCTGCGGGCGGACGGCCTCAGGGTTCTCAGGCGAAAGCTTTCTTTCAAGCTGAAACATCATTTCGGTACCGGTCGGGCTGGGGCAGATGGCGAGAACCCTGACGCCATGCGGCGCCATGGTCACTGCGGCCGACTTGGTCATGCCATTCACGGCCGCTTTGCTTGTGTTGTACCCGAAGATGTTGCCGCCGCCGCCAAAGCCGGAAACCGACGAGGTGTTCACAATGACGCCGCGGCCGCGGCGCTGCATATGGCCACCGACATGCTTCAGGCCCAGGAACACGCCCTTCACATTCACCGCCATGATGCGGTCGAAATCGTCCTCGCTATAGTCCACCGCGCTGGCAACCGGGCCGGAGATACCGGCATTGTTGAACAGGATGTCGATACCGTCGCCAAGGCGGCAGGCCGTATCGACGGCACGCAACCAATCGGCGCTTTGGACGACATCGCCAATGAAGGGCGTGACATCGCCTGCTTCGGCTGCATCTGTGAAATCGGCATCGGCCCGGTCGAACGCCAGAACGCGCACGCCATCGGCGCAAAGCCTGCGCACGGCAGCCAACCCGATACCTCGAGCTGCGCCAGTCACGATGGCCACGCGGCCATGAAGCGAGGAATCAGCCATGATATTGGTCCTTGTCGAATGAAGCTGCGCTATCAGCAAAAATGAAGTCGCGGATGAGCTCGGCGCACAGGGCCGGTGCATCGCGATGCGGCACATGCCCGGCCTCGGGCAGCCGGATGACGCGGGCGTGCGGGCACGCGCTTGCGATCATATCAGGCATGCTTGGCACGAAAACGGTATCGCGCTCGCCCCAGATTATCAGCACCGGGCAAGCGATCGCCAGGACGGGTAGGCCTATGTCCGGTTCCAGGGCTGGTATGGCACCGGCGGGCGGGATCACGAATGGGGCGGCCCGGTACCACGCCCGCATCGCAGACCAGGCCTCAGGCTGAATCCAAGCGTCGCGATAGCTCTCGATATCGTGAGATGTGAGAAGTTGTCGTCGGATGGCGTCGCCCAGAAATCGCTCGATCAGCGCATCTGTTTGTGCCTCGCAGAAAACGCTGTCCGCAGCCTCGGAGCGCAGCAGGGTGATGTATTGCGAAGCAGCGCGCTGCTGCGCGTCGTGCAGTATCATGTGCTGGAATATGCGGGCTGGTGGTGCGTTCAGCACGATCAGCCCGGCGATCCGTTCCGGAAAGCGCTCTGCGAATTCGAACGCAATCACGCCGCCCCAGTCGTGGCCACACAGATGCACCTGCTCAAGTGCCAGCGCGTCGATCATGCCCAGCAGGTCGCGCACCAGGGTTTCGATACGATAGTCCTGCACCGCACCAGGCCGGCTGCTGCCCCGGTACCCACGCTGGTCGGGCGCGAGCTGACGGATACCGCTGCCAAGGCGCTCAGCCAGCGGCCTCCAACTGGCTGCATGGTCGGGAAAGCCATGAAGCATCAGGAGCGGCGCGCCTTCTCCCTGCTCCAGATAGTCGAGTTCTATACTGTTGGTTGCGATGCGGTGCTGGGCGGGTGATGCACTCGATCCACCATGCAAAGACAAATCCTGCCTCATTGCCCGGCCGCCCCTGCCGCCAGTTGCTTGCGCCACGCGGTTCTGGCTATATCGACGGCTCGCCCTTGTTGCTCCTCAATCATGGCCTCGACCGTCAGAGACGCGCCCTGGGCAGGTTGTAGCAGTTCAAAGACATTCCCGTCCGGGTCGCGACCAAAGAGGACGGTTGCTGATCCCACATCCTGCGGCGGACCATGCAGCTCTATGCCCTGGGACACCAGGCGCTGGCAATCCGCCTCCAGATCATCGCTCTCGAAGCAGACATGGTTCCAACCCGGCGTGTTGAGCGCTCGGCGCGCGACAGGAGTGGTCAGAGGCTGATGGTACTGCCAGAATTCCAGCTCGGCATTGGAAAGGCGAAGCCACCCGCCGTCGAAGCGGACATTGGCAATCCCGGCAACACGGTCGAATTTCGGATCCGGGCCGAAAGATCCCTGGCGCGCGCTCTCCTGGCCGGTCAGCATGGCGTAAAAGGCCAGTAGCCGGGGCATGTCGGGCGAAACGATCGCGGTGTGCGCGAACCAGGGCCTGTCAGCCGCTGCGGGTGCCCAGGGCACGCCCTCAAGCTCGATGATATTGCCTTCAGGATCACGAATATACACATAGCTGTTGCCCGTGCCGAGGCCGGACGGCCGACTATGCGACGCAGCACCAGCCCTTACAAAGCCGTCATACAGAATGTCAGACAGGTCTTGTTGCAGGCAGATATGGCGAATGCCCGCGGAATAGACTTCACGCTCCGGATCGGCGCGATGCCCGGCGTCGGCATATTCGAACAACTCGATCGCGCCCAGCGTGCCCCGCAGAAATGCCACGCGCGCGCGGGCGTCGTCCAGTTGCAGCATCGCACGGTTCTCCGGCGTATCGGCAAGGTCAAAACGCGACGCGACGGCGAAGGCCTGCTGACTGGTATAGAAGGCGATAGCGGCATCGAGATCGGTGACCACGAGGCCCGTGTGATGGAGACCGGTAATCATGGCATAGGCTCCGCTTGAAGGGACTCGCTCGCCCGCGCGTCGATCTGCGCCCGGATGGCTTCGTGGGTGGCAGCGGTGAGCGAATAGCGCCACGCCAGCATGGCTGCGATCAGGACCAGCACACAGGGAACGAGGCTGTAGCTGATCGACAGCGCGAGCAGAGGCTCGGCCCGGCTCTCCCCTGCCGACTGGTAGCCCACCGCTCCCAGGATCAACAGTGGCAGCCCCGCGCCCAGGGCATAGCCCATCTTTTGCACCATCGCCATCGCGGCAAAGAACAGGCCCTGCTGCCGGTCGAGCGTTTCGGCCGTGTCGATATCAGCCGTGTCGGCCACCATTGCATGGGGCAGCATCAGCACGCCGCCATAGCAACTGCCCTTGAGGATGAAGAGCGCCGTAAACAGCATGACGCCGCCCTTGGGCACCAGGAACATGCAGGCATTGGTCAATGCGACAATGACAAGCGCAAGTGTCAGCGCGCGGTGCTTTTCGATCCGCTTGGCCAGCCAGACCCACCCCGGCATCACCAGCAGCGCCGAGGCGAAATAGAGGAAATAGACGATACCGATATTGGTGACGCCGACGACGTCGCGCGCGAAGAAAACGGTGATCGTCTGCCTGAACACTTCGCCGATCGTGGCAATCAGCACCAGCAGCGTGATGTTGAGAAATGCCCGGTTGCGTCCCAGCATGCGAAGTGCGCCTCCGAGGTGGAATGGCGCCTTGCGGATGGGCGCGGCAGGTTCGGGAACGAGCAGGAAGGCAAGCGTTGCACAGACCGGCAGCAGCGCGATGATCACGATGCTCAAGGCGGCCATCACTTCCGCACTCGTCGCCCCGGGCTGCGACAGGACATAAGCGGGAATCAGCGTCGACGTGATCAGGCCGACAATGCTGAACCCCTGCGATACAGAGCTGATGCGCGTTCGAACATGATAGTCGGACGAGAGTTCGGCAGACCAGGCCTGATAAGGCAGCAGGATGAGCGTATAGCCAAGATACACCAGCGCCACCGCCAGCGCGAAATAGACGATGCCGGCGCCGGCTGCTGGGACGAAGAGCATCCGCACGCCCGCAGTCATTGCGATAGTCCCGAAGATCAGCCACACCCGGCGACGCCCAATGCGTGGCCGCCACCGGTCGGACATGATTCCGATGATGGGGTCGGTAATGAAATCGGACAGTCGCGCGAGGATAAGCGCGATGCCGATCAGCTGCAGGCTGAGCTGCAACTGCCCCGAATAGAGCGGAGCGAGATAGATCGCGATCGGCAGCCCGATCATGCCGAGCGGCAGTTGCACCGACCCAAAGGCGAGAATGCGCCAGAAGGCGATGGGAGCATCGACGGTTGATGCAGTCGCCCTCATGCGCAGGGCCCTCCTGCGACATGGGCGCTGCGGCCAAGGCGTGGGGTCGGCGTCACAACGGAAAGATCGTGTGGCCGCCATCGAGCACGAGTGCCTGTCCGGTCATGAAATTGCTCTGCTGCGAGGCGAGGTACACGGCTATGCCCTCCATGTCCTGCAACCGCCCGATGCTTCCCGACGCGGCTCGCCTGCGGCATCCGTCCTGAAACGCCTTGGGTGTGTTGAGCGACATTTCCGTTTCGATAAAGCCCGGCAGAATGGCATTGACCTGAATGCCGCTGCGGCCAAGTTCGATCGCGAGGGACCGCACCAGACCCGTGACGGAGGCCTTGGTCATACAATAGCCAGCGGAATTGGGCAGGCCCAGCAAGGCCGCGACCGACGATGTCACGATCAGCTTCCCGCCGCAGCCGGCTTCCTTCCAGTGGCGAATCGCCAGCTGGAAGGTATCTATCACGCTCATCACGTTGAGTTCGTGCGTCTGCAGCCACGCATCGCGATCCAGATCAGCGAAGGCCCCGCGGACTCCCGATCCACCAGCGTTGGCGAAGCAGCTATCGATCTGGCCGAAGGCGGCAAGTGTTTCAGCAAAGGCAAGGGCGGATGAACTGGGGGCCGTGACATCCGCGACAAAGCTGCGCGCAGTTCCGCCAAGTGCTTCGAGTTCGGCTATGGCAGCCGCGTTCTTGTCCGCATTCCGCCCCCAGATGGCGACGGCCGCGCCGCATTTTATCAGGCCCTTCGCCATGGCGAGCCCCAGGCCACCATTGCCGCCGGTAACGAGGGCGACATGCCCCTGAAGATCGAAGAGATTGTGCATTTCGGTCACTCGCCTGCTGATTTGTGATGCATTTCGAGCCCCCTGGCCCATCTGCGTTGAAAGCCGCGCCAATAGTTGGGCTGGTTGTCACCCGCGACTGTCCCGCCCCATTGCTGCCCGAAGCTGCTTGGCCAGCGTCCAGCGCTGGCGAGCGGAACAGGGACGTCAAGATACTGCCGCATGGTCTGATCCTGCTTTAGGTGCAGGTCGAAGAAGGCGCTGATGAAGTGCATGTTGATCCCCTCGATCCGCTCCTTGCGCCACACCGGATCGGTCAGGTACTCGATAGCCGGAAAATCCGCGCCCTCGGGCAGATTCACGGGGTTGCCGGCAATATTGTGCGCAGCTTCGCGATAGGTGAGCAGGTAACGGTCAGAACCGCTGGTGGCGCCGAACAGTCGCTTCACGCCTTTTTCGAAGTCGACCACGTCGTCCTGGTCGCCATCGATGAGCAACATCGGGGTCTTCAGCGCGGCAAGTTCCTGATCGCGCCATACCATGGCTTCGGGTTGCGCGCCCCATGGGGCCAGGGCAACGACCGCATCGATCTGCGCGGCCAGGGCCGGATCAGGCCGGGGCAGCGCGGCCAAGGCTTGGCGCGGCAACTGGCGATAGGCCGGAGCATCGGGATCAATCGGGACGCCTGCGGTCGTGATTGTGCCATAGCCCCCCATCGAATAGCCCAGCATGCCGATGGCTTTCGGGTCGACCATAGCTGCCACGCCGGAATTCGTGACAGATCCGTCCAGAATCGCCCTGAGGACGGCCTGCTGGTCCCTGGATCGGTTCAACAGAACGCTGCCGAACGAGGTCGCAAACGAGGCAACATCGCTGAACGGCAGATCGCGGTGATCAATCGATGCGACGACATAGCCACGAGAGGCCAGGGTCTCGCCCAGCCGGCTCATATGTTCCGCCCATCCGCCATAGCCATGGGACATGACGATGAGCGGAAACCGCTTCCCGGTTAGCGCCTGCGCTGGTGCCAGGGCCATGCCCTGCTCGGAAAGCTCAAGCACCTGCTGGCCCGGCACCGCGCGTTTGTGAAAATACGTCTGGCGGGTCGCATTGCTTTCAGGTCGGGCAGGAAACCAGAGCCGAAGGCCAATCTTTCGGTCGCCCACGGCCAGTTCCTCAGACACCGTACCGACCGGATACTGGCCGAGGCCCGCCAGCTCGGGCATTTCTGCTGACGGCGCCGGTGCATGCGTGGACAGGGCCGAACCGGCGGGTTGGGCTTCGGCGGTAGCCAGCGTTGCCAATGCGGCGACGGCAAGCCCTGCCGCCTTGCTGTTCTGGAGCATTGTCACCGGCCTGAACTCTCCTTGTGCAACCGTCCGCCAGCATCCGTCGTGCGGGGCATCAGCGGAACCCTACCCGCAAGGCCAGGCCTAAGGTACGCGGATCGAGCAGGAAGGCGCTGCGGAAACTGCCGACAAGGTTCGAGTTCACTTCCAGGAAGGTGATGCTGTCGTCGTTCGCCAGGTTCTTGACGAACGCCGTGAGGCTCCAGTCCCTGTCGCTGTTGGCGACAACCAGCGAGGCATCGAGCTGGGACCAGCTGCCGACGCGGTCAGCGGGAAGGTTGAACTCGCGCGAATGAAAGCCCGATTGCGAATAGAAATCGACGCGTGGCCGAACCGTCCATCCGTCCCCGGCCTCGAAGGTATATTCCGCTGCCAGTTTCAAGGTGCGGCGCGGCGCGTTGGGCAGCTGGTTGCCGCGCAGCTGGAAGCGGGCATTGCCCCGAGCCGGGTCAGCCGAGAGGAAATCGCTCCGGATCTCCGCATCGAGCAGGCCAAGGCTGGCTTCGAGCCGCAACGGTTGGACCGGACTATACACCAGTTCGGCCTCGAAACCGCGCACCCTTGACTTGGGTATGTTGGTATTGGCCACTGCCGTGCCGACGAGGTTGCCGACGATCAGGTTGGAATAGTCATAGTTGAATGCCGCCAGGTTCAACCGGCCCTTGCCGCCCAGGAAAGTGTTCTTCACCCCCAACTCGAGCGCATCGATCTCTTCGGAGTCGAACAGCGGGATCGTGTTGTTGCCGGGATTGAAGCCGCCCGACTTGAAGCCGCGCGAGAAGGACAGATAGACATTGGTGTCCTCGGTGAACGATACCTTCGGGGCCCAGTTCACGATGGCGCGGCCTGTGACCTTGTTGAAATCGGCTTCCCCGATGAAATAGGGGTTGAGCACGAAAGTGCCCGAGGCAGTTTCGATACGTTTCTTGTCATGCGTGTAGCGCAGGCCGCCGGTGAGCTTGAGCGTGTCTGTGATATCGACATAGACCTCGCCGAATACAGCATAGGATTTCACCTGGCCCAGCCGCGTATCGAATTTGGAAACTGCGCCCAGCAAGCCATTGGCCGGTGTCCATGTGTCGACAAAGCCGGCGCCGCGAGCGTTCATGTAGAAGCCGCCCAGGATGAAATTGAACGGACCGTCAAAGCTGGATGCAGCCCGAAGTTCCTGGCTGAACTGCTTCTGGCTGCCGCCCCCGGTCTGCGAGGTGCGATAATCGGTCGTGGTGACAGGTCGGCCCGACAGCAGATAGGTGAGGACGCCATTGCCATTGCC
>Ga0209278_1001884_pt1 | contig 12227 bp, 11 predicted proteins | sample JI81BgreenDNA_FD_187504 | JGI IMG/M metagenome (GOLD analysis project Ga0209278, IMG submission 187504) | Wastewater effluent complex algal communities from Wisconsin, to seasonally profile nutrient transformation and Carbon sequestration -... | ecosystem: Engineered > WWTP > Effluent > Algae... | reverse complement strand
ATGTGCGTGTCGCGCGGCTGGAAACGGCGGATCGCGCCGCGCCCCAGCCGGCTGCTCAACCGGTCGATCAGCGCGGCCATCGCCTCCTCGCTCACCGCGCCGCCTTCCAGCTGCAGCTGCGCCGGGGTCAGCGGCTCGATGCGCGGGACGATCAGCCGGATCATGTCGAAGCCGAAGCCCGGATCGATCGGGTCGCTGAGCGCGTCGAGCCGCTCGTGCAGCAGCCGCATCAGCACTTGCGGATCGCGCATCGGCAGGCTGGATTCGACCGCGAGGTCAAAGCTCTTGCCGTCGCTGCGATAGAAGCGCGCGGCGAAATGCCGCCCGCCCATGCCGCGCTGCTCCAGCGCCTCGGCCGCCTGGCCCGCAAGATCGGCAAGCGCCGCCATCGCCGCCTCGGTACGCGCAATAGGTTCGGCAAAACGCAGCTCGAAGCGCAAGGCGGGCGGGCTGCGCCGCGGTGTGATGCGGCTGTCGGCGCTGCCCAGCAGCCGGTCGAGGCTGTCCACCAGCGCCTCGCCGAAGCGAGCGGCGAGCGGCGCACTGGGCCGCATCGCCAGGTCGCCGATGGTCTTGAGGCCGGCGCGGATCAGCGCGGTCTCGGTCTCCTCCTCGATCCGCAGCGCCGCGACCGGCAGGCGGCGGAGCACGATATCGCTGTCCTCGGGCCGTGCGAGCGTCACCCCCGGCGCGAACCGGGCGAGCGCCTGTGCTGCCTCGGGCGTGTCGCCGCAGCCGGTGCGCAGATGGTCGGTGAAGCGCGCGAGATAATCCTCTGCCGCTGCGACCAGTGCGTCTTCGCCGCCGAACAGATGCGTGCAGCCGGTAATGTCGAGCACCAGCATGTCGGGCGGGTCGGTGGCGACGAGCGGGGTGAAGCGGTCGCAATGATCGGCCAGCCGCTCCAGCCAGGCCATGTCGGCCAGCGGATCGTGCGTCTCGACGCGGAGCTGGGGCACCTGCGCGCGCGCATCGGCCAGCATCATGCCGGGGACAAGGCCCTGGGCGCGCGCTTCGGGGCAGGTCGCTGCGATGCGCATCGCGCCGCGCACCTTCTCGACCAGCACCAGCGGCGTGGCGTTGTCCGCGCTATCCGGCGCCGCCCTATCCTGTGCGGCCGAGCGCTGCCGCGCGCGCCGGTCGACCGGCAGATAGGGGAGGAACAGCGCCAGATAGCGCCGCTGCGCCTCCGGCCAGGATTCCGGTGCGCACACCGCCTGCAGCGGCGGCATCTGCAAGACAGGCTTGTTCACGGTTCCACTCCACGCGCCACGCACCGCCCGCCGGGCGTCCGCGCTGGCGCAACAATTCGATTTTCCAGGCAGGATAGCCGGGGGCATTGGCTTCCATCGGCAGCGAGGGCGCAGCGCCCACCTGCCACCGGGTCTGCGCCGCGCTGGGCGAAGGCGTGGCCGCGATGCGCAGCGCGATCACGGTGACGCCCGAGGCCTCCGCCGCCAGCGCCAGCCTGCGGCTCGCGGTGAGATCGAGCGCGCGGGGATCACGCCACAGCTCGACCACCGCCACGCCGACATCGCCGCAGCGGGTGACATCGGCCGCGGCGCGCAGCACCGCCAGCGCATCGGGCAGCGTGCCCAGGATCACCTGCGCCGGGGAAAGCCCTATCTCGACCAGCCCCGGTGCGTGCAGCTGCCCGCCGCGTTTTTCCGCCTCGCCCTCGCGCAGCCAGACCAAAGTTCCTCCGATTCTGAGCGCCAGGGCCGCTGTGAAACCGGTCGCGCAACCGGCATCGTCGGCTTCGGCAGCAAAGATTTCATGCAGCCGCGCGCGCATCAGCCCGCCGCCCAACGCGGCGTCGATGCCCGCATGCCCGGTGCGCGCGATCCCTGCCGGTTCGCCTCCGGTTTCGCCCGCGCATGCGCGTTCGATACCGGCAATCCGGGCTTTCAGGGACTCGAGGGAATCGCGAGGGCAGGGCATTTGTTCTTATTATGTTCCATTTCGCGGAACGTCAAATGCCTGTGCGACGGGGTCGTCATGCCAATGCGGGACAGGTGACGGTTTGTTAACCCTTCACGTTAATAGTCTGTTGAACTGAGTTAACGCCCATTGGGGGGACAGCATGACAGATACCGCGCACGACATCGCCTTGGCCCGCACCCTGTTGCACGAGGCGATGGAGCTTCAGGCGGCAGGCAATCTTGCCGCGGCAGAAGAGCGCTATCGCCTGGTCATCGATCATGATTACCGCACCGCAGAAGTGCTGCCGATCCTCGCCGGCATTCTCGGCCTGCGCGGCGCCAATGAAGAGGCGCTCGAGCTTTGGGACACGCTGCTCGCGATCGATCCCGACCATGCCGTCGCGCATCACGAAAAGGGCCTGATCTACAGCCGCACCGGGCGTGCAGAGCTGGCCATCACCGCGATGCAGGCGGCCTGTGCTGCCGATCCAGCCAACGCGATCGCCGCCAACAACCTGGCGGTGATGCTGTCCGATGCCGGCCGCAAGGCCGAGGCGCTCGACCAGTTCCGCCGCGCCCAGGCGCTGCAGCCGGGCAATATCCATATCGAACATCAGATCCGCCGCCTGAGCGCCGAGATGGTGCCCTTCTGGCATATCCCGATGCTCAACGACGTGCGCCGCAACGATGCCTTCGAGGCCGCGATCATCGCCGCGCTGGCCGAGGCCGGTCCGGACGCCCGCGTGCTCGATATCGGCACCGGCAGCGGGCTTTTGTCGATGATGGCCGCGCGCGCCGGGGCGCAATCGGTCACCGCGTGCGAGATGGTGCCGATCATCGCCGACATGGCGCGCCAGATCATCGCCGATAACGGCTATGCCGATGCGATCACCGTCCACACCGCGCCCTCGACCGAACTGAAGGTGGGCACGCATCTGGACGAGCGCGCGGACATTCTGGTCTCTGAAATCCTTTCGTCCGACCTGCTCACCGAACATGTCATCGACACGTTCGAGGATGCGCATGCGCGGCTGCTCAAGCCCGATGCCATCGTCATCCCGCGCGCGGCCTCGGCCATCGGCTGCCTGGTCGAAAGCAAGGTCCTCGCAGATTACGTCTTTGTCGATCAGGTCTCGGGCTTCGACATCTCGCGCTTCGGCGCGCTCGCCTCGCCCAGGCTGCCAATCCACGGCACGATGACCGACTGGAAGCGCCTGTCCGACGATGTCGAGCTGGTCCATATCGACCTTACCCGGACGCAGCATCAAAGCGACCTGCACCTGTTGCAGATCAACGTGCTCGAAGACGGCATTGCCAGCGGCATCGTCCAGTGGATGCATGTCGACCTTGCCGATGGCATCACCTTCGACAACCATCCTGATGGCTATACCGATGGCGGCTGGCTGCAGATGCTGCACAATTTTCCGGAGCCCGTCGCGGTGCGCGCGGGCGACGTGCTCAACGTCGCGGTGGGCCATGACCGCGTGACGCTGATCGTCCGCCCGCTCGAAGTGATCGCGGCGGCCGAGCAGGTGAAGGTGGCTTGATCCATGTCCGCTCTCTCCCCTTGAGGGGAGAGATGCAGAGGCTTGGCAGCTTGTCTGCCTAGCCGAAGTTGAGAGGGGCGAACGGTTCGCGCAGCCCCCCTCCCAACCCTCCCCCCTAAAGGGGAGAGGGCTGATTGGTACCAAGCCTAACCCCCCCCGCTCATCCTGAGCAGCGGGCGCAGCCTGCGGAGTCGAAGGACCCGCGCCCACGCCGGCCGTATAGCGAGGCCTTCGACAGGCTCAGGCTGAGCGGAAGGGGGTGGCTATGGAACGTCCCAGAACGAGCTGCCTTTTATCGAGCGACCTCAAAGTCCTCATCCAAAAAGCTCAATCTTCCTCGTGGAACCGCACTGCGACATTGGTCAAATGCTCTTCGTCTGCGAATCCACGACCGAGGTCGTAGAGATACAGCGTTACAGGGCACGGCTGGCTCTCGGCCCATTGAATCGCCTCGGCGACCGATACCGCCTCGAGGGCATCGTAGTCTACAGTCAGCATTGGATCACTCTCAGGCGCTTGATCGGCATCTTTGCAGCTGTTGTCGTGCTCAATAGCCTCGACGATGGCGTTAACTTCCCTCCACCGATAGGGGCGGGTACGCTTGTCGATTATGTTCCACAGCATGACGCCGGGTTACCAGTGACCCGCCAAAGCAACAACAGTGAAAAGTCGAGCAATCTCTGCCGGAATGCGCTCGCTTAACCGAGGCACAAATCAAGCCTCCAGCTCGACATCCCAGTACAGCCAGTCGTGCCAGCTTTCGTGCAGATAATTCGGCGGAAACGCTCTCCCACGTTCCTGGAGCTGCCAGCTGGTCGGGCGGATCGGCTGGACCATCAGGCGCATGTTCGCTTGCGCAGGCGTGCGCCCGCCCTTGCGCATGTTGCAGGGCGCGCAGGCGGTGGCGACGTTCTGCCAGGTGGTCTTGCCGCCCAGGCGGCGCGGGACAACGTGATCGAAGGTGAGGTTGTGCGGCGATCCGCAATATTGGCAGTGGAAGCGGTCGCGCAGGAACAGGTTGAAGCGGGTGAAGGCGGGGTATTCGGACGGCTTCACATATTGCTTCAGCGCGATCACCGACGGGATCTTCATCTGGATCGTCGGAGAGTGCACCTCGCGCTCATAGGTCTCGATCACATCGACCCGGTCGAGGAAGATCGCCTTGATCGCGGTCTGCCACGGCCACAGGCTCAAGGGGTAATAGCTGAGCGGGGTATAATCGGCGTTCAGTACGAGGGCGGGGCAGCTGTCCGGATGCCGGCCAATGTCCGGCTGCGGATCGCGTACCGCTCGTTCGATCAAGTCGGGATGAAACATGGTCGGCTCAAACCCTCTCCCATTCGTCCGCTGTAATTCCTATAGACTCAAGTGCGTGACAGCCCCGTGACAATCCTGAATGTGCCCGATTTACGGTTAATCAGCATGACCGCGCGGCCAAGGTCAAGGGGGCGTTTCCACAATATATGGTGATAAGTCCGCATATTGCACCCAAGGGACGGAAGGGTCTCAGGTGATGCGCACCCGCTTTGCGCCCAGCCCCAATGGCGCGCTGCATCTGGGCCATGCCTATGCGGCGTGCCAGGCCCATGACCTCGCGCGGCAACTGGGCGGCGCCTTCCTGCTGCGGATCGAGGATATCGATGGCGTGCGCTCAAGGCCCGAGCTTATCGAGGCAATCTTTGCCGATTTGCGCTGGCTGGGGCTGGCCTGGGACGGGGAGATACTGTTCCAGTCATCGCGTCTCGCCGCCTATGACGCAGCGCTGGATCAACTGAAGGCGCGGGGCCTCGTCTATCCCTGTTTCTGCACGCGCAGCCAGATTGCCAGTGCCGGGGCGCAGCCGGGGCCCGAGGGTCTGGTCTATCCCGGCACCTGCCGCGCGCTCAGCGATGACGAGCGCGCCCAGCGCATGGCGAACGAACCGCATGCCTGGCGGCTCGATATTGGCAAGGCGCTCGAGCAGACCGGTGCGCTGGTCTGGCACGACATGGCCGCTGGCGAGCAGGTCGCGAATCCCGAGCTGTTCGGCGATGTCGTGCTCGCGCGCAAGGATGCGCCCGCAAGCTATCATCTGGCCGTGACATTGGACGATGCGCATCAGCAGATCAGCCATGTCGTGCGCGGGCGCGACCTGTTTCTGGCGACGCATGTCCACCGGCTGCTCCAGGCGCTGTTCGATCTGCCGGTGCCGCTCTATCGCCATCACCGGCTGCTGGCGGGCGCAGACGGGCGCAAGCTGGCCAAGAGCGAAGGTGCGGCGGCGCTGGGTCTCCTGCGCGAAAAGGGGGGGGATGGACCTTCGCTGCTGGAAAATTTGCGTAAAGCCATTCTACCGTCTGGCATTTCCTGGGCCGAGCCCTCATATAGCGTGCCATGAACGTCATCATCATCCTGGCGATTGTCGCACTGGCAATCATGGTTCTGGTCAGCCTTGTGCGTGGCCTTGTCGCCTTCATCCAGATGACCGAGGAAGACCTCAAAAACCCCGGGGTCGGCCGCAGCCATCAGATGCAGAACAAGATGATGTTCGCGCGCGTCAAATATCAGGCGATGGCGATTGCCGCCGTCGCGGTGCTGATGCTGGTCAACCGCTGAGCCTTTCGGGGCGGCGGTACACGACACATGGTCAAGCTCAACAAGATCTACACGCGCACCGGCGACGATGGCACGTCCGGCCTGGTCGATGGCTCGCGCATTCCCAAGCATTCGGCCCGCATGGCCGCGATCGGCGATATTGACGAGCTGAACAGCGCGCTGGGTCTCGCCGTAGTCGCGCTGGGCGAAAGCGATTTCACCGCCGACCTGATCCGCGTGCAGAACGACCTGTTCGATCTGGGGGCGGACATTGCGACCCCGGGCGATGATTTCACCCCGTCCGAGATGGTGCTGCGCATCGTGCCCAGCCAGGTGACCTGGATCGAGCAGCGCATCGATGCAGTGAATGACAGCCTGCCGCCGCTGACCAGCTTCATCCTGCCGGGCGGCAGCCCCGCTGCTGCAGCCGTGCACCTTGCCCGCGCCATCGCCCGCCGGGCCGAGCGGACGCTGGTCGCCGCATCGCATGAGGGATCGATCAACCCGCAGGCGCGTATCTATGTAAACCGGCTGTCGGACTTCCTGTTCGTCCTCGCGCGCCGGATCAACAACGGCAATGACCCGCTCTGGGTGCCGGGTGCTTCGCGCTAGAGCGTCGTCACACCCGTGCAGTCTTCGGGTGAATTCAGTATCGTCAACCCCGCGAATGCGGGGGTCCCGCTTTTCGGATTCGGACTGGGCAGCGGAGTTCTCGTGTTTGCGGGAATGACGGATAGGGGGTAAAATGACGACCACCAGCGCACCGGCCATCAGCGCCCTCAATGCAAACCGCCACAACGACCTTTCGCACCGCTTCGCCCAGGTCCGCGCCCTGACGCTCGATCTCGTCGCGTCGCTCTCCGACGCTGATGCCACCGTCCAGTCGATGGATGATGCCTCGCCCGCCAAATGGCATCTGGCGCATACCAGCTGGTTCTTCGAGACCTTCGTGCTGCGCGATCACGTTGGCGGCTATCAGCCGTTCGACCCGAATTACGCCTATCTGTTCAACAGCTATTACGAAGCCGAAGGCGCGCGCCATGCGCGGCCGATGCGCGGCATGCTGACCCGGCCCTCGCTCGACGACATCCGCGCCTATCGCGCGCATGTCGATGCGGCGGTGCAGGCGGCGCTGCCGACCCTGAGTAACGATGCGCTCGATCTGGTCGAACTGGGGCTCAACCATGAGCAGCAGCACCAGGAGCTTTTGCTGACCGACATTCTGCACCTGTTCGCGCAGAACCCGCTGCACCCGGCGGTCTGGCCGCCGGTGCCGATGGGCTCGGTCGAATCCGCGCCGCTGGAGTGGATCGAAGGGCCAGTGGGGCAGGTGGAGATCGGCCATCACGACAATGGCTTCGCGTTCGATTGCGAAGGGCCGCGGCATGCTGTGCTGCTGACCCCCTATGCGCTTGCCAACCGCCCGGTGACCAATGGCGAATGGGCGGCTTTCATCGCCGATGGCGGCTATGCCGATCCGCGGCACTGGCTGTCCGATGGCTGGGCCTGGGTGAAGGCGGAAACCATCACCGCGCCGCTTTACTGGCAGCAGGGCGTCGATGGCGGCTGGATGCAGTTCGGGCTGGACGGGCTGCGCAGCGTCGATCCGGCAGCGCCGGTCTGCCATATCAGCCTGTACGAGGCCGATGCCTATGCCAGCTGGGCCGGCGCGCGCCTGCCGACCGAGCAGGAATGGGAGGCGATTGCCGCGTTCCAGGATCCTGCATCCGGCAACCAGCTTGATCGCGCTGGTCCAGTACGCCCGCGCGCCGATGCGGCGGACGCTCTGTTCGGCAATGTCTGGCAATGGACCGGCAGCGCCTATCGGCCCTATCCCGGTTTCAAGGCGGCAGAGGGCGCGGTCGGCGAGTATAATGGCAAGTTCATGTCCGGCCAGTTCGTGCTGCGCGGATCAAGCTGTGCAACCCCGCGCGGCTCCGTGCGTCCCAGTTATCGCAACTTCTTCTATCCCCATCAACGCTGGCAGTTCACCGGCCTCAGGCTGGCCAAAGACCTGAGCTGACCCGCACCGGAGACCGACCCTTGGCGACCCTGATAAAGACTCCCGAAGCCCAGTCCGCAGCCGCCACGGGTGATCCCGATCCTGCCTTTCGTGCCGATGTGCTCGCCTGTTTCCGCGACAGCCGCCGCGCGATCCCGGCGCGCTGGTTCTATGACAAGACCGGCTCCGAACTGTTCGAGGCGATCACCGATCTGCCCGAATATTACCCGACCCGAACCGAAACCGGCCTGCTGAAACGCTATTGCGGCGAGGTGGCCGAGATGGGCGGGCGCGGCCGGGCGGTCGTGGAGTTTGGATCGGGCTCGTCGGTCAAGACCCCGCATCTGCTGCGCGCGGTGCAGGGCCAGCATTATGTGCCGATCGACATTTCGGGCGACTTCCTGCGCGAATCCGCCGCTGCGCTGGCGGCAGATTTCCCTGGCCTTGCGGTGCATCCGCTCGAAGGCGATTTCATGCGCCCGCTGCAGCTGCCCGGTGCTGTCGCGGACACGCCCAAGCTCGGTTTCTTCCCTGGCTCGACCATCGGCAACATGGTCGCGCGCACCTCGCTCGACCTGCTCCGCTCGATGCGCGAGACGCTGGGTGTCGGCTCGCTGCTGCTGATCGGGATGGACCGGATCAAGTCTCCCGATATTCTGGTGCCGGCTTATGATGATGCGCAGGGCGTAACGGCGCGGTTCAACCTCAACCTGCTCCACCGCATCAACCGCGAGCTCGACGCGACCATCCCGGTCGAGAGCTTCCGCCATGTCGCGCGCTGGAATGACAATTACGCCCGGATCGAGATGCATCTCGAAGCGCTGGAGGATGTCGATTTCACGGTGCTGGGTGAACGCTTCGGCATGGTGAAGGGCGAGACCATCCATACCGAGAACAGCCACAAATATGGCCCCCGCGATGCCCGGCTGCTGCTGCGCGCGGGCGGCTGGACGACCTTGCACGAATGGACCGATCCGGACGACTGGTTCGCGCTTATCCTTGCCGAGGCAAAACCGTTCCAGACAGCGCCGTGATGCCGGTGCGGCTGGCGGCAGAGCGTGGCGGTACGCCGAGCAGCCAGCCGATCCAGCCGAACCGCGCTGCGGCCTGATAGGCGATCAGCCCGGTCAGCAATGTCGCTGCCAGCATCATCGCGCACACTGCCAGCGCGCCGAGCCCGCTGTCGCGCAATGCATAGCCGGCAAGCACGATGACCGTCTGGTGCACGATGTAAAAGGGGAAGACCGCGCGCGCGATCGGTGCACGCCAGCGATGATCGCGCTGCAACAACCTGGCGGCGGCATGGAACATCACCGGCAGCATCAGCCACGCCATGGCGGTTTCCGCCACCAGCGCCGACAGGGTCAGCAGCGATGAAGCCCGCGCCTCGTCCGCGCCGACGTTGAGCCAGATCGATACGAGGCACAGCAGCGATCCTGTCAGCGCGACTCGCCATGTGCGTGCCATCGCCCCCCAGAGTGCAGGGTGCTGGGCGAGCATGAAGCCGAACAGGAAGGCGGGCAGGAAATGCACATCGCCTTCCAGATCATTGTATCGCTGCACCTCCTCCAGCCCGGCATGGTGGATCGCCGCGCGGGTCAGGATGATGGCGACCAGCGGCACCGTGATCAGCCGGCTGCCCTGCGCCAGCCAGTCCGCCGCCTTGCCCAGCCAGTCGCGAAACCCTGGCCACCAGGCCCAGGCCGCTGCGAGCAGCGCGGTATAGGCCCATAGATAGGCGAGGAACCACAGATGCTCCCAGTTGGGCAGGAACGCTTCGTGGAAGAAGCGGAACGACAGTTCCTGATGCGTCCAGAACCACAGCAGCCCGCCGCGATAATCGCCGCTCACCTGCATCCGCACCCAGTCCTGCGGTGCGACGATCAGCAGGGTGCCGAACACCAGCGGGATCAGCAGGCGCAGGCTGCGGTCGCGGAAGAACGCCGCCGTTCCGCTGGCGCGCGACAGCATCGCTGCGCTGGCATAGCCGGAGACGGCGAACAGCACCATCAGCCGCCAGGGTGCGATGGCGGCAACCGGATAGGCGATCCAGTGGATCGTATCCGGCCATTTCACCAGCCAGGGGCCGGGCGCGAAATACAGGCCGATATGGAACAGGATCAGCAGGCCGAACGCTCCGATGCGCAGCCAGTCCAGCCCGATATGCCGGTCGATCCCGGTCGGCGATGCCATCTGCCCCAAAAGCCTGCTCATGTTCCGCTGCTGCCCGCGCAACGCGGCAGAGAAGCCAAGCCTAGCGGGAAATCGTAAAAATTCCCCCTTGTTTCGGAGCTAACCCCCTCAGTCCGCCAGCTTTTTCATCACCAGATACCAGTGGTCCAGCCCGCCGTAAAAGTCCGCCACCCGGATGCGCTCGTTCAGGCCGTGCGCGAAAATGTCCGCGCTGCGCATCGCGGCGTTACCGATGCCGACGGTGTTCATTCCGAGCGCGCGATAGTGCATGCCATCGGTGCCGCCAGAGGACAGTTCGGGCACGATCGGCAGGCCGGGATAGCGCGTCTTCAGGCTGGCGGTGACGGCATCGCGCACCTCGGGCGTCAGCGAGGATTCGGGGCTTTCCACCACATTGGTCAGCAGCTTGAACTTCACCCCGTCATTGCCGATGACCTTTTGCAGCGCCGCCTGGGTGGCCGCCGCGCCGCCTTCGCCCGGCATGATCCGGCAATTGACGGTGGCGGTTGCCGATTGCGGCAATGCGTTTTCGGCATGCCCGCCGCGCAGCATGGTGGTGACGCAGGTGGTCATCATCTGCGTTGCGATGCCCGGATCGGCGAGCAGCGTCGCGCGCGCGGCCTGATCGTCCGGATTGGCGCCAAAGGCCTGCATAGCCTTGCCGATATCGCCCGGGGTCAGCTTGCCCATTTCGCTGAAATAGCTGCGCACCAGCGGGCTGGCATTGACCGGGAAGCGATAGCCTTCGATCTTGCCCAGCGCCCTGGCCAGTTCATAGATCGCATTGTCGGCGCGCGGGCGCGAGCTGTGCCCGCCGGGATTGGTGACCGTCAGCTCGAACGTGGCGAAGGTCTTTTCGCCCGCCTGGACCTGGTACATGACCGGCTTGAACTCGTTGGTCATGGCAACGCCGCCGGCATCGCCGTTCAGCACCAAAGCGGGCTTGATCGTTTCTGCTACCATCTTCGCCTGGGCACGGGTCGAGATCATCCCCGTTTCCTCATCGCCCGAAAAGACCAGGTACAGGTCGCGCTTGGGGGCCCAGCCTTCCTTTTTCAGCCGGATGAAATTGTGCGAAAGCGTCGCGACGCCATATTTGTTGTCGAGCGAACCGCGACCGAAGAAATAGCCGTTTTCTTCCGTCAGCTTGAACGGAGGGCGTTCCCAATCCTCGGGCAGCGCCTCGACCACATCCATATGGCCCAGAAACACGATCGGTCCGGCCTTGGGCTTGCCCTTGGCGGCATAGCGCACCACCAGTCCCTGGGTGGGCTCGCCGTCGCTGTCATAATCGGTGATCATGATGTCGCTCTCGGCAAAGCCGGCCTTCAGGAACTGATCCTTGAGGTAGCTGGTCATCACGCCCATCTGTTTGTGGCCGCGCGCGGTGCGGATGCCGACAATGTCGCTGTAAAGCTGACGCGCGGCCTGTTCGTTGGCGTTGCGCTGCTGGCTGTCAGCCGGGGTCTGGGCCTGGGCCGGCAAGGCTGCGGCAAGGGCCATCGATGCAAGGCCCGTGGCCAGCGCCAGTCTCAACACGGTTTTCATGGTATTCGGCGTCCCCTTTTCTATCACCCGCACATCTCGCCAAAGCCGGTCGAAGCGACTATAGCTGCGTCACACTCTTGGAGAACAATTCATGTCGGCCCACAACCCCTCTTTGCGACCCTGGCGCGATATCGATCGGCGCAAGTGCCGCCAGATCATGGTCGGCAAGGTTCCGGTGGGCGGCGATGCGCCGGTCAGCGTGCAGACCATGACCAACACGCTGACATCCGACGCCAGGGCGACGATCGACCAGATCCGCCGCTGCGAGGATGCTGGCGTCGACATCATCCGCGTCTCGTGCCCCGATGTCGAATCCACCGCCGCGATGAAGCAGATCACCCGCGCCGCCAAGGTACCGATCGTCGCGGACATCCATTTCCACTACAAGCGCGCGCTGGAAGCCGCCGATGCAGGGGCTGCGTGCCTGCGCATCAACCCGGG
>Ga0209278_1001883_pt1 | contig 12245 bp, 11 predicted proteins | sample JI81BgreenDNA_FD_187504 | JGI IMG/M metagenome (GOLD analysis project Ga0209278, IMG submission 187504) | Wastewater effluent complex algal communities from Wisconsin, to seasonally profile nutrient transformation and Carbon sequestration -... | ecosystem: Engineered > WWTP > Effluent > Algae... | reverse complement strand
GCGCCTGCAGTTCCATCGTCTGCAGGTCGTCGAAGATGGCGTCATTGGCCCAGACATGCAGGATGCGGCCATCCTCCAGCAGCAGAAGCTTCGGCGGGGACTGGAAGCCCCCGGTCGAGGTGTTGACCTGATCTGCTTCGGCGGGGGTGATGGGAAGGGTCATTGGGGGGTACTCCTGTGTCGCGCTTGCGGCCAATACCGGGCGGGTCAGATCATTGGTTCAGGGTGGCGTGGGTGGCGGTTCCGGTCATGCCGGGAAGGCAGTGGCAGGTTGGAGGCTCGCTGTCTTTGGGCCCAACAGGTCTTGGGCCGGATCGTTTCACCACTGGGTGCAAGGGGGGGAAGACGAATAGTCTGACCATCGGGATACTCGTGAACATGCAGGGGGTCGGCGCGTTCCGACCCTGGGGGGCTGATTGGCAAGGGACCCCGATTGGCGGGGGCCGATGCCCGGTTCCATGACCTTCTGTCAGGGAAGAGTACGCAGTCGATGACGTTGGACCGCGCGTTCTGCGCGGGCTCGCCAAGGCGGCGGGTTCGCCGAACGGCGCGTGCTGGGTAAGAAGTGCGACATGGCAGTGTGCCTCAACCTATCAACTCGAACTCAGTGCGAGGCGCTTTGATCAGGCCCCCACCCACGAACCCGCTGGCGGTGGACCGCCACGCGGGAGGGAGACGGTGCCAAGCCCCCACTCGACACCTTCTCCTACGCCACCAGCCCATGAGGGATGGCTGGCCTTGTGCGAAGAGCTTCCGCCCTTGCCATCATTCCTTGCGCTGCCCTGACGAGCCTTCGCGGAACAGATGGCCAGACCCGCCGAGTCGGGGCATGCGCTATTCGCCCTGTCCGTGTCCGGCCCTGTTTCCGCCCACGGCCTGCGCTTCGGTGCTCCCATCCATGCGGATCGGTCCGCCGGAATGTCGGACCAACCTTCACAGTACACCTTGCGCCGCATGGGGCAGGAATGTCGCCTGATACAGACAGAGGGACAGTATCAATACTTTTGAAACTTCTGGGACCTGTCTGGGCCCCAGACCCCATAAGAAACCGCAAGAAAGTCGGGAGTTGCGCTTTGCGTCTGCGGACAGGCGTGTCCCGCGCTGGTTGTTGCCGGTAGAGGCCGATTGGCGCAGAGATATTGTTTCCGACCGACACGTATCGGCGATCCGGCAAAAGGCAGGCGCGGATTGTCGTTTGCTTTGGCGGCGAATGGCCATTCACGACATGCTTGGCGCCGATGCGTTGCTCCGGCACGCTGTTATCAGGGGCGAAAGGCCGATCATGGCGCAGGCGATCAACGGCCCCATTGATAACCCTTGGTTGCATAAAATCCAGATGTTGCGCGCTAAGGTTCTCTGGGCGGCGACTGTTTCCAGAAAGTCGTCGTGCGAAGGGCCGGGAGTGAGCGGGAAGTTCATCAGCGATTCGGAAGGATTGCGCCGATGTGAACAGCGATCTCCGTTCGAACGCTGGTGCTTGGGGCGTAGATGCAGGTGTGCTTCCCGATGGAGGTGTAAGACTTTCCCAGTTCACGCAGGAGGGCGGCCCATGGCCAAGATGCCGTGACTGGGGCATTCCAGCTGTCGAAACGCGAAGGGCAGCCGCAGCTTGCCTATGCCGTGACAACTCATTCGAAAATGGCAAAGCCCTGCGCCGCGAATTCTGCATCGCCCGTGTCAGAAGTGATTGCTTCGAAGAAGGCCCGGTCGGCCGGGTCTGCCGCATTGGTCAGGACTGCGCCGGGATAGACGATTGGCGCGTGGCTGCTGGTGGGAAATGTGCCGACGACCGTCACGCCCGCTTCGGAGATCGCGTCCGAGGCATAGACGATACCAAAAGGGGCCTCTCCGGTGGCCACCAATGCCAGCGCGGCACGGACACTCTCGGATTGTGCGACCGAGGCTTCGATGCTTGACCAGATACCGAGGCTTTCCAGCGCTTCTTTGCCGTACTGGCCGGCAGGCACGGCATCGACCATGGCCATCGACAGCTTTCCTTCGCCGACAAGGCCCGCAAGATCGAAACCGGGCACGATCTCCACAGGGTTTGCGGCGATCCCATGAGCGACGAGGACGAGCGTGTTACCGAACATGTCCTTGCGGCTCTGATCGGCGATGAGGCCGGCTTTCTCGACCTCATCCATCCAGTTCTCGGCAGCGGAAAGGAAGATGTCCGCCGGTGCGCCTTCGATGATCTGCTTGGCGAGGGCGTTGGAGCCGCCATAGCTGATCGTCACGGTTTTGCCGGTTCTGGCTTGGAAATCCGCGGCTACGGCGTCGAGGGCGTTCTTCATGGATGCGGCGGCGAAGACAACGACCTCCTCTGCGGTGCCCGGCGTAGCCAGGGCTAGGCCCAGCGCGGTTGCAAGAGTGACAGGGCGTAGCATCGAGATCTCCGATCGATATGTTTGCCGAAACATATTGCGCGGATTAGGCCTGTGCAGGCAAGCGTTATTGTTCCTTGGCTATATCGCCTGATTGGGGTGTCTGCAGCATCGCCTCGAGTGTGGAGATGCCTTCTGCCGTGGCAGCCTGAGCGCTCGCGACGATCTGATGATAGAGCGTAAGGACGCGCGTGCCCGACTCGGTCAATTGCGCGCCGCCCCCGCCGGGGCCGCCGCGCGTACTGGTGACGAGGGGGTCGCGGAATGCCGCGTTCATTTCTTCGACCAACGACCATGCTCGCTTGTAGCTCATATCCATCCGGCGTCCTGCGGCGGCGATAGAGCCGGTTTCGCGGATATGTTCCAGAAGTTCCGCCTTGCCGGGGCCAAGCATCGCGCCATCGAACAGGATCCGCAGGCGAAGTCGGGTCATCGGGGTGCCTTTCACAGTGACATGTGATCTTTCCGCGTCGGGGGCGATGGTGGCAAGGATGCTTTTGCCCGCGTGACCGGACGCGGGGCGGACCTACGCCTAATGTCGCGTTGCGGCATCCGGGGCTATGCGGTCTGCTGTGGTGGACATTCGCATCGGCATCCCAGCCGATGAGGTGTTCTACGCGTGGTCTGGAGGGCGGAATGCCGACACCTGTTGCACAGCATGTTTCGCGTATCGAAGCGGCGATCACGGCCGGGATGGCCGTGAAATCGGCGATTGCGGCAAGCTGGGCACGCTCGGCGCAGCTTTATCGTCTGGATCCGTCTTCACGTCGGGCGGAAAGCCGGATCACCGAAGCGGAGCTCTCGCTTGCGCGGGAGCGGATGGGGGCCCTGCTTCCGGCTGCGGCTCCGCATCTTGACCGCCTGTTCCAAATGGTCGGTGGGCTTGGGGCCTGCATCGTGCTGGCCGACCCGCAGGGCGTGGCCGTGGATCGGCGCGGGGCGGCGGCGGATGACCGGGACTTTGCGGGTGCGGGGCTCTGGACGGGGACCGTCTGGGCTGAGGCAAATGTTGGGACGAATGGGATCGGCACCTGCCTCGCCGAAGGGCGGGCGGTTACGATCCATCGCGATCAGCATTTCCTTGCCCGCAACATCGGGCTGAGCTGTTCCTCGGCCCCGGTCCATGGGCCAGACGGGCGGCTTGCGGCGGTGATCGATGTTTCGACGGCGCGCTCCGATGTGGCGGATGCGGTTGCGGGGCTGATCGGGGGGACCGTGGCAGAGGTGGCTCGCAAAGTGGAGGCGGACCTGTTCCATTTGGAGTTCCCGCGGACGCGCATCCTTCTGGTGCCGGGGCTTGACCGTGGTCTGGGCGCGCTACTGGCCGTGGATGCCGATGATCTGGTGATCGGCGCTACACGGGCGGCGCGGCAGCATTTTGGGTTGGTTGGGAATCTGGCTGAAACGCCTAGGCTTGTGACGGATCTTCTTGGGCTGGAGGGAAATGACAGCCTTGATGAGGCAGAGCGGGCCGTCCTGACGCGGGCCTTGGTGCGGTCGGAAGGGAATGTCTCAGCGGCGGCGCGGGCACTTGGGCTGAGCCGGGCGACCATGCATCGGAAACTGGATCGCCGCTGAGCGTGTTTTGCCTCGGCGACCTGTCGCAGTTCTGAGACAGATCAAGCCGGGCCAATGTCCGCTCCCGGATGTGCGACTCGGATTTCAGGCGCAGGGTTCCTTCGGTGCCGCGAGGGGGCGGCCATTTCCGGAGGAGGAAACCCATGAACGAGATGACCCAGAAGGCCGGCCTGATCGCTTCGCCTTTCAAGACCCGTTATGACAACTTCATCGGCGGCAAGTTCGTGCCGCCGGTCAGCGGCCGCTACTTTGACAACGTCACTCCGATCACCGGGGCCAAGATCTGCGAGATCGCGCGGTCCGACGCGGCGGATATCGCGCTGGCATTGGATGCCGCCCATGCCGCCAAGGAGGCATGGGGCAAGACGAGTGCGGCGCATCGGTCGAATATCCTGCTGAAGATCGCGGATCGGATCGAAGAGAACCTAGACATCATCGCCACCGCCGAGACATGGGACAACGGCAAGCCGATCCGCGAGACGGTGAATGCCGACATCCCTCTTTCGGTGGACCATTTCCGTTACTTCGCCGGTGTCCTGCGCAGTCAGGAAGGCACGATGTCCGAGATCGACCATGACACCGTTGCCTATCATTTCCACGAACCGCTTGGCGTCGTTGGCCAGATCATCCCGTGGAATTTCTCGATCCTCATGGCGGCGTGGAAACTGGCCCCGGCGCTGGCGGCGGGGAATTGCATCGTGATGAAGCCTGCGGAACAGACGCCCGCAGCCATCATGGTGCTGGTGGAACTGATCGCCGACCTGTTGCCTGCGGGTGTTCTGAACATCGTGAACGGCTTTGGGGCCGAGGCCGGGGATGCGCTGGTTCGGTCTGGCCGGATCGCGAAGATCGCCTTCACCGGTTCGACGGCCACGGGCCGCAAGGTGGCCGAAGGGGCGGTGGCGAGCCTGATTCCCTTCACGCTGGAACTGGGTGGCAAGTCGCCCAACATCTTCTTCTCGGATATTATGGCGGCGGATGATGCCTTCCTCGACAAGGCGGTGGAAGGGTTCGTCCTCTTTGCCTTCAATCAGGGCGAGGTCTGCACCTGCCCGTCGCGCGCCCTGATCCAGGAAGATATCTATGAGGAATTCATTGCGCGCTGCATCGCACGGGTGAAAGCCATCAAGCAGGGCGATCCGCGCGACATGTCCACTATGGTGGGTGCGCAGGCCAGCAAACAGCAGCATGACAAGATCATGTCCTATTTCACCATCGGCCGCGAAGAGGGGGCCGAGGTTCTGGTGGGCGGGGATGCCGCGCGGTTCAATGGTGATCTGGCGCAGGGCTACTATATCCAGCCCACGATCCTGAAGGGTCACAACAAGATGCGGGTCTTCCAAGAGGAGATCTTCGGCCCCGTGGTCAGCGTGACCACCTTCAAGACTGAGGAAGAGGCCCTGCAGATCGCCAATGACACCATGTACGGCCTTGGTGCGGGTGTCTGGACGCGTGACGGGACCCGGGCCTATCGCTTTGGCCGCAACATCGAGGCGGGGCGTGTCTGGGTGAACAACTACCATGCCTATCCAGCCCATGCGGCCTTCGGTGGTTACAAGCAGTCGGGCATCGGGCGCGAAACGCACAAGATGATGCTGGATCACTATCAACAGACCAAGAACATGCTGGTCAGCTACAACGCCAACAAGCTGGGCTTCTTCTGAGGGCTTCGCCCCGGAAGATCGGACAGGGGCGCGGGCAATCCGCGCCCTTTGCTTTTGCGGGATTTTCGTTTCATCGTATGGCCTTGCGCCAGAGGAGTGGCTATCCCTTCTTCGGGCGGAGCGCAAAAGGGGAGGGGGCCGTGAAGAAGATCGTCGTGGCCGGGGAGATACTTGTCGAGATCATGGCCGACAGTCCGGGTGATGGGTTCCGCGTGCCTATAGCCCTGACCGGCCCCTTTCCCTCTGGTGCGCCTGCGATCTTCATCGATCAGGTGGCGCGGATGGGGCAGCCCTGCGGGATGATCTCGATGGTGGGCGATGACGATTTCGGGCGGGTGAACCTTGATCGGCTGGCGGCGGACGGGGTGGACGTGTCGGCCATCGGCATCGATCCCGACCGTCCGACCGGCAGCGCCTTTGTGCGCTATCGCGCGGATGGCGCGCGGGATTTCGTTTTCAACATCCGCCACAGCGCCTGCGGTGCCTTGCCGAAGGGGGCGGCGGTGGAGGCCTTGCTGAATGCGGCCGATCATCTGCATGTCATGGGATCGTCCTTGTCCAGCCCGGACATCATCGCCTTCAACATCGCGGCGGCGCGTGCGGTGCGGGCGCGGGGGGGCACGGTTTCCTTCGATCCGAACCTGCGCAAGGAGATCCTCGGTGCGCGCGGTGTGGCCGAAGCGATGCGCAGCGTGCTGTCCTTGACCGACCTCTTCCTTCCCAGCGGGGAGGAAATCACGCTTCTGACCGCTGCGCAGACGTCCGAGGGCGCCGTGGAGGAATTGCTCGCCAGCGGCATCCGCGCCGTGGTGCATAAGCAGGGCGTGGCCGGAGTGACATACCATGACGCAACGGGGCGCCGCTTTGTTCCCGCCTTCCGGGTGGACGAGATCGATCCCACGGGGGCAGGGGATTGTTTCGGTGGTGCCTTCGTTGCGCTTTGGCTGCGGGGTGAGGGTATCGAACACGCCCTGACGCTGGCGGCGGCGGCGGGGGCACTTGCGGTGGCCAAGCGGGGGCCGATGGAAGGCGCCGCGCATCTGCACGAGATCGTGGCCTTTGCCGCGGCGCAGGGGAGGGCTGTCTGATGGTGCAGGCCTTGCAGGAGATCGTCGCGGCACGGCGTCAGGGGCGGCGTGCGGGGATCACATCGGTCTGTTCGGCACATCCCGTGGTGATCGAGGCCACGTTGCGCCATGGGCTTTCCCGGCAAGGGCCGGTCCTGATCGAGGCGACCTGCAATCAGGTCAATCAGGAGGGGGGCTATACCGGCATGACCCCGGCAGACTTCCGGGATTTCGTCCTGACCATCGCCGCCCGCGTGGGATTTCCGGCGGAGCGCATCATTTTGGGCGGGGATCATCTGGGGCCGAACCCGTGGCGGCATCTGCCCGCGGATGAGGCCATGGCCAAGGCGGAGGCGATGATCGCGCAGTTCGCGGCGGCTGGGTTTGGCAAGCTGCATCTTGATACGTCCATGGGCTGTCTGGGGGAGCCGGACGCATTGACTGATGGTGTGAAGGCAGATCGTGCGGCGCGTCTGGCCGCCGTCGCGGAGGCCCATGCTCCAACGGGTCATGCGCCGGTCTATGTCATCGGGACGGAGGTGCCGGTTCCGGGCGGGGCGACCGAGACGCTGGATCATCTGCAGATCACCAAGGCGGAAGCCGTTGCCGCAACCTTTGCGGTCCACAAGGTGGCTTTTGCGCGTGCCGGGAAGACGGCCGCCTTTGAGCGGGTCATTGCATTGGTGGTGCAGCCCGGCGTGGAATTCGGGCATGATGCCGTGATCCCCTATGCCCCTGAAAAGGCGCGGGACCTTTCGTCGGCGCTGGGCGGGCTGCCTTCGGTCGTGTTCGAGGCGCATTCGACGGATTATCAGAGTGCTGCCGCCCTGCGGCATCTGGTCAGCGATGGCTTTGCCATTCTGAAGGTGGGCCCGTGGTTGACCTTCGCTCTGCGCGAGGCGCTGTATGGTCTGGACGCGATTGCCGATGTTCTGGAGGGCCAACCGCCGCGACACGGCATGATGCGACGGATGGAAACCCTGATGCAGGCCAAGCCTGCGCATTGGCTGCGGCATTATCAGGGGAATGCGCGGGACCTTTGGGTGCAACGGCATTTCAGCTATTCCGACCGTATCCGGTATTACTGGCCGGAGCCGGAGGCGGAGGCCGCGGTGCTGGAGCTTGAAGCCCGACTTGCTGGACGCAGGATTCCGGTGCCGCTGTTGCGACAGTACGTTCCAGGCGTTTCCGCATGGGATGAGGGTGGGGACGGGTTCCACGAAGTCTTGTTGCGGGCGGTGGCGGCGGTACTGGACGTCTATCGCAGTGCTACAGAGGGTTGAGACAGGCTGGAACGCAGCCTGGGTCTTGAAGGTGTGTTTTACAAATTGTTTGCAACTTTACAGGCTATCGGATTAAGTCGAGGTCTGAGGAGTTGCCCCGAATGCCGGTCCCGCAGGTTGCATTGGTATCCGACGATCTGACAGGCGCGCTGGATGCCGCCGCTCCTTTCGTTGCGGTCGGCAAACACTGCGTCGTCGCGACGGAACCTGCTGCCTTGCCAGCGGCGCTGGCGGCGGGCGCCGAGGTGGTGGCCGTTTCGCTGAACAGCCGCGAAGCGACGGCGGAAGAGGCTGCCCGGAGGGTTCGTGAGGCGGTCGGGACGCTTGCGGGGGTTCCGCTCCTGTTCAAGAAAATCGACAGCCGGATGAAGGGCCATGTCGCGCAGGAGGTGCGGGAACTGGCCTTGGCGCGGGGGATGCGGCGGGTTGTCTTGTGCCCGGCCATTCCCGAATTCGGGCGGTTGGTAGAGGCGGGGCAGGTGATCGGCCATGGTCTGGCCGAGCCGGTGCCCGTTTCGGCGGAGTGCGGTGAGGGGATCATTGTCGCGGTGCCGGAGGCAAGGACGGATGCCGATCTGGACCGGATCGTCGCGCAAGCCGGGAATGCCCTTTTCGTCGGGGCGCGAGGGCTGGCGGCGGCGCTGGCGCGACGGGAGAAGGCTGCCCCGGGTCCAGCCGCGCCAAGGCTGGAAGCCCCTTGCGCCTTTGTCATCGGGTCGCGCGATCCGATCACTGGGGAACAGGTCGCGCGCTTGCGGCAGGCGCTTCCCGATGCGGGCTGGATTGCGGCCCCGGACGGGCAGGCCGAGGTCGTGGGTGCGCTACCGGAGGTGGTGATCCTGCAGGCGGTTCCGGGAGCGGGGGCGGATGGCGCGACGGTCGCGGCGCGCCTTGCGCAAAGCGTGACGGGCGGTTTCCTAGACGGTCGGCGGACCGTGCTGATGACCGGGGGCGAGACGGCCGCCGCCTGCCTCCGGGCCATGGGGGTGGGCGTCCTGCGCCTTGTCGGAGAGGTCCGTCCGGGGATGCCGATCAGCCTCGCGCTGGATTTTCCCGGAGCGCCCCATATTGTCACCAAATCCGGCGGTTTCGGGCATCCAGACTGCCTTGCCAACCTGCTGAGGGACCCGTGCAACGAGAGAACAGGCCCATGACGCCCCTGACGATCACCAGAAAGGACCGGCAGGCGGGTGGCGTCGGCGAGCGGCCCAAATCCATGCTGCTGGCCGATGTGGTGCATGATCGCTTGCGCCGCGCCATCCTGAATGGGGATTTCGGTCCCGAGGAACGCTTGCCGGGCGAGAACCTTCTGGCCGAACAGCATCAGGTTTCGCGGCCCGTGGTGCGGGCTGCCCTGATGCGGTTGCGCGAGGAGGGGCTGATCACTTCGCGTCAGGGGGCGGGGAGTTTCGTGAACGTGCCGGTTGCGCCCAAGCCTCTTGCCTTTCAGCCGCTGGAGACGATTGCCGATCTGCAGCGCTGCTATGAATTCCGCCTCACGATCGAACCGGCTGCGGCGGCGTTGGCGGCACTCCGGCGAGGGGACCGGCAGCTTGCCGAGATCGCGACCAGCCTGCAGATCATGCGCGATGCGACCGAGCGGCGGAGCCACCGCGAGGATGCGGATTTCGATTTCCATCTGGCGATCACGACGGCGGCGAACAACCAGTATTTCGAAACCTCGATGCGGGCGCTGCGCGAACATATTGCGGTCGGGATGAAGTTCCACGGCCTGTCGCTTCAGACGGTGCGGGGCGGTCTTGACCACGTGCTGGAAGAGCATTCTGCCATCCATCAGGCCATCGCCAATGGCGAGCCGGAGCGGGCGCGCGAGGCCATGATGACCCATATCACCGGATCGCGGGACCGGCTGTTCGAGGGGCGTCTGCTGGATCTGTCGTCGCGCGGATAGGCGGCCCGGTCAGTAGGCCGCCTCGTAGATCGCCAGAACATCCCCGACCGACATGTCGCGGGGATTGTTGTCCATCAGGCGGCGGATGCCATGCGCCTCGGTCGCCCAAGCGGGAAGATGGTCGCGCGCGGCGCCAAGGCGGGAGAGGTGCATCTCCACCCCAAGGTCGCGGCACCAGCGGGCGGCATCGTCACGCAGGGCAGCTTCGCTGTCATGGCGCAGGCCGAGGGCAGATGCGATCTCGGCTGTCTTGGTGGCGGCGAAGGGCTGGTTGAAGGCGAGGACATGCGGAAAGATCACCGCATTGGCCAGCCCATGCGCCAGTTTCAGCCGCGTGCCCAGCGGATAGGCAAGGGCATGCCCTGCGGCGGTGTTGACCGGGCCAAGGCAGATGCCACCGTAATAGGCTGCAAGGAGGAGAGCCGCTCGCGCCTCGGCGTCGCTGCCATCGCGGACGGCGCGCGGCAGGTAGCGGGCGACGAGGCCGAAGCCGGTCCGGGCGTAGGTGTCGATCAGGGGATGGGCCTTGCGGTTTGTGAAGGCCTCCACGCAATGGGCCATGGCGTCGATCCCTGTCGCTGCAGTCACAGCGGGCGGGACGGAGAGGGTGAGGTCGGGGTCCAGTGCGACCATGTCGGGGATCAGGAATGGACTTTCGACGGCAACCTTGTTGAGCGTGGCCGCATCGGTGACGAGGGCGCGGATGCCCGCCTCGGACCCGGTTCCCGCCGTGGTGGGAACAAGGGCAAGGGCGTTCTGCCGCGCGGTGACGCGGCCCGACCCCACGATTTCGGGAAGGGTCTGGCCGGAGCGGAGGACGCTGACCAGTTTCGCCACATCCATCACCGACCCGCCGCCGAAGCCCACGACCAGATCAGGCGCTGCATCCGTTGCGGCGGCAAGGGCTGCGGCGAGGTTGTCGCTGTCGGGTTCGGGCTGGACCGCGTCGAAGACGGTGACCTTGCCGCGTAGGCCAAGACGATCGATCTGCGGCAGCATCGGGGGCTGCGTCAGAACGAGCATGTTGCGGAAGCCTTCAGCCTCGGCCCAGAGGCCAATCTGCGCCGCGCTGCCCGCGCCATAGTCGAAACGGCGTGGCTGGAAGATGCGGAGGGGGGAGGCGTAGTCGGTCATGCCGGGGCTCCGGGGTGGTTTGCGTCGATCTGGTCGAGGCGTTGAACAAGTTGCGCCTGCTCCTCGGGCGTGGTGGGAAGGAGGGGCGGCCTTGTGAGGGCCCAGCCGGGATGGCCGTGGCGGCGGGCGATCATGGCCTTGATGGCCGGGATCTGGACGTAGGAGTTCGACAGGTCGCGATAGGCGTTGATGCGGGCCTGAGCGGCGGCAACGCCCGCTTCCTGAGCGGGGTCCTGCGCGTGGCGGAAGATGAAGGCAAGGTCGCGGGCGACGAGGTTCGATGTGGCGGTGATGCAGCCCGCCCCGCCCATGCGCCGGAGCGGCAGCAAAAGCGGATCGGCCCCGGCGAGAATGGAGAAGCCGGGGAAGCGCGCGAGCATCGCCTCCATGTTCTCCAGCTTGCCTGCGGAGTCCTTGATGCCGATAACCGTATCCGGATAGGCGGCAAGGAGGCGGGCGATCAGGTCATGCCCGATGGCAAGGCCGGTCATCTGCGGGATGTGATAGAGGATGACGCGCAGGCGCGGGTCGGCGACGCCGTCGATCACGCGGGCATAGCTTTCGAAAAGGCCGTCATCGCTGACGCCCTTGTAGTAGAAGGGCGGCAGCATCACGACCGTGGTCACCCCGCAGGACAGGGCGTGGCGGGTCAGCGCGACGGTTTCGGGTATGTTCGCAACGCCCGTTCCGGGCAGAAGTTGCGACGGCGCGAGGCCAGCGGCAAGGGCCGCCTCGAGGATGGTCCTGCGTTCGTCCGAGGAGAAAGAATTCGCCTCGCCCGTGGTGCCCAGAAGGGCCACGCCGTCGCAGCCATCCGTGATGAGGGCGCGGCAATGGGTGGCGAAGGCGTCGAGATCGGGCGACAGATCAGGAAGGAGGGGGGTGGCTGCGGCGCAGAAGACGCCGGCAAGGGCAGGGGACATGATCAGGGCTTCCGATGGGCGATGAGGCGCGCGGCATAGGCCAGCGCGTGGTCGAGGTTTCCGTTGTCGGCGATGCCTTTGCCGGCGATGTCGAAGGCGGTGCCGTGATCGACCGAGCAGCGGTCGTTGGGCAGGCCGACCGAGACGTTCACCGCCGTGTCGAAGGCCACCAGCTTTACCGGGATATGGCCCTGATCGTGATATTGCGCGACCACCAGATCGAAGGCCCCGGTATAGGCGCGATGGAAAAGCGTGTCGGCCGAGATCGGACCCTGTACGTCGATGCCTTCGGCGCGGGCC
>Ga0209278_1001882_pt1 | contig 12245 bp, 14 predicted proteins | sample JI81BgreenDNA_FD_187504 | JGI IMG/M metagenome (GOLD analysis project Ga0209278, IMG submission 187504) | Wastewater effluent complex algal communities from Wisconsin, to seasonally profile nutrient transformation and Carbon sequestration -... | ecosystem: Engineered > WWTP > Effluent > Algae... | reverse complement strand
TAGAGCCAACCCCGCGCGGCCATCGCCGCACAGAGGTCGGACTCGAAGTGGATTTCTTTGTGGAGACTCACGGGCTTGGCTCCGAACCGGCCGGAACGCTGGTCTGCTGGGCCTTGGCCACCTGCTCGGCGGCCCACTGGCCGTAAGACTGCTCGGTGCCTTCAATGACCCAATGCATGCGGCCGTTGGCAGTGCGTCCAGACACCACGGCCGCCGCAGCACTCACCGAAGAGAACGCGTAGTCCTGCGTGAACTCGTTGTGCTGACCATCCGCGGTCGGCACCAGAACGCCCTTCAACACGAGATCGTTGAAGAGCTTGTCGTAACCTGACGCGACGCCCTCCCACTTGAGTCGCGTGCGTGAGCCCTTGAGAACCACGAACTCGCCGTCGCGCTCTTGGCCGCGTGCGGTGATGCCGAAGCGAGGAAGATCACCCGAGAACATAGGCGACACGACCGGTGCGTCCGTCGTGCCCGGGGAAACTACTACGCGAGGCGGCGTTACGCGGAGGAAGTCGAAGCCCAGCACCGGCAGCAGGGTCTGAATCTGCTCAAGGAAAAACTCCATGTCCGAGCGATCGGCTTCCGGCAAGCCGTCGTACTCTGGGTCGGTGCTGTTCATCAACTCGCATCGTCCCGCCAGCTTGGCGCGGGTGATGAGGCGGCTTTCCAGGTACTTGATGTGGCCCTTCGTCAGGTTGGCGTCCTTGCTGGTGACCACGCAGACGCGCTCCCAGAAGTCCTTGCCACCCTTGTCCTCCGGCCGGTTGTGGCCGACCAGCCGCGCCTTCGCGTCATCGGTTTCTCCGATATAGACCTGCGTCCCCAGCCCGGTGCCGGACTCGGGCCCAACCAGAAAGTAGACCGCCGTTCGATTGATCTCAGGCCGCTGCAGCAGCTCGGGGAGACGCGTCCGCGGGCCGGTGATGACGTGGCCGGTCCAGTTCATGACCTCGGCCGTGAGCAGGCCATTCGGCGTGCCATCAACAAGGAAGATTTTGAGGGTGCGGCCTTTACTCATCGCGGACATCCATTCCTACGTTCTTCAATTCATCGTTCAAGCGTAACCCGGACGCTGCCGGGCTGGGCTTTATCGCCCTTGAAGATGCTGGCGTGTTGGCACATATCGGCAATCGCTCCACTAAGTGATCCAGCGCGCCAGCAAGCGAGACAGGAGCGAGGCTCCTTGAAGCTGCCCCTGACTCAAGGACTCGCGCTTCCACAGCTTCCATGCCGACAGCCCCGCCCCAAGCAACAGGCACGCCGTGCCGATCAGGAACGCCCCATGCCATCGGCGACCAAGCACCTGATCGAGCACGGGGCGGAACATCCCAACGTCAGCATCTGCAAGCAGATGGAGGACAAGCAGCGGGTACGCCACACCGAGCAGCAGAAACGCGACGCCGCCAACCGCGAGCGGCTTCCACCACGGGCCACGACGGGATGACGAGGCCACGTCACCCAATAGCGATGAGCGACGGCGGTAGCGGCGGGCCATCACGCAACCTCCCGCACATCAATTTGGCCGGTGACCGCAGCAGCTATGAGTGCCGACCGGCGTTCATAGAGAAGCTCAATCAATGACTCGGCCGCTGATTGCAACTCGTCAAACTGGCGATTCATTTGGTCGATTGATGCAAGCACCTCGACTTGCTCGTTGTGAGGCGGCACTCCAACCCGCAGCTCTTTGAACTCATCCCAATAGAGACGAAGCCGGAAATCGGTGATGCCTCGTGAGTGGCGACGGATCTGCTCCTTCGCTTTGGGCGTCCTGAGCAGCGCCTCGACGAAGCCTGTCTCGATAATGGTTCTCGGTCGAGCGACAACGTAGGCTGGGCTCACTTGGCCCGAAACGGTGACGGAACCAAACGCCCCCTGCCACGCACGCATCATGTTGTACGTCAGGTCATTCGGCTCAACGCGCTTGTACTTACCTTTGTCCTCGCTGCGGGTGATCTTGCGCTCCGAGTCAGCCTCATCGATCTCGTCATCCGAGACACCATCATGGATCGACACGCTGAGCGTGGGGCGATCGTCGCTACCTGGCTCGTTTACCTCGCGATACAGCGTCGCCAATCGCGCCACATCCCAATGCGCCGGCACTTCTCCCAGCCACGCTACGCCCGAGTCCTTCATGGGTGCATCGGTATTCAGCCCCTTGGTCACCGCGTGAGAGATTACCGCTTGGCGCTTCTCGGCCAGCAGCTCAAGCAGGCGCTCCTGCTCGGCAATGAGCGCATCGATCTTGGCAGTTTCGCGGTCGAGGAAGACGGTGATAGCGCGTTGCTCTCCGTCGTCCGGATGAGGAATCAGAGTGTTCGCCAAATAGTCGTACTCAATGCTCTCAACGGTGGCTCCCTGCTTGGCCCAAGCAAGCAAGAGGCGATCATTGAGACCCTGAACCCACCGCAGGAGAAAGTCTGTCCGAACCCCGTATGCATGCAGAGCCTTCATGTCTTGATTCAACGCTACGGGAATCGTGTTGATACCAACGGGAATGGTGTGCTTAAGGATCCCCGAACGAACCACCATCAGAAGAGTGCCCTGAGGCACCAAGGATGAAGCGCTCCCAGCCAGACCGGCAGTAGTAATTGATTCCTCAGAGGAAGCAATGAACTCCGACTTCATGTCTTTCGGAGAGATCCACGGGATGTCTCCGTTCCAAAAGGCAGGATTGTCTCGAGTGGGCGTACCTCCGCCGGAGAACCTTACGATCTCCTTGAGCCGCCGGACTGACCAGTGCGAAGGAACTTCGCCGATCCAACTCATGCCACTGTTTTTGTACTCGGAGTAGCGAGGCAGCTTCATTCTGCCAACTCCCCCAGCATCCTCATGATGTTGGCCGAAATCGACTTTAGCTCGGCATCAATATCTTCCAACGGCCGCGGCGGCTCAAACACATAGAAGTGTCGGTTGAACGGGATCTCGTAGCCCACCTTGCTCTTAGATTCGTCAATCCATGCATCCTTCGCGTGCGGCAGCACCTCGCGCTCGAAGTACGCACAAATTTCCTCGCTCAGCGGAACGTTCTCCGTGTCGCGCAGACTGCTGTCCGGCTGCGGCTGGCCTTTCTGCTTGCCCTTCTCGAACACCACCACATTCCCCGCCTCGTCGCGCAATGGGCGCTCGACGGTGATCGTGGTGTACCCGAAGGCCTCGTTGCGGAAGTGACGGGCCAGCGGCACGCGCTTGGTCTTGCCGCCCTCAGGCGGCGTCGGCGCGGCGGCATCACGCGACACCACTTCGCGGCCGACTTCCTTGCCGGAACCATCCAGTAGGGTGACGAGGTCGGCCTCGGAGAACTCGCCAAACAGGCGGGTGACTGTGGCGATGTGCTCGTCGCTCATTTCCTTGCGCTTGCTGCCCAGGCTCTTGCGCATCTTCTGCCAGAAGTGCGAGCCGTCGATCAGCTGCACCCAGCCTTTGCGGGCGGCGGGCTTTTTGTTGGAGACGATCCAGACGTAGGTGGCGATGCCCGTGTTGTAGAACATGTCGGTCGGCAGGGCGATGATCGCCTCGACCAGATCGTTCTCCAGAAGGTAGCGGCGAATCTCGCTCTCGCCGCTGCCCGCGCCACCGGTAAACAGCGGCGAGCCGTTGAGCACGATGCCGAAGCGGCTGCCGCCCTTGCCGTCCACCACCGGCGCCATCTTGGCCACGAGATGGAGCAGGAACAGCATCGAACCGTCCGAAACCCGCGGCAGGCCGGGACCGAAGCGGCCATCGAAGCCCTTCTGCTCGTGCTCCTGCCGGACGACCTTCTCGACCTTTTTCCACTCCACCCCAAAGGGCGGATTGGCGAGCATGTAGTCGAAGCTCTTCTTCGGGAAGCCGTCTTCGCTAAGCGTGTTGCCGGCGACCATGTTCTCCACGGCCTGACCGCGGATCAGCATGTCGGCCTTGCAGATGGCGTAGGACTCGTCGTTGAGTTCCTGGCCGAACAGCGTGAGCCGCGCCGCGGGGTTGTGCTCGGCCAGATGCTCGGCCGCCACCGACAACATGCCGCCGGTGCCGGCGGTCGGATCGTAGATGGTTCGAACCACGGCGTTGCCGGGTGTCAGCACATCGTCGTCTTCGATGAAAACTAGGTTGACCATCAGCTTGATGACTTCACGCGGGGTGAAGTGCTCACCCGCCGTCTCGTTGGAGAGTTCGGCGAAGCGCCGGATCAGCTCTTCGAAGACATGGCCCATCTGGGCGTTGTCGACCGACTCGGGGTGCAGGTCGATGTTCGCGAACTTCTCGGTGACGAGGTACAGCAAGTTGTCCTTGGCCAGACGCTCGATCTGGTTGGCGAACTCGTAGCGCTCGAAGATGTCCCGCGCCGCGGGCGAGAAGCCCTGCAGGTAGCTGTAGAGGTTCTGCTTGATGTGGTCCTGGTCGCCCAGCAGCTTGGCGAGGTCCAAGGCCGAGGTGTTGTAGAAGCTCTGTCCTGCCGCCCGGAGCAGGAAGGGGTCGGGGTTCACCCCAAGCTTGGTCTTGGCCACCAGCTCGGCCAGCACCTTGGCCTTGGTGGGCGCCAGCACACAGTCCAGGCGGCGGAGGACCGTGAAGGGAAGGATGACCTTGCCGTATTCGTGGGGGCGGTAGTTGCCCCGGAGCAGGTCGGCGACCGACCAGATAAAGGCGGAAAGGTTCGTTTGGTTCATGCCGGGAGAGTCCGTTCGGGCAGGGGCCGAGAATCTCCGCATTTTGTCTCATTTGGTGAGATTTCCCAGAGCGTTTTCGACCTCGATCCAGACGTTCAGGTAAGGGGGCGATCTAGCTCGGCCTCCCATTCAAGGTCAGGGCACCAGCATTTGGCGCCGGCGAAAAGCAAAGGGCGGCGGCGGCCAGCACTCGGGGCTCCGGAGTCATCTTCTTGATGGAAACTCTTGGGCCATCCTTCCCTAGCGCAAGGCTGCGGTGCAACAATCGGGCGGCAAATGTCAAGCCGTGCGACAGGGAGAGCCGACTGTGACTACCAACAACAAATGGACTTACATGCTGCGACTCCCCCAGAGGAGGCCGCACCAGCTGAGGCTCGATCGCCTCTCGGAGTACATGAGCGCTTTCGCCAATCTTCTTGGCATCGAAAATGATCCGATGTTTGCCGGCATCAAGGATGCAAGCACCGGATTACGAGCAAAGATCTCTCCCAATCGGCGGGATCAAGTTTGGAAGCGAATCCAAACGGCCAAATCTGATCCGAGCAGCAGGCCCGCACGCAGCCTCCGCCAGATCGAGACGATGCTTGGCGAAGATCATCTGAGTTCCGCCGAGCTTAAAGATGCAGGCGAAAGGGTGATTTATCTCTTTCAGGCGCACGAGCAGATCATCGTGAGTAGCGCAACGATCAGGCAAAGCGGAGAAGTCGACGGGATAGTCACCGGACTCGTTGGTGCAGACGACACCATGCACCTTCACGTGCGCGATGCCTTTGCCCGCGACCTAAAGCTAGTCGTCAAGAGTGAAGAGCTGGCGCGAGAGCTGCTGATGCATTTTCGCAATGGCCAGATCCGACTTCGAGTTCACGGACTGTGGCTGCGCACAGAAGATGGCTGGATTCCGGAAGCGAACCGGTGCGTGGTCGAAAGCTTTGACGTCCTCGATGAAACACCCGCCAGCGGTGTTTTTGCGCAGATTGCAGCCATTCCTGGCGACGGCTGGAACGATGAGGACGACGCGCTGGCTACCTGGCGAGACCTGAGAGGAGCGCACTAATGAGCACGGATGCCACACCCCGCATAGTCGGAGTTGATGCCAATTTTCTGATCTTCAACCGCGAAAGCACCGGCGAAAGAAAAGAACGAATCGATCACTTTCTTTCTCGAATCGATAAGGTGAAAGGCAAAGTCATCATCCCAACACCTGCCATCGCCGAGTACCTAGTGCGTGCCGATAAAGCGGGCCTGGCGCTGCTGGAAGCCCTTCAAAAGCGCGCATCAGTAGTTGTCGCAAGTTTTGATCTTGCTGCCGCATACGAAGCGTCACAGTTTGACGCCGCCGCGCTCGGAAGGAAGGACAAACGCGATGGGAGCGAGGAGCCTTGGCAACGAATCAAGATCGACAGGCAGATCGTCGCGATAGCGAAGACCCACGGAGCAAAGCTAATCGTGTCTGACGACAGCGGCGTTCGCGATGCAGCCACCAGAGCAGGAATCCCCTCCACAAGCGCAGATGAGCTTCCTCTTCCGGACCATGCTCGCCAAAAGAAGTTACCCATTGCTGACGTCGCCATGCCGAACAAGACGTCGAAGTAAATCCGAACGCCAAGCAAGATCGAATATCGCTGAAGATAACTTCAAAGATCAGCGCCATAGACACCAGAGAAAGCGCAACCGTCTGAGAAGAGAAAAAAACATGAGAATCACCACGGGGAGCCCGAAGGCTCCCCGTTTGTTTTCTGCCTAATCGTTTCGGGAGTGGAATCGCCTGACGTAAGTCCACAGACCGAAAACTGCGAAGGCGTAGACCACTAGTGCCCCGATCGTCTTCTGCATCCGTCCATCCTCAGGTTGAGTGAAGCGGACCCTCTCCAGTCCGATAGAGGTTCAGCAGGTAGTCCTCGCGATGGCGAAGCACGGACTCCGCCTGCAGGCGGCTCAGTCCTTGCTTCTGGAAGTACTCGACCAGCTCTTCGTTCATGCTGTTCTCGTCGTTCGAGAGCACATCCTCAATCCAGCCGATGGCCTTGGAGTCCAAGCCATAGCGATAGCACCTGACCTCACTGGTCATGCCTGAACCTGCCGCTGCAGCTGGCCTTCAAGACGTCCACGAAGGCCCGTCGCCGGGACAGGGATCGGCCCCTCGGCGGCCCCGAGAAACTCCGCCGGGAAGAACTCCTCGGCGATGGCCGGGACGTCTTCTGCGAGGTCCTCAAACGCGCCATTGGCGAAGCCCTGCCGCGCGGCTTCATCCAAGGCAAGCTGATCCAGCCCTGCCGCCCGCCTCGCCTCCTCTCGCTCTTGCGCGACCTTGATGGCCGCTTCCAGTGTCATGCCAGAGCGCACCACCAGGTCGACGTAGAAGATCGCCGTGCGATGGCTGAGCGTGGTGGACTTGCCCCGCAGTTTCAGTTCAAGCGGCATGCAGGACAGTCGCCCACCGGAAACGGCACTGAAGTACTGCAGCCGCGCCGCCAAGGTGCGGATCGTGTTGAACGAGGTGGTGCGGAGCACGAAGGTGCCCATGGCATCGTCCTCGCCGTCACCGATCAGCACGTTCAAGCGGGCGTAGGCCTTGCAGTCCCCCATGGCGAACGCACAGGCGTCCGGCCCCGGGCACGGCAGACGTTCGACACCGCCCTCCCCCATCCGCCGGCAGGACTCGCCGTTGCCGACACAGCGCGGGCGACCTGTGGTGCGGTCGAACAGCGAGTAGTCCGCCCGCAGGTTGAGTTCCGGATCGTTGAACAGCATCCGAACCGGGATGGATCGCAGCTTCTGGCCGTCCGAGGCCCGACGAAGCTGCTCGTCGAGTGGGTGCAGGGTCCAGCCCTCGCGGGTCTGGACCTGGGTGGTGAGGGTGAACTGGTCGTCCTTCTCGGGAAGGCGCTTGCCGTTGCGCTCCACGACACGGCCGATGGAAATCCGCCCGATGACGGGCGGGGTGATGGCGAGACCCTTGATCATGGTCGGTGCTCCTGTGGGTGACTGACGAGGCGAAACCGACGCGCACCCGACTTGCTCTCCCGGTAGGAGGCGACAAGCGCGGGGTGTTCGGCTTCGAGTTTCTTAACGTTGAGGACGAGGCTGTCCTTGGCCCGCTTGAAGTGCGCTTCGCCGAGAGGTCCAAAGGCCGCCACGGAGGCTTCGCCCATGGCCTGCTGGATGGCCTGCCGGTGGCGCTCGGCTTCCCGTTCCCGCTCGTCCAGCTCTGCCCCTAGGGCCAGCAGGCGTTCGAAGGAGGACCGCAGCTCGGCACGCTCCCCTAGGTCGATCACGGTGTCGGCGCCCCGGTAAAGCTCGCGCAGAGCCTTGGCCGACGATGCCGAGCCATCCGCCGCGGGCGGCGTGCCAGAGGTGACCATTTCCCAGAACCGAGCTTCCAGAATCACCAGCCGGGAGATGACCTCGTCATCCCGCTCGATGCGATGGATCTGCAGCTCCTGACCACACAGCAGCACGGCGACGTCCGCCGCGCCCTGCCCCGTTACTGATAGCTGGTGCTGCACCTGGATCTGGACGTGCTCCGGAACGCCGGCCCGCCACTTCCGCGAGCCATGCTCCCCGGCCGTCTTGCACTCGAGAATGCGGACCTCGTCCGAGCCGACGACCTCCCGGTCGAGATTGGCCAACATGAAGGAGAAGGTCGGGTGCTGGAGGACGGCGTTGACCCGACGCACCTTCCGTCCTGTCGCCTTGGCGTAGGCGTCCGCGACCAAAGGCTCAAGCACCGTGCCCCAGTAAGTCGGCGAGTCAACGTCATCGTTCAAGGGGTTCACCGGCACGCTGCCGGTCTTCTGCGCCCACAGCTCCAGCGGGCTGCGGTAGGGGCACAGCCCCACGGCGGAGGCCGCATCGGAGCTGCCGATACCCTTCCTTCGTTCTTCCAGCCATGCCGGGCGATCCAGCCCGACAGTCGTACTACTCACAACGGCATTCAATCGCCTCATGGTGTTCTCCGGACAAAGAAAAAGGCCCGGTCGTTGCCGACCGGGCCTTGGGGGTTGAACGCTGAGGGAGGCTTCAGCGGGGTTCGTTGTTCGCCTCGAACATGGCTTGGTTCTCGCTGATGCCCTGGCGCAGGGCAACGCCAAACTCGAACCGCACCAGCTGGGGCTCCTGATAGGTCAGCTCGAACTCGTCATCGCTGTTCTGCAGCTGCTGAACGCCGTAATTCACTTGGGTGACGACGTCGTTGCCTTCTGCGGGCGTGTAGACCAGCTCACCGACGCACTGGTAGCGCCCGAGATCCTCCTGGGCGTCCTCGGTGACGATGTTGCGCAGGGAGGCCTCTCCTGCAGCGTCACGGACCCGCTCGTCGATGGCACGGGACTCGAGGATTTCGATCATCAGGCCTTCGACCGCACTCGAAGTGCAGTCGTGATGGCTGCTGCAGCCGCTGAGCGTTGCGAGAGCCAGCGCGCCGCAGGCCAGCATGGGGAAACGACGCGCGGCAACCAGCCGGGCGCTCTTGAGGAACGTCATGGAGTGACTCCGAGAGGGTTTGAAATGGACCGCGCTTTCGCGGCCGGGATTCGCTAGACCGAGGGCCGGGACACCCAGTCAGCTCGCCGCGTCGATGGCTGCCGCCGGGCGAGCCACGATCTTCTGGAAGCGGAGACGGCTCCACACGTAGGCCGCGAAGACAACGACTGACAGCCAATAGCCGGCATAGAGCGCGAAGACGGTCAGTACGGCCCAGCCGAGCCACCAAGCGAGCTGGTAGTGCTTACCCAACGCCTGCTGGAACACATCCCGATTGACGAACAGGTTGGTCTGGACCTTGTTGAGCGGCTGGCCCTTGCCGATGCGGTTACCTGCCGAAATAGAAAGCGGCAGAAGAACGAACAGCACGATCATCGAGTAGATGAAGAACATGAGGCGGCATTCCTTTAGACACACTGGGATGGAAGTTCGTAGCGATGGCATCGGCTGCGCGCAGCGCCATCAGTAAAGTTGACGACTATCTACGCGCTACGTAGAGTCTGCCACGCATGTAGGGGTTTGGTCATGATCGAGGCTCGCTCGCCCGGTCTCTGTCCCTCTTGCCGAAGCAACCCGCTCAATCGCTATTCGCCGAACGCCTCGTTCAGGCACGCGAGCTTCGCGGGCTCAGTCAGCGCGCCCTTGGGGACTTGATGGGCTTGGGGAAGGAAAAGGGCTCGACCCGGATCAACCGCTACGAGCGGCAGACCAGCTCGGTCAGTCTCGAAGCGCTGGACGCCCTGGCGAGCGCGCTTGAGGTGCCGACCGCGTATCTCGTTGCGGAAAGCGGCGCCTTTGCAGACGCCCTACTCCGTTTGAGCCAGATCGACCTTGAGCGGCAGCCCGAAGTTCTCGAGCTGCTGGACCTCCTCGCCGATAACCCGAAGCTGGCGGCTCGGCTGCTGGCAGCAAACAAACCAGCCGCTAAAGCGAAGCCCGCAGGCCGGCGCAAGGCGTAACCCTGCGCTGGCCCATCTGAAGATGCTCAGGCCACATGGCTGAGCACTTCCTCCCACGCCTTCTGCTTCAGCTGCGCCCCCTGCCCAAACCACGCCGCCTCACGGCGGTGATCGTCACTACGGGCACGACGGTGGTGGTCCACGTACTCCGTGACGCTGTTCAGAAGGCCCCACGCGGTCCCACGACTGGATGCGAGCATCGCTCCCCTACCCCCGCCTGCATACAACGCCCGGACGCTGGCCAGTGCCTGCTCGTTGACGACATCGTCCCGACTCTCAGTGACCGAGTAGGTAAGAACGCGACGAAGCAGGTCGTCGACGGCATCCGGAGCCAACTGCACCTCACAGAGGGCCTTCATCCGAGCCACGAAGCCGTCCCACGCTGAAACGGTGATCCCAAGCTGGCGCTTCACGGCATCCGGGTCGAACTGGCTGCGGTGCGGCACCTTGATGGCACCACTGCTGTTGCCCAAGGCGATCGACAGCGTGTTGTTGCACACGACGCGCACCGAAGTGAACTGGGCGGTCGTTGCGAGCGTCCCGTCGCAGGCCGTGGCCAGCAGCAGATACCCATCCACGCGATCCCGGCCCTTGAGCGTCACGCTCTGACCGGTACGCGCGAGAGCCCAGAACTTCTTGCCCTCGCGCAGAACACCAGCCGTCTCCAGCTCGAAGCCGTTGCCGGCGGTCAGGTCGCGGTAGAACTCGAGGATTTCGCCCGGCTGGACGACCTTGAAGCGCTTGCTCACCACGGCGAGCGGGGCCTTGGTGTCCGACCGATAGAGCACCTTCTGTTCCGGGAAGGCGTTGATGACGCCAACGTTGTTGTTCCCGCTGATGTAGCGAACCTCGGACTCCTCGATCGCCCAGTCCATGCCGGACTGGCGACGCCACTCCTCGATGGACTGCCCGGTTGCGAGCCGATTGCCGATGCCGTGCCAGGGCTTCTCGCCAGCGTAGGCCATGGTCTGTACCAGATGCATTGCTTCTCTCCTGAAGTTTTCTGGACGGCATAAACGAAGAGGCCCGGGACAATGCCCGAGCCTCTTCGCTGTGCCGCATGGTGGGATGAACTAGTCCCGAATGATGGGACCGCACTGCGCACACTTCACGATGCCGACGATGACCGCCGTCGCGACGATGAGCACACAGTAGACCGCTTCGAGCTTGCTGGATGGCACGTGGATGCCTCCGCCACACGCACTGACCACCGGAGTGCGGAGCCGGGAAGCGGGACCTCCCGCTCCGTGTGGATGATGTAGGTTTGATTTTCTTTTGACCCGAACCCCACCTACGGTTCCGACACTGCGATGAAGCGCCTCATCGATACGTGATCTGCCGTGACTGCGAAAACAGCGGAGTGCCGTTCACGAACCCCGGATATCCCAGGCAGGGGAAAATCATCCCCCGCTGCGTCATCCTCAAAAGCGCGGCTCGCAGTCGGTTGTTGGGGAGGGCGAGAAGAAGGCCAATATCGTCAGTTGAGATGTGCTCGGCGCGCACACCCCAGTAGTTCTGCCTGATGAAATCAGCAATAGCCGAAACATCCGCCTCGTGCTGAGGCGGCAGCGGGAGAGGCGCAAAAAGTGCCTCGTACTGTTCAAGGTGCCAAAGAACCAGCTTCCACGCGCGCTGGAGCGAATCCAGCGACACGAAGTGGGAATCACTTTCCCAGAGGTGGATAACTGCGGCGACCTTCCCGACGTGCGACAACATCTTGGACACAAAGTCGGCGACATGTCGCCACACGACTCGCTTCATCTCACTGGTGACGCGGACCAGCTCTTTCCAGTAGCCCTCTGCATCGGGAGCAAGGTGAAGGTCAGCACGGGCAGCGTCCCTGCTCCTCAGGCGGGCGTTCTGCCGCTCGTAAAGGTCGCGAAGCCTGACCTTAAACCCTTCCAGCGCACCCTCGGCTACACCGCTCCCACTCGGCGCAACGGCTCCCCCACTCCCTGCAACATGCACAAGAAATCGAGCGAAGAATCCAAGCTTCACCGCTTGATTCTCGACGTAATCCCTTCGCGTCAACCGTGGCCTGAAGGGAGCAATCGCGAAGGGCTGAACCATCAAGCCGAAAGTGGCAGACGGGCGCGAAGCGAACAGCGGTCGCTTGCGCTCCCGACGATGCTCCAGTGCTTCACCGTCGATCAAG
>Ga0209278_1001881_pt1 | contig 12246 bp, 10 predicted proteins | sample JI81BgreenDNA_FD_187504 | JGI IMG/M metagenome (GOLD analysis project Ga0209278, IMG submission 187504) | Wastewater effluent complex algal communities from Wisconsin, to seasonally profile nutrient transformation and Carbon sequestration -... | ecosystem: Engineered > WWTP > Effluent > Algae... | reverse complement strand
ATCGCCTCGCCCAGCTTCATCGCGGCTTCGGTCAGGTTCTGGATCGCGCCCTTGATCTTGCCCGCGTCTTCACCCTTCAGCGCCTCTTCCAAGGGCGTCATGGCGAATTCGATGGCTTCCACCGTGGACGGATCGACCTTGTCCCCATGCTCCGACAGCGACTTCTTCGTCGAATGCAGCAGGCTTTCGCCCTGGTTCTTGGTTTCGACCAGCTCCTTGCGGGCCTTGTCCGCCTCGGCATTCGCCTCGGCATCCTTGATCATCTTCTCGATGTCGTCGTCCGACAGGCCACCCGACGCCTGAATGGTGATCTGCTGCGACTTGCCTGTGCCCTTGTCCTTCGCCGAAACGGACACGATGCCGTTCGCGTCGATGTCGAAGGTCACCTCGATCTGCGGCATGCCGCGCGGCGCGGGCGGGATGTTTTCCAGATTGAACTGGCCAAGCATCTTGTTGTCCGCCGCCATCTCGCGCTCGCCCTGGAACACGCGGATGGTCACCGCGTTCTGGTTGTCCTCGGCGGTCGAGAAGATCTGGCTCTTCTTGGTCGGGATCGTCGTGTTGCGGTCGATCAGGCGGGTAAAGACACCCCCCAGCGTTTCGATACCAAGGCTCAGCGGCGTCACGTCGAGAAGGACCACGTCCTTCACGTCACCCTGCAGCACGCCCGCCTGAATGGCGGCACCTGCAGCCACGACTTCATCCGGGTTCACGCCCTTGTGGGGTTCCTTCCCGAAGAACTTCGTGACCTCTTCGATGACCTTGGGCATCCGCGTCATGCCGCCGACCAGAACCACCTCGTCGATATCCGACGTGGACAGACCCGCATCCTTCAGCGCGGCAGCGCAGGGCTTCATCGACTTCTTGATCAGGTCGTCGACAAGGCTTTCCAGCTTCGCCCGCGTCAGCTTCACCACGAGGTGCAGCGGCTGCCCCGTGTTCTTGTCCATCGAAATGAACGGCTGGTTGATTTCGGTCTGCTGCGACGACGAAAGCTCGATCTTCGCCTTCTCAGCCGCTTCCTTCAGACGCTGGAGCGCCATCTTGTCCAGCGTCAGGTCGACGCCGTGTTCCTTTTTGAACTCGTCGGCCAGATAGCTGACGATGCGCATGTCGAAATCTTCGCCGCCAAGGAAGGTGTCGCCATTGGTCGACTTCACCTCGAACAGGCCGTCGTCGATTTCAAGGATCGTGATGTCGAAGGTGCCCCCGCCAAGGTCATAGACCGCGATGGTGCGGGTTTCCTTCTTGTCCAAACCATAGGCTAGTGCGGCGGCGGTCGGTTCGTTGATGATCCGCAGCACTTCCAGACCGGCGATCTTGCCCGCGTCCTTCGTTGCCTGACGCTGGGCGTCGTTGAAATAGGCCGGAACCGTGATGACGGCCTGTGTCACCGTCTCGCCCAGATAGGACTCGGCGGTTTCCTTCATCTTCTGTAGGATGAAGGCAGAAATCTGCGACGGCGAATACTTCTCGCCCCGGACTTCGACCCATGCGTCGCCGTTGCCGCCGTTCACCACCTTGTAGGGGATGTTCTTCTGATCCTTCGTCACCGCCGGATCGTCATGGCGGCGGCCGATCAGGCGCTTCACGGCAAAGACGGTATTCGCCGCATTGGTGACGGCCTGCCGTTTCGCCGGCTGGCCCACCAGACGCTCGGTCTCGGTGAAGGCGACGATGGAGGGCGTCGTGCGCGCGCCTTCCGAATTCTCGATGATGCGGGGCTGCGATCCATCCATGATGGCAACGCAAGAGTTGGTCGTCCCGAGGTCAATCCCGATGACTTTGGCCATGATATGCTACCTCTTCTTTCGGCGATGTTTTGGGGTTGGACCCTTGCAAGGCATCCAGCCCCGATCCCAAGTGCATCCGGGGCAGGCGGCCCGCCCGTAACCCGGCTTGAGGCCTATATAAGAGGGGCGCAGGGGGGCTGCAAGCACTCCACCATATTGAATTTGAGGCCAATCCGAATGACCGTCCCGCCCCCTCAGCCCATCGAAATCCGTGGCTTCCGGTATTTTCCGGGCCTCGTCGCACCTGCCGCGCAAGAAGCGTTGTTGGCCGATCTGCGGCAGGTCGTGCAGGCGGCTCCGCTCTTCGATCCGGTCACGCCCGGCGGACGTCGGATGAGCGTGCGGATGACCGCCGCGGGACGGCTGGGCTGGATCACGGATAGAGGCGGCTACCGCTATGAACCGCGCCATCCCTCCGGCGCGCCATGGCCCGCGATCCCGCCCGCCATCCTGTCGCTCTGGCATGGCGTTACCGGTCTTCCACGCGAACCCGATTGCTGCCTTGTGAATTATTACGGCGAAGGCGCGAAAATGGGCCTGCATCAGGACAAGGACGAAGGCGATTTCTCCTTCCCCGTCCTTTCCATCAGCCTTGGTGACGATGCCCTTTTCCGCCTTGGCGGCACCCAGCGCACCGATCCGACGGAAAGCCTGTGGCTGCGCTCTGGCGATGTGCTGGAAATGGGCGGTACGGCGCGTCTCGCGTGGCACGGAATCGACAGGCTGCGCTACCGTTCTTCCCGTCTGTTGCCCGGTGGGGGACGCATCAACCTGACCCTCCGCGTCGTCACCACCGAATGACCCTTAGGGCCGCCTGCGGCGGATTACTTGCCCATGGTCCAGCTCAACGAAACCCGCTTGCTGGTGTAATACTCACCGATCAGCCCGATCGTCAGGCAGGCCAGCATGACATAGATCGGATAGTCGATGCTCGAATACCGGGGCTCATAGTTCAGGAAGATGAACCCCCGACCTTGATCGATGGTGTGGAACAGCGGGTTCCAGTCGAAGAAGGCCAGCACCGCGGTCGGCATCGCATTGGCCACGAACATCTTGCCCGAAGCGATCATGTTGATCCGGGTGTAGATCATCGCGACGATGGAAAAGAACCGGGGCTGCCACGGCGACGCGGCGCGCAGCATCATGCCAATGGCAATCCCGCTTCCCCATGTCAGCAGAAGCATCGACATCATCCCGACTGGGTCGTCGATCGTCAGAGGGGACATCACGGCATGATAGATGTACAGGATGATCGCTGCGGAAAACACCTGCAGGTAAAGTGTGCCCAAGGCTGCCGAGGCAACCGCGATCAGTGTGTTCATCGGCGCATGCTTCATCATGGCCGAGGTCGGACCGTCGGCCCTGAGAACCGCGTTCATCGTCTTGACATGCGTCATGTACATGAACACGCCAGACATGAGGAACAGCACATAGTCCCCGCGGATCGCGTGCGGTCGGGCTCCCGCGAAGGTGAACATCAGGTAGAAACCCGCCACCATCAGCGCAGACTGCACCAGATTGAGGACAAGCCCGATCACCGCGCTCGTATGGGTCTTGCGCACATTGTGAACCGCGCCGTGGAACACCAGTTCCAGCATGCCGAACGCTGTCCGCGCCCTTGATCGCTTGACCTCTGCCCGCAGCCGCACGCCTGTGTTCCTCGCACTCTGGTCCGAAAACCGACATCCGGCCGGACCTGCCGGGAAATCTTGCCCTTGTTCTATCAACGGATGATAAGCGGGCCATGTAAACAGTTCAACAGCGGGCACCCTTTCCCGCGCCGATCCGAGGTCCCCGATGCAATTCGCCACCCTTATCCCCGTCATCCGCCGCCTCGCACTGGAGGCCGGGGATAGAATCCTCGAAATCTACGAAAGCCCCGATTTCGAGGTGAAGGCGAAATCCGACGCCTCTCCTGTGACCGAGGCCGACGAGGCGGCGGATGCGCTTATCTCCGCAGGCCTGCGCGCGGCTTTCCCCGATCTTCCCCTGATCACCGAAGAACAGGCCGACAGCCACGCCCTTTCCGCCCGCACCTTCCTCATTGTCGATCCGCTGGATGGCACCAAGGAATTCGTGCAGCGCCGTGGCGATTTCACCGTGAACATCGCCTATGTCGAGGACGGTGTTCCCCTGCGCGGCGTGGTCTATGCCCCCGCGAAGAATCGTCTCTTCTACACCCTCGCCGATGGCAGCGCGGTCGAAGAGATCGGCCCCTTCGACATGGATCGCATCGGCGAGACACGGGCGATCCGCGTCTCAAACCCGGACAACGCGGCCCTCATGGTCGTCGCCTCCAAGTCCCACCGCGATCAGGCGACGGATGACTACATCAACAAATATTCCGTGCGGGATTCGAAAAGCGCAGGGTCCAGCCTGAAGTTCTGCCTTGTCGCCACCGGCGAGGCCGACCTCTACCCCCGACTTGGTCGCACGATGGAGTGGGACACTGCGGCGGGTGACGCCGTCCTGCGCGGGGCGGGCGGGCAGGTCGTCCGCTTCGACACCCACGAACCGCTGACCTATGGCAAGCCCGGCTGGGACAACCCCTTCTTCATCGCCTTCGCTCCCGGCGTGCAGCTCCAGAAATGATGCTCACACGCACCCTTCCCATCGCTTTGGCGCTTCTCGCCACGCAAGCCCATGCCGATTTCGTCGAAACCACATGGGTCGTTGCGGATTTCACCGGAGAAGCTTGGTTCGTTGATCCCGAGTCATTGCAAGGCGCCACCCAGTATTTCGAGGGCGGGTTTTCCGAAGGCGCCTTCTACGCCTGCGATTTCGCGGGACAGTCGATGTCCTACACCACCTACGCACCCGAAGATTTCCTCGCCAACCCGGAATTCGCGGCCTTTGCGACGCTCGATGATCCCCGCTTCGCGCAAGCTTCCGAAATCTTCGTCCATCGCATCACCTGCGAAGGCGATGGCGACCCCGCTGCCCGCCGCATCCTTTATCCCTTCGTCACGACAGATGGGCGCGACGCCGCCTTCCTGCCCTTCGAAGGGGGCATCTTCACGATGGAGCCTGCCGAATGACCGTCCTCATCGCAATTCCTGCCCGTTACGCCTCCACCCGCTATCCCGGCAAGCCGTTGGTGGAACTCAACGGCCCCGACGGGCGCAAGACGCTCATCCGCCGTTCGTGGGAGGCAGCGATGGCGGTCAAGGGCGCCGACCGCGTGGTCGTCGCCACCGATGACGACCGCATCGCCGACCATGCGCTCTCCTTCGGGGCCGAGGTGGTGATGACCTCCTCCGAATGCCAGAACGGCACCGAACGCTGCGCCGAGGTGGCGGCAAAACTACCGGGCTTCGACATCGTGGTGAACCTTCAGGGCGACGCCCCCCTCACGCCCGCATGGTTCGTCGAAGACCTTGTTGCCGGATTGCGTTCCAATCCACAGGCCGAAGTCGCGACCCCTGTCCTGCGCTGCGAAGGCGCGATGCTGGCCAAACTTCTGGAAGACCGCCGTCACGGCCGCATCGGCGGCACCACCGCCGTCTTCGGTGCCGGGGGTCGGGCGCTCTACTTCTCGAAGGAAGTCATCCCCTATACCGGTCAAGTCTATGCCGATGGCGAAGCCACGCCCGTGTTCCACCATGTCGGCGTCTACGCCTATCGCCCCGCCGCCCTTGCGGCCTATCCGGGCTGGGAAATGGGGCCTCTGGAACGTCTGGAGGGCCTCGAACAGCTTCGCTTCCTTGAAAACGGCCGGTCCGTCCTCTGCGTCGAAGTCACCGCCCGCGGGCGCCAATTCTGGGAACTGAACAACCCCACGGATGTCCCGGTGATCGAGGCGATGATGGCCGCGATGGGCTGATCCATGCCGGTCCCGCAAAGGTGACCATGCGGCGCTTGCGGTCGAGCCCTTCCCGCGCTAGCCGGGTTTCCGTTGTTTCCGTATTCAGGAAAACGCTGTTATTCTGCCGTGATCCTGCCGCATGTGCTAATCATGGTAGCCGGACGAGTGATATGGTCGAATCCCCGCCGGTCTGGGGCAGAATTGGGTGTAGAAGATGAAAGTCAAAAAGGTCACGAAGGCAGTATTCCCCGTGGCGGGCCTCGGGACGCGCTTCCTGCCGGCCACGAAGTCGATCCCGAAGGAGATCATGACGCTGGTCGACCGACCGCTGATCCAATACGCCATCGACGAAGCCCGCGCCGCCGGGATCAAGGAATTCATCTTCGTGACATCGCGCGGGAAATCCGCGCTGGAAGATTACTTCGACCACGCGCCGGAACTTGAAAGCGCCCTGCGCAAGGGTGGCAAAGAGGACCTTCTCGAGGTTCTCAAGGAAACCAACATGGATTCGGGCGCCATCGCCTATATCCGCCAGAATCGCCCGATGGGCCTTGGCCACGCCGTCTGGTGTGCGCGCCGCCTGATCGGCAACGAACCCTTCGCCGTCCTTCTGCCCGATGACGTGATCGCCGCCGAAACCCCCTGCCTTCAGCAGATGGTGGAGGCCTATGAAAAGACCGGCGGCAACATGGTCGCCGCGATGGAAGTCGCACCGGAAAAGACGAAATCCTACGGCGTCCTCGACATCGAGGATGACATGGGGTCCATCGTCAAGGCCAAGGGAATGGTCGAAAAGCCCGCACTGGGCACCGCGCCGTCGAATCTTGCCGTGATCGGCCGCTACATCCTGTCGCCGCAGGTCCTGACCAACCTCAACAAGGTCAAGCAGGGTGCGGGCGGCGAAATCCAACTGACCGATGCCATCGCTCAGGAAGTCGGTGCGGGCGGCGTCTATGGTTACCGTTTCCGTGGCCAGCGCTATGACTGCGGCTCCAAGGCGGGTTTCCTGCAGGCGACCGTCGCCTTCGGCCTGTCGCGCCCCGATCTGCGCGACGAATTCTCGGCCTATCTGAACGACATGATCGCCCTGCAACGGGCCGCGCAATAACGCCGGTCCGGGCAGGGTGGCCCCCGGTCCTTCCGATCTCTGGTCCGCCTATCGCCTGCGCTGGAAACGGCGCAGGCTTTTGGCACGCGCCGTTTCGCGACGGCACGAGCTGACGGCACGCAGCGACCGCACGGCCGCCATCCGCAAGGACGACATCCTCGCCTTTTCCACCATCAGGAACGAGGCCGTCCGCCTGCCATGGTTCCTTGATCACCACCGCCGCCTTGGCGTGGCGCATTTCCTGATTGTAGACAATGACAGCGACGATGGTTCGGCCGACTATCTGGCCCTGCAGCCCGACGTGTCGCTCTGGTCCACCCGCGCCTCCTACAAGGCATCGCGTTTCGGGGTGGACTGGTTGACATGGCTGCAGATGCGGCATGGTCACGGCCATTGGTGCCTGACGGTGGATGCCGATGAACTGCTGATCTATCCCTATTGGGACAGCCGCGATCTTCCGGCCCTCACCCATTGGCTGGATCGCGAGGGGCGGCCGATGCTGGGCGCGATGATGCTGGACCTGTATCCGAAGGGCCCGGTCGGTGATCACCCCTATCGCGCAGGGGATGATCCCCTTGAAACCCTGCAATGGTTCGACGCCGCGAATTACGGCATCCGCATCCAGCAGCCGATGGGCAATCTCTGGATTCAAGGCGGCCCCCGTGCCCGCGCATTTTTCGCCGAAGAACCGCGCCGCGCCCCCACGCTGAACAAGGTTCCGCTGGTGAAATGGCACTGGCGATACGCCTATGTGAACTCCACCCACTCCCTGCTGCCGCCCCGCCTGAACCGCATCTACGACACAACGGGGGCCGAGGCACCTTCGGGCCTCCTGCTGCATACCAAATTCCTCGACACCGTGGTGGACCGCGCCCGCGTCGAACAGGCGCGCGGCGAGCATTTCTCGAACTCCCGGCAATATGACCGCTATTACGAGGCGCTGACCGAAAACCCCGACCTCTGGTCGACGGCCTCCCGTCGCCTCACCACATGGCGCGCGCTTGAATCGCTCGGCCTGATGTCGCGCGGGGGGTGGATTTGACCGGTCGGATTTTCGGGACTTCGCGCCGGGTTGTTAAACGCTTGTCCAGCAAATGTTTACTTGCCCTGCGACAGATACTAATCTTTCCGGCAACCGGGGGCATGCTGGCTGCGGCATATTTCCAACAAGAGCCGGGGCATAACAGTTGGGCGTAGCACGGTCATGGCCATGACCGTCGGTGTCAGGAGCAGGCGGGGCAATTGGGGATAATTGGTGCATATCGGCTGAGGCTGCGCCGCAGGAGCCTGCACCTGCGTGCCGCGATCAAGCGTCGGCAGATGAAGACCGTGGTCAACCGCACGGGTGCGATCCGTGGCGACTCTATCCTCCTTTTGTCCACCCTGCGCAACGAACGCATCCGCCTGCCCTATTTCCTGCGCTATTACCGCGACCTCGGGGTGAACCACTTCCTGATCGTCGACAACGGATCAGACGACGGATCGCGCGAATACCTGCAGCAGCAACCCGACGTCTCCCTCTGGACGACGGAAGCCAGCTATCGCGCCTCCCGCTTCGGGATGGACTGGATCACCGCGCTGCAGCGCAAGTATTGCCACGGCCATTGGACACTCGTCGTCGATCCCGACGAATTCCTCGTCTACCCCTTCTGCGAAACGCGCCCCCTCCGCGCATTAACCGACTGGCTGGATACTTCCGGAATCCGGTCCTTCTCGGCCATGATCCTCGACATGTATCCCAAGGGTCCGATGGACGCGCAGCCCTACCGCGAAGGGCAGGACCCGTTCGAGATCGCGCAATGGTTCGACAGCGCGAACTATTCCGTCAAGCGCAACCCCGGTAACGGTAACCTCTGGATTCAGGGCGGTCCCCGCGCGCGGGTCTTCTTCAATGATGATCCGAAGGCTGCGCCAGCGCTGAACAAGATCCCGCTGGTGAAATGGAACCGCGCCTACGCCTATCTCAGTTCGACGCACATGCTCCTGCCGCGCGGGCTGAACCTCGTCTATGATGAATGGGGGGGCGAAAAAGCCTCCGGTTGCCTGCTGCACGCCAAATTCCTCGACACCTTCGCCGCCAAGGCCGAAGAGGAACTCAGGCGTGGCCAGCACTACGCCAACAGCGCCGAATACCGCGCCTATCGCGATGGGATGAAAGCCCATCCCGATCTCTGGTGCAAATGGTCGGAAAAATACATCAACTGGCGCCAGTTGGAGATTCTGGGCCTCATGTCCAAGGGGAATTGGGCATGAAGCAAACAATCTCCAACGGAACGCTCGGCTTCGTCATGCTGTGCCACACTGCGCTGCACCGTGCGGCGGATACCGCGCGTCACTGGGCGGAACGCGGCTGCCCGGTGGTGATCCATGTCGACAAGCGCGTCCAGAACTGGAGCGTTGAAAAACTGCAGGCCGATCTTGCCGACCTGACCAATGTCCGTTTCTCCGAACGCTTTTCCTGCGAATGGGGCACATGGGGCATCGTGGCCGCCACGCAGTCCGCGGCCGAGGTGATGCTGGCCGATTTCCCCTCGGTCCGGCATGTCTATCTGGCCTCCGGCTCCTGCCTGCCCTTGCGGCCTGTCTCGGAACTCATCGCCTATCTGGATCAACGCCCGCGCACCGATTTCATCGAATCCGTCACCACCGAAGAAGTGGGCTGGACGATCGGTGGTTTGAACATGGAACGCTTCACCCTGCGCTTCCCCTTCTCGTGGCGCAAACAGCGCTGGCTGTTCGACCGTTACGTCAAACTGCAGCGCGCGGTTGGCTTCAAACGTACGGTTCCGAACGGGATAGTCCCACATCTGGGCAGTCAGTGGTGGTGCCTCACCCGCCAGACGCTTTCCGCCATCCTTGAAGGCCCCGAACGCCCGGTCTACGACCGCTATTTCCGGCGCGTCTGGATCCCCGACGAAAGCTATTTCCAGACGCTCGTGCGTCAGGTCTCGGCCAATGTCGAAAGCCGCTCGCTGACGCTGTCCAAGTTCGACTATCAGGGCAAGCCGCACATCTTCTATGACGATCACCTTCAGCTTCTTCGGCGGTCCGACTGTTTCGTCGCGCGCAAGATCTGGCCCAACGCGAACAAGCTCTATTCCACCTTCCTCTCCGACGATGCCGAAGGGCAGGCCGGAGGCGAACCGAACCCCGGCAAGATCGACAGGCTGTTCTCCAAGGCGGTCGAACGGCGGGTCAAGGGGCGGCCCGGCCTCTACATGCAAAGCCGTTTCCCGAACGAGAATTGGGAGAATGGCCGCACCGCCGCCCCCTATTCCGTCCTGCAAGGCTTCTCCGACGTATTCGAAAGCTTCGAGGGCTGGCTGGGTAAGGTCACCGGCAGCCGCGTGCATGGCCACCTCTTTGCCCCCGACCGGGTCGAATTCGCGGGCGGCGAGGCGGTCTTCAACGGCGCGATTTCCGACAGCGCGGCGCTGCGCGACTACAACCCCAAATCCTTCCTCGCCAATCTGATCTGGGCCACGCGGGGCGAACGCCAGTGCTTCCAGTTCGGCCCCGCCGACAATCAGGAACTCAACTGGTTCATGACGCTGGACAGCAACGCTCAGATATCAGTGATATCAGGTGCTTGGGCCATCCCTCTCTTCAAGTCGAACCGCAACTTCGCCGACATCCGCCGCGAAGCCGCGCGCCTGCAGAAGATCGAACTTGAACAGCTTTCCGTCCTGCGCCACGGCGCGGCCAAGGCCCGCATCCGCATCTGGACGCTTTCGGAATTCATCGAAAACCCGATGGAACCCCTTCAAACCATCGTCGATGAGATCAGTCCCCGCTCCCTGCGCCGCCTGACCGAAGCCCCGCGCATGACCGACCTTGCCGGTTTCGGCCAGTTCCTGCAGAACCTGCGCAATCAGGGGATGCAGCCCGTCCTGATGGGCGATTTCCCCGCATCCGACGACCTCCGCCCCTCGGAATCCCGCCGTGGCCGCCCTTACCTAGTGAAGTGATCCCGTGACCAGTGCCTTCGATAGTTTCGTGATGTTCGCCGAAATGCGGACAGGGTCCAATTTTCTGGAAGCCAACCTGAACGCCATTCCCGGCGTCACCTGCCACGGCGAGGCGTTCAACCCCGTCTTCATCGGCAAGAAGGACCAGACCGAATTCCTCGGCGTCACCCTTGCCGAACGCGAATCCGACCCCGCCCTCCTGCTGCGCCGCATGCGCGAACGCACCCCCGGCCTGTCCGGTTTCCGCTATTTCCACGACCACGATCCCCGCATCTTCGATCTGGTGATGGACGATCCGCGCTGCGCCAAGATCATCCTCACCCGCAACCCCGTGGAAAGCTATGTCAGCCTCCTCATCGCGCGGGCCACCGGGCAGTGGAAACTGACCAACCCCAAGAACCTGAAACAGGCCAAGGCTCGGTTCGACGCCGCTGAATTTCAGGACCATCTGGATGAGGTGCAGCAGTTCCAGATGCGCCTACTGCGCGCGCTGCAGGCGCGGGGACAGACGGCCTTTTACATCGATTACGAGGATATCCCCGATCTGGCAGTCCTGAACGGCCTTGCCGCCTTTCTCGGCGTCGAGGGGCGGCTGGAGCAGGTGGACAACTCCCTCACCGTGCAGAACCCCGAACCCCTGTCGGAAAAGGTCACCAATCCCGCCGCGATGGAGCAGGCCCTTTCGCGGCTCGACAGGTTCAACCTGTCGCGCACCCCGAATTTCGAACCCCGCCGCAATGCCTCCATCCCCGGCTATGCCGCAGCGAAATCCGCGCCCCTTCTCTTCATGCCGATCAAGGGCGCACCCATCACCCCCGTGCTGGACTGGATGTCCACCCTTGGCGGGTTGGAGCGCGACTTCACCCACAAGACCCTGCGCCAGTGGAAGCGCGGCCATCCCGGCCATCGCAGTTTCACCATCCTGCGCCATCCGCTGGATCGCGCCCATCGCGCCTTCCGCGCGCTGGAGGAGGGCGGCCTGCAACCCGAACAGCGCAACGTGCTGGCCCGCGTGCATGGCGTCCACCTGCCCCGTCCCGGAGACGCCTTCGCCGATACCGATGCCCGACGCGGGGCCTTCCTCGCCTTCCTCCGCTTCCTGAAACGCAACCTCTCCGGTCAGACGGGTTTCCGCACCGATGCCGGATGGGCCAGCCAATCGGCCACGTTGCAGGGCTTTGCCCTGTTCCAACCACCGGACATCGTCCTTCGCGAAGAAACGCTGACCGAAGGACTTGCCTTTCTCTGCGGCGAATTGGGCCTTCCCGCGCCCGACCTGCGGCCTGCACGCGATGAAGCGGATGCGATGCTGGATGCCATCCGCGATGCCGAACTCGAAGAGGCCGCCCGCGACGCCTATCAGCGCGACTATCTCGCCTTCGGTTTCTTTCCGCGCCGCTGATCCGGCGTCACGCCGCCTGCGTGGACCGCGCCTCGGTCAGGATCGCATAGATCTTCGACGGATCGCTATTCGCCCGCAGCTTTGACACGACTGCCTGATCCCGCATCGTCCGGCTGACCAAGGCCAGAGCCTTCAGATGGTCCACCCCCGAGTCCTTCGGTGCGAACAGC
>Ga0209278_1001880_pt1 | contig 12249 bp, 13 predicted proteins | sample JI81BgreenDNA_FD_187504 | JGI IMG/M metagenome (GOLD analysis project Ga0209278, IMG submission 187504) | Wastewater effluent complex algal communities from Wisconsin, to seasonally profile nutrient transformation and Carbon sequestration -... | ecosystem: Engineered > WWTP > Effluent > Algae... | reverse complement strand
GCACCAACGACCTGGGCGCGCTCTACCTCGACGTCACCAAGGACCGCCTGTACACCATGCCGGTGGACAGCCGCGGCCGCCGTTCGGCGCAGTCGGCGATGTTCCGCATCGCCCACGCGCTGACGCGCTGGATCGCGCCGATCCTGAGCTTCACCGCCGACGAGCTCTGGCAGCACCTGCCGGGTGCGCGCGAGGCGCATGTGCTGTTCGCCACGTGGAGCGTCGACCTTGATCCGCTGCCCTCGGGCGGGGCGCTCTCCAAGGAGACCTTCGCCACGCTGCTCGCGCTGCGCGAGGCGGTGGCCAAGGTGCTGGAGCCGATGCGTGCGGGTGGTGTGATCGGCGCTTCGCTCGAGGCCGAAGTCGACCTGTACGTCGACGACGCCACGCTCGCGACGCTGGCACCGGCCGCCGACGAGCTTCGCTTCCTGTTCATCACCAGCGAACTGCGCTTGCACCCGGCCTCGGCCAAGCCGGACGACGCGGTCGCCGCCGACGGCGTCGCCGGGGCGTTCATCCGCGCGGTGGCCAGCACGGCGTCGAAGTGCGTGCGCTGCTGGCACTACCGCCACGACGTCGGCTCGCACGCCGACCATCCCGAGCTCTGCGGCCGTTGCGTCGACAACGTCGACGGCCCGGGCGAAGACCGCTGCTTCTTCTGATCGCCGCCCCGTGACCGCACCGACCTCCAATGCCCCGACCGCGGCGCTCAACGGCCCCAATGCGCTGGCGTGGCTGTGGCTGTCCGCCGTCGTCATCGCCCTTGACCAGGCCAGCAAGCTCTACTTCCTGTCGATCCTCGAGTACGGCGGTCCGACCATTCCCGTCATCGACGGCTTCTGGGAGTGGCAGCTGGCGAAGAACCACGGCGCGGCCTTCAGCTTCCTCGCCGGGGCGTCGGGCTGGCAGCGCTGGTTCTTCTCGGCACTCGCCATCGGCATCAGCGGCCTGCTCGTGCATTGGCTCCGCAAGCTGCCGCGCGGCCATTGGCACGAGGCCCTGCCGTTCGCGCTGATCATCGGCGGTGCTCTGGGCAACCTCATCGACCGCGTCCGCTTTGGCTACGTGGTCGACTTCATCCACTGGTATTGGCGCGAGCACAGCTGGCCGGTGTTCAACGTCGCCGATTCCGCGATCGTCGCCGGGGCGGTGCTGCTGGTGGTCGCCACGTTCCTTCCGGGAGCCCGTCGATGAGCTTTGATGTCCTTCTCGCGAATCCGCGCGGCTTCTGCGCGGGCGTCGATCGTGCGATCGAGATCGTCGATCGCGCGCTCCAGCAGCTCGGCGCGCCGATCTACGTCCGCCACGAAGTCGTCCACAACAAGTTCGTGGTGGAGGACCTGCGGGCCAGAGGCGCGGTGTTCATCGAAGACCTCGCCGACGTGCCGCCCGGCGCCACGCTGATCTTCAGCGCGCACGGCGTCTCGCGGGCGGTGCGAAACGAGGCCGCCGAGCGCGGCTTCAAGGTGTTCGACGCGACGTGTCCACTGGTCACCAAAGTGCACATCGAGGTCACCCGCCATTGCCGTGCCGGCCGTGACGTCGTGCTGATCGGGCACGCCGGCCACGTCGAGGTCGAAGGCACCATGGGGCAATGGCGCAAGGAGGCGGGCACGGGCTCGATCTACCTCGTGGAGGACGTCGAGCAGGCCGAGCAGATCACCATTGCCCAGCCCGACAACGTGGCGTTCACCACGCAGACGACGCTGTCGGTCGACGACACCAAGGACATCATCGCCGCCCTGCAGCGTCGCTTCCCGGCCATGCAGGGGCCGCGCCACGACGACATCTGCTATGCCACCCAGAACCGCCAGGACGCCGTGCGCGACCTGGCCGCGCGCTGCGACTTGATCCTCGTGGTCGGTAGCCCGAGCAGCTCGAATTCCAACCGCCTGCGCGAGCTGGCCGAGAAGAACGGCGTCGAGGCCTACCTCATCGACGGGGCGGAGCATGTCGATCCGCGCTGGGTCGACGGCAAGCGCTGCGTGGGCGTGACGGCGGGCGCCTCCGCCCCCGAACTGCTGGTCCAGGGCGTGATCGCGCGACTGGCCGAGCTGGGCGGCCGGTCGGCGACGGAGCTTTCCGGCAAGCCGGAGGACGTGGTCTTCGCCCTGCCGAAGGAACTCCGTATCAGTTTGGTCGATTGACCACGGGCCCACGGCCCCCTAAAATCCCGCGTCTGATGCCGGTGTAGCTCAGTTGGTAGAGCGGCGCATTCGTAATGCGTAGGTCGGGGGTTCGAGTCCCTTCTCCGGCACCATCAGCCCTCATTGAAGCGCCTCCCGCGGATTCCCATGGGCCCTCTGCGTCGCAACGACGTCGCGCTTCCGATCGTTCTTATCCTCTCTCTCGTGTTGGCGCTGGCCGGTTGTGCCGGGCCCTATGGTCCGTCGCCTTCCGCCGATCGTGTGGTTCTCGCGGTTCTCGGGGATTCCGACTCGCAGGCCTATCAGGACGGGATCACTTTTCCGCGGGGCGGTCCCGGGCGGGGCGGCGCCCATCGCGCGACGTCCCTGCAGTGGACCGAGGTCCTTGCCCGGCTGCGCTCCAACCAGATGGACCTTGGCGCCTGGGGGGAATGGGGCGTGCGCGGCCGATGGGCGACCCTGCTCGGATCGATCCGCATGGACCGTCGGTCGCCGCGCAAGGAGGATCACGAGTTCAATTTCGCGTGGTCGGGCGCGCGCTGTGCCGATCTGCTCGATGGTCCCGGGCGGCAGGCGCCCCGGCTCGCCGCGCGCATGGCGGTGGAGCCCGACGCTTGGCGCAGTGCGGTCGTCGTCATCCGCATCGGCATCAACGACCTGGGCACACACGAGGCCTTGGACGCGTTCGCCCGTGAGGGCGATAGTGATGCCAACCGGCGCCGCGTCGACGCCTGCCTCGTAGCCATCGATCTCGCCCTGAGACAGCTCGCGGACGTGCAGCCGGAACTGAACGTGCTGTTGGTCGGTGTGCTGGACAACGTCGACTGGCCGCGCTGGAGCGTCGAGTACGCCGATCCCGTCGAGCGTCGCCGCATTGCCGCGATGCTGGATCGATTCGATGCGGGCCTGCGGGTGATCGCCGCTGCGGCGCCGAACCGGGCTTTCTTCGACGACCGGGCCTTCTACCGCGGCGTGGTCGGCGCACGCGCTGCCGATGGCGGCCCGGACTATCGTGGGATCGCCGTGCGCGACGCCTCGGGCGCCGTGGCTTGGACCGCCCGCTTCGCCGAGGGCGATGGCCTCGAACACCTGTACCTCGCCGACGGCCACGCCGGCACCGTCCTGAACGCGCACTGGGCGCAGGCCTACGCCGCCACGATGGGGCAGGCTTTCGACCTGCCGATCACGCCGATCACCGACGCGGAGCGCGACGCCTTCCTGATCGAACTGTCGAAGCTCGCCCCGTAGTCTTCGCACGGCGTCTCGTGCCCTGCGATCCGTGCATGGCAAGCTGGCGTCCGGATCGAAGGAGCATCAGCGTGGCGGTCACCGGCAGCAAACCCAAGGCGAAGACGGCCTACGTCTGCACCGATTGCGGTGCGAGCTACTCGAAGTGGCAAGGGCAATGCGAGGCTTGCGGCGCCTGGAACACGCTGTCGGAGATCGTCGTCGAGCCGGCCACGGCGAAAGCGAACCCCCGTCATGCGAACTGGGCCGGCGCGCCGGAACAGGCCCGCATCACGCCGCTGGCATCGGTGAAACACGAGGCCGAGTACCGAGTGTCCACCGGCATCGGCGAGCTCGACCGCGTGCTCGGCGGCGGCCTCGTCGAGGGCTCGGTGGTGCTGGTTGGCGGTGATCCTGGCATCGGCAAATCGACACTTCTTCTGCAGGCCATTTCGGCCATGGCCGCGCGGGTGCCGGGCCTCTATGTCACGGGTGAGGAGAGCCTCTCCCAAGTCGCCGGGCGCGCGCAGCGCCTCGGCCTCGGCATCGACGGCGTGCAGGCACTGGCCGAAACCTGCGTCGAGCGCATCCTCTCGCAGGCGGCGCAGGCCAAGCCGCGGCTGATGATCGCCGACTCCATCCAGACGCTGTGGTCGGAACTGCTCACCGCCGCCCCCGGTTCGGTCAGCCAAGTGCGCGAGAGCGCCGCGAAGCTGGTGCGTTTCGCCAAGGAGACCGGTACGGCGGTGTTCCTCGTCGGCCACGTCACCAAGGAAGGCGGCATCGCCGGCCCGCGCGTGCTCGAGCACATGGTCGACGCCGTCCTTTACTTCGAAGGCGAGGCCGGCAGCCGCTTTCGCGTACTGCGCGCCTTCAAGAACCGCTTCGGCGCCGTCAACGAGCTCGGCGTCTTCGCCATGGGCGACAAGGGCCTGCGCGAGGTGTCGAACCCTTCGGCGATCTTCCTGTCCGGCGCGCGCTCGCCGCAGCCCGGCAGCGCGGTGATGGTGACGCGCGAAGGCACGCGGCCACTGCTGGTTGAGGTGCAGGCGCTTGTCGACCAGTCCCCGCTCGCGAATCCTCGGCGCGTTGCGCTTGGCCTCGAGCAGAACCGCCTCGCCATGCTGCTGGCGGTGCTGCATCGCCATGGCGGCGTCGGTGTCTTCGACCAGGACGTGTTCGTCAATGTCGTCGGCGGCATCCGCGTGCAGGAAACCGCCGCCGACCTGCCGGTGCTGCTCGCCGTGCTCAGCTCCTTGCGCGACCGTCCGCTGCCCGAGAAGACCATCGCATTTGGCGAAGTCGGTCTGTCCGGTGAATTGCGCCCGGTGCCGAACGGCGAAGAGCGGTTGAAGGAAGCCGCGACGCATGGCTTCAAGCGCGCCGTGGTGCCCAAGGCCAACGCGCCGAAGTCCGGTCGTGTTGGCGAGATGGACGTGATTGGCGTCGAGCGGTTGTCCGAAGCGCTGGAGCAGGCGGTGGACTGAGGCCTTCAGCGCGCCAGCAGGAATTCGTAGACGAAGCGGCTGCCGAAGAACGCCAGCCCGAGCAGCAGCATGGCGGCCAGCGTCCAGCGCGCGGCCTTGGCGCCGCGCCATCCCCAGCGCCAATGGCCGAACAGCAGGGTGGCCAGCACGGCCCAGCTCAACAGCGAGAGCACCGTCTTGTGCACGAGATGCTGGGCGAAGAGGTTCTCGATGAACACCAAGCCCATTGCCAGCGCCAGCGTCAGCAGCGCGAACGCAGCAACCAGCGTGCGGAACAGCAGGCTCTCGGACTGCGTCAGCGGCGGCAGCACGCGCACGATGCCGGTGATGCGACGCTGCCGCAGCGCACGCTCCTGCAGCCACAGTCCGGCGGCGAAGAGGGCGGCCAGCGCCAGCGCCGCATAGGCCAGCAGGGCCAGCCACGCGTGCATCAGGATCGGCCAGGGCAGGTCGTTGCTGCCGATGCCGGGCTCCGCACCGAGGGCGTAGGTCAGCACGCAGGCCGCGGCTACCGGGAAGACCACCACGCCCAAGGCTTCCAGTCGCTCGAGACGCGCGGCGGCGACGGTCAACGCGGCCATGCCAAGGCTGACGAGGGAAAGCGCGGCGAAGAAATGCAGGTCCGGTGCGCCCCTCAAATGCCCGGCCCAAGCGTGCAGGCCCAGCTGCAACACCACGCCATTGGCGGCGAGCAGCAGAGGCCAGAGCGCACCGTGCGCCGATCCGCCGGCCTGCAGGCGCCGCACCAGCCCGAGGGCAGCGAGCGCGTAGGCAAGGGCCGCGAGGGCCGCGAGGATCAGGACGGTCGGCATCCGTGCAGTGTGGCACAGCGCCCCGCGAAACGAGAACGCCTCGCATCGGCCCCGGGGCTATACTTCGCGCCCCGCTTTCCCGCGTCACAGCAGCGCTTCCTCCCATGTTCGAATCCCTGACCCAGCGCCTGTCCGGCACCCTCCAGCGGCTCCGCGGCCGCGGCCGCCTGAGCGAGGAGAACATCCGCGAGAGCCTGCGCGAAGTCCGCATCGCCCTGCTCGAGGCCGACGTCGCCCTGCCGGTCGTGCAGGCCCTGATCGAGCGCATCAAGGTGCGGGCGGTCGGGCAGGAAGTGCTGCAGTCGCTGACCCCTGGCCAGGCCCTGATCAAGGTCGTCCGCGATGAAATGACCTTGGTGATGGGCGGGCAGGGCGCCGAGCTCTCGCTGGCCCAACAGCCGCCTGCGGTGATCCTGATGGCCGGCCTGCAGGGCGCCGGCAAGACGACCACGGTCGGCAAGCTCGCCAAGCACCTGAAGGAACGCCGCAAGAAAAAGGTGATGGTGGTCAGCTGCGACGTCTACCGTCCGGCGGCCATCGCCCAGCTCGAAACGCTCGCCGGCCAGGTCGGCGCGCTGTTCCATCCGTCCGAGGCCGGCCAGAAGCCCGTCGACATCGCCCGCGCGGCCATCGACGCCGCCAAGCGGAATGTCGCCGACGTCCTGATCGTCGACACCGCGGGTCGCTTGGCCATCGATGCGGAAATGATGGCGGAGATCAAGGCGCTGCACGCCGCGGTCGATCCGATCGAGACCCTGTTCGTCGTCGACGCGATGACCGGCCAGGACGCCGCCAACACCGCCAAGGCCTTCGCCGAGGCGCTGCCGTTGACCGGCGTCGTGCTCACCAAGACGGACGGCGACGCCCGCGGCGGTGCCGCACTGTCGGTGCGCTACATCACCGGCAAGCCGATCAAGTTCGTCGGTGTCGGCGAGAAGCCCGACGGCCTCGATGTCTTCCATCCCGACCGCGCCGCCAGCCGCATCCTCGACATGGGCGACGTGCTGTCGCTGGTCGAGGAGGTCGAGCGCAGCGTCGACAAGGACAAGGCCGCGAAGCTCGCGGAGAAGGTGGCCAAGGGCAAGCGCTTCGACCTGAACGACCTGCGCGACCAGATGCTGCAGATGCAGAACATGGGCGGACTCACCGGGTTGATGGACAAGCTGCCCGGCATGGGCCAGATCCCCGACAGCGTGAAGGCGCAGGTCACCGGCAAGGAAGTGCCGCGGATGATCGCGATCATCAACTCGATGACGCCCAAGGAGCGCCGCAATCCGGACCTGCTGAATGGCTCGCGCAAGGCGCGGATCGCCAAGGGCTCCGGCACCAGCCCGGCGCAGGTGAACCAGGTCTACAAGCAGTGGCAGCAGATGGAGAAGATGATGTCCAAGCTGTCGCGCGGCGGCATGAAGGGCATGCTGCGCGGCATGCAGGGCATGATGGGCGGTCGGGGCTTCCCCGGCGGTGGCTTCCCGCGCTGAAGACGGGGGTGGTGAGCCTGAATGGCGTCCCGGTGCTACCGCCCCTCATGGTCCTTGGCTTTGCCTTTTGGGGCGGGCCCCGCTAAACTTTCCAATTCCCTGCCCCTGAAAGGGCAGGTATGACCCCAAGAACTACAGAGCAAACAGCAATGGTCAAGATCCGCCTGGCTCGCGGTGGCGCCAAGAAGGCCCCCTTCTACCACGTCGTCGTCACCGACGGCCGCAACGCCCGCGATGGCCGCAACATCGAGCGCGTCGGTTACTACAACCCGGTCGCCCGTGGCGGCGAGAAGCGCGTCGAGATCGACGCCGATCGCGTCAAGCATTGGGTGTCGCACGGCGCGCAGATGACCGACAAGGTCGCGCTGCTGGTCAAGGAAGCGGCCAAGGCCGCTTGATGCCGTTGCGCCACGGCCCGTCCGTTGGCGCACGAGGCATGGAATGAACACCGAGCGCCGCATCCTGTTGGGCAGGGTGGTCGGCGCGTTCGGCGTTCGGGGTGAGCTGAAGCTCGAGTCCTGGACGAATCCCCGCGACGCGCTGTTCCGCTACAAGCCCTGGATCCTCGTCCATCGTGGTGAGGAAACGGCCGTATCCGGCGCGAAGGGCAAATTGAACCCCAACGGTTCGATCACTGCCCGATTGCCCGACGTCGAATCCCGCGACGACGCCGAGGCCCTCGTCGGCGCCGAGATCTGGGTGCGGCGCTCGCAGCTGCCGCCCTCGAAACCCGGCGAGTACTACTGGGTCGATCTGGAAGGCCTGAGGGTCGCGACCGTCGAGGGTGTCGAGCTCGGCACGATCTCGCACCTGTTCAACAACGGTGCCAACGACGTGATCGCCATCAAGGGCGAGCGCGAGCGCTACCTGCCTTACACCCCGGACGTCGTGCGCGAGGTCGACCTCGACGGCGGCCGCATGCTCGTCGACTGGGATCCCGAGTTCTGATCGGCGCGCCGATGCGCATCGACGTCCTCACGCTGTTCCCGGACTTCATCGCCCAAGCCGCCGGTGTCGGTGTCGTCGGTCGTGCCGCCGAGCGCGGGCTGATCGCGGTGAAGGGCTGGAATCCGCGCGACTACGCCACGGGCAACTACCGACGGGTCGACGAGCGGCCGTTCGGCGGTGGCCCCGGGATGCTGATGCTGCCCGAGCCCCTCGAAGCCTGCCTTGCCGCGGCACGCTTGGAGGGTGCGTCGGGCCCGCTCATCTACCTCTCGCCGCAAGGGGCACGCTTCACGCAGGCGAAGGCGCGGGCGTTGGCGTCGACCCCTGGATTCGTCCTGCTCTGTGGCCGTTACGAGGGCGTCGACGAGCGCTTCATCGACGCCCACGTTGATGAGGAACTGTCGATTGGTGATTACGTGCTCTCCGGCGGTGAGCTGGGCGCAGCGGTGGTCATTGATGCGGTTGGTCGCCTCCTCGACGGCGCCTTGAACGATGCGGCGTCGGCCGTGCAGGACAGCTTCGAGGACGGGCTGCTCGACTGCCCCCACTTCACCCGTTCGGAGGCCCTCGGCACGAAGGGCGTGCCGGAGGTGCTGCTCTCGGGCGACCACGCGAAGATCGCCCGCTGGCGGCGACAGCAGTCGCTGGGTCGGACCTGGCTGCGCCGGCCGGATCTGCTGGCCCGGATGGACCTGAGCCGGCAGGACCGGGTCTTGCTTTCCGAATTCATCGCCCGTCAAGGTTCGAGCCCCGACAGCCCCTAGCGCCGGCTGTCAAGTCGGGGGTATACTTTCCGACTCGCCCGGGCCCAGCGCCTGCGTGGCGCGGCATCTAGAAGAACTACACAGGTTTAAAGCCATGAGCCAGCTCAACAAGTCGATCGTCGCCCAGTTCGAGGCCGAGCAGATCCAGCGCCAGCTGCCGGAGTTCAGCCCCGGTGACACGGTGGTCGTCAACGTCAAGGTCAAGGAAGGCAACCGCGAGCGCGTGCAGGCCTTCGAAGGCGTCGTCATCGCCAAGAAGAACGGCGGTCTGAACTCGTCGTTCACCGTCCGCAAGATTTCGCACGGCTTCGGCGTCGAGCGCGTCTTCCAGACCCATAGCCCGATCATCGACTCGGTTGATGTGAAGCGTTACGGCAAGGTCCGTGCCGGCAAGCTGTACTACCTGCGCGACCTCGAAGGCAAGAAGGCCCGCATCAAGGAAGACCTGGCGGCTCGCAAGTCGGCCCAGTAATCCCGGCCTCGCCAGCGTCATCGACGAACGGCCGCCTCGCGCGGCCGTTCGTACGTCTGGCAGTCCACGCCCGCAGGCCCTGACGTCACCCCATGAGCGCGTCGCCAACGCATGTCGCTGCGTCGCAAGAAGCCGAAGCGGGTGTCCGCCTCGATCTCTGGCTGTGGGCGGCGCGCTTCTTCAAAACGCGTGCGTTGGCCAAGAAGGCCATCGAACTCGGGCAGGTCCGCATCGATGGCCAGACCCTGAAGCCGAGCCGCGTGGTGCGCCCCGGCCTTGTGCTCGCCATCGAGCGCGCCGGCGAGCGCTATGAAGTCGAAGTGCGCGGCGTCACCGACCAGCGCCGTCCTGCCAGCGTTGCACAGCAGCTGTATGTCGAATCCGCGGCATCCATCGCTGCGCGTCTGGCCGAGCGTGAGAAGCGCCGCTTCGAGGCGCAGGGTTACCAGCCGCCGGAGACGCGGCCGAACAAGCGGCAGCGGCGGCTGATCCAGGCTCTCGGCGACCTCGACGCGCTCTGAATCCCTCAGTCCTCCGGTGTCGTGAACACCGGCAGCACCGGGCTGCGCTCGAACGCGAAGATGAGCCGCGTCTCGATGTGCGCGACTTCCGCGCGCTCGGTGAAGGCCTGCAGCGCGAAATCCCGCAGGTGCGCGCTGTCCCGGACGCCGACATGGGCGAGGAAATCGTCCTGTCCGCCAAGGTGGTACCAGGCGAGTACCTCCGGCAGGCCGCGCAGATGCGCGATGAAGCGCTCGACGTCCTCGCGGGAATGCCGCGCCAGTCGGACGGCGACCTGTGCCTGCAGCCCGATGCCCACCGCGCCGGGGGCGATCTCCGCGTGGTAGCCGAGGATGGCTCGGGCCTCGCGCAGGCGACGGACCCGTTCCAGCGTCGTCGATGGCGCGATGCCGCAGCGTTCGGCCAGATCCTTGTTCGGCATCCGGGCGTTCTTCCGCAGCAGGCGCAGCAATTCGATGTCGATTCGGTCCAGGGACACGGCGGAGCCTGTGGGCGAAATATCCTTCGGTGATTCTCGGATGGATGGGCGATTCGTTCCACCATCGGGTTTTCCAGCGGAACAACGCCATGCCGGATAGCGCCCTCGGATTCGACACCCGTCTCGTCCACGCCGGTCGCGAGGACTTCGCGGCCCTCGGCGTCCATGCGCCACCGATCGACCTCTCGAGCACCTACCCGGTGGCCGACCTCGCCGAAGGCACGGCGAGCTTCGATGCGCTGGTGGCGGGCGCGGCGACGGCGCCCAACGCCATTTATGCCCGCCTGCACAACCCGACGGTGGCCCGGGTCGAGCGCGCCATCGCGTCGCTTGAAGGCACGGAAGCCTGCATCGCCTTCGGATCGGGCATGGCCGCGATGACCGCGGTCCTGCTCGCCTCGAAGGTTCGCGGGGGGCATGTCCTCGTGGTCCGGCCGCTGTACGGCACGGCCGACCACCTGCTGGCCAGCGGACTGCTCGGTCTTGAGGCCGAGTTCGTGGAGGCCGGTGAGATCGCCTCGCGACGCCGCGCCGACACCGCTCTCGTGGTCATCGAGACACCCGCCAATCCGACGCTGGATCTGGTCGACATCCGTGCGGTCGTGGCGGCGGCCGGCGATGTGCCGGTGCTGGTCGACTCCACCTTCGCGACACCGGTCCTGCAGCAGCCCGCGGCGCTTGGTGCGCGCTACGTGCTGCACAGCGCCACCAAATTCCTCGGCGGGCATGGCGATGTCGTCGCCGGCGTGGTGTGCTGCGCGGAGGCCGATGCCGCAGCGATCCGGAACGTCCGTGCGGCCACCGGCGCCCTGCTGCATCCGCTGGCGGCGTTCCTGCTGCACCGCGGGCTACCGACGCTCTCACTCCGCGTTGAACGGGCCCAAGCCAACGCGACCATCCTCGCCGAGCGCCTTGCGTCCCACCCGTCGGTCGCGCGCTGCCATTACCCGGGGCTCGGGACGGTCCGCAACGCCGCGCTGTGCCGCAGCCAGATGTCCGGGCCCGGGACGCTGATCGCCATCGACCTCGTGGGTGGCCACGCTGCGGCCGCAGCGGCGATGCGCGGCGTTCGTCTCTGCACGCCGGCGGTCAGCCTGGGTGGCGTCGACACCCTGATCCAGCATCCCGCCGGCCTCACCCACCGCGTGGTGGCCGAGGCGGACCAGCGCCGGCATGGCATCACGCCGGGGCTGATGCGGCTGTCCATCGGCATCGAGGCCGTGGAAGACCTCTGGGCCGATCTGGACGCTGCGCTCAGAGCATCGCCTTGAGCCGGTAGAGCGCTTCCAACGCTTGCTTCGGCGTGAGCTCATCCGGGTCCACGGCGGCCAGTGCATCGAGCGCCGGCGGCGGGCTGCGGAACAGGGCCATCTGCGCCGGCTGCTCGATGGCGGCCGGCGAGGTGGCGGTGGCGGGCATGTCGCGGCTGCGCTGTTCCAGCTCCGCGAGCGTGCGTCGTGCTTCGCCCAGCACCGCGCGCGGCAGGCCGGCGAGGGCCGCCACTTGCAGGCCGAAGCTGCGGTTCGCCGGACCGTCTTTCACCGCGTGCATGAAGACCAGCTTCTCGCCGTGTTCGACGGCGTCGAGGTGCACGTTGGCGATGCCGTTGCTGCCGTCGCCGGCCAGCGCCGTCAGCTCGAAGTAGTGCGTGGCGAACAGCACGAAACCGCGATTCACGTTCGCAAGATGCAGCGCGCAGGCCTGCGCCAGCGCGAGGCCGTCGTAGGTCGAGGTGCCGCGGCCGATCTCGTCCATCAGCACCAGCGAGTGCGCCGTGGCGTGGTGGAGGATGTAGGCCGTCTCGCTCATCTCGATCATGAAGGTCGACTGGCCCTTGGCGAGGTCGTCCCCGGCGCCGATGCGCGTGAGGATGCGGTCGATGGGCCCCATCACGCAGCGCGAGGCCGGCAC
>Ga0209278_1001879_pt1 | contig 12251 bp, 8 predicted proteins | sample JI81BgreenDNA_FD_187504 | JGI IMG/M metagenome (GOLD analysis project Ga0209278, IMG submission 187504) | Wastewater effluent complex algal communities from Wisconsin, to seasonally profile nutrient transformation and Carbon sequestration -... | ecosystem: Engineered > WWTP > Effluent > Algae... | reverse complement strand
GTCCGCTTCACCGGTGAAGGACAGAAGCTGAACCGGCAAAGGCAGTTCTCCGGAACACAAGGTGCTGGTGGGTACCACCGCTTGGATGGCAGGAACCGCCACATTGCTGCTGGCCGCGGTGGTCAGCGTGAAGCCGGTGAAGATGGTGGGTGTGTGCGCACTGCTGGTGTAGGTCACATTGAGCTGGTCGCACGCGGGACAAAGACCCCCGGGAGAAGTACGCATGAGCAAGGCTTGGAAGTCACTTTGCGGACAATTGGATACCTCGCCACCGATGAGCAATCCGCCATCGGGTGCGATGACCATGGAATTGGCACGTTCGGTGCGCATGGCGTTGCCGAACTCCTGTGCGGAGAGCAGCCCGCCGTTCTTGTTGGTATGGATGAGGAAGATGTTGGGATTGACGAAGCCGCCGGTGCTGCTGGTGCCGGTGAGCCAGTAGGTGGAATCGGGCATCTGCACCAGGCCGCTCGTGACCTGGTAACGTCCATCACCATAACGCCGGAACCAGCTGATGGCGCCGGATGCGTTGAGTTTCATCATGAAGGCATCACCGCTGGTGGCACCGTTGCCGAACGTATAACCCGCCACCGCGTAGCCACCGTCCAAGGTCGGTATCGCCCTTGTTCCATGGTCCTCGCCGTTGGTGGCATACACCTGGCGCCAGGTGACGTCGCCATCCGCGGTGAGCTTGGCCACGAAGATGTGCGAGGCGTTGGGGCCGTAAGCTTCCGATTCACCACAGAGGATGAACCCGTTGTCGGGCGTCCGTTCGATGGAAAAACCGAAGTCGTAGCCCGGTGCACGGAACAAGCGGGTCCAGACGAGCGCGCCGGCACCGCTGACCTTGGCCACGAAATGGTTGGTATTGGTGGGCGACGTACCAAAGACGCCATAAAGGACGACGCCGCCATCGTGCGTAAGCGCGCTGGCCAAGGGAAAATCCTCTTCGCCGTCGCCGATGCGCAAGCTCCAGAGGATGGTGTTGTTCTTGTCAAGGCGTGTGACCTGACAGTCAAAGGAAGTCGCACCGAACCCGGTCGTGTAGCCCACTGCGAAAAGGCCGCTGTCGGGTAGTGCTTCCACGCACGTGAAGACATCGGTTTGCGGGGAACCACAGGCCGCCGCACCGATGAGGCCACCGTTCAGGTCCGTGCGCAGCAGGAAAGCATCTTGGCTGCCGAAAACGAAAGCGGGGGTCAGGGTGGAGCCTGCCAGACGCACGGTGCCGTCCGCGGCAACCACCAGATCCGTACACAGATCACTGCCAGGGCCGCCGTAGCTGGTCATGAAGGAAACTTGACCGACCACCGAGGCGGTAAGCCCCAGCGCACAGCAGATCACCAAGGGTCGGGGAACTGCGAACATGACGCGAACCAACAGAACCGATATCACCGAAGTATCACGGCACCTTTATCACCACGCCAAAGCCCATGGCATTACGCTGTTGTGATAATTCCGTGAGGGATGGGCCCTTGCTTTGCAGGCGCACGCGGTGAACGGGCAAGGTTCCGGATGCCCCGCGTGCAACGACCAGGCATGACCACTCTTAGGATGTTCCTCCTCATGGTATCGGTGCTCACCCTGTTGCGTGCGAACGGGCAGGGATGTAGTGACGCCGGCGTGTGCACGGCGGGCCCCATCGGTGAGGTGGCAGCCACTTCGGACAGCACCACCGCCAGCTCCCTGCACTTCGCCCGGCTCACCTTCAGTTTGGCCGCCGGAGAGCGAGGCACCTCCATCCTGCAGGTCGTTCCGGAAGTGAGCATCGGGGTGACCGATCGCCTGTCCTTCCAGTTGAAGGTGCCCTACATCAGTGTGAGCGGCGACCTCGGCAGCACCAGTGGGCTGGGTGATCCGGTGCTCACCGGTTCATACATCTTCCACCGCTCGGACAAGCAGCGGGGCTAAGGACTGTTGGGTGTGAAGGTGAACAGTGGTGATGCCAACACCCAGGCCAACAACCGACCATTGCCCATGCCCTACCAGACCACCTTGGGAACGACGGATCTGCTGCTCGGCCTCACCTACCGAAGGGGACGCTTCAGTGGTGCAGTGGCCTACCAGCACGTACTGGTGCAGGACAACAGGAACGGCTTCTTCCGCAGCGCTTGGGCGGGCAGCGCAGACAGCACCGCAGCCGCCAGCTACTTCGGATCGCTTGCCCTGGAGCGTGCGAACGATGCCGTGGTGCGCGTGCAGTACGCCGTTCCAGTGGGAGATCTGATCCTTCAACCCGGGCTGCTAGCCATCATGCACCTCGGCAAGGACACCCAACTGAACTTCGCGGATCCTTCGCAACGCGTCGCCATCAACGGTTCTGACGGGCTCACGCTGAACCTGACGGTGGATGCGCGTTACAAGCTGAACGACCGCTGGGCCATCGAGGCGGCTTTCGGCTCACCGCTGGTGGTGCGCGAAGTGCGGCCTGACGGGCTCACCCGGAGCATGGTGGTGAACCTCGGGGTGCGCTGCGCGTTCTGAATCCCATGAGACGCATCCTCCTCATCGAAGACGATCGCGACATCAGCAACCTGGTGCGTATCCACCTGAGCGACCTCCAGTACGAAGTGGAGCAGGTGTTCGACGGCAAGGAAGGGCTCTTGCGCGCCCTGGAGAAACAACACTGCCTGATCGTGCTGGACCTGATGCTGCCCGGCATGGACGGCATCACCATCTGCCAGCGCCTGCGTGCGGCCAAGGTGGGCACGCCCATCCTCATGCTCACCAGCAAGGCCGAGGAGATCGACAAGGTGTTGGGCCTGGAGACCGGGGCCGATGACTACATGACCAAACCCTTCAGCGTGCGCGAATTGGTGGCCCGGGTGAAGGCCCTCCTGCGGCGCATGGACGGTACGCCCGCACCGAGCGCACAGGCTGGCGACATCGATGTGCCCGGCCTGCGGATCAACACGGCCAAGCGGCAGGTGGAGGTGCATGGCCAACGGGTGGAGCTCACCCCGAAGGAGTACGACCTGCTCCTGCACCTGGCCACACATCCGGGCGTCACTTTTTCGCGTGATGAGTTACTGAGCAAGGTATGGGGCTATGAGTTCAGCGGCTACGAGCACACGGTGAACAGCCACATCAACCGCTTGCGCAACAAGGTGGAGCGCGACATCGCCAAGCCGGAGTTCATCCTCACCACCTGGGGTGTGGGCTACCGCTTCATCGACGCTTGAACAGATGCTGAACTCGCTCTTCTGGAAAGTCTCCGCCATCTTCCTGGCGCTGCTGCTCGTGTTCACGGCCATCGTGCTGCGGATCCACATCACCGCCTCCAGCAACCACGCACTGGAGGTGACCCAGCGCATGAACCGCGACCTGGCGCAGCACACCGTGGGCGAGATCAAGCCCTTCCTCAATGGGGAAGTGACGGACGAGGCCATCGGCACCTTGATGCACAGCATGATGGCCGTGAACCCCGGCATCGAGGTCTATGTGCTGGATACGGTCGGAAGGATCCTGAAGTACGTGGCGCTCGAGGGTGAAGTGAGGTTGGATCGTGTGGACCTGGCGCCCGTGCGTGCGTTCATGGCCACGACCGAGCAGGATGGCCTCCTGGTGGGCGATGATCCGCGCGCTCCCGGTGATCACAAGATCTTCAGTGCTGCCCCGGTGATGGAGAACGGCGTGGCGCGTGGCTATGTGTACATCATCCTGGCCGGTCAGGAATACGTGGGTGCCACGGAGACGCTCTTCGGCAGTTACTTCCTGCGGCTGGGCGGTCGTTCGGTGCTCATCGCCCTGGCCTTCACCCTGGTGTTCGGTCTGCTCGCCATCTGGTTCATCACGCAGAACATCGAACGTGTGGTGGACGGCATCCGGCGCTTCCGGTCCGGCGAACGCAACGTGCGGATCGCGCACACCGGCAACGGTCAGTTCGCGCAGGTGGCCACCACCTTCAACGACATGGCCGCCACCATCGAGCGCAACATGGACGAACTGAAAGGGCTGGACAAGCTGCGGAAGGAGCTGATCGCGAACGTGAGCCATGACCTGCGCACGCCCATCGCTGCCGTGCAAGGCTATGCGGAGACCTTGCTGCTGAAGGAAGGAACACTTTCGCCGGAAGAGCGCCGCGCGCACCTCGGGATCATCGTGAAGAGCACCGATCGCTTGAAGGAACTGGTGGACGACCTCTTCACCCTGAGCAAGCTGGAGGCAGGGCAGGTGAAGCTGGACCTGGAGCCGATCTCGCTGGGCGAACTCGTGCACGATGTGGTGAACAAACTGCGCTTGCATGCGCAGGAGAAGAACGTGGGCCTCAACATCATCATGGCCAAGGACCTGCCCATCGTGCAGGTGGATGTGAAGAAGATCGATCGCGTGTTGCAGAACATCATCCAGAACAGCATCAAGTTCTGTTCGCCTGGCGATCGCATCACCGTGGAGCTGGATGCCAGCGACGGATCGGTGGACGTGCGCATCAGCGACACAGGCCCCGGCATTCCCACGGACGAGCTGCCCTTCATCTTCGATCGGTACTACCGGGGCCGGCGTTCGAGCGACTCCGAAGGCAGTGGCCTGGGCCTGGCCATCGTGAAGCGCATCGTGGAATTGCACGGCAGCACCGTGAAGGCCATCAGCCGCGCCAACGAAGGGGCGCAGTTCAGTTTCGGGCTGCCGGTATGGAAGGCGGCGTAGCGCGTATGCATCTTTACCGCATGCTGAAGTTCCCGTACCTGACAGGCGCGTCGTTCGTGGTCGCGGTGTTCGTGTGGCCGCTGATGGCCATGGCGCAATTCACGTGGACCCCTCTGGCTCCGCTGCCGATGCCCATGGCGAACCACGCGCTCTGCGCCGGACAAGTGGATGGGTCCTGGAAGGTCTACAGCTTCGGCGGCATCACCACGGGCTTGACGAATGAACAGATCCACCGCAACGCGTTCGTGTACGATGTGGCACTGGACCAATGGTCCGCGCTGCCCGATGTGCCGGACACCTTGGGCAAGATCGCGTCATCGGCCAGTGTGGTCGGTTCGGTGGCCTACGTCATCGGCGGCTACCACGTCTTCGATGGCGCACCCTTCGAGCTCAGTTCCAACAAGGTGCATCGCTTGGACCTGCTCACCGATACCTGGCTGCCCGATGGCGCACCGGTGCCTGTGCCGATCGATGACCAGGTGCAGGCCGTGTGGCGCGATAGCTTGATCTACGTGATCACGGGCTGGAGCAACAGCACCAACGTACCGAACGTGCAGGTGTACGATCCGGCGCTGAATAGTTGGAGCGCGGGAACGCCCGTGCCGAACACCAACCTGTACAAGGCCTTCGGCGCGAATGGTACGATCATCGGTGATACCATCTTCTACTTCGGCGGAGCAAGTACCGCGTCGAACTTCCCCGCGCAGGACAGGCTACGGAAGGGTGTGATCGATCCGCAGAACCCCATGAGCATCACGTGGCTGCCTGCGATCACCGGCGGGCTCGGTGCGCGCTACCGCCCGGCCTGTGTGGTGGTGGACGATGCTCCGCTCTGGGTCGGTGGATCGTCCACGAGTTACAACTACGATGCATTGGCCTACAATGGCAGCGGAGTGGTGGAGCCCGCGAACGCGATGCTGCACTGGAACGGCAGCGCAATGGTGAACGCGGGCACCACGGAACCTCATGTGATGGATCTCCGCGGTGCTGGCGAGTTGGGCGATAACAGCTTCATCATCGCCGGTGGCATCGGTACCACGCGAACGGTGTTGGATAGCGTATGGTTGGTGACAGCGACAGGTGTGAGCGTCGATGAGGTGATGGAGCAGGAGCTCTTTGTGGCGCCGAATCCCACCAACGGAAGGTGCGTCATCCACCTTCCACAGGGAGCGAGGAACACACCCTATGTGGTCCGTGATGCACTTGGTCGGTCGGTGCGGGCCGGCTCTGTGGAAGGCCTCGAACTGATCTTGGACCTGAGCGGAGAGGCACCAGGAGCGTACATCCTGCACCTGGCCAACGAGGGTGCAGGGAGCATCCAACGCGCGGTGGTCATCAGGGAGTAGAGGATCGCGACGCACATGTGATCCTGTTGTGATCGATCCGTGACCGCGTGCCGGGACTTTTGTCGCGGTCGTTCAACCAGCGGCCTTAACCCCTACGATCATGAACGTGAATGCAACATGGCTCGGCCTCTTGGCCCTCAGTGCGCTCGCCCTTACCTCTTGCGCGAAGGAGGAGGATGCGGTAGCCCCCACCCCCACACCCGCACCGGTGAGCGCCGGCCCGGCCGTGGATCCTTCCACAGCACCGCGCATCGCTGTGGACCGCTTCAGTGCAGCGGCCGGTACCTTGATGGTGCGCGACGGCACGAACGGCCTGCCCGCTGCCAACGCCCCCATCAACTTCGATCAGGCACCCTTCATCACCAAGGGCTATGGACCTGCCGGACAGATCACCGAGTACTACAACTTCGATGTGCAACCCACGGCAGCGATCCCCATCTGGGTCTTCTTCACCCCTGGCGCCACCACACCCGTTCCCGGTCAATTGAACATCATCGACAAGATCCCCGGTGATGCGGGGTACAACGACTTCTGGCAGGTGTACAAGGTGAACGTGCCTGCGAACTACGTGGCGAATTCGGTCACCAGTGCCGCTGAGGTCGCGGCGCTCGGCTACACCGTGGAACCCCAACCGGTGCTGGTCAACTGTCCGGTGGTGCCCGATGGTTCCACCGCCACCAAACGCTTGGCCGGTGAGAGCAATGCGCTCGTGCAATGCTGGTGCAGGGACAAGGTGGGCGTGTATTTCAGTTTCATGGAGCATCCGCTCACCCCGTCCGGTGCGACCGTACCGACCTCTCCGATCTATGTGCTCTTCAACACCAACCCCGACCAACCGAACGGTGGCCCACCCAGCGGTTTCGTGGTGGAGAGTGGCACGGACCAGACCCACAACGTGCTCGCCACGGTCCCAGGGCAAGCGACCTACTCGCCCCTGTGGCGCGTGAGTGTGATCAACAACAGTGACTTCGGTGCGGTGAACAACCTCTCCACGGCGCAAGGCGCGAACATCATGGCCATGAACGTGATGAACGTGAACTGCCCGGTGGTGGCCTTTCCCTAGTCCAAAGCGAACGGCGCGTCGATCGACCCACGTGGCCGATCAGCGCGCCAACTCGTGAGCCATTCGGGGCCGGGGTTTGGTGCTTTACCCGCATGGAGGATCGGACCCTGGTCAGCAATGGCCGGGGTCCGGTGTTTTGGGGGTATGGGAACGAACAACCCGTGAGGATCAGTTGCCGCTGCGCGGCCGTCCTATGCCTATGCGCCGTGATGTAGCGGTGATCATGACTGCCGACCATGTCCTGCGGCCATCTACTGTTGTTCGAACAAGATCGATCAAGAACCTGGTCAAGTGCTTATGCGCGGCCTGCTGCAGATGGTCGCGCCTGGTGATCGCATGGTCGTGAACAGCGCACGGAACCGGGGGTGGCGGTTCTGCAGCGATCCCGTTTGATGGTGAACAAGAAGACCACGATCGGATAGCTGCGAAAGGAGTTTTGGTGCAGCGCGTACCTGTTGGACATGCCGCAGCTGGAGGCTTAGGGCCTAGCGCAACACCACCACGCGTTGGCTGCTCACCGCTGTCGGCGTTGTCGAGCGCACGTGGTACACGCCTGCTTCCCACGAGCCTACCGCGATCCGCTGCACGCCTTCGTCAAGCAGTGCACGGTACACCACCCGACCCGATGCGTCCACCACCTCCACGGGCATGGCATGCGGCAGATCAACGCGCAGTTCGCCGGAGGATGGGTTGGGATAAAGGATCAACGCATCGTCAAGGTCACTTTCGATCACTCCCACGCTCGATCCATTCAACCGAGCGACACGGTTCCTGGTCGTGCCATCGACCGCGGTGAAATCACCGGCAAGGACGACCTTCCCATCTGTTCCCAAGGCACAGGAGAACACGGTATTGTTCGCAGCCGTGCCAGGATCGAACGAAAGGTCGAGCGTACCGTCGGTATCCAAGCGTGCGATACGCCCTCTGCTTGTACCGCCGTACGAAGTGAAATAGCCACTGATGATGATCCTGCCATCCCCTTGAACGGCCACAGAGCGTACCTGACTACTGGCGCCCATGCTGGTGTCAAAGGATGGATCGAGCGCTCCGTCCGCATGAAAACGGGCCAGGCGTAGTGCGGGGGTACCATCGTATTCATAAAAGCTTCCACCGATAATGCCTCGGCCATCCGGTTGAAGCGCCATCGCTTGCACATAGCCGTTCACCCCATCACCGGTATCGAAAGAAGTATCCACGGTGCCATCGGCATTAAAGCGAGCGAAATGGTTCCTTGCGATTCCATTCACGGCAGTGAACTCACCGCCGATCAGGACTTTCCCATCCGGTTGCACGACCAAGGCGAGTACGGCATCGTTGGCACCGGTTCCCACATCGAACGACGTGTCCAGCGTACCGTCAGCATTGATCCTTGCTGTGCGGTTCGTTGGCGTGCCATCGTACGTACTGAAGCTTCCCCCGATGAGGATCATCCCGTTGGGTTGGATGGATGCTGCCCGAATGTCGAAGTTGGCTCCTGTACCCGGATCGAATGAAGTGTCCAGGCTCCCGTCCGTGTTGAGCCGAGCGATGCTTTTTCGTGGAACACCATTGTAGAACGAGAAGATGCCTACGATGATGATCTTCCCATCGGACTGGATCACGAGGTCGTACACCGAAGTGTTATTGCCGGTCCCCGACCCCGGATCGAAGGTGGTATCCAGCGATCCGTCCGCATTCAAACGGGCAATATGCGAGCGGGGCACACCACCCACACTTTCGAATTCACCACCGATAAGGACCTTCCCATCGGCCTGGATCGCCGTGGATAGGATATAGTCATCCGCACCTGCTCCGGGATCGAAGGACACGTCCAATGAACCTGATTGGGAAAGCACCACCGTGCTGAAGACAACGTTGGCCAACGCACTGATCAAATACCTCATGCGTGGATCTCGATATTAGGTGGAGCAAGAGTAGCGCTTTCCAGTGGACGTATGTAGTATCCCCCATTTCATATGCTCGCTGCTCACGCGCGTGATGGTTCGCCAACTGCAGATGTGGCGGTGTTTCGTGCAATGACCTGGACAGTGCGTCGTCCCCGATCGCCACCTCGATCCCAAAACCCGTGTATCGGTCAGACCCGTCCTGAAATGGGCACAGGAATGACACCGAGGGCTTACCCATCCAGGTCCATGATGGCCCAAGGGCTGGAGTGGCCTGCTCAGTGACCGGAGCCGGTAGCGGAGTCCGCCATCCGCTCAGCGAAGGAGCGTAACGTGGCCCTCGAAGACCCGCCGTTCCACATTGGCCGTATCGCGTAAACGCATGCGCCACGCGTACACGCCATCCGGTGCGTTGGTGCCCTGATAGCCGCCTGCCCAACCTTGGTCCGGATCCACGGAGGTGTGGATCAACTCGCCCCACCGGTTGAAGATGAGGAGTTCGAAGTCCACCAATTCGGGTAAGTTGACCACTGGTCGGAACACGTCGTTGATCCCATTGCCATCGGGTGTGAAGGCGTTGGGCACGTGGACGACGAGTTCATCGGTGACCGTGATGAGCGCGGTGGCGGTATCGCTACAGGGCCCGTTGCTGACGACCAGTACGACCAGGAACTCGCCACCTTGCGTGTAGGCGTGCTCGGGGTTCTGTTCCTGGGCCGAGGCTCCGTCGCCAAAGGTCCAGGTCCAGGAGTCGGCTCCGGTGGATGCATCGAGGAACTCCACTTCCTCCTGCGCCGTGGGGGCCAAGGGATCCACTGTGAAAGCGGCCTCCGGCGCATCGAAGACCACGACGTTCACCGTGGTGATGATCGTATCGGTACACCCGTTGGCGCTGGTCACGATCAGGCTTGCCGGGTAGGTGCCGGATGCATCATACACATGGGTGGGGGCCTGTTGCGCGGAACCATCACCATCACCGAAGTCCCATTGCCAGGAAACGATGGGGCCGTCCGTGGCCGAGGAAAGGTCGGCGAACAGCACCTCCGGAGGGGCACAGCCCGTGGTGTCCGCATAGGCGAACTGGGCTTCCACTTGGACCTGGTCCACCTGGATGGTGTCGGTGGCGGAGCAGAGCCCCACGAAGGTGGTGAGCGCGTAGGTGTCGGGGGCGCCGATAGTCAGTGAGCTTGTGGTGGCGCCGGTGGACCAGAGGTATTGCTCCGGGCCTGGCAGTGCGCGGAGGGTGATGCTGTCGCCCAGGCAGAGCAGGGTGTCCGGCCCTAGGTCAAGGGCGATGTCCTCTAAGCTGATCACCAGGGTATCCACCACCGTGCACAAGCCGTCCGATACTTCCACCCAATAAGTGCTAGTATCCTGCGGCGTGAACGTCTGCGCGGTACTGCCATCCTGCCAGAGGTAGCTTGTTGGCTGACCGCCCGCATCAAGGACAAGATCGTTGAGGGAACAAAGGTTCGTGTCCGGCCCAAGGTCCACAGCGAGAGTACTGTAGGTGATGGTGATGTTGTCCATGGCCACGCAGACTCCATTGTCCATCGTCACGGAGTAGGTGCCGGCCGTGGTCACCAACAAGGTCTGCAGGAGGCTGCCGTCCTGCCAAAGGAAGGTGGCCCCGGTGTTCTGGGCATCCAGCAGCAGTTCGGCCCCAGGGCAAAGGGAGGTATCGTTGCCCAGGTCCACCACGGCTGCGAGGACAGTAACGATGGCCTGGGCCGTATCCACGGTACCGCTGGCATTGGTGGCGATCAACTGGACCGTGTACTCGCCTGGTTGGTCATAACAGACGACAACTTCATCCGTATTCGTCGAGGTTGCCGGATCACCTGAGGCGAAGGCCCAACTGACCTCCGATGCGAACTGGGATGTATTGGTGAAGACGATGCACTGTCCCACACACACGATCTGGTCGGACCCCACGAATCCCGCAACAGGCATATCGGGATCGGGGATGGTAACTTCTTGGATCTGAAAATTATCGATGGCAGCGCTTCCAAAAGGAGCATTCACGTTGCAGGCTCTGAATCCGAACAGATGCGCTGGGTTAGTGGCAAAAAAGGAGAATGTATGCGTGTTCCACTGCGTTTCAGTAGAATTGAATGCGATGGTCTGATCCACCTCCAGGCCGTCCAGGAACAGTTTCCACCGAACAGGATTGGCACCGGGAAGCAGATTGGAGCCAGCGAACTCGAAGGAGATCTGGTATTCGTTGCCTGGAACGAAACCGGTCACCTCCTGAGCGATCCCCTCCCCGGTCGTCATTGATTCCGCATAGGCTCTACCATACACCATGCCTTCCGCCGCCTGAGCTGGTATCGTCGTACCACATACGGCGAAATCACATTCGTCCACCTCGATACCCTCATTCGAGAAGCTGACCCAGCCGTTGGGAACACTATTGATCAAACAGGTGGTCGAATTCCCCCAGGTCTCCAGCGACGCGTTCTGAAAAGCCTGAGCGACCGCACCACTGGGTGCGACCGAAAGAACAGCGAGCAAGAGAACAGAACTGGTACGGCCCCGATAAGTGCTCATGCCATGATAGATGATGGGGCTGTTGGCGTGATGACGCAAGGGGCCCTTGCAAGGTTGCATCGGATCGGTACGACTTCATACCTCAGCAGGGATCCTGAAGCACGAGGGGGCGCTGCGGATCCCTCCTATACCGCAGGGTTCCTTCGGAGTACCTGCCGAGGTCTAGAAACCATGGCCCACGTGAACAACATTGAAGCCTGCTGAGCTGTAAGGGGTGAAGGATCGCTACCCGACCATGCACAACTGACCTGTTGAACTTCGCGGGTGTGGACCTAGAACGACCGGGCCATCAGCGACCAGAACCACCGCAGTTGCTCCATCTTCGGGGCCTTGCGCCTAGGCGCCCCAACATGGACCTTTACGCGCAACACGGCCCAAGGCAGCCAACCACACCGAACGATATACCACGCCCACGCGTTGTTGAACACTGAACCCACCGCCATGTTCCCACGCCTCGTACTGACCTTTTGCTGTTCGATATCCGCCGGTGTGATGTGGCCGCAGGAAACGGATCTGGCCCGTGACCTGGTGGGGCATTGGTCGGGTAACTTCATCCGACAGGGCAACAGTACACAAGCCTTCACGGTGGATATCGCACCGGGCGACAGTGGCTTGGTGGCCACCTTGTCCATAGCCGACTGGATCGGGTACGAACCCACCACCAGCGTGGTGACGATCACGGACGATGTGGTCCGCTTCGATGGACCCTACGGCCGCATCGCCGTGGTAGCGGACACCGAATTCGGTGAGCTGGTGGGCGCG
>Ga0209278_1001878_pt1 | contig 12253 bp, 12 predicted proteins | sample JI81BgreenDNA_FD_187504 | JGI IMG/M metagenome (GOLD analysis project Ga0209278, IMG submission 187504) | Wastewater effluent complex algal communities from Wisconsin, to seasonally profile nutrient transformation and Carbon sequestration -... | ecosystem: Engineered > WWTP > Effluent > Algae... | reverse complement strand
TGGGCGCCGAGATCGAGAAGCTGCTGGCCGAGGGCAGCCAGCGCCTGCGCATCCACGCCAGCCACGGCTTTGCCGTGCAGGCCCTGGCCGAGGGCCTGGCGCGCGCCGGCGTGCCGCACGAGCTGCGTTACTGCGGTGGCGCCGAGGCCCTCGCGGCGCTGGCCGCCGGCCAGTGCGACCTGGCCGGCTTCCACGTACCCCTGGGCCGCTTCGAGCCCACGGTGCTGGCGCACTACCGGCCCTGGCTGCAGGCGCGCTCGCTGCGCCTGGTGGCGCTGGCCACGCGGCGCCAGGGCCTGATGCTGGCGCCCGGCAACCCACTGCGCATCGATGGCATCGCCGACCTGGCGCGCCCCAGCGTGCGCTTCATCAACCGCCAGCCCGGCTCGGGCACGCGCGTGCTGCTGGAGCTGCTGCTGGTCGAGGCCGGCATCGCGCCCGATCGCCTGCGCGGCCACGAACAGTGCGAGTTCACGCACGCCGCCGTGGCCGCCTTCGTGGCCAGCGGCATGGCCGACGCCGGCCTGGGCGTGGAGGTGCCGGCGCGGCGCTTCAAGCTCGAGTTCGTGCCGCTGGAGCAGGAGCGTTACTTCCTGCTGGCCGACGAGCGCACGCTGGCCGCCGAGCCCCTGCAGCCGCTTCTGCAGCTGCTGGGCAGCGAGGCCTACCGCGCCGCGGTCGACGCCCTGCCCGGCTACCGCGCGCGCGACACCGGCCGTGTGTTCACGCTGGACGAAGCCTTCGCCGCCGCCGCGCCACCGTCGGGCCGGCGCCCGCGCGCCGCCTATTCGCGCTCCAGCTCCAGGTAGACGCGGCTGGCGTTGCCCGGGTGCAGCTCGGCCGCGTTGCGCAGCCGCTCGAACGGGCGCGCATCGAAGGCCTTGATCGCGGGCCCGATGTCCTGGCCCTCGTCAACGGCACGCCGCATGTGCGCACGCAGTGCGGCGAGGTAGTCGCGCGTGTCAGCGCGCACCTCGGCCAGCGTGGCCACGCGGCCGTGGCCGGGCACCAGCACACGCGGCGCCAGGCGCTCGATCTCGTCCAGGCTGGCCATCCAGTGGCGCGTGTGGCTCACGGGCAGCACGCCCAGCATGCGCTCGACATAGACGACGTCGCCGCTGAAGAGCACGCCCTGCGCCGGCAGCCACACCAGCAGGTCGCCCGGCGTGTGGGCGCCGCCGCGGTGGCGCAGCTCCACGCGCACGCCACCCAGCAGCAGCGCCTCGTCGGCACCGCGCAGCCAGCGCGTGGGCAGCACCGGCACCGTGCCCTCGGCCAGCGGGCCGAGCACGCGTTTCAGCGCCTCGAGCTGTTCGCCACCGCGGGCCCGGAAGTCGGCCTCGCCCGCGGCGTGCGCGATGAGCTCGGTGCCCCGTGCCGCGAAGTGGCCGTTGCCGAGCCAGCGGTGGTCCTGCCCGCCGGTGTTGATCACCCAGCGCACGGGCTGCGCCGTCACGCGCGCCACGGCGGCCTCGATCTGGCGCGCGCCCTGCAGCGTGGCGCCGCTGTCGATGAGCAGCGCGCCGGCCGGCGTGACGACCAGGCCGATGTTGGCGTTGAGCCCCTCGTTGGCCGGCGTGCGCGCGCCAAGCTCGCCGATGAAGGCGTACACGCCCTCGGCCACGCGCTCGAAGCGCACGTCCACGGCCTGTGCCGGCCGCGCGGCCAGTATCAGCACCAGCAGGCCGCCGAGCGCGGCCACGAACCCGCGCCGCAGCGGCGCGAACCCCGCCCGTGCGTGCCGGCTCACGACGGCAGCCTCAGCACGCCACCGGCGGCCACGCGGTGGGCGTCGACATGGCCGGAGACGCGCCGCGCGGCGTCGATGTAGTGCAGGTGCGTGCGCTCGCCGGGGTGCGACACCACACCCTCGAGCGCGCGGCCGCTGTACACGCCCACCAGGCGGCCCTCGGCGCCGGGCTGGTCGAACACCCGCATGGCGCTGCGCGCGTTGGCATGGCCGCCACCGTGGCCGCCGTGGCCAGCGCCAGGGCCGGCATGGCCGGCGGGCGCCGGCGCGTCACCCGTGACCACGTGCCAGACCAGCGTGGGAAACCGCCCGTCCACCAGAAACGGGAACGGCTGCGCGACATCGATGCCCCGCGCGCGCGCCTGCTCGACCACAAAGCGCTCCAGCCCGGCGGCATCGAGCGCACCCGGCAGCGGCACTTCGACCCAGCCCTTGACCTGCGCGCCGGCAAACAGCACGGCGCGGTCGCCGTCGCGCGGCGGCTGCACGCGGCCCTCGGCGTCGTCGCCGCGGCTCACCATGAGCTGCCCGTCCACCTGGACGATCTCGCCGCGCAGGCCCTCCAGCGCACCCACGCCCCAGCGGCCCGGCAACTGCGGCAGCGCGCTCAGCGCCACCTGGCCGCGTGTGTCGCCGCTGTGCATCATGCGCTTGAAGTGCCCGTGCACCACGGTGTCGAACGGCAAGGTGCTGGCCCAGGCGATGGTCACCAGGGCCACCGCGGTCAGCAGCAGCGGGGCGCGCCACAGGCGGCGACGTGTCTTGAGGGTGCGTTTCATGGTCGGGCCCTGGGGTGTTCAGCGATCGATGTGCATCAGTTCGGCGTGCAGCCGCGCCCCGTCGAGCCGGCCGTGCTGCGGCGGCAGCGCCTCGAGCACGCCGTCGCGGCGCAGGCTGCTGACGATGCGGCTGGCGGTTTCCACGGTCATGTCCAGCATGTCGCCCATCTGGTCGCGGCGCGGCAGCCAGATCAGGCCGCGCTCGTCGGCGTGGCCCTGCAGCAGCTGCAGCAGCTTGAGCACGCGGCGGCGTGCCGGGCCGGTGCACAGTTCGGACGACCAGTTCTCGGCGTCGTCCAGCGCCTGCTGCCAGCGGCGCATGAGCTCGCGAATCAGCGCCATCTGCTGGGCGCTCAGGGCGTCGATCACGGGCACCGGGATGCGGCACAGCGTGACGGGCGTGCTGGCCACGGCGTCGTCGCGGTAGGCCTGGCGCAGCAGCGCCTCCTGGCCGATGAGGTCGCCCTGCCCGGCCAGGCGCACGATGCGGCGCTGGCCGCCTTCGGTGACGCGCTCGAAACGCACGATGCCCGAGCGCACGGTGTAGACCACGCCGGTGGTGTCGCCGCGGCCGTAGACCCGCTGCTCGGCGTCGACCCGCGGCGAGGCGATCAGCGTGTGGATGCGCTCCAGGCCCGCGTCGCCCAGGGCGCCGAAAAGCGCCAGGTGCCGCACCGTGCAGCTGGCGCAGGCCTCGGCCTGCGGGTGGGCGGCCGGCTCCAGGTGGATCGGCAGGGTCTTCATCAACATGGCGGGTCTCCGCGGGCGCCGGGCGGGCCGGAACAATATCCGGCTGCGCTTATATTGCTGGCGGCGAATACTGCCACAGCTGGCGCGCCCGTGCCAGCGTGGCAGCCCCGGCACTGCCACGGCGACCCCTGGGAGGCGGCCCGCAGCGCGAGGGCGCTTGCAAGTGCCTGTCACGCTTGAACTTTCAGACGGCGGGTGATGCTGGCACGGCTCTTGATACTCCCTGGGGCATGAACACCACTGCCAACCCCCAAGCCCTGCCCCAGGCCCCCGACCACCCCGAGCGCCGCACCTGGCTGCTCACCACCGGCGCCGCTGCGGGCGTGGCCGCGGTGGGCACGGCGGTTCCCCTGGTCTCGACCCTGGCCCCCAGCGAACGCGCCAAGGCCCTGGGCGCGGCGGTCGAGGTGAGCCTGGCCGACATCCCACCCGGCGCCACCAAGACGGTGGAGTGGCGCGGCAAACCCGTGTGGGTGCAGCGCCGCACGCCCGAGATGCTGGCGGCGCTGCAAGGCCACGACGCCGTGCTGGCCGATCCGCTGTCGGCGCGCGACGCCCTGCCCGAGGCCCTGCGCAACCCCGGGCGCTCGGCGCGGCCGGACGTCTTCGTCGCCATCGGCATCTGCACGCACCTGGGCTGCTCGCCCACGGCCGTGGCTGCCGACAGCGGCAACGCCAGCGTGCCGGCCGACTGGCCTGGCGGCTTCTTCTGCCCCTGCCACGGCTCGCTGTTCGACCTGTCGGGCCGCGTCTTCAAGAGCATGCCGGCGCCCACGAACCTGGAGATCCCGCCGCACCGCTTCGTCGACGCCGACCACCTGGTGATCGGCGAGAGCGACGCCGCCTGAGCCCGGCCATGCACGCCGGCCTTGCGCTGCTGCAGAAGCACCTGGTGCGCGCCATCCCGGTGGCGCTGCTGCTCGGGCTGGCCTTCGGTTCGCTGGTGGACGCCGGCTTCCTGCGCGCGGCCATCCTGCCGCTGACGCTGCTGATGGTCTACCCGATGATGGTGCCGCTCAAGCTGGGCGCGCTGGCGCGGCGCGGCGACGGCCGGCTGCAGGGCGTGGCACTGGCGCTCAACTTCGGCCTGCTGCCGCTGCTGGGCTGGGGGCTGGGGCAGCGGTTCTTTGCCGGGCAGCCTGCCCTGCAGCTGGCCCTGCTGCTGACCGCGCTGCTGCCGACCTCGGGCATGACCATCTCGTGGACGGGCATGGCCCGCGGCAACCTGCCCGCGGCCGTGAAGATGACGGTGCTGGGCCTGGTGCTGGGCTCGCTGCTGGCGCCGCTGTACCTGAAGGCGCTGCTCGGCACGGTGATCGAGGTGCCCGTGGCCGGCGTGGCGCTGCAGATCGCGCTCATCGTGTTCCTGCCCATGGCGCTGGGCTGGGCCACGCAGCGCTGGCTGGTGGCCCGCCACGGCGCCGAGGCTTTCGAGGCGCAATGGAAGCCGCGCTTCCCGCCCTGGTCCACGCTGGGCGTGCTGGGCATGGTGTTCGTGTCGATGGCGCTGAAGGCCCCCGACATCGTGCGCGCCCCGGGCTCGCTGCTCACCCTGCTGCCGCCCCTGCTGCTGCTGTACGCGCTGAACTTCGCCATCGCCGCGGCGCTGGGGCGCTGGCTGTTCGTGCGCGCCGACGCGGTGGCGCTGCTGTACGGCACGGTGATGCGCAACCTGTCGATCGCACTGGCCATCGCGCTGGGCGTGTTCGGGGCGCAGGGCGCCGAGGCCGGGCTGCTGATCGCACTGGCCTACGTCGTGCAGGTGCAGGGCGCGGCCTGGTCGGTGCGGCTGGCCGACCGGGTGTTCGGGCCCGCCCCGCCGGGCCCGGCGCGGGCGGCTACGCCACCGGCCGCTCCAGCGCGCTGAGGCGCCGGTACAGCGTGCGCAGGCTCAGGCCGAGCTCGCGCGCCAGGTCTTCGCGGCTGCCGGTGTGGGCGGCCGCGGCGGCACGCAGGGCCTCGTCGTCCAGCGGGCCCCGGCGCCGCAGCGCCGCCGCCGCCGCCGGGCTGGCGGCCACCGTGGCCGTGTGCACGGGGCTCGCGCCCATGGCCAGCGCGCGCTCGATCACGGCCTCGCCGAGCGTGTCGCCATCGCCCAGCAGCAGCGCACGCTCGAGCACGTTGCGCAGCTCGCGCACGTTGCCCACGAAACGGTGGCGCTGCAGCCGCTGCAGCGCCGCCGGCGCCAGCCGCACGCGGCGGCGCGGCGCCAGGCGCTCGAGCAGCGCGCGCGCCAGCAGCGGCAGGTCGTCGCCGCGCTCGCGCAGCGGCGGCAGCCGGATGGGGAAGGTCGCCAGGCGGTGGAACAGGTCTTCGCGGAACTCGCCGCGCGCCACCATGCCGGGCAGGTCGCGGTGGGTGGCGGCCACCACGCGCAGGTCGGCCCGCCGCAGCTCGGTGCTGCCGACGCGCCGGTAGGTGCCGCTTTCCAGCAGCCGCAGCAGCTTCACCTGCATCGGCAGCGGGATGTCGCCCACCTCGTCGAGGAACAGCGTGCCGCCGTTGGCGGCCTCCACCAGCCCGGCGCGCGCGGCGTGGGCACCGGTGAAGGCGCCCTTCTCGTGGCCGAACAGCTCGCTCTCGAACAGGCTCTCGGTCAGGCTGGCGCAGTCGGCCACCACCAGCGGCCGCGCGGCGCGCGCGCTGGCCTCGTGCACGGCCAGCGCCACCAGCTCCTTGCCCGTGCCCGACTCGCCCAGCAGCAGCACGCTGGCGTTGCTGGGGCCCACACGCGCCACCAGCTCCAGCATGGCCTGGAAGGCCGGCGAGCGGCCGATGAGGCCGGCGGCGCGCGGCTCGCTGTCGGCCACGCGCAGCGGCTCCATGCGCTCGATGTACCAGGCCTGCTCGCCGCTGGCGTCGCACAGCGGCGTGAGCTCGATGTTCACGTAGGCCTCGCCCTGCGGCGTGTGGTGCAGGTGCAGCACGCGCTCGCGTTGGCCGCTCTGCCGCGCCAGCGCCAGCGGGCAGCTCTCGCCGGACTGGTCGCAAGGCTTGTCGAAGTGGTGCGACACGGCGTAGCAGGTGCGGCCGATCACGCTGTCCTCGCTGCCGAACTGCTCGCGGTAGGCGGCGTTGGCCGCGGCGATGCGGTAGTGGCGGTCGAACAGGATGTGCGGCTCGGGCAGCGACTCGATGAACGAGCGCGGCTCGGGCAGGGGGCGGTGGGTGGGGGTCATGGGCGTCGGCATGTCATGGCATGCCAATGCATGCCAACAGCCCGGATGCTGCCGCGGCGCGCGGCGGGCGAGTTGATCCAAGTCATTGTGGGCCAACGGTTTTTGGGCGGCGGCCGGGGCTGGCACGGCAATTGATACGGTAAGGGGTACCACCCCCAACCCACCGCTGCCATGGCCACCGTCTACGCCTTCGTCACCGAACTTCCCCAGCCCCTGCCGGCTGCGATCGACACCCTGCGCGCCGCGCTGGCGGCCGAGCAGATGGGCATCGTCAGCGAGGTCGATGTGCAGGCCACGCTGAAGACCAAGCTGGGCCTGGACACCCACCCCACGCGGCTGCTGGGCGTGTGCAGCCCTGGCGTGGCCCACGCGATGCTGGAAGCCGACGCCGACATCGCGGCGCTGCTGCCCTGCGGCTGCGGCGTGGCCGAGCGCACGCCGGGCCGCACGCGCATCTCGCTGCAGGACCCGCGCGTGATCGGCGCCATGAGCGACGACCCCGCCGTGCGCGCCGCCTGCGAGAAGGCGCGCGCCGCACTGGCCCGCGTGGCGCAGCGGCTGCAGGCCGCTGCGGCGGCCGATGCCGGGGTGGCGGCATGAGCATCGCCCGCGGGGCCCCGCTGAAAGCCGCCGGCCGCGTGGCCGCGCTGCTGCTCGCGGTTGCGTTGCACGTCGCGCAGGCCGCGCCGCTGGCCGCCGGCGACACCTGGCAGCCCGTGACGCTGGCCGACGCCCACGACCGCCCCTTCACCGTGGGCGCCGAGCTGCAGACCGTGGTGTTCACCGCCGACAAGGCCACCAGCGACCTGGTCGCCGAGACCCTGGGCCCGCAGGCCGCCGAGCGGCTGCGCGAGCGCGGCGCCGTGGTCGTGGCCGACATCCACGCCATGCCGGCCCTGGTGACGCGCCTGTTCGCGCTGCCGGCACTGCGGGCGCTGCCCTACCCCATCGGCCTGGCGCGCGAGGCCGCGCAGACCGCCGACTGGCCGCGCAGCAAGGGCCGCATCACGCTCATCCGCCTGCGCGGCGGCCGCATCGAGGCGCTGCAGAGCCTGGCCGGCGCGGCCGAGTTGCGCGCCGCGCTGGCGCTGCAGGCGCCCTGAGCACCCGTTTCAACGTTTCCCACCGCAAGACCCACCCGAGGAGTTCGTCCATGAAGACCCGCCAAGCCCTGTTCGCCGCCATCGCCACCGCCGCCGCCCTGGCCGCGCCCGCCGCGATGGCCGAGGAGCTGTTCGTCAACATCCACTCCGGCCATGCCATGGCGCAGGGCGCGGGCCTGGTGCTCGCCGGCCAGGCGCTGGAGCAGAAGGCCGCCGTGCGCGTGCTGCTGTGCGACGCCGCGGGCGACATCGCCCTGGCCGGCCAGGACACGCCGGCGCTCAAGCCACGCAACATGACGCCGCAGCAGATGCTGCAGGGGCTGGTGAAGAACGGCGCCAAGGTCGAGGTCTGCGCGCTGTACCTGCCCAACAGCGGCAAGCAGCCGTCGGACCTGATCGCCGGCGTCACGCCCGCCAAGCCGGCCGAGGTGGCGGCGCACCTGCTCAAGCCGGGTGTGAAGACCCTGGCCTTCTGACCCACCGCCCGCCCACGAGGACCGGCCGGGCCCCGTCGCCCGGTCGCCAACGGAGACAAGTCCCATGGACCTCATCGGTCTGTACCCCACCTGGTTCGAGCCCGGCGTGGGCAGCGGCTGGGTCGTCGGCATCATCGCCACGATCCACGTGCTGGCCTCGCACACCTCGGTCGGCGCCGCGGTGTTCTTTGCCGGCCTGGCCGTCTACGCGCACCGCGCCGGCAAGCCCGAGTACCTGGCGTTCATCCGGCGCTACGGCCTGTTCCTGCTGGTGTTCAGCTACGTGATCGGCTCGATCACCGGCCCCGGCATCTGGTACAGCACCACGGTGGCCAGCCCGCGCGGCATCTCGGCGCTCATCCACAGCTTCGTGTGGAAGTGGGCCACCGAGTGGGTGTTCTTCGTCATCGAGGTGGTGGGCGTGTACATGCTCGTCTACCTCGCCGGCAAGGTGGACCGCAAGACGCACCTGAACATCGCGCTCGTGTTCGGCCTGGCGGGCTACACGACGATGCTGGTCATCATCGGCATCCTCAGCTTCATGATGTGGCCGGGCCAGCCGGCGTGGTTTGCCGAGGGCGGCTACCTCAACGGCTTCTACGGCGCCAACACCTGGGCGCAGCTGGCGCTGCGCACGGCCTTCATGCTGACCATGACGGCGGTGGTGGGCGGCATCGTGGCCTCGCGCTTCGAGGACGCCGACTTCAAGCGCCGCGTGCTGCGCGTGCTGGCGGGGCTGGGCATCGTGTCCACGCTGGCCGGTGCGCTGCTGCAGCGCTGGTACCTGGCCACGCTGCCCGAGACGGCGCAGGTGGTGCTCGAGAACCGCCTGCCCGCCAGCTACGGCCCGGCCATGGCCACCGTGCTGGTGCTGACGCTGGCCTACTTCGGGTGGACGCTGGTGCATCCGCGCCGCACGACGATGGCGCTGGCCTCGGTAATGACGGTGGGCCTGCTGGTGCTGGGCCTGTGGCCGGGCGAGACGGCGCGCGAGTCGATCCGCAAGCCTTATGTCGCCGGCCAGTACGTCTACAGCAACCAGGTCATCGCGCGCGACGTGCCCGGCATGGGCATCAAGAGCGAACTGCCGGCGCTGGAGGCGCACGGCTTCCTCAAGCTGCACCCCTTCGCACCCGACGGCCTGCGCCAGGTGCACGACGGCAACCTGCTCGAGGCCGGCCGCTTCCTGGCGCTGACCACCTGCTCCAACTGCCACTCGCTCACCGCCACCGGCATGCGCCCGCTGGCGCGCTATTTCGGCGGCAACACCGACGTGCCGGCGCTGGCCGATTACCTGAAGGCCGCACTCGCCACCGGCAACACGATGTACATGCCCACGATCCCGCTCAAGGACGACGAGGCCGAGGCGCTGGCCACCTACATCGCCCACCTCGCCGACCCGAAGGCCGCGCAGGCCTGGATCGACGGCCGCGCACACCGCACGGCCGCCGCACCCGCCAAGACCGTTGAACAAGGAGCCCTGCGATGAACGCCGAGATGCTGCTGGCCCTGCGCGACCCCGCCGGGGTGCCGTCGCACCCGCTGGTCTTCCTGCTGCTGGGCGTGCTGACCTTCGCGCTGCATGTGGCCGCCGTGCAGGTGATGCTGGGCAGCGGCGCGCTGGTGCTGGCCGGCGCCTTCCGCGTCGATGCGCGCTGGCGCCGCCTGGCCGCCGGCATGCTGGCCACGAGCAAGATCGCGGTGTCGGTGGCCATCGTCATCGGCGTGGCGCCGCTGCTGTTCGTGCAGGTGGTCTACGACCCCTTCTGGTACACGAGCAACGTGCTGTCGGCCTGGTGGGTGATCGGCTTCATCGTGATCCTGATCGCCGGCTACAGCGCGATGTACGGCTTCTACTGGCTCAACGACGACCTGCGCGCACGCCCGGCGCGGCACGGCTGGCTGATGGTGGCCTCGCTGGCGCTGCTGCTGCTGGTGGGCTGGATCATGCACGTGCTGAGCTACCAGATGCTGTGGCCCGAGCTGTGGAAGCAGTGGTACGCGCCGGGCGGCACGGTCGACGCCTCGGGCCGCACGCTGCATGCGTACAGCGCCAGCCGCTTCGGCTTCTTCATCGCGCTCGCGCTGCCGGTCACCGGCGCGTGGCTGCTGGCGGTGCGGCGCTACCTCGTCGGCGCCCGCGAAGAAGACGCCGGCTACCTCGCGCTGCTGCATCGCCTGGGCCAGCAGCTGCTGCTGGGCGGCGGCGCCCTGGCCGTGCTGCTGGGCACGGCCTGGATGGCGACGCTGCCGCAGAAGATGGCCTGGTTCGTGGGCTCGCCGCCCATGGTGATGGCCGCGGCGCTGCTGGTGCTGACGGTGCTGATGCCGTCGGCGCTGGGCCGGCGGCTGGACCAGGGCTTCTGGGGCTACGCCGCGTTCGGCGTCGGCGCCGTGGCGCTGATCGGCGTGGCCGCGGCGCGCGAGTGGCTGCGCTACGTGACGCTGCTGGGCGCGCACGGCTACGACGCGATGACCTACCGCGTGCAGTTCGACGCCTACAGCACCGTGACCTTCTTCGCCACCTTCGTCATCGTCGGCGGCGTGGTGCTGGGCTGGCTGCTCACGGTGGCCTGGCAGGCCGGGCAGACACGCGGCACCTACACGCCCTCGCCGGCGGTGGCGCGCATGGGCCGCTGGTCCATCGGGCTGATCGCGCTGTGGATCGCGCACTACTTCGCCGTGGGCGCCTACGTGATGGTGCGCTGACCATGACAAACCCCTCACACCCCTTCCGCCGCCCGCGCCCGATCTGGGTGCTGGCCGCCGCGACCGCGATGCTCGCCGCCGGCAGCTGGCTGGGCCTGCTGCCTTCTTCGGCACAGTCGCAGGCACCGTCGCAGGCCACGCCGCCGCTGACGCTGCTGCCGGCCGCCACCGCGGCGTCGCAGCCCGCGGCCACCGGCGAGGCCATGGCCCACACCTGCGCCGCCTGCCACGGCACGAACGGCCAGCTGGGCGACGAGGCCTTCGTGCCGCTGGCCGGGCTGCCGCACCGGCAGTTCGTGCGCACGATGCAGCAGTTCCGCAGCGGCGAACGGCCGAGCACGCTGATGGGCCCCGTCGCCCAGGGCTTCAGCGACGCCGACCTGCTGGCCATGGGCCGCTTCTTCGAATCCATTCCCCCGCACCCGGAGGCCCCGCGATGAAGCGCCGCCAACTCCTGCAAGCCCTGGCCGGCGCCGCGCTGGCCGCCCCCACGCTGGGCCGCGCCCAGGCCGCCGCCGGCCGCATCGTCGTCGTCGGCGGTGGTGTCGGCGGCGCCACCACGGCCAAGTACCTGAAGCTGTTCAACCCGGCGCTGCAGGTCACGCTGGTGGAGCGTCAGCCGGTGTACGTGCGGCCCTACGGCTCCAGCGAGGTGCTCACCGGCCACAGCACGATGCAGTCGCTCGAGGTCGGTTACGACGGCCTGAAGCGCCGCGGCGTGGAGGTGCTCATCGACACCGCCACCGGCCTGGACGCCAACCGCCGCCTGCTGCGCACCGCGGGCGGCCGCAGCCGGCCCTACGACCGGCTCGTCGTCTCGCCGGGCATCGAGCTGATGTACGACGCCATCCCCGGCTACAGCGCGGCGGTGGCGGAAAGCCGGGCGCCCTCGGGCTGGATCCCCGGCGCGCAGACGGCGCTGCTGGCGCAGCAGCTCAAGGCCATGCGGCCGGGCGGCACCTTCGTCATCGCCGCGCCACCCAACCCCTACCGCTGCCCGCCCGGCCCCTACGAGCGCGCGGCGCTGATGGCGGAGTGGTTCGCGCGGCACAACCCGCGCGCCAAGGTGCTGATCGCCGACCCCAAGGACGGCTTCGTCACCGACGAGACCATGATGCTGGGCTGGAACCGCCTGTACGGCTTCAACCCGCCGGCCGACTACGCGAAGAAGATCGCCGCCAAGGCCGAGCTCAAGCGCCACGCCGACGGCGCCAGCGGCATCACCTGGCTGCGCGGCAGCGAAGGCGGGCGAGTGCTCAAGCTCGACGCGCGCAGCCTGCGCCTGGAGACCGAGGCCGAGACGATCCAGGCCGACGTGCTCAACATCATCCCGCCCATGAAGGCCGGGCGGCTGGCCGCCACGCTGGGCCTGGCCGACGGCACCGGCTGGTGCCCCGTGGAGCGGCGCGACTTCGCCAGCACGCGCGTGCCGCACGTACACGTGATCGGCGACGCCAGCATCGCCGACGCCATGCCCAAGAGCGGCTTCTCGGCCAACACGCAGGCC
>Ga0209278_1001874_pt1 | contig 12263 bp, 11 predicted proteins | sample JI81BgreenDNA_FD_187504 | JGI IMG/M metagenome (GOLD analysis project Ga0209278, IMG submission 187504) | Wastewater effluent complex algal communities from Wisconsin, to seasonally profile nutrient transformation and Carbon sequestration -... | ecosystem: Engineered > WWTP > Effluent > Algae... | reverse complement strand
TGGATTATTGTGTCCTGACCGCAAATAGATTTGTCGTTTAGTGATGGTCAAAACAAGTGAACCGTCATTATAAGTCGAAGGCCACCAAATCTCATAGCCATACTTTTCTTTGCTTTCTATTGTGTCGCCTGGATAGGTCAAGTGTAAAATGTCAAGCTGCATTGAAAACACACTGTCTGGAATTATGGACACCTTATTAACGCTGTCAAATTTTGCTTTAAACACTTTTAGATTGTCAAAAGAACTTTGAGCAAGTCCAACTTTAAAAAAAGTCGCAGTGATTAATATGAGTATGGTCTGTCTAAACATAGCAGGCAACGGGCAGGTATTGCCGATGGTGGGGAATCAGAATTCCGTCCGCCGGAACTGCTGCTTGGCTTTTTGATGAAGTTAAATATTAAGAACTCAAGCTGGGCTTTATTCGTCAAGCCCCGAACCGCAGTACAACAGAATTACCGCTGCTGATTGTTTCAATGTCCAGCCCCACTATTGGCAATACCATTGTTGTGTGCAGTTATCATTTTCTCAAATATTTTAGTTTGAACATAAACTTGGTCCCACTTGATTTTGTTGAAAAAATATTCTTCTGAAAAATTCTCTTCAAATTTGTCTAAAAATAACTCTATCCATTCATAGTAATCCCAGCCTCCTTTTGATATTACTGTGAAATACTTGAATTCGACGGTTATGTCAACTTCAATCTTTGTTGTCCATGTGTCTCGATACGAAGTATATCCCAAATAATAAGTCTCAAAACCACGAGGGAGCACATTTCCAAAACCACCGTAGTTAACTTTTAAACTTATTTTGAATCGTTTTGTGTCAATTATTATTGCCCCTTCACTTCTAGTAACCTTACTTCCCTTTGGAAGAACAAAGTCAAACTCCTTAAACAAGGTTCCATCATCACCCATACTCATCACCACTTTACCTGGACTTTTGTCATTCTTAAGGTCTTTGATAAAAGATGCTCTTTGTTCCATAGGTTTTGAAAATAACTCTAGAAATCTATTTGTCAACAAAATATCAGGTATGTCATTTCTAGAAAACTCAATTAATTGTTTTTTATCAAGACCCCGTAAATTGAAATAGTCTGTCAAGTGTGTTGAGAGCTCATCTATGAGGTAGTATTCTGTAGCTTCTTTAATCAATGAATCTTTTTCTACACGTTTAACGGATTTAGTTTTCCAGATATGTTCTAAGGCTTTGTTTTCTGAAAAGGCAGCTACAAAATTTCTATTTAGTTCCTCTAAGTATTCATACCCATCGCAGTCCACTGGTAATTTCGATTTGTTGTCAACCAAAATAAAACCTTCATAAGATTTAAGAATCTTAGTCTGCAAAAGCAACTTTGTCGCTAAGTAGACAATAGCTATACAAACTAAACCAATGCCAATAAAAAGAAAATATGTGTCTTTATTAGAGTTATGAATTAGCGGATAAATACCTGTGGTGATTAAATTAATCCCTAATGTTGTCAAAATAGCAATGAGGAATATTTCGAAAACATTGGCTCTATTGCTCAAAAAGGTTTTTATTAGTTTCATATCGTTAAGGTCTATAACAATTGCACACAACGTTCGAGGCTTGGCGTTGTGGCGATATTCTGTGTTCCGTCTGCCCACAACTTAAGACGAATGATGAACTAATGTACATGGTTATTTCAACTGCTCAATAGCGTTCGGTCAAGCTGGATATGCAGCATAATAGAGAGCTAAAGCTGATGTTTATTCCTTCAAGCCGCCATAACGCCAAACCGCATGTTGGCAGCAGTATTTTATACATTTTTCATAACGCTTTCTGTATTCGTATTAAGTCGTCTTGCAAATGAATTCCAATTTTTATAAAAACTTGCAGAAACTTTTTTCACTTTAATTCCGTGTTTTTCGTCTAAATGTTTTTTAATAAGCCAAAGACTATTGTTTATCTTTTGTGTCGTAGGAAATGAGCTGCGATTAGGTATGAAGTGAGTGTCAATAAAGCCACGATTTAGTTGTCGTTCTCCACTGTCCAAGTTTTGATGCCAATAAGTTTCTTCAGTAGCGTTGTTAGGTTTAATTTGTTTTGTTCTAAATAGGTTTGACCAATTATTGAATTCATCTTCCAAACTGTCAAACAAACTTTCATTAACAATTGAAAAGTCAAGGTCGCTATGTTCTCCAAAATTTCTACCGTAGTCAGGTAGGGGACTGATTGAAAATCCTGTTTTTGCACTACCTATAAGCTTAACTTCTGTCGGGGAAATATAAAATTTGTCTGCAATGTATTGGGTGATTTGTTCATACAACATTGGCTTGTCTTTGAAAGCAAACGGAATATTGTTTACTATAAAATGTCTAACTAGCGATTTTTTTTCTTTGTTGTCAATGTTGTTATAGTAACTTTTAAAGTCATCAGGAATTGAGTATGCACTACTAATTGCAGATGCTGTCTTTGATAATGTGATATAATCTCTGATGTCAGCCATAAATTTTAAAGTATCTGCGGTTTATGTGGTGATTGTAAAGATTTATCAAATGCAGTTTTCTGGTTTCTATTTGTCTCAAACGGTTTTGATTAAACTTACTAGGTTGAGGATATTTTATTCTTGAAATAATTTCAGCCGCTTTCTCAACTGGCAATTCTTCTCTATCTGTTATGCCAAGTTTTGAATAAGTTTGAGTTAAACCATTCATTCCTGTTCCATAATAAGCAACGTTCAAGTAGATTTTTGGTATTGCATTTTTGGGAACAATGGAAGAAACTGTTGTAGCAAGTAAAATTTCTTGAATTTTTCTGCTGAATGTTTTGTCAAATTGGTTGGTTAATACACGAACTAATTGTTGTTCAATTGTGCTTGCACCTTCAACTTTTCGATAAATAATTCTATTTCTAATGGCTCTAATAATTGCAATAAGGTCAAAGCCGATATGGTAATAAAATCTGTGGTCTTCACCCGAAATTAAAAGTTTGGATAAAATATTCGAGTTGTTTGTGTCGCTTAATTTAAGCAATTCATATTCAGCAAGAAGTCTATCCCGAAGTCGGTCATATTTCTTGTCATAAAGTCGTTTGGCTATATGTCTTAGTATAAATTTCAATGTTGAGTACTGTCGTTTTAATATTGCTGCCAACGTTCACGGCTTGGCGATGTGGCGGTATTTGAAAATCGTCAGCCCGTAACCACAGTTAAATTTATAACTAAAAGTTCGTTATTTATTCTATTGCTCGGCTTTATTCGTCGGCTGGTACTGAAGCCGAATAGCGAACAAAAGCTGAGAATATATTCGTCGCCCCGCCATATTGCCAAACCGCCTGTTGTAGGCAGCCCTTCTTTGTCCGCCAGATTGGGCTACCAAAATTTCCACCAAGGCTTACTTGAATTTTGTATAGTCATTTGTGCATTGCTGTCTTCCTCTTGCTGTCTATTGATGTCTTCGTCAAGTTTACTTTCAACTTCCAAATCTAAGTCCAGCCAGTGTTCAAAGCTGTCAAGCGAATAGTCCTTGTAAAAACTCAGGAATTTATCAACGTCTGCATAAACAGATTCAAGTGTTCCATAAATATTGTGTTTAGCACAGTCAAAGTCATTGTCTATTGAGTAAATGTAGCCTTCCTCTCTTTCTGTAAAAACTGCTTCAAATTTTAGTCTGAAAAGTTTTCTTACGGTTTGCTCAAGTGTCAACTGTCTACTTGAAAATTGTTTATATAAAAGCCCAAGCAATGGTCGTCCTTGTACAGCAGGATTTTCAAAATTCAAATAGTCGCTGATGTAATGAATAATGTCGTTGACACTTTTTGAACTTGATAAGGCAAGGTCAATAAAAAATATGTCTGGATGCTCGTCTTTAGTCATGATTTTGTCAGCCCAATCAATGACTTCTTCCTTTGTCAAGAGTCCGCTTGCAAGTCCAGCCCTAATTAAATGCAGTGTTTGTAATATGTCCTTAGGGTTTGTCAATGGTGTGAAGCGTCAAACGGGTTGCCTACAACGTTCGTGCATTTGTGTAGTTGCAGCTTCGCTACCGTCAGTCACAACAAATGCTTGGCGTTAGATTGAAGTTGAAAATTAGTTCATTTGATGATTAGAAAATGTCCAGCTGGAACAAAAGTTCATAAAAGTTCAAAAGTTGAGGATTAGTACAACACCTGCAATGACACAAATGCTTTTGTTGCACGTAGTAAAACTTCTTGGTAGACGAGTTTCGTCTACCAAGAAACTGATGAAAAGTAATTACGCTTGAAATTCTGTCCACTAAAAACCATTGTCAAAGTAACAACATTCAATTTTGTCTTTTTGTCCTTACGGTAAATGTTGAATTGCGTTGCGTCAACCCATTTTGAAGCCATGAATTGCGCTTCATTGTCAACCGAAATGTTGCTACAAATAGGAAAGCCTGATTAAAAATGCTATTCGCTACGTTCAAAGTCCGAACGAAGCGTTTTTGAAATGAATTTTAAGTTTCAAAGTTTTTTTTCGTCAAGCTGAAATTACAACGACAAAACGAAAGTAGGAGAGGACTCAAACTAAAATTTCAAGCAAAATGAAATACTGTCAACCCGAGATAATCGAACTGATTGTAACTGTCCAAATGAAAGTTTGTCAACCAAAATAGAACCAAGTAAAAACCTGAAAACCAAATTTGGAATTTATTACGTGCAACGTTCAAGGCTTTGTGCAGGTGTGGGATTTCGAGTTCCGTCTGCTTGTAAACGTCAGCCAAATGTGTAGGTTTAAGTTGAAACTTTATTCTTTTGCCCAATAGCGTTCTGTCAAGATGGAACTGAAGTTAAATAGTAGTACAAATGTTGAGGCTTATTCCGTCAAGCCACACTTGCACAAAACCTCTTGTTGCCTGCTGGGCTTCTATCGAGCATTTATAACCTCTGCAATTTCTTCTGCGATTTCTACAATTGTGTAAACTGCAGTATTACGAGCAACTTTGTCTGCAAGTGAAGGGCTGTAATCTATAACCTCTTGTTTAGTTATGTCGTGCCAAATTGGAAGCACAACTTGTTGTCCACTCACTGATTTTGTTATTATTCCATCTAACTCATAATTTGTCCAACCTTTGCGAATAAAGTTTTTTGATAGAACAACAATACCGAACCTGCTATTTGCAAGTCCTCTGTCTATTTTTTGCCTTAAACTGTCGCCAATTTTAAGTTCAAACTCGTCATACCAAACTTTTAAATTTTTTTCTTGAAGTGCAAGTGCTAATGGTCTTACAACTTCACTTTTATCCTCAGAGGCGTGGGAAATAAAGACATCATATTTTCTTATGATAGGCTCTTCTCCATATCCTGCTGGAATTTCTCTGTCTTGAACTAATGAAGGAACTGTTGATAATCTTGGTTGTCTTGCTTGTGGAAGTCGTCCTGGCAAAACTCTAACTGATGAGCTTACTCGTCCTGCATAACCACCTAAATCAACTGTTACATACCATCTCCCTGAACTCGGAACAGGAATTTTGAATGGCGAACTTGTAACGTGTCCACCATAATATGTGTGTCGTCTGCCTGATTTGTAACTGGAAAAGTTTGAGCTGTCCATTAATTTTACATTGGCAGAGTTTCCTCTTAATGTTACTTCAACAATTTCTCCTCCGTTTAACTGTCCTAAGTCGTAAGATTGATACTGCATTTTTCTATAAAGTTGTTTGAAATTTTAGAGTTGTCATAGCCTTGCAGGCAACGAGCAGGGCTTTGTGCAGGTGTGGACTTTGATAACTGTCAGCCCGTTACAAAAGCCTGAGTTTGATTTGTTGTTCAAATTTAAGAAAGTAGGCTAGTAGAATTCCGTCTAGCTGGAACAAAAGTTGAATTATGAATAACTGCTGATTGTTTCAACGTCAAGCCACAATTGCACAAAACCTTTTGTTGTATGGCGTAAAAAGTCTTACTAGACGAAAGTTCGTCTACAAGGCTTTTAAAAAATGATTTAGTAAAAGTCAAGTCAATTTGTGTCAGCAAGTATTATTGCTTAAGTTTTTCGTTTGAGATTAAAAATGTCCTTACGATAAATGTGAACTGGGTCTTTGTCTACTTATAAAGCTGTTTAAGAATGACGTTATTTGTCACCAAGTAAAGTACAAAAATTCTCAGTAGTTATAAAATTGATTTTGTCATTCATTTTAATAAGCTAAGTACAATTCTAATCTCTAAAGAGTCTAGGCTTGAAGTAAACCAAGTTTCAAAGCCTTAAAGTCATCGATGAAATGATTTTCAAAAGTGATTTTCATTTCAAAAAATAGTATTTAAGCAAATTTAAAAATCGTGAGTTATCATTGGTTTTGTCAGAGTCAACCGAAGTTCATTGCCAATTTTGAGTAAAATAAAAGTTGGAAATTTATGCCATACAACGTTCAAGGCTTTGTGCAGGTATGGGCTTTGCTAACTGTCAGCTAGTTACAAAAGCCTGAGTTTGATTTGTTGTTCAAATTTAGGTAAATAGGTGAGCAGTATTCCGTCCAGCTGGAACAAAAGTTGATTATTGATTTTTGCTCATTGCTCTTCCGTTAAGCCATACTTGCACAAAACCTCTTGTTAGCGGTAGTTTTCTTTCCTTGTTATCGACTGAAATCATGTCAATTTCGTAGAATCTTGTTTTAAATAAACTAAAAACATTTGCAAATTCTGACTTTCTTTATCAAATTTCCATATTGTTTGTGTAGAGATTCAAAAGTATTGTTATTAATTTCGATTTGCCTTAAATCCTATTTAAGATAAACTCAATTTTTTAATGCTTTATCCAATTCTTTTCTAAACAATTCTGGCTCATCTATCCAGATATTATGCCCCGCATTTTTTATAAGCTTAAATTTTATCCTATTATAGTTTTTAATTAATTCCTTGTGTAATTCCCCGTTAAAATCAATAAAATCAAAATCGCCATTAATAATTGTTGTCTTACCATTTTTGTCCAAAACTTCCCTGTAGTCAAACTTCCAATTAACCGTTTCAGCCATTTGGCTAGCTTCCACATTGAAGAAATGGAAGCCGCCTTTTGTTAGTTTATATCTATCAATTTTATAAATGTTAGTTAGAGCAAAAACTAGTCGATAAAAATCAGACCTTTCCCTGTCGCTGCTAAAATTTGCTTGTAAATCATCATTATTTGCATTATTACCTTTTACCATTTCATATTTTTTCCATATTGGTAAGTCTCGTGCCTCTTTTCTACTTGTTAGGAAGTTTGTTTGTTTTGCTACTCTATTTGAAAAGATGTCGCTAATGCCATCAGATTTTGTGAAAATTGCACCTACTAGAACAATGTTTGATACCTTGTCTGGATGTTGCTTGGCGTATTCCATGGCAACAAGAGTGCCCATTGAATGAGCGATAATTTTTACTTTTTTACAGCCTAACTGATTAACTAATAAATCTAAGTCATTTACATTTTTTTGAAATGTCAATTTTTCCTTTGGAGCCGGTGAAAGTAAAGATCCTCTCTGATCGTATAAAACAAAATGGTATTTAGTTTCTAACCCTTTAATAGCATCAAGCATGTAATCATGATTAGCGCCGAAGCCGCCATGTATAACTATTACCGTGTCGCTTCCTGAATTTATTTCACGAACATAAATGTCTTGATTTGCATGGCCCAGACTATCAGGAGTTCGTAAATACCATTCTGTGTAACCTGCACTTTGACTTAGGGCTTTTAAAACTGTAAAGATTAGTATTAAAGAAACAAAAAAAGATTTTCTCATAAAGTGAAATGATTTTTACAAAATTCTATTTGAAAAATTCAATAAAATTGTAAAAATGTAACCACTATATGAATAGCCAAACATTTTTTTGTGTTGTATCCACATTTTTTAGAAAAAAACTTGGTTGATAAGTTGTCAAGCTTTTAAAGTCTTTGATTAAATGTGATTGATCAAAAAAATTGTTCTCATAGGTTAACTCTGTCAATTTTTTATTTAAAGAAAATTCTCTTAGTGAATTTCTAAAACGGTGAATTTTGCGATATTGAGAAGGTGTCTTACCTAAGTATTTTAGAAATAATTCGTGTATGTATTTTCTCGAACATTCAATTTCCATAGAAATATCCTTAATTCGATTATTACCTTCTACTTGTTTGATTAAAAGTTCAATAAACGATAAATCTATTTTATTAATTCTATATAATAAAAACTCTTCTAGTTTATCAAATTTTAAATCTGGATTTTCTATGTTAAATAGTTCTTCGCATTCGTTTAGCTCAAGTAAATTAAAATTAAACAAGTGATCTCTTTTACATATATCACCTATTTTAGTGAAGTAATTTATTCCTAAAGGTTTGAAATATATAGTTATTTCTCTAGTTATACCTTTATAACTTATCTTAATTGGTTTGACATAATGGTTTATGAGAATAGATTCGATGTTGCAATTCGAGTTTGAGTAAATCAGCAGCTCGGCATTGTTATATGTAATACTTGCATTTTGGAAAATTGAAAAAATATTGTAATTATTCGGAAATGTTAAATATTGTATATCACTGTTAATGGAATCTTCGTTAACAATATAAAATCCTTCAATTATTTTTTTAAGTTCATTATTTCTAGGACTTCGAAAAGTAATCTTCATCGATAATGGTTTTGTTATAAAAGGATTTTTTCAAAAATTATTTTTTAAATCAAACGCTATAAATAATCTTTTGTGTGTCGACATCAAATTACCGCTAACGTTCTGGGCTTGGCGATGTGGCGGAATTTGAAAAACTGTCAGCCCGTTACGAAAGTTGAATAAAGTTAATTAGTTGATGATTACAAAATACAGATTGGCTGCGTTGCGTCAAGCTTGGAACAACAGTTGCCACATGTACCAAAGTTGACGATTGCGTTTCAGTCCGCCGACATAACGCCAAACCCGTGTTAGTGGCTGGTGTTATTTTTTATTAGTTGTAATATTTCTTTCGCTTGTTCTAAATGTCTTTGTTCGTGCGAAACAATAATGTCAAATGCGGTTTCTAATTTGTAAACTATATTCTTGTTTGCTGGGGAAGAAATAACAACTCCTTTCTCAACAAGTTCTTTTGCACCTTCTATTCTTTGTATAAGTTCATTTTGATGATTTTGAAACCTGTTCAAAATGTCACCAATTACATTGCTTGAAGTTGGTTCCCATATTGGAAATGTCTTCATTTTCTTCTTTCTGTCTGGCTGAACTGCATTTAATACTGTCTTACCTAAAAATGAAACCATAAAGCCAATTTTCGCAATGAAAGGTGTTTTATATGTCCCCGCTTTTAGGGATGCTAAAACAGGATAATAAGTTTCATTGACTACAATCAAATGGTCTAAATTTTGAGCAATACTCCAAGTGTTTGAATTCGGTTTCCAATTCAACTGTTCACTGGTCAATGAACCAAATTCAGATAGCGACTGTCTTGAAATGTCGCCTAATGTTGATGTCCAATTCTTCATTTTATTTCGTTACTGTTTTTTGACACACTTGCCACTAACGTTGAAGCATTTGCGATGGCATGGCAATAGCGGACTGTCAGCCTGGAACAAATGCTAAAATGAAAAACTGATGTTGAAGTTAAGAACTAATGACCAACAGCGTAATGTCTGCCGAAACTATAGCTGAAAAATGATTTGGAGCCGATTGCTCAAAAGTCCAGCCATGCTATTGCAAATGCATTGTTGTGCGTATGGCTTTTGTCCCTTTACAGCAACCAATAGAAAATTTTATAAGCCCAAAGGTCTTCATCCGGCGTTTGACGCTTAAGCTTTTGTTTTACTTCAACTTCTTTTAGGGTCGTGTCCTTGTAATGTCCTGCACCGAATTCAGAAAAGCTGTCTGTCCTTTGTTTGGGTACATCCATTTGCCACTTGCTACCTGAAAAAGAAATAGTGTCACCCATAAAATACTCTGTGAACCTGAAAGTGTCTTTAGAAACATTTTCAACTTTCAGTTTCTCGTCTGTAGCTACTGGATGGTTATTAAAGAAGTTTATGCCATACGTCTTGTATAGCTGCTTATAGTCGTAAAAATTTGAAATGTTCACTGAATAAGCAGTGTCCGCTAACTGCTTGTTGAATTTCTTTTTTGCAGCAACAATCTTTTCATAGTTCTCATAGCGATAATCCAAAAAGTAGTTGTTAATGGTAATCTCGTTGTAATGTCTGGCTGTAGCTGCCATTTTTTTAATGACGGAGATTGGGCTGTTCTGTGTCGGAAAAAGGAAATAACTCACAAGAACAACTGTAATAATCCCTGCGATCTGAAAATACTTTGTCTTTTGTCTTTTCTTGTCAAGTCGGTAATGAATAAAAGTTAGAACAAGGCTTGTAACAGCTATCAGAGGAACGGTTATAATTACGGCAAGTGCTCCACCATATTCACCCCAATGAAAGGAGTTGAACAAAATAAAATTGAAAACAAATGCAATAATCGGATATGTCCAAGGTCTCATGAGGTGTCAGATAAGCTTACGCACAACGTAAAAGCATTGGCGATGTGGCCGGATTCATGGCTTCGTCTGCCCGGCTACCAATGCCCGATAAAGGTATAATGTTTTACTTAATTCTGCTGCCCAATAGCATTACTTCTGCCGGAACTGAAGCCAAAAAGCATTCCGTCCGCCGAATGGCTGAACGTCCTGCCGGCCATATAGCCAATGCAATGTTGTGCGTTCGCTTTTTGTCCACCGATTAAAAGTGAACACTAAAATTTTGCTTTGTCTCTTTCACAATAATAACTTGCTGGTCCAACAATACAACCTTCCTGATAAGTCCCTTTATAAATTGGGCTGTAAGTTGTGTCGCCAGCTTTGCTAATATATCTCGTCACAACAGGTGCGTCACCATAGTGAATTTTATAAACCTTGTCTGCTCGCTTGCAGATAGGACAAAGAATCTTACCAAAAGCATTTCGTTTGGGTTCTCCGGGAATATAAAATGTCATTTCAGGTGTCTCGCTTTCAAAGGTCGTCACCGATGCAATTAATAAAGTGTCAATACCCAAACCAGTGCAATAAAAGTCAAACGATTTTTCTTGTTGTGGGATGAAGGTTATTTTAAAGTCACCTTTTTCGTCAGTCAAAACCTTTGCTAATATTTTATTATCACCTTTTACAAATACAAATACTTTGTCAACAAATGCAGAATTGTTTTTCGGATTTTTCTTTAAGTGACCTGTTATGGTCACAGGATTAGTTAAAAGTCTGAACCCCAAAAGAAGCGTCGCAAGTAAAAGTGTCGATATGTAAAATGTTAAACGCAATGTCTGTATAAAGTGACGCACAACGTTCGAGGCTTGGCGTTGTGGCTGATTAGCGTACTGTCAAGCTTGGAACTGATGTTGAGTAAAGATAATTAGTTGATTGTAAAAATTGTCAGCCCAATAGCGTAAGGTCAAGCTGAGAACAACAGTTGAATAGCGATTTGTTGTTGATGTGTAATTCGTCAAGCAGCCATGACGCCAAACCTTTTGTTGGCTGCTGCTTTTATGCTAAAGCGTTGTATAATCGTCTAAAATAATTTATAGTCTGCTCATTCAAATAAATTTCGTCGTCAAATGTTATTAAATAAGCATTGCCATTCATATTAAATGAAGCATTTCTTGCTTTATGTTTTCGCATTGAATCTTCATCTAAAAGCATAGAACGAATATCTGTTTCTTCAATTTTTACTTTTTTTCCGAGCTGCTCCATTAGTTTGTCAAAGTCTTTTTCAGCAAAAATGCAAGAAAAAACTTTGTCGCTGCTTGTGTCAATTTTTTGTAAAAATTCAAGTAATTGTTTATTCTCATTTTCTAAAAATAGTTTACTAATATTCACGGCTCTAGCAGCTATGGTTGGATTACTATTTTCACTTTTTTGCTTTAAGTCTGTTATAGTTAACTGTTGTTCTTCAACTTTCGATTTCAATTCAAAAATTGTCGAGTCTTTTGTTTTTGTTATTACAGCTTGATAATCGTCTAATGCTTTTGGAAAATCTGCAATTAGCTGTTTATATAAATCACCAATTTTCTCTGTCTCTTGTATCCTTTTGTCCATTGTTTTGATAGTTTCATTTTGAGTTGCAACTACAGTACCTAATGTTTTTACTTCAGTTTTAAGTCCTTTTATAATTGCATAAACTATCCAAGAAATTGCTCCAGTCTGAATTAAGCTGATAATTATTGTAATGATATTGTTCATAGGTTTATTTTTAAAGTTGCAGCCAACGTTCGTGGCTTTGTGCAGGTGTGGACTTTGCTAACTGTCTGCCCGTTACAAAAGCCCAACATTGGTTTATAGTTCAAAACTAGGTAAATAGGAGAGTAGAATTCCGTCAAGCCGGAACAAA
>Ga0209278_1001872_pt1 | contig 12266 bp, 13 predicted proteins | sample JI81BgreenDNA_FD_187504 | JGI IMG/M metagenome (GOLD analysis project Ga0209278, IMG submission 187504) | Wastewater effluent complex algal communities from Wisconsin, to seasonally profile nutrient transformation and Carbon sequestration -... | ecosystem: Engineered > WWTP > Effluent > Algae... | reverse complement strand
GGCGCACCCTGTGGATTGTGCTGTGGCTTAACGTCGCCATCGCTGTCGGCTTCTTCATTACCGGCATCGCGGGCGATTCCAACGCGCTGCTCGCTAACGGGCTGGATAATTCATCGGACGCGGTGGTCTATGCGCTGAGCCTGCTGGCCCTGTTCCGTTCGCGAACCTGGAAGCGCGGCGCGGCACGCTTTTCCGGTATTATGCTGCTCGTTTTTGCAGGCGGCGTCATCGCCGACGCCATCCGGCGCTTTGTTGAAGGATCAGAGCCAGCTGGCATCATGATGATGGCGATGGCAGCGGTGGCGGCTGTCGTGAACCTGATTTGCCTCAGAATGCTTCAGAAAATGAGCGACAAGGACGTCAACCTGCGCGCGGCGACGACCTTCAGCTTTAACGATTTCATTTCGAATGGCGGCATCATCATCGCCGCTATTATTGTGATGATCACCGGGGCGAATTGGCCCGATCTTGTGGTCGGCATCGCTGTCGCTGGGATTGCGCTCTACGGTGGCATCGACATCCTGCGGGACACCCACATGGACGTTCATGATGAGGATGGCACAGAGCATGAGAAGGGGGATCAGTTCAAGCTATGAGCGAGGATCACGAACATTGCGGTTCTGTGGACGAAGGCCGGCGGCATGCGGGCCATCATCACGGCGGTCATCATGGTCACAGCCATGGCGAAAAAAACCTGAGCGATCGCCACCTATTGGTGGCGGTGGCGATCAACGTCCTGCTTACTCTGGCACAGATCATCGGCGGGATTGTCTCAGGCTCCCTGGCACTCATTGCCGATGCTCTGCATAATTTCAGTGATGCTGCCTCGCTTTTTCTTGCTTGGTTCGCCCGCGGGATCGGCAGGCGCCCGGCTGATAAGCTCATGACCTTTGGTTATGCTCAGGGTGAGGTCGTTGCAGCGCTTATCAACCTTACTACGTTGCTTATCATCGGGTTCTACCTGATCGTCGAGGCTATCAACCGCTTCGCCGACCCGCAGCCTGTGGAAGGCTGGACGGTCATTGCCGTCGCCGGCATCGCGCTGGTGATTGATCTGATAACGGCGCTGATTGTTTATCGCGGTGCACGTGACAGTATCAATATGAAGGCCGCATTCCTGCACAATGTGTCCGATGCGCTCGCATCGGTCGGCGTGATCGTGGCCGGGGTCCTGATCATCCTTTATGACCTCTATGTCGCGGATCTTATCATCACTTTGATCATCGCGGCATATGTCATATGGCAGGGCGTCACGCTGCTTCCACGAACGGTGCGCCTGCTGATGGGCGCGGTGCCCGATGAGGTGGAGTTCGATGAGATCGTTGAGGCTCTGCGGTCACACAAGGGCATCGATGCCCTGCATCATCTTCATATCTGGAACATCGGCGAACATCGCCGCGCGCTTGAGGCGCACGTCGTCCCTAGCGTTGCCTCTTTGCATAGTTTCGAACCGGTCAAACGCACCGCTCGCACAATGCTGGCGGCCCGGTTCGGGATAGAGCATGCAACTTTTGAAGCTTGCCTTGGCGTAGATTGTGACGACCATCTCGTGGCTCACCACCCACGGGAGGCTTAAAAAAGTGGGGATACCCGCGTTGGAATGACCGCGGGTGCCGCTTTCCTCTCTTTTGTGCCCATGCGTCTTAATCAAGACACTCCAACGCCATTTAAACTGAAAGTGTTGAATCTGCTGAAAATATTCTCCATGGCTTTAGCCAAGAGCTTTGGGGATTAGGTTAACCGACGGCGCGACAATACGAAGCATTGGCGATCGGCATTTCGAAGCCGGCGCTGTCGACAAGCCGAATCCACGTGCGGAGCAGCCTTAGTCGGACAGTTATTGCCGTTTGCCATCAATTCGCCGTTTCCGTGCTTTGCACTGGCACAGCCGGTAAAATGGGGGCACCCGACTCAACTGGCTCCGCCTCAAGATCAGCGATCAGCCGCTTCATTTCCGAAATTTCTCTGACCTGCGCCTTGATGATGTCATCCGCCAAAGCACGAACGCGGGGATCGCGGATATGCGCGCGCTCGCTGGTCATGATCGCGATCGAGTGATGTGGGATCATCGCGCGCATATAGCTCACGTCATCGACCGTCTCCTGACTGCGGACGAGATAGAGCGAGCCTGCAAAAACAAGCAGTGATGCCCCGACAATTGTCAGCTTCTTGGATGTCCCATCATACATTTTCCACATGAAGCCGAGCATGATGATCGCCATGATCGCGCCCATATATACGGCCATCCAGGTGCGCGTCTGACTGTAGAAGATATGATCGAGTGCGTATGTGTTCAGATACATCAGGCCGAACATCACAACAGTCGAGGTCGCTATCATCGCGAGAAAGCGAGTGTAGGTCATTGCGTTTCTCCCATCGGCGCTGGCGACATCCGCAGTGTCGCCACCATGCGGTAAGCGGTTGTGGTTTTGGCTTCGGTTTGGGCTGGGGTCATCGTTTGACCTTTTCGAACAAGTCGATCAGTTCGTTGAACTTCACGCGTTGTTCGGCGGCATCGCCCGATGCAATCGCCTCGGAAACGCAGGACGCTGCGTGATCTTTCAGAATTTCATTCTCTGCCTTTGAGAGGGCAGCTTTAACGGCCTGCACCTGATGCAAGACATCGATGCAATAGCGGTCGTTTGCGATCATTTGCGAAACGCCGCGGACCTGCCCCTCAATCCGTTTTAGGCGGTTCAGAATGTCAATTTTGCTTTTGCTCACGACTCAATGTCTCACTCAGATAGGTAAGGGGGGTATGGTTTCTAAATTCGCGGTGAAAGGCAACGCGCCAGTGTAGTCCCCCTACCGAGTGAATTTTATCTCGGGGTTTTGCCATTTCTGATGCTGGCTATCTAACATCCCTCTTAAATGACCGCAGGGGTTGCAGGTTGTGGGTCGTTGAGAAATGAATGGATCGGACGAGCTTGTGCTCGGGTCCGCGTATTTTCACGAAGGAGTTTCAGCTATGCGGCATGAATGCTATCGACGACATCCATAGGGCCATTGCGATCATCATAAGGTTTTCCGTAAGGGAGACAAAACCGAGCGGCACATTACTGTCACCGCCGACGCAGGCGCATTTGAGTTCGCGCCGCTCGATATAGACCGCCTTGAACACCGAGATTGCACCGATCGTGCCGATGAACAGCGCCACCGGTATTGAAAGCCAATGCAATTGGCCCGAAACCATCAGCACACCAGCCAGGCCCTCGGCGAAGGGATAGATGGTCGCATAAGGCACCCAGCGCTTCGCCAGCAGATCGTAATTGAGGAACATCGTTGCGAACTTGTCGACATTCTGGAGCTTGAGCAGCGCCAGCACGCACATGCTGAACGCGATAAACCACTCCGCCACGCGAACGCTCAGAGCCGTGCCATCGACCGCGATGCCAGCTGCCATCGCCATCGCTGCGGTTATGGCGAAGAGCGCGATTATCGGGCGGTAGCTGGTCGCATTGGGATCGGGGACCTTGATTCCGAAGAAGCGCCGCAGGTCGTCATGCCCACCAATCCGCTCACCATCGATGAAGATCTGGGGTGTGGTTGCAACGCCGTGTTCAGCCTTGAACGCATCGGTTTGTTCGCGCGTGGTGAGGTGCTGATCATCCACTTTATAGCCGCGCGTTTCGAGCAGGTGCTTGGATTTAAGGCCATAGGGGCAGGTGTGATTGGGCATGACCATGCGGTGGAGCACGGCGGTTTTTATGGGCTTGGGCATTGGTGATTTCCTTTGAATCGCTACAATGCAGCCCATATAGGTTCCGTACCATGGTACGGGATCAAGGGTAAAAATGAAAATTGGTGAACTTGCCCGCGCAGGCGGGGTCAACGTCGAGACGATCCGCTATTATCAGCGGCGCGGATTGCTGGCGCAGCCTGCGCGGCATGAGGGGCCACGCCGCTACACGCGCAGCGATCTTGGCCGTTTGCAATCGATCCGCTCGGCGCAGACCGCCGGGTTCACGCTTGACGAGATTGCTACGCTGCTCGCTCTGGATGCTGGCGACCGGACAGCTGCGCAGGATCTGGCGCGCGTTCGGATCGCGGCGCTTGATGCCAAAATCGCCACGTTGCAAACCATGCGGGGAGCCCTCGTGAGGCTCGCCAATGACTGCGCGTCCGACCAATCCGGACCCTGTCCCATCATCGATGCTTTCAGCTTTGAGCAGGAAAATGCAGGATAGTAGGAGGCAACATGAGGGGTTTTTGCAGCGCCTGCGTATGTAACCTCGAAGGAGCTGCATGATGGACCTTGACGAGAACCTCGCACGACTGGCCAGACTTCCGGTGCCGGATCTTTCCGGTATTGATGGCGGGAGGCTGGCGCTACGCGCGCAAGGCGAGGTCAGGCAGACGCGGGCTGTGCTCGGACTAGGGCTCGTGGTGTCGCTCGGGATGGGTGTCGTGAGCGGGCTTCAGGTTCCGGCGCGCGCGGAAGTGCCCCTTGCAGCCTTCGGACCGTCGGCCTCGCTTACTCCTCTGATTGCATTGGGCCAGGAATGAATCTTCGTCGAATCGCCCTGGCAGCGGCGCTGATCATTGCGCTTGCGCTGGTCGGGGTATGGCTCGGACGCATGCTTCAACCTGCGCCGCAGCATGGTGGGGCTGAACTGCACGCCCTGATCCATGGCGAGCTCGAACTCGACCCAGCTCAGGAACAGGAATTGACTGCGTTGGAGCGCCAGTTTGCTGCGCGGCGCGAGGCCCTCGAAGACCGGCTCCGGCGCAGCAATGCACTGCTCGGCGACGCCATCGCCGCCGAACATGAATTTGGTCCCCGCGTTTCCGCAGCCGTGGACGACACGCATGATGCGATGGGGGATCTCCAGAAGGCAACGCTCGAACATGTTTTTGCGATGCGGGCCATTCTCCGCCCCGATCAACAGGCGCGGTTCGATGCGGTGGTCAGTAAGAGCCTCGCTGCTCAGCCGCAGTGACCCCTGACAATCTGGATGCGGCGCTCATACGCGGAGCACGGGCTGGCGATAGCGGCGCGCAACGTGCGCTGGTCGAACGCTACCGTGAGACCGTATACCGTCTTGCGCGAACAGCAACGGGCGATTCCGAGGAAGCCTTCGACATTGCGCAGGAAGCGTTCGTCGCCGCGTTTGGCGCGCTGAGCCGCTACGACCCCGAGCGATCGTTCAAGGCCTGGATCAGCGCCATCACGCTCAATAAATGCCGCGACTGGGCTCGTCGTCGCGCCGTCAGGCGGTTCATCGGCCTGCCGATGCCAGAACAGGCCGCAGACTGGATTGCCGATGATGCGCCTTCAGCGGAAACACTTGCCGCTGACCGTGCTGAGCTCGCCGCGGCCGCCCGCGCGATCGCCAAGCTACCGGCCAGCCTGAAAGACGTTTTGATCCTGTGCACGATCGAGGATCTGAGTCAGCAGGAGACCGCAATGACGCTGGGCATTAGCCTCAAGGCGGTCGAGACGCGGCTTTACCGTGCGCGTCAAAAATTGATGGTTATTTTGAGGGGTGACACCGACCCGCGCGTATAGAGGTGTATGAACAGTCCTCACCTTACTCGACGTCACCTCATAGCCGCGCTCGGCGCGGGATCCGCCTTCGCTGCCATGCCGGCCTGGGCGCAGGGTCACAGCGTCCACCGCAGTGGCAGCCATGGGCGCGGCGGCCCGCGTATCCCAGCGGGCTTTGGCGAGCTATCAGGCGATGTCATCGACCTGACCGTCGGCAGCGGCCATCGTATTGTCGAAGGCCGCCGCGGCCCAGGTATCGCGGTGAACGGCAGTGTGCCCGGACCGCTGATCCGGCTGCGCGAAGGGCAGAATGTCCGCCTCAATGTCACCAATAACCTGGAGACCGACACATCGGTCCACTGGCACGGCTTCCTGTTGCCGTTTCACATGGATGGGGTGCCCGGCATCAGCTTTCCCGGTATCAAACCGGGCCAGACCTTCACCTATGAATTCCCCATCCGCCAGTCGGGGACCTATTGGTATCACAGCCATTCGGGTCTGCAGGAGCAATCGGGCCATTACGGCCCGATGATCATTGATCCCGCCGGTGCAGAACCGGTGCAGTTTGATCGCGATTACATCCTGCTGTTGAGCGATTTCACCGTGCTTGACCCGCATTTCATCATGAGCCGGCTGCGCACGGGCGAGGCCTATTTCAACCGGCAGGTCAGCACCTGGACCGATCAATATCCGATGTCGGGTGAAGAGCGGCGGATGTGGGCCGAAATGCGGATGATGCCGACCGACATCATGGATATCGGCGCGCCGACCTACACCTTCCTTGCCAACGGACGCGGTCCCACCGAGGGGATGGAATATCTGTTCCGCGCCGGAGAACGCGTGCGGCTGCGCATCATCAATGGATCGGCGCAGAGCTTCTTCAATGTTCGCATCCCTGGCCTGCCAATGACGGTCATCGCTGCCGATGGCCAGAACGTGCGGCCGGTCGAGGTTGATGAGTTCCAGATCGGCACTGCCGAGATCTACGACGTGATCGTTACGCCGGGCAGAGACGAAGCCTATGCCATCGTGGCTGAGTCCATGGATCGTTCCGGCATGGCGTTGGCGATGCTGGCGAGTCGGCCTGGTGCGCGCGCTACGGTTCCGGCCTTGCGCGATCCGCCGCTGCTGACGATGGGCGACATGGGCATGAACCACGGCTCTGATGGCATGGATCACACTATGATGGATCATGGCGGCGGCGCCGCAGATGCTACGGCGGGCGAGATGGATCACGCAGCCATGGGCCATGGCGATCCGGCCGCGACTGCTGACGCCGCCGATGGTGCGATAGCGGGCATGGCGATGGACGGCATGAGCATGGACGGCATGATGATGCGCGACACCACGCTGCTACCGCCTGACGTTGCGATCGGTCCGGGGATCGACATGGTGTCGATGGCACCGACCGACAAAATGGGCGATCCCGGCCTCGGCCTGCGCGATATGCCGCACCGGGTGCTCAACTATCGGATGCTCACCGCGCTTGAGCCCAATCGGGACACGCGCGAGCCATCGCGATTGCTCGAACTGCACCTCACCGGCAACATGGAACGCTACATGTGGTCGTTCGACGGGCGGATGTATTCGGCCGTCAGCGATGTGCCGATCCGCTTTGCCTGGAACGAGCGGGTGCGGGTGAAGCTCATCAACAACACGATGATGGCGCACCCCATCCATCTTCACGGCATGTTCTTCGAACTGGTCAACGGGGAAAGCGCTGCGCATCAGCCGCGCAAGAACGTCGTGATCGTGCAGCCCGGCGCCAGCGCGCAATTTGATCTCACCGCCAACGAGCCCGGCGACTGGGCATTCCACTGCCACCTGATGTATCACATGCATGGCGGAATGATGCAGACGGTGACCGTGGTCGGTCCGGGCGGCGGGGCATGAGCGTGCGCCCGATCCTGTCAGCGGCCCTGCTCGGGAGCGCATTGATCTCCGTTCCAGCCTTCGCGCAGCATCAAGGGCATGCAATGCCTGCGCCAGCGCCAGAGCCGACACCTGCTCAAGCGCCCGTCGATCCCCATGCCGGGCACGGCATGCCGGCGGCGCCGACCACGCCCGCGCCTGATCCTGCCGATCCGCACGCGGGGCACGTCATGCCTGAACAGCCTGCGACCGCTGAGCCAATCGACCCTCACGCAGGCCATGACATGACGGGAGAGGCGGCTGCACCTGCCGATCCGATGACTGGCATGGACCACAGCACCATGGATCATGGCGCGATGGACGACGCAGCGTCGGCATCGCCTGGACCTGGCATGGAAACCCCGCCGCCACCTGAGGCCGGAAGCGGTCCACCGCGCGCTGCGGATGCGATTTGGGGCGCCGACGCGATGCGGGCCTCGCGCGAGGATTTGCAACGCACCCATGGCGATTTCCCGGTCTTCTGGTTTCAGGGCGATCGTTTCGAAACGCAGGTGCGTGACGGTCGCGAGGGCTATCTGTGGGATCTTCAGGGCTACTATGGTGGCCCGACGAGCCGGCTCTGGTTCAAGAGCGAAGGTGAAGGCACATTTGGCGAACCGATTGAACAAGCCGAGGTTCAGGCACTCTACGCGCGTGCTATTGCGCCCTTTTGGGATCTGCAAGCGGGCGTGCGGCAAGACCTCGGTGGACCTGACACCACGCATGCAGTGATCGGCGTGCAAGGGCTTTCGCCCTATCAGTTCGAAGTCGACGGCGCCTTATTCCTGTCGCAGCGCGGCGATCTGACCGCGCGGATTGAGGGCGAGGTCGACCAGCGGATCACGCAGCGTCTGATCTTGCAACCGCGCGCCGAGGTGAACTTGTCGGCGCAGGACATTCCGCGCCTCGGCATCGGTTCAGGGATCGACTCGGTCGAGGTCGGCGTGCGGCTGCGCTACGAATTCATCCGCGAGTTTGCCCCCTATATCGGCATCGAACAAAGCTGGCGCCTCGGCGGCAGCGCCGATTATGCCCGCGCGCGCGGCGAGGATTCCAGCGTTACCAACTATCTTGTCGGCATCCGTTTCTGGTTTTGAAGCAAAGGAATACCCCATGAAATTCGCATCTCTCCTCGCCGCAATTGCCATGATCGCTGCGCCGCTTGCGGCCCCGTCGATCGCGCTCGCCCATACGCGCGTCGTCGCCTCGACTCCTGCTGAGGGCGCAACCGTTGCGCGCCCGCGGGCGGTGACCCTCACATTCAGCGAAGCCTTGTTGCCGCCGACCGCCGCCGCCAGCATCGTCATGACCGCGATGCCCGGGATGGCGAACCACGGCGAGATGGTGATCCGCAATTTCACGACGGCCTGGAGCAATGGCAACAAGACCATGACGCTCACCCTACGACAGCCGCTGCGCGCCGGAACCTATGAGGTGCGCTGGCAGGCCGCGGGAGCCGATGGGCATCGCATGAACGGCACCGTCAACTTCATCGTCAGCTGACAACAGCGTGGGGGGGCTGGCCGAACCGGGGTTGCGATTTGCGCATTATGGCGCGCTGCTTTGCCTGTTCGGTTGGACGGCGTTCCGGTCGCTGAAGCTGCGCCACCTCGAGTGGGTGTCGCAGGATGAGGGCAGGGCTGCTTTGACCCTCGTCGCCGTTTCTGCGCCGCTGTCGTCAATCGCGCTGATGCTGGTGTCGATTGCAGCAATGATGGGCGCGCCGATTGCTTCGCTCGACTGGCCGATGATCGAGGCGATGATCATCGGCACCGAAATGGGCATGGCTTTTCTGATACGCCTTGCGCTGCTGATCGCCGGCCTTTGCGCGATACTTGCAAGCCGAGCAGGAAGGGAAGCCACGCTGATTGCGGCCATGTGCTTCGCTGGCGCATTGCTGACGCTTGGCTGGAGCGGCCATGCGGCTGCGACTGAAGCCGGATTGGGCCTGTTCCACCGCTTGAACAATGGCGTCCATCTGTTGGCGACCAGCCTGTGGCTGAGCGCAATATGTTGGTTCCTCATGCTTACGGTCAAAGCCCACCGGCAGCCCGATCTCATCCCTGCCTTGCCGCTGCTTCGCGTGATGCACGGGTTCGCGCCGCTAGGCGTCGGCCTGGTCGCTGCAGCTGCACTGACGGGCGTGATCAACGCGCAGTTGATCTTTGGACTGGAGAACAGCGTGGCGGTTTTGGCCACGCCTTATGGCATCTTGCTGATCGCCAAAGTGCTGTTGGTTGGCACCATGCTGGCGTTCGGCGCGCACAACGCCTCGATCGGACGCCGGGAGGTTTTCGACCAACGCCGCGAGAATGCGGTGCCCTTTAACGCATTGTCGCGCCTTCGCAGAAGCCTGGCAGGCGAGCTGCTGCTGGCCGGCGGTGTGATAGGTCTGGTTGCGGTGCTGGGCACGATGTCGCCAATGATGATGTAAATGCAAACGAGACACAGGAAGGAACAGGGTCATGTTCAAGGGTGAAGTGGGAGAATTGGCTGGGTGCCGCGCGGCGCGTCTCGCTGCTATGGTAGCGATCGGGCTAAGTCTGACGGCTGCGCATCCCGGGGCCCACGATGCGCCGCGAATGCCGGTCTCGGGAGCGCAGAGCGCCACTATCGACGCGGCAACACCGGTCGGAACTGTGATGGCCTTCCACGCTGCACTTGCCAGCGGCGATACGGACGCGGCGCTGATGCACCTCGCTGAAGACGTCGTTATTTTCGAATCTGGCGGCGTTGAAAACAGCCGCGCCGAATATGCCAGCCATCATCTCGAAGCCGACGCTGCCTTCAGCGCCGCAGTCCCTCGAACCGTGGTCAGCCGCACGCATGGTATGCAAGGCGATATGGCCTGGGTCATGAGTGTTGAAACGGTGTCCGGGACGTATCGCACGCGTGCGATCAACAGCCGGTCGGTCGAGACGATGATGCTTCGGCAGGTGAATGGGCAATGGCGTATCGTACACATTCACTGGTCGTCGGCCGATATATCCTGAACTGATCTTCGTTTCGTGTCTGCAGGAAGTCTGAGGTCTTGGGGGGTGACCCACAGTGAATTAGTGGGTGCGAAGAGCACGAATAGGCGCTTGTAGCAGTAGCGATCTTGCTCTCTGGTTATTGAAGACATTGGAAAAATTTGGGTGATCCTGATTATTGGTGATAATGCGGCCGGGGAGAAGATGATAAAGGTCGCGTAGCCTATGATCGAAGTGCGTCAGCTCAGATTTGCTGTTGCTACAGCCGATGCCCAGAATTTCTCACGTGCCGCCGAAGCAATGCGCATCAAGCAATCGACCTTGAGCAGACGAATAGCCGCCCTGGAAGCGCGCCTCGGGATCAAGCTCTTTGAACGCAGCACGCGCGGCGCGATACCGACCGAACAAGGCAAGGCGTTCCTGAGTGTTGCCCGGCGCATTCTTACCGATATCGACAATCTTCAGACGACAGCCCGCGCGGTCAGCTATGGCGAGGAAGGCAGGATTGCAGTCGGGTTTTCGGCATCCCTGATGGCCGGCAACATGCGCGCGACCATCGGCGAATATATGCGGCGTCACCCCGACATTCAGTTTGACGGGATCGAAGCCGATCCCGAGCGGATGCTCAGTGACCTGAAGGCACGTATCATTGACGTCGCGCTGATGCCGTCGGATGCGCACGACGCCGGCATCTCGCGGCGCTCGGCATGGTCCGAGCGATTGCTTGTTGCGTTGCCGAACGACCATCAACTGGCCAAGTCAGACCGGCTTCACTGGAGTGATTTTCGCCGACAGGTCTTTGTATTGCCCAGCCAAGGTGTGGGCTCTGCGATGGCCCGAATTCTGCAGCGTCGCTTATCGGATCAGGGCTATCGTGCGAACCTAATCATGCAAGACACGAGCCTCGAAAGTGTTTTGAGCACGGTCCCGTTCGGGCGATACATCACGCTGGCCACTGAAGCGTCGATCGGCGTGCATTGGCCAGAACTGACCTTCGCGGAAATTATCGATCAAGGCGGTGCAGCTTTCGATGATCGCAGGCGCAATCGCGCTGGTCTCTATGTCGGCGAGGCTCTGGGTCGCGAACGCGCCGCGCAGTTTGCCGAAGAAGGCGCCCATTTCGAAAGCCGCTATTTTCTGACCCTACTATGGATGCCGCCCGCCGAAGACGCTGGCTGCGTCGGCCACACGGGCTTCGACATTCAGTGCTGCCGAGAATGGCGGGTTCATGATGATGCAGCTCGGCACCACAGCTGCATCGAGCCGGTCGTGGATCTGTGCGGCGTCATGCATCGACACGGCCGAGCTTGGGAACAGGCTGCCAAGCAGGGCTGCACGCATGTCGGCGAACTCGTTCACGGCCAGCCTGCATCCGGCGAGCTCAGCCTGTACCGCCAGCAGTCCCGTGCCTGCAGAAGGTTCGAGCACCAATTCGCCCGGCAGAAAGCTTGCAGCAAACCCGGCCACCCATGCCAGTCCCAGCGGCGTCGAGAATTGCTGGTAGGCCTGCATTTCCTCGCTGCGCCGAGTTTGCGTGGGGGCGAGCCGGGCAATTCGTTCGACCAGTGTCAGCCGTTCGAACGGATCGGCGGTTCTGGCGTGGATCGCCGGGCCGTAGCGGCGCATGAACAACAATTGCGCGACCTCGACGGCTTCGTAGGCGGTCTTCCAGCTCCAGGCTCCGGTCGCATCGCTTGCGCCAAAGGCGGACTGCATGGCGGTGCGAATGGCGGGCGTGTCGATCCGGCGACCGGCGGCAAGGTGGCCGAGCAGGTCATGGGCTGCGGTGATGATCGCGGTAGCGGTTTGCTGCGGGCAAGCAGCGGCAAGCGGGCGCGCGGAGGCACCCGCCAAAGGCGAGTTGGTCATATCGGAATTCCTTCAATGAAGTTGGG
>Ga0209278_1001871_pt1 | contig 12271 bp, 9 predicted proteins | sample JI81BgreenDNA_FD_187504 | JGI IMG/M metagenome (GOLD analysis project Ga0209278, IMG submission 187504) | Wastewater effluent complex algal communities from Wisconsin, to seasonally profile nutrient transformation and Carbon sequestration -... | ecosystem: Engineered > WWTP > Effluent > Algae... | reverse complement strand
AACAGCCGGATTTAGACGAAAATCATACGGTTTTAGAGCAAGTATTTGCCGACAGCGGCGAACAAATGGCTTTGGTGCGGGAATACGAAGAAATTTCCGATAAATTGTCCCACGGCCAAGGCGATACCGACAAGTTGATGGCGCGGCTGTCTGCGGTATCTCAACGCATTGATGAAGTCGATGCGTGGGACTTGGAAACTAAAGCTAAATTGATTTTGACTAAGTTGGGAATTCAAGATTTTGATGCGAAAATTGCCGACTTGTCGGGCGGCTACCGCAAGCGAATTGCCTTAGCAACGGCTTTGTTGTCCGAGCCCGATGTGTTGCTGATGGATGAACCGACAAACCACTTGGATGCGCTGTCTGTAGAGTGGTTGCAGAACTATTTGAACGGCTATCGCGGTGCTTTGCTGCTGATTACGCACGATCGCTATTTTCTCGATCGCGTTACCAATCGCATCCTGGAGATCGATCGCGGCGACCTTTACAATTATGCTGGCAATTACGCTTATTACTTGGAGAAAAAAGCCCTAGCTGAAGAATCCGCCGCCAGCACAGTTCGCAAACACGCGGGTGTATTGCGGCGCGAATTGGAATGGCTCAAACGCGGGCCGAAAGCGCGGAGTACCAAGCAAAAAGCTCGGATCGATCGCATTAAAGATATGCGAGCCCAGGAGTTCAAAACAGCCAACGGCAAAGTCGAAATTGCGACAGCGGGCCGCCGGATTGGTAAGAAGGTGATTGAGTTACTGAATATCTCTAAAGCTTACGGCGATCGCACTTTAATTAAAGATTTTACCTACAATTTCACACCCGAAGACCGGATAGGAATTATTGGCTGCAACGGTGCGGGAAAATCGACGCTGATGGATATCATCACCGGACGCATTCAGCCGGATTCGGGTACTGTCGAAATTGGCACAACCATTCATATCGGTTATTTTGACCAGCATTCAGAGGATTTGACGCCGAACGAAGACCAGCGAGTTATTGAATACTTGAAAAGTGTGGCCGAGTTGGTGCAAACGGCGGACGGGGAAATCATTACCGCTTCTCAAATGTTGGAAAAGTTTCTGTTTCCACCGAACCAACAGTATGCACCGATTAACAAACTTTCGGGCGGGGAAAAGCGCCGATTATTTCTGTTGAAAGTGCTGATGAGTGCGCCCAACGTGCTGATTTTAGACGAACCGACAAACGACCTGGACGTGCAGACTTTGGCGGTTTTGGAGGATTATCTCGAAGATTTTAACGGCTGCGTAATTGTGGTGTCCCACGATCGCTATTTTCTCGATCGCACGATCGACATGGTTTTCGCATTGGAACCTGGCGGCAATTTGCGCTTGTATCCCGGCAATTATTCAGTGTATTTAGATTACAAGAAAGCCGAAGAAGCCAAGGAAATAAAAGGGCAAAAAGAAAAAGAAAAAGTTACGCGTACTGTTGAATCTAACAATTCAAAACCCACAAATTCCCCTCAAAAAGCTCCCAAAGTCTCCTTCAATGAGAAGCGGGAATACGAACAATTAGAAAGTCAAATCCCGAAAATGGAAGCTGAAAAAGAAGACATTGAGAAGATTTTGTCTCACAATGCTCCGAGCGAGTTTGCCGAGATGAAGAAGTTATCGGATCGTTTGGCTCAGTTGACGCAGGAGATCGATCGGGCGACTGAGCGCTGGTTGGAATTGGCGGAACGGGTGGGTTAATTTGGGTTGTCCGAATGTTGTGTTTAGCTCCTGTTAATAATGACAGGAGCTATAGCAATCCTTGCAGGAGTCGTAAATTTTTTACCCCACCCCAACCCTCCCCTTGGTAAGGGGAGGGAGTAAGAAATTCACAAATGATTTAGGATTGCTATAGAGTAATTATGAGTAAAAAAATCCCATGCTGAAACGAATATATATTGACAATTTTCGCTGTCTGGTAAACTTTCAACTTGACTTTGATGCAATTAATCTATTTCTGGGTTCTAACGGCTCGGGTAAATCAACAGTTTTTGAGGTGTTGCAGAAAATCCAAGCATTGGTCAGCGGCGACAGTAAGGTTGAAGGAATTTTCAAACCTGCGGACTTCACCCGCTGGCAAACTTTACAAATTCAGCGTTTCGAGCTAGAAATTCTCGGTAATGGCGGCTGCTACAAATATCAATTACAAATCGATGAGTATGGAGATAAATGTCGTGTTAGGTACGAGAGTCTGCTCTTTGATAACCAGCCTTTACTACAATTTGAATTCGGCGAAGTTCAACTCTATCGAGATGATTATTCACCGGGCCCGAAATACCAGTTTGACTGGTCGCAATCTATTCTGCCTTCATTAATGCCAAGAAACGACAACACGAAGTTAACTTGGTTTAGAGAACGGATGGCGCGATTTATCATCGTGCAAGTTGTTCCCAGCTTGATGGTTGATGAAAGTAGCCAAGAACAAATGCGTTTGAGTCCTCGGATGGAAAATTTTGTTTCTTGGTATCGCTACTTATCTGAAGATCAAGGTAAAATTGCTGAGATTGGAAATATTTTAAGAGATGTTTTGGATGGATTCAACAATTTTAAGTTTGAGCGAGTAAGCGAAGATAATTTGGTATTAAAACTGCGGTTTTCAGGAGAAAAAGATAACAGCAAGCCAATTGAATATCGTCTCAGAGAATTGTCGGACGGACAAAAAACATTAGTGGCTTTATACGCGCTGATTTACGGTACAAAATCGGAAGATTATACCTTGTGGATTGATGAACCGGAAAACTTTTTAGCATTACCATAAATTCAACCCTGGCTGATTGAGCTTTATGACCTTTGTAGCGATGAAAAAGTTCAAGCATTACTAATTTCTCACCATCCTGAGTTAATTAACTATCTTTTAGCTTCACGGATTGGCTATTGGTTTGAGCGTCAAAGCAATGCTGCTGTTCGAGTCAAACGAATTAGCAATGAAGTAGCTGACAATTCGGGATTGCCAGTTTCTGAACTGATTGCACGGGGATGGTTGAATGAGTCAGCGTAGAGTTCAGATTGTCATTCTCTGCGAGGATCTACAGCAGTTTGTTTTTGCGCGTTATTTCCTAAAAAGGAGAGGTTTTACAGGTAGATTTCGGGCTAATATTTGTCCGAAAGGTAGCCAAGCTGGAGAACAGTATGTACGCACTCAGTATCTGGCGGAAGTGAAAGCTTATCGCCAGAATAGAAACCGGGTGGCGATTGGATTAGTTGTGTTAATTGATGCAGATACGGGTACGCTGGCAGCAAGACTTAATTGGTTAGCTAGTGTGCTTGATGAACATAAGCAGGAAAATAGGGAACCGAATGAGGCGATCGCGATTTTTGTTCCCAAGCGCAATATTGAGACTTGGATACACTATTTGCAGGGAGATTATTTGCAGGGAGAAACTGTGAATGAAGAGGATGCTTATGCAAAATTTGAGAAGAATGAGGCTATTTGCAAACGCCCTGTTGAGGATTTAGCCGATCGATGTTATTCTCAGAGCTTACCAGAAAATGCGCCGCTATCGCTTCAGGCAGCTTGTGGGGAATTACAGCGGTTGTTACCACTGTTGCAGCCATGAGTTATGAGAAAATCTGCAACCTGTCATTACTGTCAAGCAAACTGACCAAAAACTTAAGACGGATAAAAGTCTGAAATCGTTGTCAAAGCTGCAAAGCCATCGCAAACAGCGGCAAAAAACCCGCTTTTTTTGCGATCGCCCCAAGTAAAGCTGTATGTCACAAACTGCGAAGCCCCGGAGGGTGGGGTTGACAAAAGCAGTAGAATATGCAGTAAAAGTCAGGGTAAGCAAGTAAGACTGGCAGCAGAAAACAGGGGCGAAAAGGCACAAAACAGGTAAAACAAAAGTCGATCGGGCAAAGTAAGTTGGTCGAGGACTAAAAATATGGTGATGGGTGAGATACAATTGACCTGTTCTGAGCCAAGAATTGGTCAACATCACAAGTATCCTGTAGAAGTCTGAAGTTGAGAATCTCAGGGTTGTCGAGGAGCGGGAGCAAACAGAAAACTATGCCTCAAAAAGTAATCGCCGAACAGATGTCTTTGGAATCAGCGTCAGAGCCGATCGCCGTGAGGGCGACGGTGGAAACAGTGCCAGCCGAAGCAGTGGCAGTAGAGTCCTACGCCGATCGGTTGATGGACGAACTGTTTGAAGGAGTCGATCGAGCATTCGACGGCAGCGGCGGACTGCCATCGGAACCAGTGCAGCCAGAATTCGTGGCCCTCAAGTCGATCTCGGTACCTCAAATAGTTTTGTCGCAGTTGGCACCCCCCCAGTCGCAGCGGGGCGAAAAAGACGTAGAAGCGATCGCCCGCCAAGTCGCCCTAGAAACAACCAAAAAACAGCAGTCCAAACAATCATTCGACAGAATGCTGCTGGGAGCAGCATTTGGGTCGCTGCTGCTAGTCATGGGGTTATGGCTCGCGAGCAGGTCGGGACTCGTGCGCTTGCCCGCCGCCCCCGCACCAGAGACACCCGCAGCAAGTGGCAAAACAGCACCAGACACCCCGTTTGTGGAATACGTGCAGCGCTCCCTAGAAGCGATCGAACAAAAAAAAGCACCCCAGGCTAACCCCCAACTTGCAGGAGTTCCCGCAGCCCCCACCCCAGGGACGCTGCCGAGCATTCAAATTTCCGGCGCGCCGCCGGCAACCGCAGGTCTTTCGACAGCAGTCAACCGCATCGCTGATGCCCTAGAACAAGCCGGCGCACAGCCGGGAGCACCAGCACCCCCAAATCGTAGTGATCCCTCCCCCGCTCAGGTGACTGTGGCTCCGCCTGCTCAGGTGGCTGCGGCTCCGGCGGCTCCTGCTGCTCCTGCTGCTCCTCAAACCGCGGCAGTTTCCCCCTCACCGGCTGCTCCAGCCTCCGGTCGTGCGATCGCCGCTGCGGGAAATCGAGATCCCCTCGCCGCTTCCCCTTCCCCCTCGGAGTCTCCCCAGCCAAAGATTTTGGCTCGCGAAACCGAACCGGCACCAGCGCCCGCAGCAGCCCAGCAATCTGCGCCCGCGCCCGAGCAATCGGCACCGGCCGTTAGCAGCGCCTCCACTTCCGCCCACACGCTGGTAGGGATTTTGGAGTTGGGCGATCGATCGGCTGCTTTGTTTGAAGTAGACGGCGTAGCCCGCAGAATTTATGTCGGCGAAAGCATCGGCGCTAGCGGTTGGACGCTGGCAGAAATCAAAAATCAAGAAGCAGTGATTCGCAAGGGAGGAGATGTGCGATCGGTTTTTGTCGGCCAAAAGTTCTAATCAGTCATCAGTTATGAGTCATTAGTCATCAGTCATTAGTTATGAGTTAGGTAATGGTAATTGGTGATTGGCAATTACGAGGCTGTACCTCACCGTTGAAAACAGTTAGTTATAATAACCGACAACTAATGACCGATGATCGATCGCCAGTGACTAAGAACCAATGACTAATAACTAATGACCAATGACTAATGACCGAAAGCATCCAGGATACAACCCCCCGGATTCATGTGTGGAGAAATAAAAAACCTGTATCCGATAAACTTGCCCCCGAATTTATCTCGCGCAAGTCAATGCTAAAATCTAAAATCTAAAATCTAAAACCTAAAATCGATTGACTGAGGAATTATAAAAAATGGGCTTATTTGATGATTTCAGCCGCTTTCTAGAAACCCGATTAGAAGAATTTTTGCGTAGCAATCCCCATCTCGAATTGCAGGCAATAGAAGAACAACTGAAGGAACAAGAAGAAGACACTCTGCGACTGATTCTCGATATCCAAAAACAAGAGAAAAAACTGCAAGCCGAAATTCTCTCCGCCGCCCAAGAAATTCAGCGCTGGAACGATCGCATCAACAAAGCTAAAGCTGCTCAAAGGCTCGATTTAGCTCAAGCCGCCCAAGAGCGACAAGCCGCTTTGCTGCGTCAGGGAAATCAGCGCTGGGGTCAAATGCAAGGCTGCAAAGAACGGATTGAAAAAGCAAAAGAACTGTACCGCCAAATTCAAGTACGGCGAAAAGAAGTCCGAGCCAAAGCGGCAGAAGCCGCAACTCGCCCTACCACTAAAACAGAGCCAAATTGGGATACAAAGGGTTGGAATCAGAGTTCAAATTATAACAGTTTTAATGCGGCAGATCCTTTAGAAGAAAAGTTTCAACGCTGGGAAGCAGACGAAGAACTCGATCGAATGAAGCGCAATATAGGCAGATAGGGCGTTGCTGATTTACGGTATGAAAAGCTCAATATGCAAGTCATATAAACCAGTACCCACAAAGCTTCCCGATTTCCCACTGATTTTTTTCATACCCTGATTAAGCAACGCCGATTTTGAAATAATATTCGTGAAGATTAGAGTAAAAAAGACAAATTATGCATCAAAAAACAGTTTTTAAAGTTAAATCTCTGCGGTTATTCACAACGGTTGCTCTGCTTGAGAAGGTGGCTCTTCGGGCAGCGGAATAAACTCTGTCTCTTGAGGAACCTGAGCAAAGCGTCCCTCTCTCCAATCGAGTTTAGCTTGCTCAATGCGCGAGTGCCGACTCGAAACAAAATTCCACCACTTATGGCGCTCACCAACAGGTTCACCGCCAATCACAATACAACGAGCCTTGGCTGAAGCAGAAATGTTTACTTCAGTGCCTGAATTTAGAACCGCTAACCGATGTTGTTCCAGAGGCTCTCCATCGATCGCAAGCCCCTCTGTTACGCTGTAAACCGCCTGTTCGCTGTAATGGCCCGGTAAGGTAAATTCTCTTCCAGCAGTCAGTTGCACGTCCAGATAAATCATGGGTGAAAATATTTGAACTGGGGAAGTGCGATCGTATGCCTCACCCGCAATCAGGGTGAACGAAACTCCTGCGTCCTCCCAAACAGGCAGTTCAGTTGCCGGATGATGCCGAAACCAGGGGTCGGTTTCTTCGTATTCATGGGGAAGGGCTATCCAAGTTTGAATGCCATGCAGGATGGCTTCTTTGCTGCGATCGTCGTCAGGCGTGCGTTCGGAGTGGACAATGCCTCGCCCTGCCGTCATCCAGTTCACCGCACGCCTGACGGATTTCTTGAACGCTGCCCACACTATCACGATGCAGCAAAACACCTTCAAACAGGTAGGTGACGGTTGCTAAGTTGATGTGCGGATGCGGTCTGACATCCACGCCCCGGCCGGGTGGAAACACCGCAGGGCCGAGATGGTCAAAAAAGATGAACGGGCCTACCAGTGCTAAAACGTCTGAGGGAAGCAAGTGACGGGCTTGGAATCCACCCAAATCTTGAATGTGTGGCTCATTGACATACTCACTGACCTGAAGGTACGGTGATTCTTAAGCCTCGCGACTTAAGTTTCTGCTTCTTCGCAACTGCCTCCACCCTCAAAGAGTTTTGGTCTTATGTTCGCTCCACAGACTAACCCCGCAAGAGAAAGCGGTTTTTACGTGTCGAATACCAAACGGAATTCTTCTCCTGTTTTGATTCTAGGGTTAGACTTCCATTGCCCTATCCTCTTTTCCCGGTCTACCGATTTTGCTTCGCCGCCAGCACCTCGGGCTGAACTTCGCTCGTATAGGCTGTTTGATCCATCGTCTCGGGTGGGTCGTTGACCAATTACATTCTAATATAAAGCCGTCCTAAAAGGACGGGGTTTCTACCCAAATTTGTGATGAGATGCTGGATGGTATCCGTCATAATGTTTATGAAGTTCCCAACGCTAATCGTCTATGTCAAAAGTGCATGATACAAAAAGCTATCCTTGTAAAGGACGATCGCAATATCAGTGACTGGTCTAAACTTTCCCAATCGAAAGCTCTTGTAGAGTGTCGAGTTCTCAACGAGCTTTCTGCTTACGAGACGATGGAGAGTTCATCACTGACTTGAATCCTACCTTTGACTAGGGAGCGAATCAGACGATCGAGTGAGCCACGTTCTTCTTCACTGATAGACTCATCGAGGATGGCGGCCATCATGCCGTAGCGGTCAGCCTTGGTAACGCGGTGAGTATCGGTGACAGTGGCAATTAATTCGTTGATAGCGCCGGGGAGAAGATTAACTGGATACATGGGATTGTTTTGAACTCGACACCTTAATCATCTCGTGGTTTCTCCTAAGAGCAAGTGATGGTGCTGGTTTTTTTCCGTGATAATACTGAAAATCTTCGGTGAACCAAGTCCGTGTTACCAGTGATCGAAGTCACAACATTGAAACTAATGCAGCGGTGGAACAATTAGAACCCACATCTTGCACCCTTCTCAAGAACAGGCTTTTCGGCCTGTTCCACAAAGAGTGAATTTTCTTGTGGAACAGGCCGAAAAGCCTGTTCCTAAAATGCTTATCGAGAATGGTGCAAGATGTCAGTTAGAACCAACCTTCGGCCCTTCAAGTGTCACAGTGATAATTTTCGTTTTTCACGAGTCTGAACCTCTTGCTGTGCAAATGTTTCAGACCTTCATAGGAAGAACTACCTCTTCTTCAATCACTTGTCAACAAGTAACGACTGTTGACTTTTTATCCAAAATCAAAATAAGTAGACAGACAAAAAAATTAGTCCGCCTACTTAATCGCTAACTAGAAATCACTCCCACTCGATCGTTCCCGGTGGCTTAGAAGTAATATCGTAAACCACTCGGTTCACCCCCTTAACCTCATTCACAATCCGATTCGAGATCAGTTCCAACAAATCGTAAGGAACCCGCGCCCAATCAGCCGTCATCCCGTCTTCACTCTTAATAAATCGCAAGACGATCGGGTAAGCATAAGTGCGCTGATCGCCCATCACGCCTACACTGCGAATCGGTAGCAAAACTGCAAAAGCTTGCCAAAGTTCACCGTACAATCCGTGCCGGTTAATTTCTTGGCGAACAATGAAGTCAGCATCCCGCAAAATATTTAGTCTCTCGGAGGTAACTTCTCCGATAATCCGAATCGCCAATCCCGGGCCGGGGAAAGGTTGTCGGTTCACTATTTCTTCGGGAAGCCCGATCGACCGGCCGACTTTTCGCACCTCATCCTTAAACAGTTTTCGCAGCGGTTCAATCAGCTTAAATCGCAAATTTTTCGGCAAACCGCCGACGTTGTGGTGGCTTTTAATTTTAACAGCAACTCGCTCGCCACTTTTGGGGTCTGCATTCGTGTCAGCCGACTCAATCACATCAGGATAAAGAGTACCTTGTGCGAGGTAGTCAAAGGGGCCCAGACGCTTCGATTCTTCTTCAAATACGTTGATAAATTCGTGACCGATCCGCTTGCGTTTTACTTCAGGATCGGTAATCCCTTCAAGTTGAGCTAAAAAGCGTTCGCGAGCATTAACATACTCAACGTCAATGTGGAATTGCTCTTTAAATAATTTTACCAACCGTTCTGGTTCATACTTCCGCATAAACCCTTGATCGATAAACATACAGGTAAGTTGGTCGCCGATCGCCTTATGCAGCAAGAAAGCCAAAGTAGAAGAATCTACACCGCCCGATAGAGCCAGCAAAACTCGTTTATCTCCCACTTGCGCGCGAATTTCGCGAATCGATTCCTCCACAAAAGTAGCAGTCGTCCAAGTCGGTTCGCACTCGCAAATGTGGTAAACAAAATTGCGAATTAAAGCTATTCCCCCGATCGAGTGAACTACTTCGGGGTGAAACTGAACCCCGTACAAATTTTTCTCGTGGTTAGCCACAGCAGCACACGGAGTATTGTCTGTGTGAGCGAGGATTTCAAAACCCGGTGGCAGTTGAGTACACGAGTCTCCGTGGCTCATCCACATCGTGCTGCCTTCTTCGACATTTGTCAGCAAATCTGTAGGATCGTCAATAAATAGCGATGCCTTGCCATATTCGGCTAACTTAGCCCGTTCAACCGTGCCTCCGAGCTGCTTTACCATCAACTGCATCCCGTAACACACTCCCAACACCGGTATTCCCAAATTCCAAATTTCTGGGTCGCAGTGGGGTGCTTTTTCATCGTATACAGAACTTGGGCCTCCTGAAAGAATAATTCCTTTAGGATTGATAGCTTTTAACTGTTCTGCCGTAGTGCGGTAAGAAATTACTTCTGAATATACTTGAGTTTCGCGAATTCGACGAGCAATCAGTTCGGAATATTGCGAACCGAAGTCGAGAATCACGATGATCTGGCGATCGATCTGCTGCATTAAAGAGTTTGTGAGAACGGACTCAGTTTCTATTTTAGTAGTCACGGTTATTGCGTAATTGCTAAGTGCTAATTGGGCAGAAAGTAGCGGACGTATCTGTCGCGCTCTCAGTACAATTCTAAGGAAGACTAGGAACCATTGGTCGCTAGGAATAAATCTTATTGATACTAGATTGCCGTCAGCGATGTTAGTCGATTAATCGGGTACAGGGCCATAGATTTACTTCGATCCTTACCCTAATTAATTGAATTCTTGCTTCAGAAATAGCTTCCCGAAGCAACCTAGTATAATTAAGGTTTAGGGACAGAGAATTATTACTTGTTAAATATTATCCCTGACCGATGTTTTAAACAGAATTCAGGGATATTCACACTACATTAACAAATTTGGGTCAAAAATGTATCTCCTATGTCACTTTTAACAATAATTTTGCGATCGCGCCCGAACATCACCGAGCCCACGGGGATGTGCAAGTTAGTGTGAGTAAAAATGCAATCCGATGACCGCAAGTCTATTTGTCGGGCGATGTCGCCGTAAATTAGATCGACCCAATTGCTCCCAAACTCGGCGTCTAAAGCCCGCAGTTGCCCGAGAGCCTCTTCGGCTGTCGCTGCGGCAAAAATTGCGGAACACGCATCAGCCGGCATTCCAGCCTTAGCACAGTAAGCTGTGAGAATTTCCCTGCGCCCGTCAGCGAGGTGGTGGTGAGTGTGAAAAATTCCCGCCGCCAATTTCATCAGTTTCCCGTGATAGCCAAACAGCAAAATTGACTGCACGCCCTGATATCCTGCTTCTACCAGCAGCGGGCCGAGCCAGTTAGCGGTTTTGACTAACCTCTCACGATTAATCCCCAGTTGTCGCGCCAAATCCAAGCCGTTTTCGCCGATGCAGAAAACCAAACAGTCAAACAGTTCGGCTTTTTGTTGCAGTTGTTCGCGGTAAACTTCCAACTGTCCAGGGGCGCTCAGCGGTTGAGAAATGCCCGTTGTACCCAGCAGCGAAAGTCCTTCTACCACGCCGAAAGCTTCGTTAGAAGTGCGGGTGGCTAGTTGCCGCCCAGACGGCAGAATCAGGGTGACAGTAATTTTTTCTCCCCCTGCGAGTTCTCGGCTCAGATTCGATCGCAACAGTCGCATTGCGTAATCATAGATCGCCGCCCCTCCACCGACTGTGTGACGCCCTATACCTTCACCGCCGAGAATCACAATCTGCTCTCCCTCTTCCCAATTCCCCAATTCCACCATTGCCCAAACGGGGGTATTTCGAGTCAGATCGAGATTGTCGCCCGGATCTGAGCGAGTCACTCCTAAAGCGGTATCAGTTTTGAGTACAGACGCCTGTTCGATCGGAATTTCTGCAGTTATTTGCGGTTCCAGTAAATTGACTGATACGCTATCTAGAGACTGAATACCTGCGCGTAAGCACCGCAAAGCTGCAAGTGCGGCCGCACAGGCAAATACTGGCAGTGTATACCCCGATAAAGGTTGAGTTTTTGTCACGTTGTAATTCAGAAATCCGTAAATTGGCTGGCGATCGACATCACGCCTTAGCACTGATACCCCTCAAACATTTAAGTGTAATTCTAGGGTTTGCTATTATCTGCAGTTAGCGTAATTTTTGTCAACTATAATTTTGTCCTACCAGTTGGCGAGCCTCTACGAGGAGCGCCCACAACCCACTCCGAAGGCTTACGGGCCGGTGCGGGCGATTTTCACAAAAAACCCGGAATCTCGATCGCCAGCGCTGGGACTGAACAAACGCATTCCAGGAATTAGGTACAAATAGTTAGCAGCGATACTCAGCAAGTCGATCGTCTTTCATTTTATAGATTTAGCTAGCCGTAAAGATTTGAGAACCGAGTGAGATCGCGCGAAATTTGCTTTTGCCTTTGGGGAACTTGTTTGAGGCGGAATTCGAGCAATTTTTGGTATGCAAAATGCTGCGCTCGCTTCCTGGTTAAGCCCTAAAACCTACTTTTTTACAATTAGCAGATTTATATCTCCCAAGCGGTTGATGTCCCAGCGATCGCAAGTCATTTATATTGATCTGAATTACCCGGACGTGCCAGTCCTACTTTCGAGTTAGCCTCTTGAAGGTGGGGCTGGTTTTATCTAACCCTGTTACTTCACTTCTCCAATCTACAATCTAAAACCTAAAATCTAAAAT
>Ga0209278_1001870_pt1 | contig 12271 bp, 8 predicted proteins | sample JI81BgreenDNA_FD_187504 | JGI IMG/M metagenome (GOLD analysis project Ga0209278, IMG submission 187504) | Wastewater effluent complex algal communities from Wisconsin, to seasonally profile nutrient transformation and Carbon sequestration -... | ecosystem: Engineered > WWTP > Effluent > Algae... | reverse complement strand
TGATGAACGCCAAAATTTCAGCATGGAATACAATATCAAAGGTGTCGATATTTTGCCGATGCTTTCAGCACCTAAAGCCGATCGTTCTAGAAAAATATACAAGCAGCATTTTTTAACAACAAAATTAGTGTTGTTTCCTTATGACGACAAACGACTAGACAGCGGTGATAAAGGTTTACAACCGGCGGCGGCTTTTGTGTATAAATTTACGATGTTGCTGCTGTCTTATATCTGCCTGAGAGTTTTACTCGAAAATACTGCAAAAAACTTATTTATTCCGATGGTTAGGCTCCATGAAGGTGACGACAAAAACCCTTCGCCCTCAGAAAAATTTATGGCTAACCTTTCCAAAACATTATCTCACATTTTGAGTGAAAAACAACGATCAACTTCTCAGGGATTTCGTATTAAAGAAGATCCAAATAGTTACAAACTTCATAACGGTTTGAGTTCAATGTATTCAATTCTGCCGAAAAAGTTTAAATTTAGCAATGTGCAGTTATCTCCAGAGTTGGATAATTTAGCAATCATTGTTGTTTCCAGTCGCGACAGTGATGCTAAAAAAAGTAATAAAAACCGCTTCCAAAGAACAGCTAGTTTAATCGGAGAAGCTATCGGGATTAATCGCCTCGAAGACGATGCAATTCAAGTTCAGGTGCTGAAAACTTTTTCCGAAAATTACAGTGTCAGTCGCCTTTATTCTGAGCCGTTAATCCTTGAAGATGCAATGAGTCAGCTTTATCAGCAAGGATATCGGAATTTCGCATATATTTCGCAAGCACCTTACATGAGTACGCTGCATATTACAAAGACTGAGGAAGACGAGGAATTGTCTTTTATGTCAAAAAAATTGCTCCGAACTTTGAAGGGAGAGCGACGAGATATCAAAATTTATCCGATGTTTTTTGATAAATACTATGTCCGCAGTTTCCTAGGTGATAAGGGAAAACCTTTTTACATTCAGGATGCTATGGAGCTTTCGAGCTTGTTTGCAGATACCAGTCAACAAGCTGTAATGTTTTTTAACTTGTTTAACGGACTTAAGGTAAAGGAGGAGAAAAACTTTTATAACGGTGTGATTTCTTACTCGACTTTGTTGCATATATACGACGGTATTCTGGACGATCAAGACCTTCACCAAGGGTTAATTTACGACGGTGCAATTAAAGATACGTTGCTACATTATTTGACAATTTTTCACTTTTACCGCTATGAAGCTCGCAAAAAAGATATGAGTTTTAAACTTGACCCCTACGCTCATATTATCGGCGATGAATCCGTTGGTGCTTTATCTGTGTTTAGTCATCCGCGCGGGAATGCTGAGTTTAACTCCCTGGCATTTTTGAATAAGGTAAGAGAAGTATTAAATGTCACTAAGGGAAGTACACAATTATGATAAGTGAAGATTTTGGACGGCTGTTTGAAGTAGGATTCAATATCGGGATTCTGGCATATATTCAGCGGGAAAATTTAAGTCACAATTTTGGTGATTCCTACCGTCTAGATTTGCAGAGGCTAAAATTGCCAAAGATGACGGCGGAAATCGTTAGAGAAGCCAATCTGCTGGCTAGTTTAGATGCTGAAATAGTTGAAAAATGGAGTTTGTTCTTTGTCCAAAAAGGTTTTTTGGGTGGGTTGAATTTTTTCCGGGAGTACGTCAACTCTACTGGCTGGAATTTGCAGCGGTTGAAAATTGTGTATTGTCAGTGCAGTTTTAGTGATGCTAACAGTATCAGAACCTATAACAAGGGTGATAAAGAAGCGTTTAAAGAGCTATTGTCTCAGTTGACAACTGCCCAACTTAGTTTATCAGATGATGAGATTAACTCGTACATCCGCCGCTACTCGAAAAAGGGTGAGTTTTTGCAGGCTGATACGCTGATGTTGTTACAGTATGGAAATGAGTTTAGAATTCTCTGCGTTGATTTGTCTGTGTTTTCTCCGACGCTAGCTCCAAAACCGGAGGATATCAATGAAATAGAGGTGATACGAAAATATTTGATGAGAGAAATTAGCTATTTGCGATCGAAAAGTGTGTTTTCTAATCTGCGGATGGATACCAGCACTTTAGGTGTGGATTTCTCGGAGGATTTAAAACGCTATTTTACAGCTTTTAAGTATAAGGATAAGGAAAGCGCTAAGCTGATTCAGGCGGGTAGCTACGCTCACAGCTTCTATGGATTTCTGCAACAAACAGGTATTCTGGGACAAGATGCTGAGGTTTTGTTTAATGTGGTTGGTTATGGCGATCGCAATATTAGCGCTATTTCCTTACGCCAGGACAAAATCAAGTTGTTAGCAACTTGTGCCCAAATTTACCAGAATGAAGCGAAAGGTAAAGAGATTAGCGATGCTCGCACCGAAGTTTTGGGTGTTATTCAACTCAACGCGGCTCGCAGTTTTAAAGAAGGCAAAAAGTTTGTTAATTCTCTGTTAGGAATTGGGAAAAATGTCACTGAACCTGTACGTCATACAGAACGGATAGACGATTTTGTTAATTCAATAGATATTATATCAGATAAACTGGCAGATGACTTGCAAATTTCTCGCGGATTAGACCTGCGAAATGCTCACGCTGAATTGATTGTGAAAGCGCTTCAATCTGAGGAAACTTATATCTTTTTGACGGGGAATCCGGGAATTGGGAAAACAACTGCGATCGCCAATTTCCTAAGCAGCCATATCGACGACGGTTTCTTATTTCTGTACGTCAGTCCCCGCAAGCAAGTAAACTTGGATATTATCGAAAAATTCAAAGATAAAAATACTGGTTTGCTGTGCGACGATCGATTATTTTGTATCAACACTAACGCCGATATCATCAAAAGTAATTCAGGACACTGTACCGTCAAGTACGCATCGAATAGCTATCGCAAAGATTTCACCAAAAAAACTGTTCGCTACCTCAAGGATAATTCAGAAATTCAGAGGAAGGAATATCATCAATCAGAACTTGAAAAAAAGGGAGAAACAGTAATTAAACCCGTTAACCCCAAAGGAAATGGAGTGCTCAAGAGCATTTGCGAAGGTATATACGCGCTGATCAATGAGCAGGTATCTAGTAATATCGTAGCTACAGTTTCTATTCAATCGGTGAAGATGAAAGAAAACCGACAAAATACCCTAGAGCATTTAGAAAAAATATTTCAAGATACTTACAATCAAATCGCAAAAAAAGTTATTTCTGGAAAAATGCAAGAAATATCCAGTCGCATCAAACATATTTTTATTATGATAGATGAAATTACGGGAGATGATGGTGGCGTTGAGTTTTTAGCCGGAATTGGCAAGATTGTCAAAAAACATGAGTTACACAAGCTGGAACACGGCTTTAATACTAAAATTATTGTCGCAGATGCTTCGATTGTGGACTGCGATGTGATTAAACAACACCTTGATAACACGTCACCGGAACCGGACAAAATCTATTTTAAAAAGTTAGCGAAAGATTCTGAAGAAATTCAACCTTTACAAGTTATTCCTTTTAACTTTAACAATCTAGCTGCCAAGGTTATTAATGCGAATTCCTACCCGGCGCGCAGTTTAGATATCACTTACAAGGTATTTGTAGAAAGTGTGAAATATCAGGAAGATGCACCTTTAAAACAAAATAGTAATTTAGTAAAGCGGGTACAGTCTGAAATAATTGAGGATATCAATCAGCGATTAGCAATCCCTGGTGTCGAACAAATTATAGTATATATTCAAAACAAGCAAAGATTGGCAGAATTAATTGAAAAAATTAAAGCTAGTCGCGAAAAGTTTGAGCAGTTTACCGGTTATCTGGAAATTCACGCGAATATCTCGGAAGACGAGAAAGAAAAAATACAGAAATACAAAAATACAGCTAAAGTAATCTTTATGACTGCATCGGGAAGTCGCGGACTTTCTTTCCCGAAAACTAAGCATATTTTAGTTGATATTCCCCGCTTTCAGATTGAGAAAAATCTCATGGAAATCATACAGGTGATTTATCGGGGACGCGGAGAATATGACAACGGTAAAACCCTTGATGGTGAAGACAAAGAATTAGTTTTTTACCTATCTGATACCGCAGTTTATTACGCTGATGATGCGGAACTTTCCCTGCAAGAAAGCAAATTGAGTTTGTTGAATTTATTGCTAATTCTGAAGACGGCGGTGATGACGCGAATTTCGGGATACGGTTATTTAGGTAGGGAAAAGTTTTTGATGATTCCCATCGGCGGTAAGTCGGTTTCCGCAGTAGGGGATACATTTAGCAGCAAAATGGCGGCTCTAATTAAGACATTAAAGAGCGAGAGCCAGCGAGGAAATATGTTGTTTAAGGAGGTTTATACGAGTCTGGAACAGCTTTTGAGTCGCGGGGATTATGTTTTGAAAAATTCTGATAAGTCTCGTCAAAAGGGCGATTTTTATCTGGAAATGCGGGACGATTTTAATCGTAAGTTTTTGGAAAAGTGCAATCCTCTTGATGGTTTGTTGAGCTATGATAATTTAGAACTCGGTCATGTTTGCGGTAGTTTGTTGCTCGTACCTCTAGCTAAGCAAAATTTGGTAGAAACGTACCAGATTCGGCTTCATCGAGAAATTAAGGAATGTCTAGAGAAGAAGTTGCTGGACAAAATGTATCGAATTAGGGATAGCGATTCGTCCCCGGAGAATGTACGATCGGCCATTAGAGGAGGTGCGATCGAGCTTTTGCAATTTCTCAACAGCGAAGTCGAGAAAACTCAGTATTTTGAAGAGCAGAGTCAGCAGTTCGATCGCTATTATGCCATACCGCTGTTTGCTTTTGTCAGCGGGGAGGAGATGCAGGAGTATTTTGCTGACAGCCAACTGGAAGAACCGGAAGATAGGCGGTTTCGGGATATTTTGTCGGCTTATGTGCGATCGATCTACCCTATAGACAGTGTAATGCCGATCGGACACAAGTATCGAGATTTCCCATTTATCGTGTTTAGAAGCTACAGTTTAGAGCAAAGTCGAGAAAAGATTTTTACAGATAAATATCTTTTAAGTTCCAACGAATTGAACGTGCTCAATTTAATTTTGTCGAAGCAGGTAAACTGAAACTTGTAGGTGCGTCAGACTATTTTAGATTTTAGATTTTAGATTTTAGATTGGGAATCAAGGATGACCGAAAGCATCAGGATACAAGCCCCCGGATTCATCCGTCCAGAAATAGAAAACCTGTATCCGATAAACACGCCCCCCAATTTATCCGTGGGGTCAAGGCTTCAATCTAAAATCTAAAATCTAAAATCTAAAATCGATTGACGCACCCTACTTGCTACTTGCTAACTTCAAACGGCGTGTATTTCCCCCCCAAAGCTTCGACGATGGCGCGAGTATTAGCCGACATCATTTTCACATAAGAATCACCCTCGCTTCCGGGGGTTCCAATCGAATCGGAATAAAGTTGCTGCGCCGCCAATTTCACCCCCGCTTCCTCCGCCACTGTTCTAATCAGTTGCGGGTTAATTGTAGTTTCGGCAAAAATAGCAGGAACTCCCGCAGCTTTCACCGATTCTACTAACTTTTGCACCGTTTGAGCGCTCGGCTGTTCCTCGGTACTAATCCCGATCAAACTGTTAGCCTCTCCCAATCCGTAGGCGCGGCTGTAATATTGAAAAGCATCGTGACTTGTGACTAATTTGCGCTGATTTTCGGGAATAGTTTTAATCTGTTGTTCTATCCAACTATCCAAGCGTTTTAACTCTTCAGTAAGTTTCACAGCATTCTGCGTAAACTTCTCCCGATCTTCCGGCGACAGTTCGATTAGCGCATCCCGAATCGCTTCCACCATTTGAACGGCATTTTCCACATTTCCCCAAACGTGCGGATCGGGTACGGTATTACCTTCTTTATTCAGTAGCAAAGGCTTGACAACTTCCCCCACTGCTAATTTCCTCGCCTTAATTCCGGCGGCATTCATCATTCTAATTAATCCCGGTTCCAAATTGTAACCGTTATACAAAATTAAGTTAGCTTGTTCTAAAGCTTGAGAATCTTTTGGCACCGGTTCGTAAACGTGAGGATCGGTTCCCGGCTGCAAAATTCCTGTTAACTGAATTTCGTCGCCCGCTACTCGATCGGTCAAATCCTCAATAATTGTGCTGGTAGCAACTACCTTGGGTTTAGCATCTGCCTGTGGAGAGAGGCGATCGCCCTGGGTTTGAGCGCAACTAAATAAACCCACAGTCAAAATGCCGCAAGCAATAGTTCTAATCCAAAATGCCTTGGACTTGTCCCATCCAGGGGCGGCGGTTTCAATCCCCGACTCACGGCTAAACTCCCCTTTATCGGATTGCTTCACAATCGCCGTCGGTTTTAACTCACATCTTGCACCATTCTCAATAACTTGTTTAGGAACAGGCAAGATGCCTGTTCCACAGGAAAACTCATTCTTTGTGGAACGGGCATCTTGCCTGTTCTGGGCGGGCAGGATGCCCACCCCACAAGAAAACTCACTCTTTGTGGAACGGGCATCTTGCCCGTTCTTGACGGGCAGGATGCCCACCCCACCAGAAAACTCACTCTTTGTGGAACGGGCATCTTGCCCGTTCTTGAGAAGGGTGGAAGATATCAGTTTTAACCGACTTGAGATTTTCGCCGCCAAACCTATGGTTTGAGGGGTTTCGAGCTTGCACTGTCCCATTATCTACCTCTCGTGCGTTCCAGATTATTCCTATTTACCGATGATTTCATATTCTTTTCATTTTTACAGTAAACTTAATAAAAAGGAGATAGACTCACCGCCATGAATACCGCCGCCTTCCCCAACGAGAATCCTTGGTCTAAAATGGTTTGCCACCTCAAAGACAGCGCTACGGACACTGAAATTATCGCTGTTAAGCACTTAGCAGTAAACTACCGCACGGTAGAGGCACTCAGAGATATCAGTCTTTCTGTCAAACCGGGAAGGCTGACGGGTATTATTGGCCCCAACGGTGCCGGCAAAAGCACCCTAATCAAAGCAATGTTGGGCTTAATTCCCGCCGATCGCGGCACTGTTACCTGGGGCGAAGAAGCGATCGCCGATCGACTCGAAACAGTAGCCTACGTGCCCCAGCGATCGCAAATTGACTGGAACTATCCCGCCACCGTTTGGGATGTCGTCATGATGGGAAGAGTCAGAAAAGCCGGATGGTTTCGCCGCTTCTCGGCAGCTAGCCGCCGCACCGCTGCCGATGCCTTAGAAAGAGTAGGCATGAGTGCTTACAAAGACAGACCGATCGGACAACTTTCTGGCGGACAGCAACAGCGAGTATTTCTAGCGAGAGCATTAGCCCAAGAAGCCGCTATTTTCTGCTTTGATGAGCCGTTTGTCGGCGTTGACCAAAAAACTCAAAATATTATTTTTGACATCTTCCACGAGCTAGCAAATGCCGGAAAAATAGTCTTAGTAGTCAACCACGACTTAGGCGAATCAATCACCAATTTTGACGATTTAATTTTGCTCAATACAGAATTGATTGCCGCTGGTTCCCGCCAAGAAGTCCTAACAAAAGAAAACCTTTACCGCGCCTACGGCGGACAAGTAATGTTCTTTGCCGGACAAGCAGCTTAATTAGCCAGCCCTCAATCGATTTTAGATTTTAGATTTTAGATTTTAGATTGACCCCGCGGATAAATGCGGGGGCTTGAGGATTTTCGATTTTCGATTTGGGATTCCACGGATAAATCACGTGGCGGGTACCACCTTTGAAATTCTTGGTCATTAATCTAGGAGTTACACTCTTGAACGCGGTTTTTTTGATAATCTTGAATTGGGCAACGATAAATCTCAGATCCAACTCACATCTTGCACCATTCTCTCTTAACAGGCTTTTCGGCCTGTTCCACAAAGAGTGAATTTTCTTTCTTGTGGAACAGGCCTCAAGAACAGGCTTTTCGGCCTGTTCCACAAAGAGTGAATTTTCTTTCTTGTGGAACAGGCCGGAAAGCCTGTTCATAAAAAGCTTATTGAGAATGGTGCAACATCTCGGCTCAAACCGGGTTGCTTTGGTTGTTAGTCATTAGTTAACTTTGATTTGATAATTTTATGATACAAACCTTAATTGAGCCGTTGCAGTACGGATTCATGCAGCGATCGCTCATAATTGCCATTCTCGTCGGCATCGTCTGCGCGATCGTCGGCAGCTACCTAATGGTACAGCGGCTGGCCTTGCTCGGAGACGCCATCAGCCACTCGGTTTTGCCCGGATTGGCGATCGCATTTATCCTCGGAGGAAATATCTTTATCGGCGCGTTCATTGCCGGAGTTTTGAGTACAGTAATCATAGCTTGGATCAAAGCTCGATCGACAATCAAAGAAGACGCCGCAATGGGCATCGTATTTTCGGCATTCTTCGCCCTCGGCATCACCCTAATTACGATCGTCCAAAAAGACAACAAAATCGACCTCAACCACTTTCTTTTCGGCAACATCCTGGGCGTTACCGCCCAAGATGCGATCGACACAGCCGTCATAGTCGCCGTAGTCTTATTAGTTGTAGTATTCTTTTACAAAGAACTGCTATTTTACACATTCGATCCATTAGGAGCGCAAGCAACAGGTTTACCAGTAAACCTGCTCAACTTCGGACTGATGGTACTCATCGCCCTCACAATAGTTGCCAGCCTCAAAGCCGTTGGCGTCGTGCTAGTCTTGTCCCTATTAATTACACCTGCAAGTACCGCCTATCTCCTAGTCACTCGTCTGCACCAAGTAATGATTTTAGGCGCAATAATCGGAGTTATTTCCAGCATTAGCGGAATGTATCTCAGCTACTTTTATAACTTGCCATCCGGCCCCGCAATAGTTTTAGTTGCATCGGGATTATTTGTGCTATCATTACTGTTCAGTCCGACTCAAGGAATCCTCACCCAGCCCCGCACACACTCCGGCCAAATTCCTCCAATCTGGCGGGAATTAAAAAATTTAACCAAAGGCAGATAACAAATAACTTTGTAGTAACTCACATCTTGCACAATTCTCGCTTAACAGGCAAGATGCCTGTTCCACAAGAAAATTCACTCTTTGTGGAACAGGCCGAAAAGCCTGTTCCTAAAAAGCTTATTGAGAATGGTGCAACATCTCAGATACTCCCGAATCGGGCGATCGCAACTGCGAACTATTGCTCAAAAAAACAGTACAATAACAAAAGTTAAAATTTCACGCAAACAGATCTACTAAGTTAAAAAAACATGAGCGTCAAAGTAGGAGACACCGCACCCGATTTTACCTTACCATCTCAAACTGGCACATCAGTCAGCCTCAAAGATTTTAAAGGTAAAAAAAACGTCATAGTCTACTTTTACCCCAAAGACGACACACCCGGATGCACGACTCAAGCTTGCGCTTTTCGAGATAGCTACGAAGTCTTCAAAGACGCAGGCGCAGAAGTCATAGGAATTAGCGAAGATACCCAACAATCGCACCAGCAATTTGCCACCAAATATCAGCTACCCTTTACACTGCTGAGCGATACTGGCAACAAAGTTCGGCAATTATATGGAGTTCCAGCTACCCTGTGGATTATGCCCGGTAGAGTAACTTATGTCATTGACAAAGAAGGCATTGTCAAGCATATTTTTGACTCGATGTTAGACTTCAAAGCACACGTTGCAGAAGCACTCAAAACTTTGGAAGCTATTAAAAGTTAGGTGGCGCGCGGGTGGCCAGAAACCGGGTTTTTTTACGAAAATGATTTGCTATCTAGCAGATTAGCTAAAAAACCCGGTTTCTTCGATATTGGCGCGAAAATCGCAGTGCAGGCCGCGCGTTTCCATTCAATTAGTTTCGCCAGCGAGTGGGGAGTTGGGCCAACAAATTTGGTGCGACCATTGCGCCGATGCAGGTCAGTTTCCATTCAATTAGTTTCCCCAGCCAGTGGGGAGCACCAACACAGATTATCAAACTTGACCCCAGAGTTAACAAACTTTCCATTCAATTAGTTTCCCCAGCGAGTGGGGAGTGTCACGTTGTTCAATCGATTGGGCTAATCTTAAGCCGGAGTTTACCATTCGCCTCAATTTCTATATCTACATGATGCCTTCCGCTTGATGTCGCAACAGCAACAGTTCCAGCTAAGGCTCCGATACCAGCGCCAACTGCTGCTCCAACAGGGCCACCAACTATAAATCCAAGAATAGCACCTGCACCAGCACCAGCAAAAATATAGAGGGCAGAGTAGTTAATTGTAGTAACTCCAGCAGAAGAAGGGATGAATGCGCCTGTAGCTATATTTACCCACTCTCCCGATTTGTTCTTGTGTAACTCAAAAATGGTTTTTAACTTCTCTGGAAGGTCTGAATATCGCTCGTAGTCTGTAATAACTTCAACTTGCTCACTTTGCTCCAAGGCTGTCTTTAGCTCACGATAAAACATTTCTGTATCTGAGAAAACTAACTTCCGCATACATTCCATTCAATTAGTTTCACCTCCATTCTACACCCCAGACAGCGCAAGGAGTCTAGAGGGATATCTGCGACACCCGCGACAAAAAATTAAGGAACGGCCCAGGGACAGTTTTGGCAAGCTGCTGTATGTTAATTATCAGATAGATTTGCCCGATCGCTCAGAGAACGAATTCAGTCTGTGGGTGCAAAGATATATGGATAGCCCCCAAGTGCTTTCCCCGCCGAGTTTGGTAGAAAAACACCGACAAGCAGCGAAAGATTTAGTCGCGAGATACAGCTAGCTGGTAAAGACAGATTTTACCACTTGTTCGTAGTCAGCACCTCAGTCATGATTCTCTAAAAAACCAAGAAAGGACTAAAGTCCTTACTAAAAACTCGTGGTTCGTAGTAAGGACTTTAGTCCTTTTTTGCTAACGACTTGCAGCCATTAACAATTAGCACTCAGCAATTATCTAGCTTTTTGCAACACTCGATTTTTCAGATGTAGCGCTTTCGGCAGTTTTGCCATTTTTGCTATTACCGTTACCGTTGCTGTGCCGGGGTTGGATAACTCCATAGCCACCGTGAGTCTTGCGTTCGTAGAGTACGTTAATTTCGTCTGTTTCCGCATTACGGAACATATAGAAATCGTGATCGATAATCTGCAATTGTTCCAAAGCTTGTTGCACAGTCATTGGAGGCATAGCAAAATACTTAGTCCGTACCACCTCAGCAGGAAGTTCGGGAGTTCGATCGCCAATTAGATCCGCTACTACAGGATGTTCTTCAACTGCCGTAACCGTTTTAACACTACTCTGGATTTTGTTGTCGTGGCGTTTTTCCTTAAATTTCCGCAGTTGACGAGCTATCTTGTCGGCAACCAAATCTATGCTGGCATACAGGCTTTCCGTGCTTTCTTCAGCCCGAATAACGCTGCCGTTAGCATAAATTGTCACCTCAGCAGTCTGCTTAGGATTGATCCTGGGATTACGAGCCACCGATAGATGTATGTCCACTTCTGTAGTCAAATTTTGAAAATGGCTAACTGCCTTTTCCACCTTTTGATTGACGTACTCGCGAATCGCATCGGTGATTTCTATATTTTTACCCTGGATAACAAGCTTCATAGAGCTCCCTCCCTTCTGTAACTTCGGTATATTTTATACAGTAGCACTATGTATTCTCGAAAACACTTATCTTCCAAATCTTTTATTATATGTTGACAATTCTTGATTTAAACTGCGCCAATATTCCGTAATAACACTATTGACTTTTTTGCATGATTTCTCCTCTCATCCCTCAACAGTTAAATGCACAACCCTGTTTGCTCCTCGATTGGGGACAAGTTCCCTACTCCCAAGCTTGGGAAATTCAGCAAAAACTCGTGCAAGAACGCCGCGACAAGCCTGATTTGCCAGATGTCCTGATTTTGCTGGAACATCCGCCGGTTTACACTTTGGGAATGGGAGCAAAGCTGGAATTTCTGAAATTTGACCCAAGCCAAACTGGGGCGGAACTTCACCGAGTTGAGCGGGGCGGCGAGGTGACTTACCACTGTCCGGGCCAATTGGTGGGGTATCCGATTTTAAATTTGCGCCGTCACCAGCCTGATTTGCACTGGTATTTGCGGCAGTTGGAGGAAGTGCTGCTGGGGGTGCTGGAAGTTTTGGGGTTGAAGGGTTCGCGGGTTCCCGGTATGACTGGGGTTTGGGTGGATGGGTGCAAGGTAGGTGCGATCGGCATTAAAGTCAGCCGCTGGATTACGATGCACGGTTTTGCTTTAAATGTTTGTCCCGATCTCGCAGGCTTTGGGCAAATTGTACCTTGCGGGATTCCCGATCGACCTGTTGGCAGTTTAGAGCAGTTTATCCCCGGAATTGAGGTCGATCGAGTGCGAGCGCTCGTT
>Ga0209278_1001869_pt1 | contig 12279 bp, 12 predicted proteins | sample JI81BgreenDNA_FD_187504 | JGI IMG/M metagenome (GOLD analysis project Ga0209278, IMG submission 187504) | Wastewater effluent complex algal communities from Wisconsin, to seasonally profile nutrient transformation and Carbon sequestration -... | ecosystem: Engineered > WWTP > Effluent > Algae... | reverse complement strand
CCCCGACAACACCGTCACCTGACCCATCGACCACTCCTAAGCGCGCTCAAAAGAGCACGCTAAAGAGCGCTCGTTGCCTACCCAGGCAAGGCGGCCCACGCCGGATGGGTACGATCGTCCCGCCCACGTTGCGCCAAAAAAGGCAAAGCTGGTGGAAGCTATGTTGACAACACGGGCATGGATCCTTCCCAGCCCGAAAATTCAGTCATTCAGAACTTGCGGCAAGAATGGGCATCGAACACGAGGCGCAAAGTCCTAACGAAGGCGTAACCAGATCAACCCTGCCAGCGCTCCACCGTTTGAATTTGTCAACGCCGGTTCCGCATCCGCATTCTGTCGCGAAGAGACCATTGAAGCCTCGGCACGCCCGTGGGTTGTTCGCGAACGCTCATTGCATGCAGTGGACGATGAAGTCGATAGACTCAGTCAGGCCTTTCAGTCCCGAGTGTTGCGCGCTGTAGATCAGCCCCAAGTGCCTCACGCAACTGCTCAATGGTCCAAACCGACATGGTTTTAAACCCGTCCCAAAGCTCAAACCCTTCGAAGATCATGTATATTGGCTGCGGCAGGTGGAAGGGCGCGACAGTCATGTTTAGAGGGCGATACTGGAAGCTGACTCCATCGGGCATCATTTCCGCGTTTCCTTCATGGAGCTCGATGTTTCCTTCGGGCGGATAGCGCGTCTCGCATGAGTCATGTGTCAGCATCAAATATTTGGCCTCACTTCTCGCGATGTTCGCCAATGCCTTGCTGATGAGATCCAGAGACATGTGGATAAACAGATCCCTGACGAAGATCATATCGACCCTTGGCAGGTCATCTTCAACAATGTCGATCTCTTTGAACGAAACAGCCTTTGCGCCGTACGCTTGCGTGTTTCGCAAGATCAGATCGGGTACGATATCCCCGCCAATATACGCGATACCGGATTGATTGATAACGTCCTGCATCCAGTTGAAGTCACCGCAAGGCACATCGAGAATCGACTGAACATTCAGCGCTCTGAACATCTCTGGCATCTCTGCCACCAGATTGCGGCAAATCCATTTTTCGGAGCCTTGCCCTGAGGCTGACTCCCTTGAATCCCAGAGGTTCTCGGTAAAGACTTTTGTAAAGAAAGCCCTCCGCTGGTCAGGCGTATTTTGCATGCTTTGCGGATCCTTTCGTCTAGAATGAATTTCCTAGCCGGTTGCAGGTTGGGCTCGCATGGTTTGGTCGGCCCGGCAAGCTTCGCAGGAGGTTAACGAGACACAAGCTAGGCGGATTATGGTTTGAGCAAAGCTGCGCGTGACCGAAGCCAAAATGCGAAGTTTGGAATCCGCCGGGCCTTAGCGAAGGGTTGGCTTTGAACGTGCCTGCATATGGCGATGGCGCCGTGCAGATGCAGGTAGGCCGGCAAGCCCGTAAGCGCCCTGTGCTCCTCGATCACGAAGAAGGCTACCCGTCCAAACCAGATCAAGGGCGCTTATCGCTTGCGGACCCACTCGGCCAGATTCCGCCGCACCGCGCCGTTCGCCACAAGTTCCGGGTGCAGGTTGAAGTGGAAGGTCGGCAGGTCGCATTCATGACACACTGTGGTTGCCATGGTCACTTTCATCCATTGGGACAGGTCTTCCCATCGACACATTGGTCTGCCGTTGGCTTGGTTGCCGATAGAGAACAGTGGAATCTCCCATGACGCTGGTCTGTTTGGCTTCCCCAAGTATACTGATAGGGTTCGATGGGCTCGTCACATTTGAGGTGCCGGTGCTCGGCCAATGCCACCAAGAGCCGCTTTTGCACGAAGATTTTCCCGTCGCGCACCAGCCGCTTCGCCTCGCGGCCGCGGCGCCGTCGATGGAAGATCTTTCGATGCTTCTTGGTGTTCATGGGGCTGCAAGAGAATCGTGCGTGGAAACCGGCGCTCTACGCGCATAAACTCATCGTGATAAAGCGATTGAAGCACGACTGGATTCGAATCTGTAACCAGCTGTTAAAAGGTCAAGTGCTCCAGCCGATTGGCTGCCTTCAAAGCTTGGCTCTCGGTGAACGACAGTTTCCAGTTTGATCTTTGCTCAATAGTCGACAACGCCTTTTTCCCTTGTGTTCTTTTTATGTTCCAAATAGGAGGCCTTCCTAGAGGTTGGATTGCGTTTCCTGGAACGGCAAAAAAGGAGCAGCGGCATGGACGAGGCCCGCAGAGCGCTGGACGATTTGATCCGGAAGCGCGGCTGCAACTATTCCGAGATCTCGCGCCTGCTCGGGCGCAATGCCGCCTACATCCAGCAGTACATCCGGCGCGGCAGCCCAAAGCAGCTCGATGACCAGGACCGCTCCGTCCTCGCCCGCTTTTTCGGGGTGGACGAAAATGTGCTTGGCGGCCCGGCGCGCCGCTCAGGTCCTGACATCGACCTCGTGCACATTCCCATCCTCGATGTGGAAGCATCAGCGGGATATGGTGCGCTCGCCGGATCGGAAGGCAACTCAGCGCAATTCGGGTTCGACGAGAAATGGCTGCGCCGCCTCACAGCCAGCAAGGCCTCCAACCTGTCGATCATCGGAGTCCTCGGGGACTCGATGGAGCCGACCTTGCATGACGGCGACGAAGTGATGGTCGACCTCGGTGATGGTCAGGCTCGCTTGCGCGATGGCATCTACGTGCTGCGCATGGATGACATGCTGAGCGTCAAACGGATCGCGATTGAACCGCAGGGCAAGCGGGTATCGGTCCTCAGCGACAACCCAACATATCCGAGCTGGCGCGGCCTCGAAAAACGCATGCTCAATATCGTGGGCCGCGTGCTCTGGTTCGGCCGGACGCTGCGCTGAGGATGCATCGACGTGCTTAGCCTTTTGGCCGCAACCGTTATTGCTGCGGGGCAAACCTTCACCTGCACGCCGACCCGTGTTTGGGACGGTGATGGGCCAGTCTGGTGTGCGGAAGGCCCTCGCCTGCGCATTGCCGGCATTGCTGCGCGCGAGATGGACGGCACCTGCCGCGCCCATCATCCATGTCCCCGCAGTTCCGGGATCCAGGCACGCGATGCGCTCGTGCAGATATTGGGCGGTGCGCGCGGGACTTCCTCGTCCGGACATGTTCTGGTGAGGGGGCATAAATTGACATGCCGCTCTGAAGGCCCTGCCGAAGGCAATCGCACGGCGGCCTGGTGCCGCCTGCCAAGCGGCGCAGAGCTGTCCTGCGCGATGATCCGCACCCGCACGGTCTTGCGCTGGGATCGGTACTGGAAGGGTCCGACCTGCCGCTAACGGCAGGCGTGAAAGGGCAAGAACAAGCTACAACCCCATGTCGAACTTTTTGGAGATCGAGCGGTCGAGTTCGGGCGCCTTTCGTTCAGCCTCGGCAGCCCTCCCCTTCTCAGTGCCAGTGGCAGCCGCATTCCGCAGAAGGTCGGCCGTCTCGAGCGCCGAGCGCTTCATGCCGGGATTGTTCTCGACCGCAGCCTCGAGCTTGCCGGGATTGTCGACAAACAGGGTAAGCCGGTCCCGCAGCCGCGTGATGGTCACAAGGAAGGTCTGCTGGTTGGCCAGGTTCTTCTCGCGGCTGTCCATAACCGCGATACCGCGATCCGAGGTCAGGCCCTGCGCCATGTGCGCGTTGAGCGCATAGGCGAGATCGAGCCGCTTCAGCATCGGATCGGTGGGAGCAAGGCGGTACAGCACGCCAATCGAGGTCGCCAGCGACACGCCTTTAGCGTCGACCGCGATGATCCGCGCCTGGTCGGCATTGAGCAGGCCGCGCCTGTGATCGGTCGCCGTCCAGCGGATGCGGTCGCCATCATGGATCTCGATCTCGCGGCGTTCGTAGAGCTTCAGAGGATCCTGTTCACCCTGCGGGCGAAGCTGACCGGGACGAAACTCGAACTGCCGCCCGCGCTCGTTCTGCAGGGTCACTCGCTCGCGGGAGAGATCGGTTGCCACCACCGCATAGCTTCCCTTCTGGAGCCCCTGCCCCCTCTGCCGGCGATCAACCTCGAGCACCGTTCCGGGGGCATAGCTCCTCGCATAGCGCAGCTCCTCGCGCGTCAGATTGATCCGTGAGAGCACCTCAAGTTTCATCGCACCGGGACCCAGTTCGCCGTTGGCCTTTAGGCCCGTCTGGACCGCTTCGTTGACCTCGCCGCGCAAGGCTCGTCCGGATGCATAGATTGCCGTCACCTCTCGTTCTTTGGGTGCGAGCGAGAGCCACGCGGCGGCTGCGTCAACGGCAGCATTCTCACCAGCAGCAACAACGTTGTCTCCCAGATGCGCGAGCGCCTCGCTGATCCGGCCACCCTGGGCCGCACGCTGGGCGCTGCGCAGCGCCTCATCGCGCGCGCGCAGATTTGTGTCCATCTGTGCGGTTTCGATACCAGCCTGCTGCATGACATCGAAGGGCTTGCCAGCATCGACCGCGCCCAGTTGCTTCGTGTCGCCAATGCTAGCGAAGCGATCGAGCCGCAGGAGATTGGCCAGACGCACCAGCTTTTCCATATCGGCATTGCCGACCATCGATGCCTCGTCGAGCACCACAACGGTCCCGCTCATTGCCGTGCGCGCTGCTTCGAGGCGCGCGCCGCCCTCTCCCTTGAGAAGGTCCTGATGCTGTCCGAGGAAGCGCGCCACGGTCATCGAGGGAATGCCGGTTTCGCGCTCCAGCATCTGTACCAGTGTGTTCTGCACGGCGAGGCCCAGCACGGTCTTACCTTCCGTGCGCAGGATATCGGCGACCGGCTTCAGAACCGTGCTTTTGCCTGCGCCGGCTACGCCCTGGATCGCGACGATGCGGTTGTTCGAGCTCAGCAGCAGGCGACCCGCCCCCTCCTGCCCCTTGTTCGGTATGATCCCATATCTCTTTTGCGAGACGGCTTGCAGCCGCGTCCCGGCATCGAAGGCAGGAACGATGGCGGGCGCAACGCCGCGTCCAGCCTCGATGCCCGCCAGGATCCGCTGTTCGAGGCTGATAGCATCGCGGGTGGTGAGCATGTCGCGATCCGGGCCCTTGCCCGCCTGAAGGTGCCCCTGCCTGACAAGCTGATCGACCCGGCGCTCAATATCGGCAAAGGCCGTGGGCAGGGCGAAGCCGAGCGCGGTGCGATAGATCTCGACCTTGCTGAAGGCCGCCTCGCGCTCGCCGAGATGGCGGATGGCCGAGGCGACGCCATGGATAGCTGCGACCTCCTCGGGGCTACGATTACCGAGCCGTGAGGGAATGAGCGGGTCGCCTTTCGCGATGCCGAGGCGCTCGGCGAAATCGTGGGCGATCTGCTTGCCCTGCTCGACCACCTTGCGGACCGATGACCCCAATCCGGGAACATTGCCGAGGTCCTTGGCGCTGCGTGCGTTCGCTCGCGCGATGACCATGGCCGGGTCGAACCCGAGCTTGTCCGCGGTGTCCTTCCATTGCTGCGTCAGGGCAGCGCGGTCCTCGATGGCTTCCTTGCGGGCCCGCGTCATCAGGGTGGCAGCATCGAGGGCCCTTGGTCCTTGCGAGTTCATCTGCGCAGCTGCTGCAAGAACCTCGGCACGGCGCGAGCTGAACGCATCGCGCACATCTTTGGGCACGCCCACGGCCTCGAAATTGCCGTGCTTGCCGAACTCGCCAACCTCGTAGCCGAGCTTCTCAACGCTGAGCCGGAAGCGCGCCATGGTCATTGCGTTGAGGAGGGTATTGTGCTGCCAGAGATTGTCGTTGCGCAGCGCCCGCCACTTGCCGTCCGGCCCCTGGGTGACATTGGCAATGACCGCATGGAAATGCGCATTGGGCTCCTGATTGCGGTTGGTGTCGTGCTGGAAGATCGCAGCCATAAGGTTGCCGGTCCTGACGACACGCTCGCTGCCGCGAACCTCCATGCGGGTTTCGGCAAGGTTCTTCTCTGCCCATGCCAGCGTCTCGCGGACCGCCGCGCCATAGGCATCGAGGATCCGCTTGTCGCCGCCGACGAGGGCGATCACCGACCAGCTTTTGGGCATGGAGAAGGTGAGATCGGAACCGGCGCGGTGTGCCCGGTGGTCGCTGCCCACGCGGCTGCCATCAGGCAGGAAACCCTTGAGGACGGCTTCGAAGGTCTTGGCATCGACCGCGCCCGAAAGGCCCAGTTCTTCGGCTCCTTTGCCGAACCACGCCCCGGACCGATCGGCATCGGCCCGGGTGTAGTAATTGTCGGCTGCAAAGTAGCTAGCAGCACCGCCCGCAGTTCGGACATTGGCTACCGACAGCACGGACCTGTCCCTTGCAAGGCAGTATGTACTGCCATCGTCAGATCTCCAGATCGCCCAAGTCACGAGTGTCCTTGGGGGGCTCGCTTCGCTCAGGAATTCCGTCCTCGTTCAGCAGCTTCCGGGCGTCCGAAGATTTTGGCGGGCTCGCCGGTGCGCCTCCTTTCCGGGAGGGTGGGTCAGTGACCTTTGAGCCGGCAGATTTGACAGTGGGCTTACCGCTTGGCTCGGCACCGTCCTTCGCCCCTTGCGTGCCGGGTGACGCGTTTTGCCTGAGCGCACGATCGCTCGACCTGGCGCCTGACTTGGGTCCCGGCTTGAGTGCCGGGCGATTATTGCCGTGAGGGCTGGCGAGGCCTCCGGATGGGTCAGCGGGATGGCCATGCCGGCCCTTCTCAAGAGGTGTATGGTCACCCTTTGCGCGTTCCGGATCGGTGGGGGTCACGCCACCGGCAGCAGGCCTGCCCGACGCATCGGTACCCAGCAGACGCGCCGCCTCCGAAGCTTTTGCGCGATCGGGCTGCGGTGCTTCGCCAGCCGCCTGATCGAAGGCCAGCTCGCCCTGTTTGGGGGCGGAATCGAACCGCAAGGTCGACTTGCCGCCCCCGTCATCGCTGGACGAAGAATGCGCAGCCGCACCCTCGCCAGGTGACCCTCCCGGTTGCGGTCGTGGGGGCACGGGACCGTCGAGCGGCGCGGGCGTTAGAGGCCGATTGGGCCCCCGCACAATAAAGGCGTCGGCCACCTTCGGGCGGCTCACCGGGCGGAGCCTGACGGGCGCTGCGGGGAAGCCTTCCGGGAACTTGATATAGCCCTCAAGGCTCTTCATGTTCATCAGCTCTTCGGGCATCCGCAGCGGCCTGATCGTCGTGCGCCGGGTGAGGCTGACCGCGTCGCGGGCATTGTTCACCCCGTAGGAGTACCCCACATCGGTATCGATGACTTCCTCATGGCCAATGACGTCGCTGCACCAGGTTGCGGTCTCCTTGTCGGCAACTGAAAGGATCAGTTTCGTGCGGGCAAGCGACGCCAGCGTTGCGGCCATGTTCTCACCATAGACCTCCTTCAGCTTGGCATAGGCGTGGAGGCCCAGGACGATCGCCCCGCCGAAATTGCGGGCGGTCTGAAGCCCCTTTTCGAGCGCGGGAAGACGATGCAGCGCGCCAAGCTCGTCGATGAAGAACCAGCACGTGACCTCGTTGCTGCGCGAAGAGGTCATGAGCGTGTTCATGGCCGTATCGAGCCACAAGGTGAGGAGCTGCGAGGTCACGCTCATGTCGACATAGCGGGAAGAAACGAACAGGATCGAGCCTCGTCCCGCAGGCTTCTCGGCCGACTGTTCGATCCATTCGCGCACCGAGAAACGCGGACCTTCGGTCGGGAGCAGTTCGAGCGCCTTGGCGTTGACATTGAACACCGCACGCACCGATTCCGCCATCCGCGCGGCTTCAGGTGCGGTGATCGGACCCGCCATCGTATTCTTCACCTGTTCGTGGACATCGGAGAGGTCTGCGGCCATCAATTCCTGCGCGAGCGCCGCATTCGATCCCCTGCCATGCGCGACAAGTTCGACACAGAACTTCACGAACAGGGCGCGTGCACCCAGGACCCAGAACTGCGCGTCGCCGCCTCCGTCATGCGGAACCAGCGCATCGGCCGCGGTCCAGAAATCGGCTTCGGTGCGGCACTCGTCGAAGAGGCTCCACTGCGGGCAGCGCGCATCGAGCGGGTTCAGAATGATGTCCCGCCGGGGATCGTGGAATTGCTCGATAAAGGCACCGGTCAGATCAAAGACCACGCAGTTCTGGCCCTTGGCGCGGGCCTCTTCGATCATCGCCGAAATGGCGACCGTCTTGCCGGTTCCGGTGGTGCCGATCAGCATGGTGTGGCTTGGTTCAAGCCGCCATGGATAGACGACATCGGCGATGTGGGCCGGCCGATAGGGAAAGGCTTTCGCGAGTTCCCATGGCAGGCATAGCCACCACTTCCAGCCTATCGCGGCAGTGCGTTCGAGATTGCGCTTTTCGCGGTTATGCCTGCGCAGGCGGCGGACCAATTCACGAAGGTCAACAAGCTGCGCGCCGCGTACGAACTTGCGATCTTTGGCCTTGCTGCCGAAGCGGGCGGCGAACCCGTAGAACAGCGCAAAGGCGGGGATGAGAAACAGGGCCGAACGCCACGCGGCGCTGGCGACGAGGTCGGTCATGTGGTCCCACGCCCGGACCACCGGAGGGAAAGAACCGAGCGATCCGATCGGCAATTGCATGGTGCCGCCGAAGGCTGTCTTGACGGTCACCAGCTTGTCGGGACTGAACTCCATGAAGCCGTAAGCTGCGGCATAGACGCGCATCCAGATGAGGTAGATCTCATAGTCGGTGAGCGCCGATGAAAGGGTCCACCATGAGGTCCATGAAATCACCACGGCGGCAATGATCAGCGGGCCCTTGAGGCCTGCTGCGAACATGAAACCGAAGTGCCCGAGGAGCTGGCTTCCGCGCGTGAAATTGTCGAGGTTACGCTTCATCGAACCCTCCCTCGATGGGCGTCTGCACAAGGCCGAATTCTGCGCACCTGCGGGCGTAAGCCCCGCATGCACGATCGCGCAGGTCAGGGTCTGAATGGCCCGAAAGCAGCGCGTCGATGCCCACCACCGTGAAGAGGGCCTGACGGTGCATCCGCTGCATCCAGGCGCTGAGGCCGACCTTGAGATCGTCCTCATCGCAGGCTTGCTGCAGCAGCGAGCGGATCCATTCGCTCACGCTGATATCGCGGCGCTCGGCCGCACTTCGAACCCGCTCGGCAAGCTCGAACGAGACATGGACTTGGAGAGATTTTGGCCGTGTCATGCACGGACTCCTTGTGATGAGGAGCCCGGAACGCACTGCGAAAGGCGAGAGTAGAACTAATTCAGAAATGAGAACACGTCAAGAACATTGGCATTGGCGGAATTCCGCCTTTCTGGCAGGCGTTCAATCAGAATTGATTGGCGGATTCGGACCTGTCCAAATCTGATTGGGAAGCTGCCATTTCCAGAGCGGGCTCACCATGCCTCTGTTTTACATTGCCTATTTTGACAAATAGATGCTGCGACCTGTCGCGTAGGGTGTGCTCACTGTTCTCCTACTGCCAGATGTGAAACCAGGCCTTGAACCTGTAACGGATAATGCGGTTTGTCATGTCCTTCCTGCCGGATTCGCCTCGCATCGCCGACCCTGCAATCACGTATCCAGTATGGCCCCCGAAGCCTATGTTGGCGCAATCGAACGAACGGAAAGGAAGGCAGGCAATGGCGCAGATCAGCTTGAGTGCAACACCGAAAGGCAACGGCTTTCAGGGTACGATCACCTATTCCTATGGCGTCTCGATAAGCTCGGCTGAGACATACCCGACGATTGCGGAGGCCATTTCGGCAGCGGCGATAAAGATGCTTGAGATGCCCGAACGCCTCGAGGAAATCGACAGGTCGTAACTCGCCGGCTGAGCCTCAATCGGCGGCCGTATCTACCCGAACGCGAAGCTGCAGGATCCGAGCAAAAAACAAAGGGAGGAAGCCCTGACGGACTTCCCCCTTGACACTCCGGGTCAGAATTCATCGCTGAGCCTGCCCGGCACTGTATCGATCACACGGTCCAGCAAAGCCTTGGGCAAGGCACCGTAATCGCCTTCATCGACTGCGATGTATCCGGCCTCGCCATCGGTCAGGACGTACTGCGTGAAGTAGCTGTGATAGGACCGGGCATGGGCCTGATCGAGAGCGGCAACGAAGGCTGCCTGATCTGCTTGGTACCCGTCATCGGCCGTGCTGTGTGAAGCGTACATGATCTTTTCTCCTGTTGTTCGATGCGTCGCATCAGGAGCTGCGAGGATGTGGGTGACGGGCTGGGTCAGGGACCGCGTCAGCGGCCGCGAAGCGGCGATGGGGGCAACGATTTTTGTCGGGCTTGCACGGCAAAAATGGTGGGGCCCCGTCGTCCTTGACGCAGCCCCAAAGCCCGCATCACACTTGGCCTATCTGCGAGAGAGCCCCCCCTCCAACATTCGTGTGGGAAAGCGTCGGCCGGCCCCACAAACCACTTTCCTACTCACCCGGGTACTGGCATTCTCGGCGGCGGAGGGGACCAACGGCCAGCAAAAAGGAACCCCCTATGGCCAGGTCCAAAACCAGCGCGCGCGATGCGCTGAAGAAACTGCGTGAACAGCGTGCCCAGCTTGACGGCGAGGAAGTTCGTCTTCGGCAAGAGGTTGCGATCGAGCTCGGCAAAGTGCTGATCGAGTGCGGCGCAGAAACCATCGATCCTGCGCAGCTGCGCCAGATCGTCAGTGCATCGATGTCGCTCGGCGTCGAGGAAACGCTGAAGCGGATTGCTCCGGCGTAAGCACTAACAGGCGGCGGCAAGGGGTTCGATGCCCCGCGCCGCCGCATCGCACGACAACAGAAGAAAAGGCCCCGATGGCATGTGCCACCGGGGCCGTTTCGTGAGGTGAGGACACTCAGTCCTCGTCGATGTCGGGAGCATCTTCGTTGCTGCCCGAGCGGCCCTTGGTGAGGAAGTCGACCTTGTCGGCGATGATCTCGCAGCCGTAACGCTTGGTGCCGCTTTCGTCTTCCCACTGGGTGTAGTGGATACGACCTTCTACCGAGACCATCTGGCCCTTGGTGCAGTACTTGGCGACGTTTTCGCCGAGGCCGTTGAAGCAGGTCACGCGGTGGAATTCGCTGTCCTTGGCGGTGTAGCCGTTCTCGTCCTTGTAGGTCTTGCCTTCCTTGCGGGCGGGACGATCGGTCACAACCGAGACCGAGGTGATGCTGGTTCCACCCTGGGTGGTGCGGGTTTCGGGGTCGCGAGCGATGCGGCCAACGAGGATAACGAGATTGGTCATGGGTATTCTCCTGATCGAGCATTCCGGGTCCATCCCGGCTGCAAAACCCGAGCAGAAGCGCCCCGCGGCGAAGCGCACCGAAGGGAAACCCCGATCTGGTTCGGGTGGTGCGGGCAGCCGGGCACGCAGCATCGCGCCGAAAAGTGGGAACCGGTTTTCGGCACCAGCGATGCGCATAATCGTGCCCGGCAACTCGGCCGGACCTGATCGGGGTTGCGCGTCTCGACGGGGGGTGATTCAGGGACAGGTTTGCATCGAAGCCGGGTGGAGCTGGATGCCTTGGGCAGGCTTCCCATAGCTGCCGTTTCCTCCGGCCAACTGGAGCGGCCCCCTGCCCTCGCCCTGTGCAGCCTTCGTTTGATAGCTGGCAGAATGCGACTGCCTTAAGATGGCAGACACCGGGACACTGCTAGCCTGCCAGAAGCAATCGCGCTGCGGCCAGCTTAGATGCCGCGCGTTGTCGCCTGACACAGGGATCAAGGGCCAGAGACAAAGACTAAACTACATCGCCCGGTGATGGACTGTGGCTCCATCCGAGGCGTCGATCAGTATAGATCTTTGCTGTCAGATATGAGCTCATCCAAGGCTTCGGCACGAGCCTTGTCGCGTGCAGATTTGTAGGCAAAGACGTCCTCGGCCTTCACACGGCGGTGCCGCCCCACCATGGAATGGGCAATGTCACCCTTCTCGATCAGCTTGATGAGGTATGGGCGCGATACATCCAGCAGATCTGCCGCCTGCTGCGTGGTCAGCATCTGCTGGATCGGGAGCAAGGTAACGGCGTCACCGCTGCCGATGTAGCGCAGGAGCTGGATGAACAAGTCGGACATTGCCAGTGTTAGGGTGATATCGACCGGCTTCTTAGTCGCCGGATCGAACACCTGCAGATGCGCTTCCCCCGCCTTGTGAGCCGCCAGGATCTGACGAAGCTGATTAGCGATTTGGCGGTCTTCAGCCGGTGGCAGTCTGTTGCCCGACGGCGAGGCGCTTGCTGGCGATGTCATTGGTCTCTCCGGCGTGCTGCCTTCCTATCTGAGAAATATTCGAAATAAACGCAACACATCGCAATCGGTGCGGCGTTCCCAGTTTCACTAAATAAGGCTGGTCAAGGCAGCCGCTCACCCCGGCGGTGCCTTGGGCGACGTACCCAGCGGGCCACGGCGATCGACAACCGTGATCCGCCGAGCCTTGGCTTCGATCACC
>Ga0209278_1001868_pt1 | contig 12287 bp, 15 predicted proteins | sample JI81BgreenDNA_FD_187504 | JGI IMG/M metagenome (GOLD analysis project Ga0209278, IMG submission 187504) | Wastewater effluent complex algal communities from Wisconsin, to seasonally profile nutrient transformation and Carbon sequestration -... | ecosystem: Engineered > WWTP > Effluent > Algae... | reverse complement strand
GTCTGTGGAGCCGGTTTCGTTGCTTTTATCCCCTCAGTTCTCAATACCCCAGACGACGAATCATGAGTGACCCAAGCCTTAGACCCCATGCGATCGCCACCGGGCTGATCATTGCCGGATCGATCGCAACGATTGCCCTTCACGGAAGCGGTGACGTTGACAAGGCCAAACAGGCGGCCACCGTCACGGTCGCAGTTGCCGGAACCGCTTTGATTTTCAGCCGCAACCAATAACCCACGCCCCAGACAAACCCTAGCCACCCCGCCCCGCGCGGGGTTTCCCATTCTTATGCAACCCATCAATATCAACATCCCGCAGCATCAGCGCCCCCAACAGCAGCCCCAGACACCTCGATCGCTGCTGATCCAAACACCAGGGCCATTCGATTGGCTAGCGCCCCAGTCGATCGCACAGGCCGCGGGTCGATTGGTGGCCACCGTCGGGGGTGGCATCATCACCGGCGCGATCGGTCGGGTCATCCCGTGGGGGCCTGAGGCGATCGCCCTTGCCCTGCTTCCGTCCCTGGCTGCTGTTGCTGGCTTGGGTTTCCTATGGCAACGCGATCGCCGGGGGGCTTGGCTGCTGATGGCCTACGCCCTGTTTGGGGCGATCGGCGCGGCCCTTGCAGTCGGGTTTGGAGGTGAGGGGCAATGATGCATGACAACATCACAGGTTTGGTGGCAGGCAACGCCCAACGGGTAGCGCTCGATCGGTTGCGGTGTTGGGGTGCGATCGCCGGGGGCTGTTTGGCAGTCACGGCCGCGGCCTACGCGAAACATCCCCTGAGTCAGGCAGTCTTGGGAGCCGGGGCCTTAGGGGCCGGGACTTACGCACAGGCAGTTGATCGCCGCGTCCAGTTGGGAAATCAACTGACCCAGACCACCGATCGAATCGCAATGGAAGCCATCGCCCGCGCGTACCAATCCGCCCTGTCACCGGCGCAACTATCCCAAGCGATCGCCCTGCCTGCATCCGAACCGGGGCCGTTGCCAATGACCCAATGGTGGGGGGAAGCACTGGACGCGCGGTTGCTTCTGATTTGTGGGCCGCAAGGATCGGGGAAAACTTCGATCGCCCTACGGCTGCTAGCCGATCGCGCAAGCCAGGGCCATCAGGTACAGGTACTCGATCCTCATGCGGCCAAGGGTCAATGGCCCTACAAAACCATCGGGGCGGGCAAGGATTATGAGGCGATCGACGCTGCCATTAAGGATTGGATCGACGGTGTGGAGGGACATTACCGGGCGATCGCGCAAGATGCCAACCACCCCGCGCCAACGCCTCAAACCCTACTCGCGGAAGAACTAACGCAATGGGCTGATGAGGTTGAATCGGCCCCCAAGATGGTGCGCGTTGCCTGTAGCGATATCCGCAAGGCTAAACGGTTTCTGGTAGCAGTGAGCCACGGCCGGACGCTGGCAACGATCGGCGGGGCCAAGGGGTATCGCAGCACGATCGATAACGCTGCGATGGTGATTGAGTTGGATCGATCGGCTAACGAGACTGGGGCATCAACCGGACGGCTCTACCGCCCTGGCAATCCCGAACCGGTGCCGATCGCAATCGAGCGGTTTGGAGCCTTGCCCCAGACAACCGCAACACCGATCACCCCGGCGCAAGACCTGGACGATCGGCAACTGCTGACCAGGTGTTGGGAGCAACCGGCGATCGAGGTTGGGCACGAAACGATCGCGGATGAGGCGATCGAGCCAACCGCAACGCAGCAAGAATTGATCAACTTGCTGGTAGAAATCAGCCGCAAGAATGGCACGGTATCGGCTGCTGATTGTCAACGTGCCAGCCGCAAGTTTAAGGCAATTTCAGCCAATGCGATTCGTGAGCTTTTCTTGATAGCTCAGGCAATCGGGCTAGGGGTGGTAGACGGTGATGGGCAATCCGCCCGATTTACCGCCCTGACGCGGGGTTAGCCTTGCCCGTCTACCGGTGTCTATCGCCTGCCCTGCAAGGATAGACAGTCAGTAGACGGGGGTAGACAATCGACAGGCAGTAGACGGGCGATCGCGCCCCCGGTAGACGGGTACTGAGATACTAGAAAACTACCAATCGCGTCCTAGGAATGGGGCGCATTTTTTGTTACGAAAAATGCTTTTTTACCCAAAAGGTTTGCAACTCCAGATCCTCCCTTGGCCCGCTCCCAATACCGCTCGAAATTCTCGCGTACCCGTGCGACTTCCTCGGTTAGGAATGGCAGCAAGAATCCTTTGGGGCCGCGAAACTGAGCGCTTCCGTCCTCTCGGACGGTGAACGAATGCCGCCCGTCCGAGAGTTCGATCACCCGGCCCATCGGATCGATCGTGAAGGTGAGCTTTACTTGCGGCTGGTAGGGATTGTTGGGAAGCATGGCAGTGGCACAACGGACGGGGTGAGGGGTGGCCAAGGGGGCGATCGGGTGATGTCAACAACAGGGGGGTTAGTCTCAACAACAGGGTGATTATTTTTGCGGCATTGGCTGCATTGGGGTTAAACGCTTACGGGGCTTGGGTTTCGGCGCTTGCTCGAACGCAAGGATATAAACTTAACCTTGCATTCGATTCTAGAAGCGTTGCGGGGCTTGGGTTTCGACTGGCATACCTCCTGGGCGATCGGCTTGAGGGGGGGGTAGCTTGCCCCGGTGTAGCGGTTGGGGCGATCGGGCGGGGAACCGGTGAAGGGGTTGGCTCAACCCGTCTTGTATACCCTAAGTATAGCCTTAGGGTATCCATACTGTCTACCCATCTTTTGATTAGGATACCCAATTGGGTAGACAGCCCATCAATAGTCTAGCCTTATGGGTAGCCACAGGGTAGACAGAACAAAACCGCTCACCACAAAGGCAAGCGGTCAAAGTCAGTCAGGGCAAGGCTTAGAGATTATTGAATTTGCGTCCTGTGGCGATAAAGACGCTGCTAGCGGCTGCCTGAATTGCTTCTAAGGGGGCATCCTCCGGCATGGCGGCCCTGGCTTGGGAGTAGCAGTAGCTATAGAGCTTGGCTTGGGTTTGGATAAAGTCTGCGATCGCCACCTTGTCGAGTTCCGGCTTAGGGGCCGTGGCTTGGGGCGCGGGGTGGCTAACGGGTTGGGGCTGTTGGGCGATCGCGATCGGCTTATATTTGCCCGTCCGTGGATCCTGTAGCAGGGCGATCGAGTCACCCCGTTTGTAGTCCTCAAGGCCTTGCCCTGGCTTGCCCCAAACCTTTAACTCAGAACCATCGGGCATGGTGCAAACGAGGTTGATCGAGGGGCCGTATTGACCATCGAACACGCGACCGGCGGGGTATTTGATGACGGCTTGGGTTAAGGCTTGCATGGGTCGATCGGGGGTAGGGGTGGATTGCAGGCAGGGGCCGGGCGGCCGGCCCTGGGGCGCGGGTTAGAACCCGAGATCAGCCAGCGCTACCAGTCCGGCGGCCTTAGCGTCCTCATCTGAGAGAGATCGATAGCCATTGCCGATCGCGTCCAGTTGCTTGCGGTCGCTAAGTTCAACCACTGCGGCCAAGTGTTTGCAGTAGGGACGATCGCGCCCCAGTTCCGCTTGCTTGGCAAAATCGTGGCAATCGCAGGCTAGATACTCGCTTTCAGGATCGGGATGCACCAGATGCGGTTCATCTCCGCCGCTCACTTCCCACACGTCCCCATCACGCTCGATCATCAGGCCTTGCCCCCGTTCCTGGCGTTGGCGATCGTGTTCGGTCTCCAGTTCCGAGAGTTCGATCGCCACGGGGTAGACCGCGCCTTGCTCTAGCACCAGGGCGTAGGCCCCAACCACCTCGATCGATTCAATCTTGCGCGGGGTGGTTCCGAGCAACGCAGCGGCCAAAGACTTTTGAGCGAAGTAGACGGGGCTGAAAACGATTTGTGCGATCATGGCTTTAGACCTTTGTTGGTTTGAGAGAGGGGGGTGAGTTTGCCGCTTGCCCCCTCTCTTGTGTATATCCACAGTATACCCTGATGGATAGCCATCTGTATACCCATTGATTCATTTGGATACCCAATAGGGGTAGTCGTATACCCATAAGGATAGCCAATCGTCTACCCATTGCGTATGCCCCAACTGTCGGCTATACTCTGGATATACAGATGGATACCCGAGATGGTCAAAGACACGCGGAAACAAGTCGTTATAAAACTGCAAAACGACGAATATGAAAGGCTTTTAGCGGCTGCTGAGGCGCGGGGTACGTCGCTCTATAAGTTCTGTTTGGACTCGATGCGCCGGGATTTACTGGGCATACAGGCGGATACCCAACCGACTAGCCAACCCGCCCCGCAACCGATCGACCCTGAGACGTTGGCTAGCCTGGTGGATACCCGTATCGCTGAGACGCTGGCTACCCAATCCGTTGACCCGTCCCTGACTGAGGCGATCGCGCAACTAACGGAACGACTTGCAGCGGTGGAGCAAGAATTGGGAAACGGCGGAGGGGCGATCGCGGCCTAATCCCGATCGCCCCTTCATCACCAGCCAGCCCCCGTGGCAAGCCGATCGAGCCGGTCATCGTGCCAGTGCCAGCCGATCGGCCCACGCTCTCGACTGCTGAATTTCAAAAGCTCTTGGCCGCGCAAGGGGGTAAGGCTTCCGAGCGCACGATCCAGCGCTACGCAAAGGGCGGGGCCTTTGGCGATCACTACCCCGGTTGGGTAGCCGCACAGGGCGATCGGGGTAGGTGGCTGATCAGCCCAAACCCCATTACCTCGTAGCCACCCGTCTTTTTAGGGATACGGGTTCCGAGGATTCGTAGGCCGAGGCGATCGAAACCGCCCCGGTTTTTTGCTGGTCTGCGGTGCGATCGTCCTAACCAACTTTGCAGGGGCATAGGCAGGGGTTGGGAGCCGGGGCGGTCGTTGGGACGGCGATCAGCTAAGGCTTGCCACAGTTCTCGCCAGCGTCCCTAGTGATATCGGAACCGATCGACCGATTGGGTCACGCCGTCCACTGTCGATCGACCGCGATCGCCGCAAGCTCTCGATCGTCCAGGTGTTGCGGCCACTTATTGCCCGTAACCCTTGCGCGGCCGTAGAACGCAACTTCTGCCTGTAGCCACTCCAACAGGGTTGATCGATCGACGATCGCCCGCAACGCCCTACGCTCTCGGGCTGGTAACGCTTCAATCGCTTGCGCCGTGACCGTTTCGCCCGATTCGATATAGACTTCGGCCAGTTGCTCACGCACATCGTCTGGGGCGATCGCGCCGTCCAGTAGATCAATGGCCAGTTGCTTCAGGGTTTCAGCCAGGGCCTTTGCTTCAGGGGGTAAATCCTCAAGTTTCCATTTGTTATTAAGGCTGCTAAATAACATTTGGAAACTTCCGATCGCATCACGGAAAGTCTTACCCGTTACTGCTTTCACGGCTTTAGAGACGGTTGACTTAACGATCGAGAGCTTGGCTGCTACCCCGGCTAGGGTGGGCTTGATGCCGTCCACAATTTCTTGCGCGATCGTCTCCATAACCCGCTTCTCGGTTTGGCTACCCTTAGGCGCGGCCTCAGGGCAAAACTGATGGATCGTCTGGGTTTCGTATGCCGCCCCAGGGAAGTAGTCCAGTACCCCATCGATCAACCATTGGGGCCAATCCGTCAGATAGACCGGTTTCTCGCTGTTCCCGTGTTGGCTACGCAACCGGGCGATCGTCTGGACGGCCTCCTTAATGATTTGCGTGCGCAACCATCGGCAATAGCGACGATGGCCCCGGACGTTGGTGGCCTCAAAATCCCAACGCCCCAGGGGATCTTCTACCCCCTGTCCATACCGCAACTCGTATTGGGTGGCCATTGCCATCAGGTTTGCCATGGGCTTGCCAATGATCAGCATGGCCGGGCAATCGCGATAGTCGTTGGACTTGCGGTTATCACGGAAGAATGCCCCTTCAATCCCATCGCCCGTCAGGTGATCGCGGCGATCGAACACGGCCCCGCCGGGGTGTTTTGATTGAAATTGCCCCCGCAAGATTTTGTCCCTTTGCCCCGCGCAAAATTCTGAATCATCTCGTCGATCGGCTCCAAAGTTACCCGCCCCAGCGATTTGGATGATCCTCAGTTTGCCTGCGTAGTCAGCCGGAAAAGCCTGGATTTCCACAAGGCTCGATCGCTCCCAACGCAGTCGATCGGCGGTCTCGATCCGATGCCCTGTGGCATCAGCCAGCAATGTAAAATCGCCCGCCTCAAGTTTCTTGCGCGTTGCTGGATCGGCCGTGGCGATCATCAGCCCATGGCCATCGGCCTTAACCACGATTCCAGACTTGGGAGACGGCTTTAGCGCGATCGTCAGCAGATCAGCGATCGCCCGAACGGACTTGGCATCCTCGATCGCAGCCTTGGCTAGGGTTTGGCTAGCAGCCCGATCGCCTAGCTCTCTCAAGGTGTCGAGGGGATTACCCCCCAAGCGCCCCAGGAATGCTGCAAGGTCTGGGATTTTGGATTTCAGCTTGAGACCACGGGTATCGGAGATTGGCAACACCAAGGGTTCGGCTTGGGGTATCAGCCAATCGGTGGGATTGCCTGCGATCGTCCCAACCATCCCCAAATAGATCATGGTGGTGTGGCCTAGAACCCGGTTAAACCGTGCCGCTTTGCCCCCATCGCCCCAGGGGTCGAACATCTCCTCCGAAGCCACGGGCAAGGCTCCTAAGAACGTTGCGCGGGTATCCATGGCAGATAGGCCCCATTTGGACTTACCAGCCAGGGCCATCAGCCGGTCTTGCGCCGATCGCACCCCATCGGCCATCAGCCCCGCGTAGAGGTCTGGGGCGATCGTTTGCAGGCGGCCCCATTCCTGGTTGGGGTAGTTTGCGGGGCGCGTCCGTTCGGTGGTGTTCGATTGGTCGTGTTCGTCGATCCCAACCACGTCACCATCAGCAACCGGTACGGCCGCAGGGTGGCCGATCCATGCCCCCCCGTCTTGCGCTTGCTTCACTTGCTCGGTAACAGGGCAAGACCAGCCGCCCTTGTGTTCCCGGAATGCCGGGCAAGCGGTGCAAACCGGATGCTCAGGCCCGATCGGGGCGATCGCTTGCTCTTGGCTCAACAGTTGATGCAGGGGGGCTGATGGGCAATTGGCAGGCTCAAACAGCTCATCATCTGGGGTGTTAGGGCTGGCTACCCTGACTTTGCCGTCACGGGTGATCACTAACCCCCCATGCTTTGAGGGGTAGGGGGTGAGTACGGCTGTGGTCGTTGTGGACGGGTTCCGATGGTCTGGGTCTAGCAGGATCGCCCGCGATCGCTTGCCCCCTTCATCGGGGTTATCGGTTTGGGCGATCGCATGGTCGCGATCCATTTCGGCCTGGATTTCAATTAGGTACTCCCCAAGCGTGTGGCTTTTACCGCTCCCGGCTTCTGAGGTGTCGAGTACCCGTGCATAGCCCTTGCGCCGTAGCTCGTGCCACAGGGCCTTGCGATCCTGGGGTTGGTAGCGAATTTTGGGATAGCTCATGCGTTGCCACAGGTCAAACCGGGGCAAGTGATCGGGCTGGTAGGTGATGGTTGTGGCAATCCGGGGCCATGCCCATGTCCATTGCCCGCGGCCGTTGGCTGCATAGCTTGAGTGGTACAGGACGATCGCCCCATCCTTTGGTGCGACGGCCTTGGCCCCAGGCGCTGGCTTGTCAAGGTTCCGCCGGTGCGCTGTCAACAGCCGATCGGTGGGCACTTCGTCAGGATCGAGCTTGTCAGCTTTGGCTGATTGCCATTGCCCCCAATCGGCCACCCGCGCCGCCGGTAGCACCTTCAAAGCTTTTTTGATCTGCGTGGTGACGTGGGGATTGTTGACCCATCCCGCGTCAGGCAGGATCGTGATTTCACAGGGGTTGAACCGATCGCGGATCGCCCGCAAATAGTTGGGTGACGATGCCCACGGGCAACCGCCGGCCCCAACCACGATCACGTCCAGATGCCCCGCTTCCCAAGCCTGTAGCGCGGTGATTAGGGGTTTTAGGTAGGCTTCAGTGATCCAAAGTCTGGGGCGGCGATCAAGGGGGCGATCGGGGTGTTGAAACACCGGTAGGGGCATTTCCCCGTTCAGTTCCCCGTTACCGCTTGCCAGATAGCGATATCTACCACCATCAGACGGCAACACATCGGGCCGCACCTGATGCAACACCAATCGCCCGTCAAGGTCTGGGGCGGCGATCGCCAAACCATCATTGATGCCAGTCTCGATCACCCCGTGCCAGCGCTTCACTAGCCCTGGGATGTTGTCTGGGGCGTTGTAGGCAACCGTGCCCTTAACCCAGGTTTTCAGCCAGCCCTGAGACTCTGCTAGGGCGATTTGCTGGTCATTCAACCCGCGCTGGTGCAATTCGGCCCGGTGACGTTGGGCTAGGCGTTGGTTGGGTAGCAGGGCACGGAACACGCGATCGCGTTGATCGGCCGTGGTCAGCTTGCGCCGGGCCTCAGCTTCCTTGGCTTCCCTAGCCTTGCGGGCGGCCTCGATCGCGGCCCAATCCCGTTCGGTGCGATCGTCCTTGCTCTGAACGAACATCGCGAAGCCTTGGCTGTCATCCTTGACATAGCCCCAGCCGCTTGGGGCTGAAACCTTACCCCGGCAATGTACCCGTAACCGCCCATCATCAAGCTTGGTATTTCGGCATTCTGATCCGCTATCGCAGATAGGGCAACGGTTGCGGTGGTTGTAATACTTGTAAGCGCCCATTACGCAACACCCCCTTGCTTGCGGGTCTTGCAGGTCTCACGGACGCGCTCCCGTGCCTCAGCGATTGAGGGGCTGGTGATCACCCGCGCCCAACCGCACTCGCAGGCATAGGCCCAAAGCTGATCCGATCCAGCCCAGGGCCGCCCGTCCACAAGCCTCAAGCACCGGGGGCATTGGAGGGTGGGGATTAATCTCCCTAACACCGCTGTGGATTGCGGAGAAGGGCTATAATTATTGGTGTATGTGGGCTGAATCCGTTGTGGTAGGCGGTCTTCAGCGCTGCTATAGATATCGTTACAAGAGACTGTTAAACTGGTACTACACATAAACGATGCCTTGCGCCCTATAGCGCGGGTGGCCATTCCTAAAAGCTCTGAAAACGTTATCCCCGCCAAGAGATAGGACGTTTTTAAGCTATAGAAATGGTGTTTATAAGAAACTCGAAAGCCCCGGAAGCCTTATGCTGCCGGGGTTTTTGCTTGCTTGCTCAAGAATTGATCTAGCGCCATTAGGATTAGTTTGCTCTTAGAAATCTTGAGTTCTAGCGATTTTTCGCGAAGTCGTTTCTTGATTGCATCAGATGCGCGAAAGCTAACTGGTGGTACTCGCTTTTTTGGGGAATTGTTATGCACAACAATTAATCCTAAAAACTGGGTCAGGGTGTCGGTCGTACCTGTGAAAATTATAGCGCACTCACTTAGTGATCAAGACCTGAATTTTTCAGTGCTGGCGTTTGGAAGCCGCGATCGGTATAGATTTCCGTCGCTCCATCCCGGGATATCCCGAGATAAAGCGGGATGGAGATATGGATATTTCGAGATACTAGAAAAACGGGTATACACGCAATTCAAGTTGTGGTTGCAGAGCGTCTAAGTAGAGTCTGCGTACATAGTGCGTACATAGTGCGTATATGGTGCAATTTTCAATCAACCCCTTCATCCAGGGATGGTGGCTGCCAAGGTTCGATCCCGTTATCGCGTAGTTGCTGCTCTAGGGTTGCAACCCAACTGCGGTAAATATCGCCCATCGCTAGATCATCGCCAAAGTCGTTTTCGAGCTGACTGATGCGATCGGCTAGCCGCTGCTGATACCCACCTTCAGAGACCGCAACGCCGAAAGCGTTATCAAATCGGCGTTCTAGGGATTCTGTGAGTAAGGCCCACGTCATCAATATGGCTTGCTTGTTTCCGTTGGACGCTCGATAGAGCCAGTAGGCCGTGACGACTTCTAGGGGCAAGGCATTAATTCGAGTTTGTCCACGCCCTGTTGTGTTAGTAGAATCCACCTCGATTGATTCGGGACTGTAATCCGTATAGCTCTCTCCTAGTAAGGCTTCTGATGCCCTTGAACGCAAAAAGCGTAATGCGTAAACAGGGGACTCGCCAATGGACTCTGATGCCTGTTGTTGGCTCATGCGATAGGAGCCATCGGGTAGCTGAAAGCCATCAATGATGAGGCTTCCAATCCGAATTTCAGCCCGTGCGGCCTTGCTTGCACTCATGGGCGATCGCTCCCTTCTGTTTGACGTGCATCACGCTTGGCTAGCCAGTCTGCTACCAACGCCTCAATCACGCTTGATTGATTGGTTTGTTCTAGCGTGCAAGCCGCCTTGAACTGAAGCGCAAGTTGCTTTGGGATGTAGGCACAAACCTGGCTGTAGTCCGGGCTGTGGCGTTTGCTCATGTCTTTCTCGATCACTGATTTAGATCCCATTCTCTCACCTGAAATCATGTCGATGAACAATTCATGTCAGCTAGTTGACATGAATGCAGGATAGCATGATATACATGAAAGGACATCAACCGGGACACAAACCAGACACCCCCCGGACTAAGGAACGGATATGGCTAAGTTTCTTGACCCATCGGACTTTGAGCCGATCGCCCCGCTTTCCCCGGACGCACAACCGGACGCGATCGAGACAGCCCCCGGACTGACTGAGGACGCAACGCAGGACAATCGCCCGTCCATTGATAGCCCGGTGTCGATCGCTGAGGCGGCCCGGCTGCTGAACGCCAACGCTGACACGGTTCGCAAGCGTTGGATGCCGCGCGTGTTGGATGCCGTTAAGGCCACGGCGATCGAGACCGATGTGATGGTCACGGTTGGCCAAACCAAGGCCGGGAACCCGATTCAGCGCCTAAGCCCCAAGGGTTTCGAGCTGTTGGCCGATTTCCAAACCGTTGCCGGTGATGTGGAGGCGATCGCCGCATGGGTGGCTGCAATCCAATCGCTGTATGCGGTCGATGAACCCGCGCCCCAGACGGAAGCGATTGAGCCTGAGATTGAGCCGATCGCCCAACCGTGGGAGAGCGCTGGGGCATTGGCAATCGTGCCCAACCAATCAGCCGCGATCGCCGTTGATGCGGATTGGACGGGGGCGATCGATGAACAGCTAGAAGCCGATTGGCAGGGCATCAGCCAAGCGCAACTGGACATCGCCACCACCCTGAACACCGGGGGCGCGGGTCTCTCTGAAGCGATGCGCCGATTAGCCCGATCGCACTTGGCCGCGGCCGGTGCGGCCTATCAGCAGGAACTAAGCCAGGGACTGAAGGCGATCGCATCGGGAAACTTGCAGGCAGTGATGGGCACGGGGCAAGCGCCCCCAAGCGCTCGATCGTCCGCCGCCTAATTGCCCACGTCCTCAAAATCTTTGGATCCAAATCATGCTGACCAACACCCAAGCACCAGCCACCAACAACACGATCGATCACGAGGTGCAAATTTGCAGCCATCTTCGCTGGACGTTGGATCATCTGACCGAATCGGCCGTTGAGACCCTTGGGGCGGAGCAAGTCGCAAGCCTGCTGATCGAGGTCACGGCCTTGGTTTTGTCTGAGGGCGGGTACGAGGACTTATCGCGGCTGCTGTTTGCTGTCACCAGCGACCTGGAAAAGCCAGCGGACAACCCAACGGCTTGACCCACAACGGTTTCAGCCCCAGCAAACCATTATTTCGTGCGGATCATGACCCTCGATCAACTAAAAGAAACGCTGAAAGCCTTGATTGGTGAGCTTCCTGAGGATTTGCCACCCCACGATATCGCCCGCGCGATCGTTGATGGGGCCAGCGATAGCCACCGATGCCCCGTGTGCGCGATCTCGGAGGCCTGCGAGCCGCTGTTGGATGCCCTCAAGTTCTAAAACAAGTGAGCCGATTAGGACTGGTACTCCTAACCGGCTCGGTAAAACCCAATCTGTCAAAGGATTTCCCCATGATTTTATTCCGTAACCCCGGCGATCGGGAAAGTTTCGAGCATCATCGCGACCAGGCCGAAACAGCAGCCCGTGAGTCTGGGCTATCCCCAAGCCAAGCCGGCCGGGCCGCAACGGCTAACGCTCGACTGGCAACCGGCCAAGAGCGCGATCGTCAGGCAGAACGCGAGGCGATCGCAGCCCTGAACCGCAAGCGCCGTGAGTCGCAAAACGGGGGTGAGGCGTAATGGATCTCGTACTCGCCTTGTGTTTTGCTTGCCCCCCTCACCAGCTCCCTACCGTTGCGGATTGGATGCGAGGCACGGGCCGCCGTGAATGGGCTGCTACTGGCTACCGCTGCGATGATCGACGCAATTGGTGCAAACGGGGTTTAGAGGGGGTGTTGCGCCGTGGCAAATAGAACCCAATCCCAATCCCGCCCC
>Ga0209278_1001867_pt1 | contig 12292 bp, 14 predicted proteins | sample JI81BgreenDNA_FD_187504 | JGI IMG/M metagenome (GOLD analysis project Ga0209278, IMG submission 187504) | Wastewater effluent complex algal communities from Wisconsin, to seasonally profile nutrient transformation and Carbon sequestration -... | ecosystem: Engineered > WWTP > Effluent > Algae... | reverse complement strand
GCATGCCGCCCCCACGCGCGGCCCGACGATGACCGCCGCCGCCCCGGCCCTGGCCGAGGGGCAGCTTCAGGTCTACGCCACCTTCGAGCAGGTCATCGACCTCATCCGCGCCAAGCGCGACATGCTCTTGCTGAACGAGATCGAAACCGGCCTGCGCCTCGTCCGCTATGCTCCGGGCCGGATCGAGTTCGAACCGGCCCCCGGTGCCAGGGCCGACCTCGCCTCGCGGCTTGGCCAGCGCCTGCAAGGCTGGACCGGAGCGCGCTGGGGCGTGTCGGTCGTCGCTTCGGGCGGGGCGCCGACCATCGCGGAGACCCGCGACAGCACGCTGGCGCAGGTCCGCGCCGAGGCGGCCGACAACCCGCTGGTCCAGGCGATCCTGTCCGCCTTCCCCGGCGCGAAGATCGCCGAGGTCCGCACGCCTGAGGCGCTGTCGGCCGAGGCCACGGCCGCCGCATTGCCGCAAGCCGAGCCCGAGCTTGACGACGACTGGGACCCGTTCGAGGAATGATCCACCCGGCGCGCCCGACCCAGCCAGACGCCGCAAGATGCCCTTGACCCCGGTCCGCAACGCGACCCCCGGGGATGCCGCCACGCTGGCGGCGCTGAACCGCCATGTCCAGTCCTGGCACGCGGCGCATTTCCCCGAGGCCTTCTATCCCGAGCCCGACCAAAAGGCGCTGACCGCCTATTTCGCCGGCCGTCTGTCCGACCCCGCCTGCACCGCCTTCCTGTCGGGCGACCCGGCCAGCGGCTATGCGCTCTGCCAGCTTCACCTCCGCGAGGCCTCGGTCTTCTCGCCCGGCTATCGCCGCCTGATGATCGACCACATCGCCGTCGCCCCCGAAGCCCGCCGCCAGGGCCAGGGCCGCGCGTTGCTGCAAGCCGCCCGCGCGCTTGCAAGGCGGCTGGAGGTCGACGAGATCATGCTGGACACCTGGGTTGCCAACACAGAGGCCCAGGCCTTCTTCCGCGCCGAAGGCTTCGCGCCGCGCAGAATGCTGTTCCGTGCCACGCCCTGACCTTGCGCCAGCGGCGATGGCCCCGTATCTCAGACGAAACGGACGGAGAACGACATGCTGAAGGGACTGGGCGGGATCGGCGGGCTGGGCGGGCTTGGCGACATGGCCAAGATGATGAAGGCCGCGACCGAGATGCAGGGCAAGCTGGCCGATCTGCAGGCGCAGCTGGCCGCCACCATCGTTCTGGGCGAGGCCGGGGCCGGTCTGGTCAAGGCCCGCGCCACCGCCAAGGGCGAGGTCACCGGGCTGGAGATCGACCCGTCGATCCTGGTCGCGTCGGAAAAGGAAATCGTCGAGGACCTGATCCTGGCCGCCTTGCGCGATGTGCAGGAAAAGGCCCGGCAGCGCAGCGAGCAGGAAATGTCCAGGCTGGCGGAATCGGTGGGGCTGCCGGCCGGCATGAAGCTGCCGTTCTAGGGGCCGCGGCGGCATGGCTGACGACACCGGCATCGAGGCGCTGATCGAGCTCATGGCCCGGCTGCCCGGCCTTGGCCCGCGGTCGGCCCGCCGGGCGGTTCTGCTCTTGCTGAAGAAGCGCGGCCAGCTGATGGCCCCGCTTGCGCAAGCGCTGGCCCAGGTTGCGCTCGCGGCCCGCGACTGCAAGACCTGCGGCAACATCTCGACGGCGGACCTCTGCCCGATCTGCGCCGACCCGGCCCGGGCGACGGGCGAAATCTGCGTGGTCGAGGACGTGGCCGACCTCTGGGCAATGGAGCGCGGACAGGCCTTTCGCGGCCGCTATCACGTGCTGGGCGGCACCTTGTCGGCGCTGGATGCCGTGGGGCCGGAGGAGCTGGGGATCCCCGGCCTGGTCGCGCGCGTGGCTGGCGAGGGCACCCGGGAAGTCATCCTTGCGCTGAATGCGACGGTCGACGGCCAGACCACGGCCCATTACATCGCCGACGCCCTGGCCGGGACCGACGCCCAGATCACCACGCTCGCCCAGGGTGTGCCGATCGGGGGCGAGCTCGACTATCTTGACGACGGCACCATCGGGGCTGCACTGCGCGCCCGGCGCAAACTCTGACCGACCGCTCGTCGGCGCCTGCGGCCCTCCTCGCTGCGCCTGCCCTGCCGACGAGAAGCCGAAGGCGCACGAGGAGGCGCCGGTCAGAGGCCCAGAAGGTCCGGCAGCGCTTCCATGCGGTGAAAGAGCGGTACCCCCAGCGCGGCAAGCGACCGCGCCGTCGGCGTCTCTGGCCCATGCGCCGCAAAGCCGAGGACCCGCGCCCCGGCAGCCAGCCCCGCCCGCGCGCCCTGCGCGCTGTCCTCGATCACCACACAAGCCTCGGGCGCCACTCCGCAAGCCCGGGCCGCCGCGAGATAGACCTCTGGCGCAGGCTTCGGCCGGCCCAGCGCCTGCCCGGACAGGACCGCGCGGAAGCGCCCCTCGATCCCGTGTTGCCCCAGCGTGATCTGCATCTTCGCCAGCGATCCGTTCGACCCCATCGCAAAGGGCACCCCGGCCGCATCGAGCCGGTCCAGAACGCCAAGCACCCCCGCCACCAGCGGCACCCCGGCGCGCATCATCGCGTTCATCCGGCCATAGAAATGCGCCACCCAATCCTCGGGCAGCCGCGCTCCAGCCGCCATGGCCTGCCGGGCCACCATCTCGACCGTCTGACCCAGGTAATCCGCCTCGAAGGCCTCGACGGTCAGCGGCAAGCCATGCGCCGCCAGCTCCTCGACGAAAAGGGCCAGCGTCGGCGCCTCGCTGTCCACGACGACCCCGTCGCAGTCGAAAAGCACAGCCTCGGGGCGGATCATTCGGGCGCTCGCAGCAAGGTCACGACGGTATCGCCATACTTCCGCTGGTCGACCAGCGCAAACCCTTCCGGCAGCTGTGGCGCCGTGCCCTCCTCCCAGACGACCATCGCACCCGGGGCAAGCCAGCCACCCTTGCGCGCCGCCAGCAGCGCCGCCTCGCCAAGGCCCTTGCCATAGGGCGGGTCGAGGAACACCAGCCCGAAGCCCGCGCCCGGAGCCGGGCCCAGCCGCAGCGCATCCTGCCGCAGGACCTTCGTCACGCTTTCGGCCCGCAGCCTGGCGATGTTCGCCTTGATCAGCGCCAGGGCCTTGGCCCCGTCATCGACGAACACCACCTCTGCCGCGCCACGGCTCAGCGCCTCCAGCCCGAGCGCGCCAGTGCCGGCAAAGAGGTCCAGCACCCGCGCGCCCGTCACGGGGTTGCCATGCGCGTTGATCAGGAGGTTGAAGATCGCTTCCCGCACCCGGTCCGACGTGGGACGCAGATGCGCCGCCGCATCGCCTGCGCCAAGCTCGGCCAGCTTCAGTCCGCGACGGTTTCCGCCAATGATCCGCATCGGGTCTCCGGGCAGGGCCGCCGCGCAACGCAGGGGCGGGCGGCCTTGGGGTCAGGCCTTGAGCAAGGCTTTCAGATCGGGCGCCGTCGCGATCGCCTCGGGCGCCGGCGACTTGCCCATCTCGATCAGGCGCTTGCCGACCATGTAGGCGCGGCTGTCGTTCATTGCGTCCACCGCCAGCAACGCGGCGCCGCGATAGTACCAGAAGCTGGCCGCATCGCCTTCGCCCTTGCGGGTGACGATCCGGTCGTAGCCCGTGTTCAGCCCGGCAATCTGCAGCTTCAGGTCGTACTGATCCGACCAGAACCAGGGCTTCGCCGCATAGAGCTCGCCCGCGCCCAGGATATTCGCCGCCACCGCCTCGGCCTGGTCGATGGCGTTGCCGACCGATTCCAGCCGGATGCGGCCACCCTGCCACGGAAACGACGCGCAATCGCCCGCCGACCAGATCGACGGGTCCGAGGTCCGGCCCAGCTCGTCCGTCGCGATGCCGTTGTCAAGCGCGACCCCGGCCATTTCGGCGAGCTGCGTGTTCGGAGTGATCCCGACCCCCACGATCACGAAATCCGCCGGAAGCACCCGGCCATCCTTCAGCAACGCGCCTTCCACCCGGTCATCCCCCACCAGCCGGTCGAGGCCCGTCGACTCCAGCACCGTCACGCCATGCGCCTGATGCAGGGCGCGGACGTAGTCCGAGGTCTCGGGTGCCGCCACCCGCTGCAGGATGCGCGGTGCCATTTCCAGCACGGTCACGTCGAGCCCCAGCTTTGCGGCCACCGCCGCCGCTTCCAGCCCGATGTAGCCGCCACCGACGATGATCACCTTGCGGCCGGCCGCGAACTCGGCCCGCATTGCATCGACATCGGCCAGCGTGCGCACCGTGTAGACGCCCGCAAGAGCGCCGCCGATCGCGGCCGGCAGCCGCCGCGGCGTCGATCCCGTGGTCAGCGCCAGCTGGTCATAGGCCAGAGCCACACCGGCCAGGGTCACGGTCTTCGCCACCGGATCGATGGCCGTCACTGCCTGGCCCAGCCGCAGCTCGACCCCCTGCTCGGCCCAGAACTCCGGCCCGCGCAGCCAGAGCCGGTCTTCCTCCATCTCGCCCAGGAGATAGGCCTTCGACAGCGGCGGGCGCTGGTAGGGCGGCGCGGGTTCGTCGCCGATCATGACGATCTCGCCGGCATGCCCCAGCGCCCGCAGCTTCGCGGCCAGCGCCGCGCCGGCCTGCCCGGCCCCCACGATCACCACGCGCATGGCATTTCCCCCTCTGGCATGTTCCGCGCCGGACCCTATAACCCAAGCGCGTGAAGGTGCAACGCGCCAACCGGAGAGGACACGGAAAATGACGATTACAGAAGGGGCCAGGCTGCCCGACGCGACGCTGCTGCGGATGGGCGATGCCGGGGCCGAGGCGGTACAGCTGGCCGACAAGCTGAAGGGCCGCAAGGTCGTGGTCTTCGGCCTGCCGGGGGCTTATACCGGCACCTGCTCGACCGCCCATGTCCCCAGCTTCATCCGCACCGCCAAGGCCTTCGCCGACAAGGGCGTGGACGAGATCATCTGCGTCTCGGTCAACGATCCCTTCGTCATGAAGGCCTGGGGCGAAGCGACCGGGGCCGCTGCCGCCGGCCTCACCATGCTGGCCGATGCCGATGCCAGCTTCACCAAGGCCATCGGCCTGACCTTCGATGTGCCGCACCTGGGCTTCTTCGACCGCTCGAAGCGCTATTCGCTGCTGGCCGAGGACGGGGTGGTGACGAAGTTCAACCCGGAAACCGGCACCGGCTGCGAGATTTCGGCCGGCGAGTATCTGCTGTCGCAACTCTGACGACCCGCTCGTCGTCGACTTCGTCGCTCCTCGCTTTGGGCGCCGCCCTGCCGAGGAGAAGACGAAGTCGCACGACGAGGCTCAGCTTTCGCGAACGTGGCGCTGGAAGGCGCGCTTCAGCAGGTCGAGTTCGGCCCGCAGCTGACCAAGTTCGGCGCGCAGGTCATCCTCCAGCGGCTCGCCCGCGACCAGGGTGAACCGCGCCAGCACGGTCTCGCCCTGCTGCACAAGGTAGGTCTGCACGCCTTCGTTCAGCGACCAGGCCGGAATCGGCACCGTCACCAGATGGCGATCCCGGGTGCCGGGCACCGGCCGGACCTCTACCCCCTCGATCTCACGCCCCCGGTGCGAGGCGGTGATCCCCGGTACGCCCTCACCGGCACCGCGGAGTTCACCCTGCCACTGCCCGGAGTCGATACCGGTCTGCACCAGGGACATTGCCGTCGTCTCGGCCATCGGAACCTCTACAACTCTGCGCGGAAGCGGCGGCTGACCACCACATCGCGGATCACGATGCGGGTCATCGCCACGTCGTTCAGGATCAGATCGACCCAGGCCCGCTCGATCCGCTGATCATTGATGTCGGCGTAGGCCAGATCGAACTCGGCCAGCCTCTCGCGGCTGCTTGCGGGCAGATCGCTGACCGGCTGCGCCAGGTTCGGGCCGTGCTTGACGTTCATCCGCGCAAAGGCCCGCACCGGGCGGTCGCTGTCGATCACCAGGGCGGCCTGCACCAGATGGCGCGACTTCAGCGAGGCGCCCGCCGCGTCGGGCAGGTTCAGCGCCAGTGACAGGAAACTGCCGCGGAAGCCGAAGACCTCGATCGACAGGCCATAGGGCGCCTGAGCCTCGGCCGGGTCGTTGCGCAATTGCCGGACGATGACCTCGCCCAGCGGACAGTCGTGATAAAGCGCCAGATTGTCGGCGATCGCCGTACGGCCCCCGGCGGCGATCGTGCCAGGTTCGGGCAACGGTCCGCGCCAGGCGTCGGGCCGCCAGGTCCAGTCCGCCCCGGCCGGCATCGGCGGCAGCCCGCCGCCCAGGGCGGGTGCCGTCAGCTGCATGTCCGCCACCTGCACCACCCGGTCAAGCTGGCGGCGCAAGCCCTTTGCCTCGGCGCGAAGCGAACGCAGCTCGAAGCTGTCCAGCGCGGCGGCCTCGGCGGCGGCACGGGCCCAAAGCTCGGAGGTCCGGCGCTTGTGCCATCCCTCAAGAAACTGAGCGATACGCCCGGCCATGACCCGCCTTACTGGTCCATGTAGACGTGGCTTTCCGCCTTGGCGCCGGGATGCGTCACTGCCCCCCAACGCGCCCCGCCGACCAGCTTGGCGAACTTGTGCACCGCTCCGCTGGTGTACTGGGTCTTGCGCGGCCCTTTCCATTCGGCGCGGCGCTTGGCCAGTTCCTCGTCCGACACGGCAACCGACAATTCGCCGGTGATCGCGTTCAGCGTGATCATGTCGCCGTTCTTCAGAAGCGCAATCGGTCCGCCATGCGCGGCTTCGGGGCCGACGTGGCCGACGCAGAACCCGCGCGTCGCGCCCGAGAAGCGGCCGTCGGTGATCAGCGCTACCTTCTTGCCCATGCCCTGACCCGACAGCGCCGCCGTCGTCGCCAGCATCTCGCGCATTCCCGGCCCGCCTGCGGGGCCTTCATTGCGGATGACGATGACTTCGCCTTCCTTGTATTCGCGCGCCTTGACGGCGGCAAAGGCGTCTTCCTCACATTCGAAGACCCGCGCCGGGCCGCTGAACACCTGTTCCGCCTCGGTCATGCCGGCGACCTTCACGATGGCCCCGTCGGGTGCAAGGTTGCCCTTCAGCGCCACCACGCCGCCGGTCTTGGTGATGGGCGAGCCGATGTGATAGATCACCCGGCCATCCGCCTCGCCGCGGATCTCGTCCAGGCTTTCGCCCAGGGTCTTGCCCGAGGCGGTGATGCAGTCGAGGTGCAGGAGCCCCTCTTTCGCCAGTTCCTTCATCACCACGGCCACGCCGCCAACCTCATGCAGGTCCTTGGCGACATATTTCCCGCCCGGCCGCAGGTCGACGAAATAGGGGGTGTCCTTCATGCAGGCCGCGACGTCGAAGAGGTCGAAGTCGATCCCCGCCTCGTTCGCCAGCGCCGGCAGGTGCAGCGCGGCGTTGGTGGACCCGCCCGTGCAGCCCACCACCCGCGCCGCGTTTTCCAGCGCCTTGCGGGTCACGATGTCGCGGGCGCGGATGTTCTTCTCGATCAGGTTCATGACAGCCACGCCCGAAGCCTCGCCATACTGGTCGCGGGACTCGTAAGGCGCGGGGGCCGAGGACGAGTTCAGCAGCGCAAGGCCGATGGCTTCCGACACGCAGGCCATGGTGTTCGCGGTATACTGCGCGCCGCAGGCACCCGAGGACGGGCAGGCCACGCGCTCCATGATCTCCAGTTCCGCGTCCGACAGGTTCCCGGCCTGGTGCTTGCCCACGGCCTCGAACATGTCCTGCACGGTGATGTCCTGGCCGTTGTAGCGGCCGGGCAGGATCGACCCGCCGTAGATGAAGACCGAGGGCACGTTGAGGCGGACCATCGCCATCATCATCCCCGGCAGCGACTTGTCGCAGCCCGCCAGACCCACGATCGCATCATAGCAATGCCCGCGCATCGTCAGTTCCACGGTATCAGCGATGGCGTCGCGGCTGGCCAGCGAAGAGCGCATCCCCTCATGCCCCATCGCGATGCCGTCGGTCACGGTGATCGTCGTGAACTCGCGCGGGGTGCCGCCGCCCTTCTTGACGCCGTGCTTGACGATCTGCGCCTGGCGGTTCAGCGCGATGTTGCAGGGGGCCGCTTCGTTCCAGCAGGTCGCCACGCCCACCCAGGGCTGGTGGATCTCTTCCTCGGTGATCCCCATCGCGTAGAAATAGCTGCGGTGCGGGGCGCGCGCCGGACCCTCGGTCACATGGCGGCTGGGAAGCTTCGACTTGTCGAAACGGGTGTTGGTCATGGCAGCTCCTTGCGGGCATTGGGGCGGGCAATGGGACGGGCATCAGGCCTGGCCGCAAGGGATAAAGGCCCGCCCCGGAAGGGGCAAGCCGAATTGCCGCGTCAGGACCGCTTAGCCGCCAATCGCCGCCGTGGCCGTCCGCATCAGGCTGTCGAGTTGCAGCCGCATGCCATCGACAAAGCCGACATAGGCGTCAAGGAACCCGGCCAGACCGGGAACCGCCGTCCGCAGCATCGGCGCTGCCAGATAAAGCGCGGCACCGAGGATCGCGAGGGTCATCACCAGCAAGAAGCCGCTGCGGAAGCTGCCACGGCCGGCCGAGCCCTCATCGGCCGTTTCCGCGTCATCGTCATCGGGGCGTTCCGAGGGGCGGAGGGTGGAGTTGATCTCCTCGACATCGGGCAGAAGGTCGCGCCGGGTCGTCGGGCGGGCCTCGACGCTTTCGGCCGGCACGGGGATCGCGGCAGGTGCCACCGCCGCAACCACTGGCGCAACCACAGAGTCGACGCCAAGATCGGGTTGCGTCTCCAGCGGCCGGCTTTCCGCGCGCCGGGCCTGCGACTCGCGCTGCGCTTCTTCGCGCAGGATGGCCAGCACGGATTCGTCGACCGCATAGGCGGCAGGCTGTGCCGGGGTCGGGGCGGGGTCTTCCGGCTGCGGCGCGTCCGCTGCGGCGCTTTCGGTCACCGGATCGGCGCTGGCGACCTCCTCTGCCGCCGGGGCGGCGACAGGTTCGGGTGCGGGATCGGCGACGGGCGCCGGGGCGGCGACCACGGGATCAGCGGCGGCACCGTCTGCTGGCGCAGTCTCGGCAAAGGCCGCGTCGATCGCACCGGCCACAGGGGCCGCTGGCGCATCCACAACCGGGGGAACCGTGGCGACAGGCTCGGCCGGGGCCGGAGTCTCGACCACGGGCACCGGAGCGGCAGCGGGCGTTGCGGCAACCGGGGCCGCCGTTTCGGCCGACGCGGCGCGCTGGCGCATCTGGTACCAGGCATGGCCGCAATTCGCGCACTGGACGTCGCGCCCCGTTTCCGGGATCGCATCCTCCGGCACTTCGTACTTCGCCTCACAGTTCGGGCAAACCAAACGCATTCTTGTCCCTCTACGCCAGTTTCCGGCTGCGCTTCCTGCTTTTAGTCCTAAATTCCCATCGTTCCAAGGCTTTGTAGCGTGCTCTTGTGTAATCGTTTCACCCTGTGCGATGGAAAGCGCAGTCGCTCATGCGACATGTGCACGAAACGGCAGCAACGGACCGCAGGGGAACCCCGTGATCAGCTTCGAGAACGTGGCCTACAGCTATGGTGGGGGCAAGCTTCTGGCCGATGTCTCGCTGAAGCTGGCGCCCGGGTCATTCCACTTTCTGACCGGGCCGTCGGGGGCGGGCAAGTCCACCTTCCTCAAGCTGGCCTATGCCGAGCTGGCGCCGACCGAAGGCCGCGTGACGCTTTTCGACCGCGATGTGACCAGCCTGTCGCGCGACGATGTGGCCCGCACCCGTCGTCGGATCGGTATCGTGCATCAGGACTGCAAGTTCCTGGACCACATGTCTGTCGCCGCGAACATGGCACTGCCCTTTACCGTGTCCGACCGCGAGAGCGACCCGCAGGACCTGAACGACCTGCTGGGCTGGGTCGGGCTCAGCCATCTGGCCGACGCCCTGCCGCCGCAGCTTTCGGGGGGCGAACGGCAGCGCGCGGCACTGGCGCGGGCGGTGATCGTCGATCCCGACGTCATTCTGGCAGACGAACCGACGGGCAACGTGGACTGGGAGATGTCGCTGCGGATCCTGACCCTGCTGGTCGAGCTGAACAAGATGGGCAAGACGATCCTGGTGGCCACCCACGACCTGAACCTGATCCGGCAGGCCAAGGCCCAGGTCCAGGCCCGCGTGCTGCGCATCGCCAAGAACCGCATCCAGCTGGCCGGGGCCGACCTGTGAGGTTCCCGACCGCAAAACCGGCGAGCCCCGCCACCCGCGCGCTGGAAGTCGTGCCGCCCTCGGGTCCGACGGCCTGGCTGACCACCTTCACCGCCGGCGCGATGACCTTCCTCTGCGTCTTCGCGCTGGCCCTGTCCCTGGCCTCGGGCCGGCTGGCCGACCGCTGGTCCGAAGCCCTGGCGCGCACAGCGACCATCCGGCTGGCGGCCCCGGTCGAACAGGTCCAGATCCAGACCGATGCCATCCTGGCCGTGCTGGGCACCACTCCGGGCATCGCCAGCTTCCGCGCGCTTGGCGACGACGAGACCCGCGCCCTGCTGGAACCCTGGTTCGGCCCGGGCCTGCCGGTGGACGCGCTGCCGATCCCGCGGCTCTTCGAGGTGGTCGAGGCCGTCCCGGGCTATGACTCCGAGGGCCTGCGCCAACGCCTGGCCGCCGAAGCGCCGGGCGCGCTGCTGGACGACCACACCCGCTGGCGCCGCCCCCTCGCCGAGGCGGCCGAGCGGCTGCGCCTGCTGGGGGTCCTCTCCATCGCCCTGATCGGGGCGGCGATGGCGGCGATGATCACCCTGGCCGCCCGCGCCGCCCTTGCCACCAATGCCGAGGTGATCCGCGTGCTCAGGCTGGTGGGGGCAAAGGACAGCTACATCGCCCGGGCCTTCGTCCGCCGCTTCACCTTGCGCACCTTCGCCGGGGCGGTGGTGGGCGCGCTGGCCGGCCTTGCCGGGGTCGCCGCCCTGCCCGCCGCCGACGCAGCCGGAGGCTTCCTGACCGGGCTCGGCTTCAGCGGCAGCGGCTGGCTCTGGCCGCTTGCGCTTCCCCCCGTCGCCGCCATAGTAGCATTCCTGGCCACCCGCCGCGCTGCCTTCCAGAAGCTGAAAGAGCTGACATGACCGTGATCCGCTGGCTCTTCTCGCTGGTCTTCATCGTCCAGATGTACCTTGCCATGGCGGTGATCGCAGTGGTCTTCGCACCTTGGGCGCTGTTTTCCCGCACCGGGGCGCGGCTGGCCTGCAAGACCTATTGCCGCTGGGTGATCCTGACGCTGCGCCTGCTTTGCGGCACGCGCTGCGAGGTGCGCGGCACCCCTCCGGCGGGCGAAGCCGTGGTCGCCGCCAAGCACCAGAGCTTTCTCGACATCATCCTGATCTTCAACGCCGTCCCGGCGGGCAAGTTCATCATGAAGCGCGAGCTGATCTTCACCCCGTTCCTCGGCCAGTACGCGCTGAAGATCGGCTGCGTCCCGGTGAACCGGGGCAAGCGCGGGGCTGCGATCACCAAGATGAAGGCCGATGTCGCCGCCGGTGCGGCCGAGCCGGGCCAGCTGATCATCTACCCGCAGGGCACCCGGGTCGCTCCCGGTGTCGCGAAGCCCTACAAGGTCGGAACCGGTCTGCTCTACGACCAGCTTGGCCAGCCCTGCTACCCGGTTGCGACCAATGTCGGGATCTTCTGGCCGAAGCGTGGCATCCTGCGCAAGCCGGGCCTTGCCGTGGTGGAGTTCCTTGACCCGATCGCCCCCGGCCTGCCGATCCCCGCCTTCATGACCCGGCTGGAGGCAGAGATCGAAAGCCGGTCGAACCAGCTGATGGCCGAGGCCGGGTTCAAGCCGTGACCGGATCGCGGTTGCATCCAGGTCGCCGCGGCCGGCAGGGTCGGGCTCAGGCGTAGGGTGGGCGATATCGCCCACCCTACCCCCGGACCAGGCTCACCGGCGGCTCAGCTCATCGGGCAGTCGGCGACCTCGATGTCCAGCGCCAGTTTCGCCGCCGGCCCGTAGCTCAGCCCCGAGACGTTGATGTATAGCGCGCCCGCTTCCGCCCAGATCTCGGTCACGGGCATCGTCGTCTGCGCCGCGTCGAGCGTCACGCTCTGGAAGAGCGCGCAGTCGGTTTCAAAGCGCAGGACATAGCCGTTGAACGCCGCCTCGAAGAACTGGCCTCTTCCCGTAGGATAGCTGAGTTCGATCCGCCTCGGCGCGATCTCGACCGCCACCGGCACCACGTCCAGACCACCGGTCAGCCCTTCCGGCTCCAGCCCGAACTCTACACCCTGGCCGACGGTCACCGTCCGGCCGCGCGCCTGCAGATAGGGTGTCGTCCGGTCGTCCCAGGTCTCGACCGTGAAGGTCACCAGCCGCCCCTCAAGACTGCCGGCCGCTGCCGGCCACGCGATGATCCCTGCCGCGACGGCGGC
>Ga0209278_1001863_pt1 | contig 12302 bp, 14 predicted proteins | sample JI81BgreenDNA_FD_187504 | JGI IMG/M metagenome (GOLD analysis project Ga0209278, IMG submission 187504) | Wastewater effluent complex algal communities from Wisconsin, to seasonally profile nutrient transformation and Carbon sequestration -... | ecosystem: Engineered > WWTP > Effluent > Algae... | reverse complement strand
GGGTCACAAGCTTGGCATTTTCGCGCGGGGCGAGGCGGGGAAAGAAGGTCAGCCCGGTCCGGGCCTCGATCTCGGGCAGGGTCGAGACCGGCGCCGTCTCGGGCTTGGTCGAGACATGGGTCTGCGGCACCATCAGCGCAAGGATGTTCAGGTTGTCGGGCGAGTCGTAGGGGTAGCGCTCGGGGTCGGCGATGATCAGGAACAGCGCCTCGGGCACCGGGACCAGCTTGCCGCTGCGCCGCCGGATCATCGGCGGGTCGGGGGCGAAGACCGGCCCCGCCAGCACCCAGACATGCTTGCGCATCGGGGCATAGGCCTTGACGATGCCATGCTCCAGCGCCTTCCAGATGCCGCGATTCATCCGCCCGGCCTGCGGCACGATGTTGGACATCAGGAACGTCTCGAACTGCGCCACCCGGCCGAACTGGGTGTTGATGGCGAAGTTCGGCACCATGTGGCCACGGTCATAGCCGATGCCGTCCACCCGCCCGTAGCCGGCGGTGCCGATCCGCCAGGCCTCGGGCAGGCGGCTGTCGTCGTAGAAGAACTCGGGGCGCTCGAAATCGACATCGCGGACGGCGGCGGCCACCTGGTAGGCGGCCCAGAGCGGCTGGCCCCGGTCGGGACAGAAGCCAAGCGCGTAGCCGTGGTTGACGATGATGCTGACGGGCGGGTTGGCCGGGGCGTTGGCGGGGGCCCCGAAGAGGCAGAAGAAATCGAGGAAATGCGCGATGGGGGCGGAAACGGGCAAGAGGCTGGAGTTGTCTGACATGGGGCACCTGCAATGCGGGGTGGAGGGAAAGGGGTAACGGTGGAAAATGGCGTGCAAGGGCAAGCGCGCGCATCCTAGCACGGAACCGCGCCTTGCGTCGCGGCATCCTCGGCTCTGGCGGAGGGGCGGGGAAATCCCTAGTCTGCCGCCAGATCGCCGCCCCGCCCGCTGACCGGAGACCCCGATGCCTGCCCGCAATGACGCTGCCCTGGCCTTCCTGAAATCCCGCCGCTCGCGTCCGGCCAAGCTTTTCAGCCTTCCGGTGCCGGACCGGGACGCGCTGACCGAGATCCTGACGGCCGCGACCCGGGTGCCCGACCATGGCAAGCTCGAGCCCTGGCGGCTGGTCGTCGTCCGGGGCGCGGCCTTCGCCCGGCTTGCCGACCTTGCCGAAGCGCGGGCGCGCGAGCTGGGCGGCGACGCCGAGAAGATCGCCAAGGGGCGCGGCCAGTATGACCTGGGCAAGCTCGCGGTCGTGGTGATCGCCGCGCCGAAGCCCGCACCGAAGATCCCGGCGGTCGAGCAGCTTCTGTCGGCCGGGGCGCTCTGCCTCGGGATCGTCAACGCGGCCGAGGCCGCCGGCTGGGGGGCCTGCTGGCTGACCGGCTGGCCGGCCCATGACGCCAGCTTTGCCGCGCGCGCCTTCGGCTGCGCCGAGGGCGAGACGGTGGCCGGCATCATCCACATCGGCACTCCGCCCGAGGACGGCCCGGACCGCCCGCGCCCCGATCTTGCCCGCCTTGTCACCTGGGTCGAGGCGTGATCTTCGCGGCCTTCTTCCGGGCCATCGGCCAGCTGGGCGACCGGCGGTTCCGGCGGGTGGTGATCCTGGGCGTCCTCTTGGCGCTGGCGCTGCTCTTTGCGGTCTATGCGCTGTTTCTGCAGCTGGTGTGGTGGCTGTCGCCCGACCAGATCGACCTGCCGGTCATCGGCCCGGTCAGCGGTATGGACACGCTCCTCGGCTGGACCTCGGTCCTCTTCATGATCGGGCTCTCCGTGTTCCTGATGGTGCCGGTTGCCTCGGCCTTCACCGGGTTCTTCCTCGAGGATGTGGCCGACGCCGTCGAGGACCGGCATTACCCGGGCTTGCCGCCCACCGCGCCCCCCGGCTTTTTCGAAGGGCTGCGGCAGTCGGTGAACTTTCTGGGGCTGGTGATCGCGGTGAACATCGGGGCGCTGTTCGTCTATCCGTTCTTCGGCCCGGCGATCCCGCTGGTCTTCTGGGCCGTGAACGGATTTCTCTTGGGCCGGGAGTATTTCACCCTGGTCGCCTTGCGCCGGCTGCCCGCGTCCGAAGTCAAGGCCATGCGCCGGCGCAACCGCTGGACGCTATGGGCGGCGGGAACCCTGATGGCCGCGCCGCTGTCGGTGCCGGTGCTGAACCTGGTGATCCCGGTGCTGGGCGTGGCGACCTTCACTCACCTCTACCACCAGCTCGCCGCGACGGGGCGCTAGGCGCAAATCTTTTCGAAAGGCGATATTATACTTGACGTACCCAAGGCGATCGCCTAGATTAGGTGCATAGCCTAGAGGTTCGCGATGTCCATCCTGTCCCGCCCTGAGTTCCACAACGAAGAAGCCGCCTACGCCTATGTTGAGGCGCGCGTCTGGGCGAACGGTCGGGTGTGCCCCCACTGCGGCGAAACCGAGCGCACCGGCAAGCTGGGCGGCAAGTCCACCCGGATCGGCACCTACAAGTGCTACGCTTGCCGCAAGCCCTTCACTGTCAAGATCGGCACCATCTTCGAAGCCAGCCACGTTCCCATGAACCTGTGGCTGCAAGCGATCTACCTGATGTGTGCCAGCAAGAAGGGCATCAGCAGCAACCAACTGCACCGCACCCTGGGCGTGACCCTGAAAACCGCTTGGTTCATGTCTCACCGCATCCGCGAAGCCATGCGTGACGACACCATTGGCGGCTTCGGCGCTGGCGGTGGTGCGGTGGAAGTTGACGAAACCTTCATCGGTCGTGAGCCGGGCACCAAGCCGGGCCGCGCTTATCACCACAAGATGAAGGTCGTGAGGCTTGTTGACCGTGAGACGGGCCGCGCGAAGTCCATCGTCGTGGACAAACTGACCATCGCCGCCATCGCCCCGATCCTGCGCGAAAACATCGCCCGCGAAGCTACCCTCTACACCGACGAAGCCCTGCACTACCGTAAGCCGGGCAAGGCCTTTGCCGCTCACGGTGTCGTGGAGCATGGCAAGGATGAGTACGTGCGTGGCGACGTGCACACGAACACCATCGAAGGCTTCTTCTCCATCTTCAAGCGCGGCATGAAGGGCGTGTACCAGCACTGCGGCAAGAAGCACCTGCACCGCTACATGGCTGAGTTTGACTTCCGCTACAGCAATCGTGCGGCTCTTGAAATCAGTGACAGCGTTCGGGCGGATTTCGCGATCAAAGGTGTGGTTGGGAAACGAGTGCTTTACCGGGACTCGTTCGTGGCGTAGAATCTGCGCGAAGCGCAGGAGGTGGCATGAGCGACTTCGAGACGTTCAGCTTTGTCATTCCGGCGTATTCTCCACAGACTATGCCGCTTGACCGATTGATTGAGTATTTGCAGCAAATCGCCACCATCATTGGCGATGCTGAAAACCTGCACCTTGTTGGAATCGAAAAATCCAGTACCGCCCCAACTTTCCTAGTTCCAAAGCGCGTTGCTCTAGAAGCGCGCGAAAGAACCGCGAAACTAGAGCGTGGCGAAGGAACGAGGGAACAAACTCGGGCATACAATCGCATTCGAAAGATGCTACGCCATGACGCGCGTGATGCAGGTAGACCCGCAGTTCTTTCCGCGCCGGGCCGTGTGCTTCTGAAGATTGATGCCGCTCCAGAAGATTCTGGAATCATAACTGGTGTGCGGCAAGCCACCACCGTTGACGGCGCTCTCATTCGGATCGGCGGCGCCGGTGACTATGCGTCTTTGCAGATGCAAGACCTGCAGGGTGCAATCATGTCTGGCTTCACTGCGAGTAAGCACCTTGCCAAGGAAATGGCGAAGCTGATCTATGAACCTATTAGGGTAAGTGGAATAGGTCTTTGGAGTAGAAGCCAGGACGGCATCTGGTGCCTCGATAGAATGCAGGTTCAGAGTTACGAGACGCTAGAAGATGAGACTCTAGAAATGGTCATTGAGCGATTGCGTGATCTAAAGGTGGCTTGGCCCAAGGACGCCCTTAAGAAGCTTCAGGCAGAGCGGGGTGTTGGTGTATGAGCGCAGTTGGCTTTGACAACACCATGCTAAGCATTCTTCTGAATCATGAGGGCAATATCCCAGACGACCCGGAATCTGGAAAGCCCGTTGTCCTTGCAAAGGAACGAGCCGAAGCGGTTGTTCTGCAGATTCAAAAAGCGCGCCGAAAAATTGTGATCCCTACACCGGCCTGTGCCGAGTTGCTTACCGTTATCGGCCCGGACGCTCAGCAGTACGTCAACACCATTGGGCGTTCCAGAGTCTTCGAGGTTGCCGGATTTGATGCCAAGTGCGCGGCTGAATTGGCCCTGTTGAATAGGGATACGTTCGCTGCACACGACAAGAAGAATAAAAGCGAACCTTATCAGAAGATCAAGGTAGACAGGCAGATCATAGCAATCTGCCGCGCGAACAACGTCACCGAACTCTATACGGACGATAAGGGATTGGCAAAGCGCGCTCGAATGTGCGGAATAGTCCCAATAGGTATAGCTGAATGCCCAATTCCAGAGAGCGCGCGGCAAATTCCGCTAGACCTGCAACAGCACGATCCTATTCCCGAGGCCGACGATGAAGCAGCAGCAGAGTGATGCGTTTAAGGAAGCCGCACGCGAACTTGGCGCAGACGAGTCCGACGACGCCCTTGATCGCGTCATGGGCAAGCTGGACCTGAAGAAGAAGCCGGAGACGGAGACGCCTGCCAAGAAGTGAGGTATTATATTACCTTAAAGGCATGTGGTATCATGACACCCCACAGGAGGTGCTGTGATGCGCATTCGGCTTCTATCCATGATCGCCCGAGCGATGGGCGTAAGCTTTAAGATCGGGGGAATGCCCTACGGGGCTAGTCCCAAGTCCTGCTTGGTGACTTCAGCCACTCAGTCGCAGAGTCGCTAAAGGTCGTCGCCCAGTCATGGCGAAGGCGGACAACGAAAATTTCGTCGTTGCTGTCTACTTTGCCTTTGAGGTGATCGCGCACCTGCGCCGGAGTCTTAGCCGTGTCGATCAGCCAACAAGAATCCAGAATGTGGCACCAGGTGTAGGTTTTGATTGCATCGTAGAGCGGCTGGTAGTCTCGCCCCGGAGTTTTCAGGTCATAGTTGATGGCAATGACGGACATACGCTCAATCTCCACAAGCTATGGTGGATAAGCTGGCACGATCTACCCGATTCTGCAATGGGTACGTCAAGTATAATATCGCCTTTCGAAAAGATTTGCCAAGATCCTTCGAAGGATCTTGCCCCGCCCTGCCGTCAGGGCTGCATCCGGCCGAACCAGTCGAGGTCCGCGATCCCGATCCAGCCCGACAGGATCACCCCGGCGATCACCGCCCAGATCGGCGTCGCGATCAGCGTGGTGATCCAGGCCTTGCGCCGCATCACCTCGCCCGCCGGAGCCCCCGGGGGCGTCCCCGGCACGATATGCTTGGCCTCGTCCTGCGACACGGTGCGGTAGGGCAGCACGCAGAACAGGGTCAGAAACCAGGTGATCGAGTAAAGAACGATGGCGGAGGTGATCGTCATGCCTGTTCAAGCTCCACCAGACAGCCGTTGAAATCCTTGGGGTGCAGGAAGAGCACCGGCTTGCCATGCGCCCCGATCTTCGGCTCGCCGGTCCCCAGCACCCGCGCACCCGAGGCCTTGAGGTGATCCCGCGCGGCGAGGATATCGTCGACTTCGTAGCAGATGTGGTGAATGCCGCCGGCGGGGTTCTTTTCCAGGAAGCCGGCAATCGGGGACCCCTCGCCCAGGGGATGCAGCAGTTCGATCTTGGTGTTCGGCAGTTCGATGAAGATCACCGTGACGCCGTGGTCGGGCTCGGGCTGCGGCGCGCCGACCTTTGCGCCGAGGGTGTGGCGATACTGCTCGGCCGCGGCCGCAAGGTCGGGCACGGCGATGGCGACATGGTTCAGGCGTCCGATCATGGGGTCCTCGCAGGCTGGTTGACCGGCTTATGCGGGCCGGGCGCGCGCGGCGCAAGGCGCCTCGGGGTCGCAGCCGCGTTAACCGGGAGTTTACGCCGGGCTGGGAGACTTCGGCCGATCCCGCATGAGGTTCCCGCAATGCCCTTTCCCCCCGATCCGCACATGCCGCAAACCGCTCCGAACCAGGCCAGCCGCCTGCCCTTGCAGGGGTTGATCCTGCTGGTGGTCGACGACAGCCGCTTTACTTGCGATGCGCTGCGGTTGATCCTGCATCGGGCCGGGGCAAAGCTGCGGCGCGCCGAAAGTCTTGAAATCGCACGGCTTCATCTGGGTTGCTATCGGCCCGACCTCATTCTGGTCGACCTGGGCCTGCCCGATGGCAGGGGAGAGGACCTGATCGCCGAACTGTCGGCCCAAGGGTTCCCGGTGCTGGGGCTCTCTGGCAACCCCGACGGGCGGGATGCGGCTCTGGATGCCGGCGCGGCGGGATTCGTGGAAAAGCCGATCGGATCGGTCGCGGGGCTGGTGCGGCTGATTCGGCAGCTGGTGACCGGCGCCGGGGCCGAGGACAAGGGCGAGGATCGCCCCGCCCCGCCCGGCGATCTGGCCGCACTGCGCGACGATCTGGCCCATGCCGCCGCGCTGCTGGACGGTGACGGCGACCTTGGCTACGCGCGGGCCTTCCTGCAAAGCCTGGCGCGGGCGGCGGGCGACGCCCCGCTGGAAGCGGCAGTGCGCGACGGCGCCACGGCCTTCGACCGCGCCCGCCTGTCGCGGATGCTGGAGGCGCGGCTGGCGGTCTTGCAGACGATGGCCTGAGCCCCGGTCCCGGCGTCAGCCCGGCGCCAGCGCCGGGTCGCTGGTCGTCCGCACCAGGCGGGTAAGATCGGACAGCCGCTCTTTCTGCCGGCCGCGCGCGTCAAAGTTCGCGGGCGACAGCCAGGCGCCATAGGCTTCCTTCAGCGCCGGCCATTCGCTGTCGATCACGCTGAACCAGGCGGTATCGCGGTTGCGGCCCTTGACGATCATGTGCTGGCGGAACACGCCTTCATGGCTGAACCCCAGCCGCTGCGCCGCCCGGCGCGACGCCAGGTTCAGCGCGTTGCACTTCCATTCATAGCGCCGATACCCCGCCGCGAAGGCCCATTGCATCATCAGGAACATCGCCTCGGTCCAGGCCGCCCCGCGCTGCATCGCGGGCGAGATGCAGATATGGCCGACCTCGATCGACCCGGCCTCGGGAGTGATGCGCAGATAGCTTGCGATGCCCCCGCATTTGCCCGTCGACCCCTCGCGCAGCACCAGAAACCGCGGGTCCTGCCCCGCCTCCCTTTCGCGCGCCCAGCGGTGATAGGCCGAACCCGAGGCGAAGGGGCCGTAGGGCATGTAATCCCAAAGGCTGTCGTGGCCCTGGAACGACTCTTGCAACTCGAAAGCATGGCGGTCGGCCTCCAGCGCCTCAAGCCGGACCCAGCGGCCGTCGAGCGCCGGAAAGTCCGGCCGCGGCGGCGGCGTCCAGTTCGCGACCGTTCTGCCCAAATCCTCCGACATCGCGCGCCCTCCCTGCCCCGCAGCAAGGCTAGGCCGCGGGACGCCCGCGTGCAAGGCGGCGTCAGAAGTGGAAATCCGGGGGGTAGGAATGCAAGCCGTCGAAATCCGCCTTGCCGAGCGGCACCCCTGCGGCCCGAAGCGCCGCATAACCCATTGTCAGATGGAAGAAAAAGTTCGGCAAGCCGTAAAGCAGCAGGAAGTCGGCCCCGGTCTGCTCCAGCTCGGCAAAGCCCGCGCGGTGGCGGATGATGCGGGTCTCGGCGCCCTCGAACTCGGCCGGCGTCATCGCGCCAAGCAGCGCGCGGGCCACCGCCAGCCGGGGGCCAAGGCCCTGCGGCAGGTCCGGCACCTCGCGCCCGGCCAAGGGGCAGGTGATCCGCAAGGCAAAACCCGCCGCAGTGGCGAACTGCTGGCGGGCCGGGAAACTGTCGGCGATGCGGGCGTCCAGGGCATCCGGCCCCGCGACCGCCACGATGTCGCTGACGCGCGACAGGTAGTGGCGGAAGACGGGGACGCAGGCCTGGTACATCAGCTGTCCTTCGGCACGACGCGCAGGTTCAACTCGCGCAGCTGCTGCAGGGTGGGTTCCGAGGGCGCGTTCATCAACAGGTCCTCGGCCCGCTGGTTCATCGGGAACATGATGACTTCGCGGATGTTCTGGGTGTCGGCCAGCAGCATAACGAGCCGGTCGATCCCCGCCGCGCAGCCGCCGTGGGGCGGAGCGCCGTACTTGAACGCCTTCACCATCCCGCCGAAGCGCTTGTCGACCTCGGAGTTCGGGTAGCCCGCGAGTTCGAAGGCCTTGTACATGATCTCGGGCTTGTGGTTCCGGATGCCGCCCGAGATGACCTCGTAGCCGTTGCAGGCAAGGTCATACTGGTAGGCGTAGACCTTCAGCGGGTCGCCCGACAGCGCCTCCAGGCCCCCCTGCGGCATCGAGAACGGGTTGTGGCTGAAGTCGATCTTCCCCTCATCGGTCTTCTCGTACATCGGGAAGTCGACGATCCAGGCGAAGCGGAAACTGTCCTTGTCGGTCAGCCCCAATTCCTCGCCAATCACGTTGCGCGCCTTGCCGGCGATGCCCTCGAAGGCCTCGGGCTTGCCGCCGAGGAAGAAGGCAGCGTCGCCCTTCTCCAGCCCCAGTTGCAGGCGGATCGCCTCGGTCCGCTCCGGCCCGATGTTCTTGGCCAAGGGCCCGGCGGCTTCCATGCCCGAGCCGTCCTCGGCCTCGCGCCAGAAGATGTAGCCCATCCCCGGCAGGCCCTGCGCTTGCGCGAAGGCATTCATCCGGTCGCAGAACTTGCGGCCAACAGGTTCGCCCGAAGGCCCTTTCGGCGCGGGAATGGCGCGGACCTCGTTGCCGTCCTGCTCCAGCAGCTTGGCGAAGATCGCAAAGCCCGAGCCGCGGAAATGCTCCGACACGTCCTGCATCCTGATCGGGTTCCGCAGGTCGGGCTTATCCGAGCCGTACCACTTCAGCGAGTCGCGATAGGCGATGCGCGGCCAGTCGGCATAGACCTTCCGGCCCTTGCCGAACGCCTCGAACAGCCCCTGCAGCACCGGCTGGACGGCGGCGAAGACGTCGTCCTGGGTGACGAAGGACATCTCGATGTCCAGCTGGTAGAAGTCGGTGGGCGAGCGGTCCGCGCGGGGGTCCTCGTCGCGGAAGCAGGGCGCGATCTGGAAATAGCGGTCGAATCCCGCGACCTGGATCAGCTGCTTGAACTGCTGCGGCGCCTGCGGCAGGGCGTAGAACTTGCCCGGATGCAGGCGCGAGGGCACCAGGAAGTCGCGCGCGCCCTCGGGGCTTGAGGCGGTGATGATCGGCGTCTGGAACTCGGTGAAGCCCTGGTCCCACATGGCGTTGCGCAGCCAGCGGACGACGTTCGACCGCAGCATCATGTTCTGGTGCATCGTGTCGCGGCGCAGGTCGAGGAAGCGGTAGGTCAGGCGGGTTTCCTCGGGGTATTCGGTATCGCCGAAGACCGGCAGCGGCAGCTCCTCGGCCGCGCCCAGCACCTCGACCTCGGTCACATAGACCTCGATCTCGCCCGTCGGGATCTTGGGGTTGACCAGCGAGGCGTCGCGCGCCTTCACCCGGCCGTCGACGCGGATGACCCACTCGGACCGCACCTGCTCCAGCGCCTTGAACGCCGCCGAGTCGCCGTCGCATAGGATCTGGGTGATCCCGTAATGGTCGCGCAGGTCGATGAAGAGGACGCCGCCATGGTCGCGCACCCGGTGGACCCAGCCCGACAGCCGGACGGTTTCGCCCACATGGGCCTTGTTCAGCGCGGCACAGGTGTGGCTGCGGTAGGCGTGCATCATCGTTCCCCTTCCGAGGGCATCAAGGTCATCGCGCCGATACACCTTGCGCACTGGGCGAAGTCAAGCCCGCGCCGCCACGTAGGGTGGGCAATACTGCCCACCCTACGACTGGAATCGCGCCGGGATCAGACCGCGCAGCGCATTGCCGACCCAAAGCCGCACCTTGGGCAGGTCCTCGGCCCGCAGCGCCTCTTCTTCGCACCCCAGTTCCGCGCGCAACACCCCCGGCAGCAACCCGCTTGCCAAGGGCGGCGTGCGCATCCCCTGCCCCCGGTCAAAGAAGACCGTGGTGATGGACCCGTCACAGACCTCGCCGCGTTCGTTCAGGAAGATGACCTCGTCCAGCCCTGAGGGCAGCGAAGCCCGCGCCCGGTCGTAGACGTCGCGCTTCGAGGACTTGACGCGCAGCCATGGGTCGGTCGACGAAAGCCGCTCGGCGGCGATCCCCACCCGCCACTCTGCCTTGGCCGAGGGCAGCGTCGTCACCGCCCATTCCAGCCGTCCGTCGCGATCCAGCGTCAGCCGCAGGCGCGCCGGATGGTCCGGGCCATCCAGTGCAATGTCAGGACAGGTCCAGCCCAGCAGCGCCGCCGACCGCCGCAGCCGGTCGCGATGCAGCACCCAGCGCGGGGCGCCCGCGCCATCCCACAGCATCGTCTCGATCAGCCGTAATCCCGGCTCACCGCCGCCTTCACGAAGCGCGCTTTCCACAGCGCCTCCTCCCATTCGCCATCCGCCGTGGACCCATGCGTCAGCCCCCCGCCCACATTCATCACGATCTCGGCCCCGCTGACCGACAGCGTCCGGATCGCCACGCTGAAATCCGCCTCGCCCTCGGGCGACATCCACCCCACCGCGCCGCAATAGACGCCGCGCGGGAAAGGTTCCACCTCGCGGATGATCTCCATCGCGCGGATCTTCGGCGCGCCGGTGACCGAGCCGCAGGGAAAGAGCGCCGCCATCAGCCCCGGCAGGGTTGGCGGTCCGTCCAGCACCCCCTCTACGGTCGAGGTCATCTGGTGCACCGTCGCATAGCTTTCGATCGCGTACAAAGCCGGGACCTTGACTGTCCCAAGCTTCGACAACCGCGAGATGTCGTTGCGCAAGAGGTCCACGATCATCAGGTTCTCGGCGCGGTCCTTTTCGTCGGCGCCGAGGTTGGCGATGATCGCCGCATCCTCGGCGGCATCCTTGCCCCGGGGCCGGGTGCCCTTCATCGGCCGCGTCACAATGCGCCCGGCCTCGACCCTGAAGAACAGCTCCGGGCTGCGCGAGACGACCACCGGGCCGGCGCCAAGGTCGACATAGGCGCCGTGGCCCACCGCCCCCGTCCGCCGGAAGGCACCGTAGAGGCCAAGCGCCGTGCCCTGCACAAGCCGCGCCGTCATCGGAAAGGTCAGGTTCACCTGATAGCAGTCGCCCGCCGCAATGTAGTCGAAGACCTTGCGGGCCGCAGTGCCATAGGCGCGCCGGCCGATGCGCGGCTGCGGGGCGGTCATCGCGGTTGCCCTGCCCTCGTCCAGCGCGCGGGTCAGCGCGGGCCCGGCCGGCTGCGGAGAACCATAGACCCCCAGCGCCACCAGCGGGCCGGGGCGTTTGCGCGGCATCAGCCGGGCGAGCCTAGGTTCCAGCGCGTAGCCGGCCTCGTAGGCGATGTAGCCGGCGATCCAGGCCCCGGCGGCGCGCGCGGTCTCGGCCCGCTGCAAGGCCCGCAGAACCTCGGACGGGCGCCAGGCCAGGATCACCTCGCGCGGCTGGTCGAACAGCGCGGGCTCGTCCCCTGGTCCATGTTCGATCAGGATCACCCGCCGGTCCCCGTTGCCAATTCCCAGACCGAGATAGGCCGATCCCGGCGGCCCTGCCAGCCCATTCCGCGTCGCGGCACGGCTGGAAAGCGACCTTGGCCCAAAAACCGTTGCATCGGGCGGAACCCATGCGCCTGCCGCGGGGGCAGCGGTCCGCAGGGGCATCGGGCGGTCCGGCCGGATTTTGGCCAGACAAGGCGCGGAACCGGTCGGTCACGGCCTCGGCCGCAAGCCGTTTCAGCAGATTGCCCTGCCCGTCGATCCGCCTGGCCTCGGTCTCGCTGGCGACGGCCAAGCGCGTCTTGCCCCTCGCGGCCACCCGCCCTTCGGTCCGGCGCGGCGCGCGGTCGAGTTCGGCACCAGGCGCCCCCGCGCGCCCCCGGGCGCCCCCGGGCGCAAGGTAGGTCGCGCAGGTGCAGCAGTCCTTGAGAAGGCGGCTGATCGCGATCCCGGCATCGGTCTGGCCGAGAGCGGCGTGTCGGTGGGCAGCCGCACTGCGGCCCGGCGGCCCGACGCCTCGCCAGCCGGGTCGGCTGCAGGATAGACCGCCACCCCGGCCGAGGAGGGCACGCCGAGACCCGTGCCGTCCGTCGTCCTCGGCCGAAAGACCGGTCGCGTCGTCACCCCCCAGCAGGCAGACCCGGGTCCGGATCCGGGCCGCCATGGCCGGGGTCATCGGGGCGGTCTTCGGAACGGCGACGAAGGCCTCGTCACCGGTTGCCAT
>Ga0209278_1001862_pt1 | contig 12316 bp, 9 predicted proteins | sample JI81BgreenDNA_FD_187504 | JGI IMG/M metagenome (GOLD analysis project Ga0209278, IMG submission 187504) | Wastewater effluent complex algal communities from Wisconsin, to seasonally profile nutrient transformation and Carbon sequestration -... | ecosystem: Engineered > WWTP > Effluent > Algae... | reverse complement strand
CGGGCTCGAGGTGTCGAGGTCGTCCAGCCCGGCCATCTGGAAGGTGAGTTCCTGCACCTTGTCGGTGTAGTCACGGACCGGCGGCGTCCAGTGGTAGACCGACAGCGCGCGCTGGGCCGGATCGTTCGGGTCGTTCTGCGAGAACGGCCACTGCGTGGGCCGGTCCATGGGCCGGCTGCCGCGCGTGCGGCGCCAGGAATGCACCGCGTCCCCGTCGCGCCAGTCGTCGTAGGCGAAGAAGTTGCCCATGTGGTTGACCACGATGTCCTGCACCAGGGTCATGCGCCGCCCGTCCAAGGCTTGCCCCAGTGCCACGTAGTCACCGAGCGTGCCGTAGTGCGCGTCCACCGCCGAGAAGTCGCTGGCCCAGTAGCCGTGGTAGCCGGAGAAGCGGGCCTCCTCGTCCCACCACTGGTTCGCCACCGGCGGGGTGATCCAGAGCCCCGTCACGCCCAGGCCTTCGAGGTAGTCGAGGCGTTGGGTGATGCCGCGCAGGTCGCCGCCGCTGTACTTGCTGCCATCCGCCGGGTCGTACACGCCGGCGCCTTGGTCGTTGTTGGATGGATCGCCGTCGGCGAAGCGGTCGATCATCGCGAAGTAGAGGACCTGGTCGCGCCAGTCGACGGCGGAGGACACCGGGGCCGCCGAGGGCGGCGGGACAGTCGCGGCGGCCGCGAGCGAGCCGCTCAGGGCGAGGGCCAGCAGGGCCCCCGGGACAGGCCTCGGCCGTGGGGTCGTCGGGGTCATCGCGGCGCTCCGCTGGGGGTGTGAACATCGATTGTCTCCTGCAGGACAATCGTTAAAAGTCCATGAATACGTATGCAGCCAAGCGCTCGTTTTGAGTCGTAGCACTAACATGAATAAACCGTGACGCACGCCCATGCGCGCCGCCACGATCGACCGCGCCGCAAGGCGTCAGATCCAGCCCGAAGTGTCAGGAGATGGGAATGTTGAACCTCAAGCGCGACATGCTGAGCGTGGCGCTCGCCTCGGCCATCATGGCCATGGCGGCGAACGCCCAAGCGCAGGCCCAAGCGGCCACGGAAGACGAAGAAAAGGCGGACGAAGCCAAGACCTTGGACGAGGTCATCGTGACCTCGGGCATCCGTCGTGGCATCGAAGACGCCATCGAGCTCAAGCGCGAGGCGACGTCGATCGTCGAAGCCATCTCGGCGGAAGACATCGGCAAGCTCCCGGACTCGTCGATCGCCGAATCCATCGCCCGCCTCCCGGGCCTTGCGGCCCAGCGCGTCGCCGGTCGCGCCAGCGAGATTTCGATCCGCGGCCTCGACGGCAACTTCTCGACGACCAACCTCAATGGCCGCGAGCAGATCAGCACCAGCGACAGCCGTAGCGTCGAGTTCGACCAGTACCCCTCGGAGCTGCTGAGCTCGGTGGTCGTGTACAAGACCCCGGACGCCAGCCTCATCAACCAAGGCCTGTCCGGCACCGTCGATCTCCGCACCGTCCGTCCGCTCGAGTTCGACGGCACCATCCGCACGATCGGCGCGCGCATGGAGCGCAACTCCATCGGCAGCCAGATCGACGGCGTGAGCGCCTATGGCAGCCGCGTCAGCGCCAGCTTCATCGACCAGTTCGCCGACAACCGCGTTGGTGTCGCCCTTGGTCTTGCCTACCTGGATTCGCCGGGCCAGGCGCGCGAGCTTCGTTACTGGGGCTTCCCGGAGGAGGCCGGCCAGCGTCGCATCGGTGGCTTCGACGCCCGTGTGTTCTCGTCGGACAACAAGCGCCTCGGCGTGATGGGCACGGTCCAGTTCAAGCCGAACGACTTCTACAACGGCGTGCTCGACGTCTATTACTCTGATTTCGAGCGCAACGAACAGCGTTCGCGCATCGAGACCGGCCTGCAGTGGAGCGGCGCCAGCCTGTCCCCGACTGGTCAGGTCATCGACAACAGCCGTGGCGTGCCCTTCGTCTCGGGCGGCACCTACAACGGCGTGACGCCGCAGATCCGCAATGACGCGTTCAACCGCGAAGACAACGTGTTCTCGGCGGGCTTGGCCAACGAGTTCACCTTCAGCGACAACCTGACCGGCGTCCTCGACCTGACCTACAGCAAGGTCGAGTCGATCATGACCGAGTTGGAAACCTACGCGGGCCTCGGCCTCGGCAACACCAGCGCCAATGTGGGCTACTCGGTGCCGCTCTCGGGCTACCCGACCTTCAGCTTCAACCGCAACCTCTCCGATCCCTCGATCATCCGACTGACCGACAGCGCCGGCTGGGGCCAGGACGGCTACATCAAGTCGCCCGAGATCGACGACGAGCTCACCGCCGTCAAGGCACACCTCGAGTACAGCTTCGACGAGGGCTTCCTGAGTAGCGTCGAGGGTGGCGTGCGCTGGTCCGACCGCGAGAAGTCGCGCGCCTCGAACGAGGCCTTCCTGGACCTGCCGAATCGTCCGGTCACCCTGCCGGCCAACGTTCTCCGCAACCCGACCGATATGAGCTACATCGGCATCGGCCCGGTGTATTCCTACAACCCGTTCGACGTCCTGAACCTCTACACGCGTCGCGGCAACACCTCCTCGGGCGTGGCTGACAAGAACTGGGACGTGTCGGAAGAGCTGCAGACCGCCTATGTCCAGCTGAACTTCGACGGCCAGCTGGGTGCGGTGGGCGTTCGCGGCAACATCGGTGTGCAGCACCAGCGTACCGAACAGGAGTCCACCGGCTTCGTCCGCGGCCCGGGCTCGTCGGGCTTCGGCACCTTGGCCTCGGTAGGCAAGGAATACAGCGACACGCTGCCGAGCCTGAACGTCAGCTTCCTGCTGCCGTGGGACCAGACCATCCGCTTCGGCGCCGCCGAGCAGATGGCCCGTCCGCGCATCGACCAGATGACCATCGGTGGCGGCTTTGGTGTTGATCAGCAGCGCAACCGCTACTCGGGCGGTGGCGGCAACCCGCTCCTCGAGCCGTGGCGCGCCACGTCGTACGATCTCTCGTACGAGAAGTACTTCGCCGAGCGCGGTTACGTGTCGCTGGCGTACTTCCACAAGGACCTCGACACCTACATCTACAACGCCGAGTTCCCGTTCGACTTCTCGGTGTTCGATCTGTCGCAGGTCCCGAACCCGCGTCCGCCGTCCACCGTCGGCGTCTGGAACGCCCCGTTCAACGGCGAGGGCGGCACGATCAAGGGTCTCGAGTTCGCGTTCTCGCTGCCGTTGGACGTGCTCTGGGCGCCGCTCGAGGGCTTCGGCCTGCAGGGCAGCTACTCGGACACCGAGAGCGAGATCAGCGCCTTCGGTCCGGGCAACTCCCGCCCGCTGCCGGGCCTCTCGAAGTACGTGTCGAACATCACGGCCTACTACGAGAAGAACGGCTTCAGCACCCGAGTCAGCCGCCGCACCCGTTCGGATTACGTGGCCTTCGTCCGCCAGTTCGACCTCACGCTGGGTGACCGCTACATCGGCGCCGAGCAGATCGTCGACTTCCAGACCGGCTACGAGTTCCGCGAAGGCGCCTTCAAGGGGCTCAGCCTGCTGCTCCAGGTCAACAACGTGACCAACGAGCCGTACCGCGAGCTGGATATCGGCGCCAACTACCGCGCCGAGGCGCTGTACGGCGAATACGGTCGCACCTACCTGTTGGGCGCGGTCTACAAGTTCTAAGGCGGCACGTTTCGACGCCCCCGGCCGGTCTCGCACCGCCGGGGGCGTTTTTTTTCCTCACTCCGGGTGAGGCGGCTCGGCGGACCCGGGTTCGCGGGCGTCAATCCGGGGTCGGCTTGATCGCCTCCAGCTCCCACAGCAGGTAAGGCCTGCGATCGCCGTGCACGGACTTGCCGCGCAGGCGTCGTGACCAGCCGCGCAGCGATCTCGCGAAGCCTTTCAGGCCCTGGTGGCGGTGGGTTGCGCGATTCGCGGGATCGTCGGCGTTGGCCGCGTAGTGCTCCACGAGGTGCACGGCTTCCGCGCGCAGCGCGTGGAAGCGCCCCTTGAAGCCGTACATCCGCGCCATCGGCGACTCCCCGCAGAAGTACGCGTGCGTGCCCGCGGCGATGATGTTCACGTGGGTCGGATCCATGAAGGCTTCGGGGTGCGGGAAGGCCGGCGTTAGCGCATAGAAGCGTCCACCGGGTGCCAGCACGCGCCAGACCTCGTCCATCAGCCGGATGAACGGGAACACGGTGCCTTGGCCATCGGCGGTGGGCAGGAGGCGTGGGACGTGTTCGATGAAATCGAAGGCCGAGACCGAGCCGAAGTGGCCATCATCGAAGGGAATGGCCTGCACCGCGAGGTTCGCGATGCGGTAGTCGAATCCTTCGTCCCCGTGCAGCGGACGGACGTCGACGCCGGCGAGCGAGGCGCGGTGGTAGGGGTTGCGCGGGAACTTGCCGCAGCCGAGGTCGAGGTGGCGATCGGGGAGCATGGGGGGCGTGCGTCGAGGGTCGTGCGATCGTAGCGTGGAAGGCTGTTTTCAGGGGTTTTTTGCGCTTCCGGTGTAGTACCTTTCCGGCACTGCCAACGCAGCTCGCGTTGGCCATCGACAGCCAAGGGGCGGACGAAGCATGGCGTATGGGGCCAACACATCAACGGGGTCGGTGGACCGGCCCGACCTTTCGTTCTGGCAAATCTGGAACATGTGTTTTGGATTTCTCGGCATCCAGTTCGGCTTCGCGCTGCAGAACGCCAACGTCAGCCGCATCTTCCAGACCCTGGGTGCGGAGATGGACCAGATCCCGATGCTCTGGATCGCCGCGCCGCTCACCGGTCTCGTCGTGCAGCCGATCGTTGGCTACCTCAGTGACCGGACGTGGACCGGGCTTGGCCGCCGGCGCCCCTATTTCCTCGTTGGCGCGGTGCTGGCCAGCCTCGCGCTGATCGCCATGCCCAACTCGCCAAGCCTGTGGATCGCCGCAGGCCTGCTCTGGGTGCTCGATGCGTCCATCAACATCTCGATGGAGCCGTTCCGCGCTTTCGTCGGTGACCAGTTGCCGTCGCGCCAACGCGCCACCGGTTACGCCATGCAGAGTTTCTTCATTGGCCTCGGTGCCGTCGTCGCGAGTGCGTTGCCGTGGTTGCTGGCCCAGGCCGGCGTCGACAACACGGCGGCTGACGGCGTGGTTCCGCACAACGTCAAGTATGCGTTCTACGCCGGTGCGGCCGTGCTGTTCCTCGCGGTGGGTTGGACCGTGGTGAGCACGCGCGAGTACGCCCCGGAGCAACTGCGGTCGTTCGATGCGGCCCGACCGCCTGAAACCAAGGCCATTGATGCCCCGCGTGCCCGCAGCCAAGGGCGCCTGCTGCTGGTGATCGGCCTGCTCGCGATCGCAGGCATCTGGCAATTCGGCCTGGCGCGCGACCTCTACCTGCTGGCGGTCGGCGTCACGATCTACGGCATCGCGCTGTGGTGGATCGGCAGCCGCCCTGCGAAGGGTATGTTCGGCGAGATCCTCCGCGACCTCTACACGATGCCGGTGCGCATGCGGCAACTCGCGGTCGTCCAGTTCTTCTCCTGGTTCGCGCTGTTCGCGATGTGGATCTACACGACCGGCACCGTCACCTCGGTGCATTTCGGCGCAGCGGATCCCGCCGCGGCCGGCTACAACGACGGCGCCGACTGGGTGGGTCTGCTGTTCGCGGCCTACAACGGTTTCTCGGTGCTGGCGGCCCTGCTCATCCCGATGATGGTCAAGCGCTACGGAGCAAGGCTGTCGCACCTCATCAACCTCTCCCTCGGTGGCATCGGCCTGATCAGCTTCTTCCTGATCGAGGACCCGCAGTGGCTGCTGTTGAGCATGGTCGGCGTCGGTTTCGCTTGGGCGTCCATCCTCTCGTTGCCGTACGCGCTGCTCGCCGACTGCCTTCCCGCGGAGAAGATGGGCGTCTACATGGGGATCTTCAATTTCTTCATCGTCATCCCGCAGCTGGTGGCGGCCAGCATCCTCGGCTTCGTACTCAGCACGTTCTTCGACGGGCAGCCGGTGTACGCGCTGGTGATGGGCGGGTTCTCGATGCTGGTGGCGGGCTTGCTCGCACTGAACGTCAAGCTCGATTAGCGTCGCGGCCATGGATCGCCGCGACCTGCTGAAGCGCCTAGGCGCGCTCGGGCTGTTGGCTCCGGGCGCGGTACTGCTCGCGCAGGCGCCAGCGCCGGCACCGAACGCCACGGCACGCCGCCACCGCCGCCTGCAAGGCGCCGAGGCGCAAGCCCTCTTCGACGCCGTCTTCGCCCACCTGCCCGCAGCGCAGCGCGAGGTGCTCCGCGACCCGCGCCGCGAGGTGCAGATCGCGCTGACGCGCATCGAGCGCGAGGCGGACGGTGCCGCGCGTTTCGCCACCGCCACCTTCGGCGTGCAGCGGCAGCGCTGGTTCCCCGCGGCCAGCGTGGTGAAATTGCCGATCGCGCTGCTGCTGGCTGAAGTGCTCGAAGCCGCGAACCTCGGCTTCAATGCGCGCACCGTGCTCGCCAGCCCGCCGCGCAGCGGGAATTGGGATCCGGCCGAGCCCTTGGTCGAGCCGGTCTGGCAGACGCTGTGGCGCCTGCTGGTGGTCAGCGAGAACGTGCCCTTCAACCGGCTCTACGACGTGCTGGGTCCGGACCGGATGCATGCGCGTCTCGCGGAGCTCGGTTTCGACGAGGTCCGCCTCATCTCTCGGCTCGGCTCCCCGGACGCACGCTTGAACCGGCAGACCGTGGCCTCGCGCATCGAGGCCCCGGAAATCGGCCCGGGCGACGAACTGGCGTGGGTGCCGCGCTGGAGCTCCGAAGCGAAACGCGCGGCGTCGCGCTCGTTCCCCTTCGGTCGCGCGCTCAAGGCCGCGGACTGGCAGGACGGCCGCGGTCGCATCGAGAAGGGTCCGCGCGACTTCAGCACGGCGAACTTCCTGCCGCTCGAGGACGCCCACGCGATGCTCTTGCGGCTCGCCTTCCCGGAGGCCACGCGGCGCTCGCAGCGCTGGGCGCTGAGCGCGACGACGCGGCTGTCGTTGCTCCGCATCACCGGTCTGTTCCCGCGCGAATCGCCGCTGCTGGCCACGGGAACGCATGCGCCGGCGGCGTTTGGCGACGGCTATGCGAAGTTCTTCGTCGTCGGTGACCGCGATGCCGCGCCGCGCGGCTTCCGCAGCTTCGGCAAGACCGGTGAAGCCTTCGGCCACCAGGGCGAGGTGGCCCTGCTCACCGACGCCGATGGGCAGTGCGAAGTGCTGCTCAGTGCCAACGTCTACGCGAACGCCGATGGCGTGCTCAACGACGACCGCTACGAGTACGACACGGTGAGCCGTCCTTTCCTCGCGGCGCTCGGCCGCGCCGCCCTGGCGGTGGAAAAGGAAAGGCCGCGCCCGCATCGCGCCGGCGCGGCCTTCCTGCCCTCGGTGCTCGGGCTGGGCTGATCGCCGCGCCGCGGCGATCAGCCCCCATCGATCGATCAGTACTTCACCGAGCAGCCGTAGGGCTGCGTGGTGCCGCGCGCGACCGGGCGGTTGGCGGCGAGGTCGCCGAGCGCGGCTTCCACGTACTGCGTGGCGCCCGGGATGTCGGCCGGATCGGCGCTCGGGTTCGAATCGATCGCGCCGTTGTAGCGCAGCACGCCGGCGCCATCGATGACATACAGGTGCGGCGTGGTCTTCGCGCCGTAGGCCTGGCCGACGGTGCCGTCGTGGTCGAGCAGGAACGCGGTGGGGCTGGCCTTCCACTCGCCGAGGATGGCATTGGCCTGCTCGGCATTGACGTGGCCCTGCTTGCCCGCCGCCGAGGAGTTGATCGTCAACCAGACGACGCCCTTGCCGGTCGCGGCGGCCTGCTGGCGCTGCATGTTGCCGGCGCCGTAGTGCTTCTTCACGAAGGGGCATTCGTGGTTGAACCACTCGAGCACGACGGTCTTGCCGGCGAAGTCGGCGAGCGAATGCTCGGTGCCCTTGGTGTCGGTGAGGGTGAAGGCCGGCGCGGGCTGGCCGACCGTGGCGGCGGCGTGGAGGCTGCCGGCGAAGGCGAGGGCGGTGCCGAGCGCGGCGGCGAGGAGGGTCTTCATGGGGCGGCTCCGTGGTGGGAAAAACGGTCAGGGGGTCCGGGCGTCTTCGGCCGGCAGTGAAATCTGCAGCGCGCGCCATCGGCCGTCTTCGCCCTGCGCGCCGATCACCCAGTCAACGCGGGTGGGCATGCGGTCGAAGTACTCGCTGGCGGGGTGGCGGAAACGCAGTGCGCCGTCGGGACCCAGGCGGGCCTCGATGCGCGTAGAGGTGACGATCTGCGGCGTGAGCGGGAACACCTCGATGCGCGTCGCGCCGCGCAGCATCGCGTCGGCGTCGTCGATCTGCGTGGCGACGTGCGTGGCATCGCGCCAGCTGTGGCCGCTGGAGGCCTGCGGTGCCACTGGCACGCGCGCGGCGGTGGCGGCGAAGTCCGCAGCATCGGTGGACGCGCGCGGGGCCGCTTCGACCGGCAGCTCCAGCGTGAGCGTGGCTTCGTCGGGAATGCAGGCTTCCTCGCAAATCAGCCAGCGCGCGCGCAGCGTGGCGCGGAAGCGCGACCCGGCGGTAGCACTCGTTGGCACCTGCAAGGTCGCGGGCAGCAGCAGCGCATCGCTGTAGCCGAAGTTGGTGAGCCCGCTGGCGAGCAGGCGCTCGGGCAGCGGCCATTCGATCGCGCCGGCAATGGCGCCGGCGGGCAGCGTCCAATCGAAGCGCGTGGGCAGGCCGGAATCGCCCGGATTCGCCCAGTACGTGTGCCAACCCGGGTCATGGACGATGCGCAGCCCCGCCTTGAACGATTGCCCCGGCGCGACGGCGGCGTGGTCGGCGACCAGCGCGACGCGCGCATTCAAGGTGGGCGTCATCGTCGTGGCGAGCGACGGCATCGGCGCGAGGGCAAGCGTCGCGGCGAGGCCAAACAACGAAGCGAGAGGACAGCGCTGCACGGTGGTGGTGGTCACGTGTCGAAGCGGGAGAGCGCACAGCGTCGCCATTCGCGGTGAAGCGCGTGTGCACGCCCGTCACTCCGCCGCCACCGGACCGCGACAACCCCTGCACGCGAAACGCACGCGAGCCCGACGCGCGCTTCGGCATGGTGTGCCGCGTGCACTTCGCACGTCCCCCAATCCAAGGAGCCACCCATGCTTTCGTTCGCGCATCGCTCGCTGCTCACGCTGGCCGTCGCCGCTGCCGTCGCCACGCCGGCCGTCGCCCACAACCATGGCGAGAAGGCGCCGGGAACCATCGTCGACGTCGCTGCGGCCAACGCCGATTTCGAAACCCTCGTCGCCGCGGTCAAGGCTGCTGGCCTCGTCGAGACCCTCAGCGGCCCGGGCCCGTTCACCGTGTTCGCCCCGACCGATGAAGCCTTCGCCAAGCTGCCGGCCGGCACGCTGGAAGACCTGCTGAAGCCGGAGAACAAGGCCAAGCTCGCCGCCATCCTCACCTACCACGTGGTGGCGGGTAAGGTGCTGGCCGCCGACGCGGTGAAGCTCGACAAGGCCACGACGGTGAACGGCGCCGAGGCCGACATCAACGTCAGCGGCAGCACCGTCACCATCGACGGCGCGACGATCACCGCCACCGACGTGGCCGCCAGCAACGGCGTGATCCACGTGATCGACACGGTGATGCTGCCGGAGTAAGCGTCCTCCACGGGGCGCCCGGTCCACCGGGCGCCCTGCTCACTCGGCGTCGGCCTGCAAGCGCTCGGCCAGCGCCCGCCACGCCGGCAGGCGGTCCGCCAAGCCGGCGCGTTCCACCCACACCTCGTCGAGCGGCAGGTCGCCCACCAGGGCGCGCGCGAGGTGCGTCACGCCGACGACGTCGAGGCCGCGACCGGGCAATCGTCCCGGTGCATGGTGGAAGGCCACCGCTTCGACCATCTCCATCGGCAAGCCCCACAGCGCCATCAAGCCCGCGCCGAGCAGGGCGACGCGCGGCGCCGATTGCCACAGCTCCCCGGGATGCGGCGGGGCATTCAGCAGCGACCCCGGCAACTGCTGGCCGAGATCCGCCAACAGGGCCGCGCTGCCGGCCATGCCGGCGTCGCGCAGCGTCGCGGCGATCCGCATCGCCAGCGTGGAGGCGACGAGGGCCCGCGCCTGCACGCCCTGCGCTTCGCTGTCCCCGAGACGGCTGAACACTTCGCTGGCGAGGACCAACTGCACGAGCGTCTGCAGGCCCAGCCGCTGCGTGGCCACCGACAGGTCGAGGATCGGCCGCCCGCGGGCGAACAGCGCCGAGTTGGCGACGCGCAGCACCCGTGCAGCCAGCACTGGATCGCGACGCAGCACCTGGACGGCGTCGTCGAGGTCGGCGCTGTCGTCGGCCACCACCATCCGCAGGCTGAGGTAGGCGCTCGGCGAGGCGGGGAGGCGCTCGACCTGTCCGAGCTCCGTGCGCAGCGCGGGATCACGCAACAGGCTGCGCAGCGTCAGCACGCGACGCATCGCCGCGCGCACCGTGCTTGCATCGAAGGGCGCTGCCACCACCTGCTGCACGGCGGGTTCGGCCGCGAGGCGCTCGCTGCGGCGAGGGTCGAAGCCCGCCGGAAGGACCAGTACGCGCAAAGCCTCCGGGCAGACCCGCTGCAGTCGCTGCAGCAGGGTGGCGCCGTCCATCGCGCCGGGGTCGGCGCTGGTGAACACCGCATCGATGCCGCCCAGGGCGGCGTCTTCGAGCACGCGCTCCGGGCTGAGGCCGTCGATGACGACCCACTCACGCGGCAGTTCGGCGGCGAGGCGACGCAGATCGCCGTGCTGGTCGGGGTGGTCGACCAGCGCGACGCGCAGGCTCATGCGTTCTCGGCGTCGGCCAGCTTCTGGTGGATGCGCTGCCACTCCGGCAGCTTGTCGCGCAGGCCGCTGGCGTCGATCCACGCCTCGTCGAGCGGGATGCTGCCGACCAGCGCGTGCGCCACGTGCACGGCGCCGGGAATCCAGAAGCCGCGCTGGCGGCTGCGCGCCGGCTCGAGGTGGAAGGCCACGCCTTCGACGATCGGCATGGGCAGGCCCCACAGGCCCAGCAGCCAGGCGCCGGCGTCGGCGTAGCTGGCGTGGCCGTCCTTGCCGTAGGCGTCCTTGAAGCCCGGCAGCAGGCGGCCGAGCTCGGCCAGCATCGCGGCCGTGGCGGCCATCTCCGCGCTCGGGCCGGGCAGCAGGCGCGCGGCCAGCTGCGAGGCGAAGAAGGCGCGGCGACGCACGGTTTCGGCGTCCGGGCCGTTGTTCGCCGAGAGGGCTTCGGCCGCCAGCACCACGCGGCGCAGGGTTTCGAGGCCGAGGCGCACGACGGCCGCCTTGAGGTCGGCGACCGGACGGCCGCCGGAGAAGAACGCCGAGTTGCAGACGCGCAGCACCTTGGCGACGAGGGCCGGGTCCTTGGTCAGCATGGACACCACCTGCGCGGCGCCGACATTCGGATCGGACAGTGCCTTCGAGATGGCGAGGTAGGTCTCCGGCGACGGCGGCAGCTGGGCGATCGCGCCGACCTTGGACTTCAAGTCCGGGTTGTCGAGGACGTCGAACAGTTCGCCGATGCCTTCGACGGCATCGACCATCGCGTTCGCCTGCAGCGGCAGCCCGAGGTGGCGGTGCGCGATGTCGATCGCCGCGGCGCTGGGCTCGGCACCCGGCGGCAGCAGCAGCAGGCGCACGGCGGTGGGGTTCTTCTCGCGGGCGCGGCGCAGCACGTCGATGCCGCGGGCCTCGCCGCCATCGACGGCGACGACGTCGACACCGCGGCCCTCGAGCAGCGCCTGCGCCTCGGCGGCTTCGCCCACCCACTGCACCGTCCAGTCGAGGCCGAGGGCCGTCAGCGTGGCGGAGAGATCCGCGCTGCGCTCGAGGTCACGGCCGACGATCAGGACGAACATGGGCAGGCTCCTTCCGGGGAATGCGGCCCGCCGTGGCGCGGGCCTGATGCGGTGCAGGATACGCCCGGCGGCCCCCGGCGTCGCGGCGCTCGGCCACAAAACGCGAACCCCGGCGCAAGGCCGGGGTCCGTGGGGTGCCGGAGGTGCCTCCGGACGATCAGAAGGCCGGCTTTTCGCCGTCCGGAACCGCGTTGAAGCGGGCGATGCCGTCGAGGATCTCCTTGATGGCCGCGTCCTTGCCTTCCCAGCCCTCCACCTTGACCCACTTGCCCTTCTCGAGGTCCTTGTAGTGCTCGAAGAAGTGGCCGATGCGCTCCAGCCAATGCTGCGAGACCTGGCCGATGTCGGTGATGTGCTCGTAGCCCTTGAAGACCTTCGGCACCGGCACGGCGATGAGCTTGGTGTCCTCGCCGGCCTCGTCGGTCATCTTCAGCATGCCGACCGGGCGGCAGCGGATCACCGAGCCCGGCACCAGGGCCAGCGGCAGGATCACCAGCACGTCGAC
>Ga0209278_1001861_pt1 | contig 12318 bp, 10 predicted proteins | sample JI81BgreenDNA_FD_187504 | JGI IMG/M metagenome (GOLD analysis project Ga0209278, IMG submission 187504) | Wastewater effluent complex algal communities from Wisconsin, to seasonally profile nutrient transformation and Carbon sequestration -... | ecosystem: Engineered > WWTP > Effluent > Algae... | reverse complement strand
CTTTTAACGATGTCACCCTTTGCTCTAACAAAACGACGAGGATCCTTATAAGGGTCTAAATATAGCTGAACACTGCCTCCTTTATAGTCTTTATCGCTTGCGCCAAAATAATAGAAAGTATTTTTATTATTGTTAAAAGCAACAATTTTCCCTCTAGCATTGGCAGGACGCATGTCGCTATCTTTATTAGTTTTATAGTCACCGACTAATAAACTTTCAAGATAAATCCATGTATATTCAACAATACCATCGTCTCGATAAGCAATATTAGACTGATTTACAGATTGTTCAAGATAGAACGGATCATTTGGATTCAAACTAACATCAGGGGCATTAAAAACCTTAGTTCCTTCAAAATAGACCTCTACGCTGAAATGAGTATCGGGAAACTGAGAGCCGTTTCCAAAGACAACACTGACTCCATTATTAACAGGAGGATCAAATCGGAATAATGCACGACTAGAAAATTTGACAAGAGGAGAGTCAAGCAAAGTACCACTAAAGGGCTCCAACAATCTAGCTTTTTCTGGGTTTATTCCATCAGCAATCACTTCAGCAACTAATACTGTTTTACCACTAGAACGAGGGTCTAATAAGGCATCATCCAAAATGGCTAGTTCGGTTCCAAAAGCGGTATCATCAGCACCTTCTTCAATCCAGTAATTTAGATAGGTAAGAGGTTGATTTGTAAAGCTAACATCGGGGAGAGGGTAAATAATAATATCCGTCCGATTTAATTCAGCTTCTGGGTCTTTTACAATAAAGATTTTTTGCCCAACAATCTTTGCTGTAATTAATATGTCTCTACTATTCGGGACATCGTTAAATTTTAGGGTGATAATTCGATCGTCCGCTACCCCTAAATTCCATGCAACATTCGGGGTTCCTTGATTAATCTGTTCCAAAGGACCAGTGGTAATAGGAGAATCTACAACAATCTCATAGTTATCGGCTTCAAGAATCAGTCCAGAACCAGTAGCGTATTGAAAAGCAGTGTCGATCGAGACAAGGTTATTATCCCAGACATAGACAACAGTACGCATCTCGTTACCGATATAAACTCTATCCCCTACTTTTAAACCAATAACAGGATCGGCGAAACTTGTACCAATACCCTTAACGACTACGGAGCGACCATTCAAGTCTTGACCAAGTAAAAACTCACTATTTTCGTTGTAACTAAGATTAATAGTTCCAGTTAATGTTCTTTTCGGCGAGTAACTAAAAGTTCCTAGTAAAGGAGCCCAAGGTTCATAGCTAACGCTGCCAGTAATAGCTTCATTGCTATCAACCCCCAGTCCTTGAATGTCAACACCAGTTTCTATAGCACAAGTTACTAGCTGATTAGCATTGCTTTTGGTGTTTGCCTTAATGTTATAAGTCCCCTTAGAGCCAGACAATGTTTTAAACTCAACTGTTCCACCCACTAACTCGTTTGCAGAAATATTACCCATTCTGACGACAAAAGTATTGCGGGTAATAGAAATAATATTTGCGGACATTATTGCTTTTTTGGCTCCGCCCCATTTACCTTCATTAGACGCAGTTACTTTTAAAACAGGCAAGGATTCATTACTGCGAGAATAAAAAACTTTAGAGGCTTTTCTTGCACCTTCTAATTCATTTCTGATCAACCAAAGAGAAGATGTATTTCGGCTATTGGCAAAGAACCCGTCAATAGCATCGGGAACGCTACTTTCATTCGGATTGTCATACAAATGCCAATAAGGATCACCAGGTTTTCCAAAAACACGATCATAGGCAGCTCGATCACGAAGAGGGAAGGGAATGCCCATGGGACCTCTTTTTAAAATACTCCCGACGAAAGCGGATGTGCCGTACAAGACAGGGGCAGGAGGGAGGGAACCAATAGATTCTCTAACTTGCACCCCTGCTGCTCCATCTGGAGCACCAAATACTCTGATACTTTCAACCGTCATAATAAATACTCAAGAATAGTGTAGGTTGTTCCTGAGTTTTGCTCTGGGCGGAACGAAAATTATTTAATTTTACATTTTCAATATATCACAAAACAGGAAAAATCACCTTAAATTTTCAAAAAATCAGATAAAGATTCAATTTGTTTTTCATTCAATACTTTTCCTATCTCTTCCCAAGTCATCGGTTCGATCGCCTTTAGTTTTTTCGCTGTAGCAACTCCGATACCCTTAATTTGTGCATCGATCAACTCAATACTTGTGGACTGAAGATAATCAATGATTTGCAGTTCAGTACTCTTAGTATCTTCTACTTCCAGTACTTCAGATTCCTCAATTACTACCTCTGATTTAGAAGAATTTGCTTCTACTAATGCTTCTGTTTCGATCGACAACGGAGTCGTTACCACAGGAGATGGTAGTTCTATCACCTCAGAGACAATGTCTTCTACAGGTTCAACATACCCCTTCTGGATCAGTACCTTCGCAACTTCATCGGTGTACTCAACCACATCTTTAAACAAGGGTTTTCTAATGGGACGCTGACCTGGTAAATGAACCAAGACAGGTATCCACTTATCTTTTAAAATTCTAACGGTAATCATTTATCACTTCCTAAAGAAAAAACAAATCGGTGCATAACTACACCGATCATTACATTAAACATTCCAAAGTTGATCATCTACAGAAGTTTCTAGCTTATAGATTCCTTCCCCTTGGTTTTTACAATACAGTGTTCCATATTGCAAGCAGAAACGCTTTTCTAGCAAGGGCTCACCATTAATTGTATTATTGATGTCAAAGATTTGAGGTTCAAGGCTTCTGTCGCCCCCAAATGGGACGACACCATGCCACTCGATGAGCGACATATCTACCAACCAATAGTTTACTTTATTGGGTATATTGTTGAGGGGGTCGCCAAGAGTATCACGGATAAAAGGAGAGATGATAATAGGAATTAAGCCATAGGCGGTAATAATAGCAGGAACTTCAACACCAGGTCTAATCTGAGTAACGTTATGGTATTGCTGTAATTCCTTCATTTCCTTCTGCAGCTGGCGATAACCAGGACCGCTACAAAAGATATGGGTGATACGGCGAAGTTTGTTGACATCCGTAGAGGCTCTCATAACGATTTCATCCAACTTATCATGGATTAAATCGGGGGTAGAACCTATCTTGGTCGCTTGGCTGGTATGTCCACTTGCCATCTGGCGAGTGAAACCATTGAACTCGTAACCGTTACCAGCAGAGGCATTACCATCAATTAAGGCAAATTCAAGTTTGCGTAATGACTGAGTAATCAATTCGTCCGAGTATTGATTTACTTGCTCCATGTAAGGCTTTCCTTGCTGTTCATAGAGACTACGACCAAAGTGATCAACATCAATTCTGCCAGCGAGAGCTTTTACATCCTGCCCCAAGTCCGTCAAGTCCTTGTCTAATGCACCCACAGGATTAGATACAGAAGTAGAAAGATTAGATCGATCTGTAAATTCCACCTGTGGACGGGCGGTGGTCATTGCCTCCTTAATAGTAGCAGCATTGGCATAGGTTTTCTTGATTAACTGCCAAAGGACTGTCTCCTTTCTGCGATAATCACCAATAATAGGCATAAAATCTTGTCTTACCAAGAAACCATTCATGTTTTGGGCTTCTGCTTTTAAGCGATAGCCCTCTATAGAGGCTTGTAAATTACGATATGAACCAAAATCTGGCTCAACATAAGTTAGTTGTTGTTGTGACATTTTTTCTTATAGATAAGGGTTTGCTTGACTTAGTATCCGCTCATCGCACGGCGACGAAGACTTGTTACTTCTTCCTGTGCTTGGATTCGCTGAGGTCCAATTTCACCCAAATCTTCAAGGGTTTTTAATCTCGCTTCGGCAGCAATTAGTAATTCTTGAACAGGACTCACTAATTCTCTATTCCCTCCCGAAGATGCTTGAATTAATGGAGATGTTTTTCGAGGAGGTTGTCCACTAGGGTTAATTGCTCTTATTAATCGATCGCTAACATTGTTGGTAATCGTCTCAATCAGTTCCTGTTGTGCTTGAGCTTGTAGTTGACGCTCTTCATCAATTCTTTGAGCTTGAATTGCTACGTTGTCTTTTTGTTTTAATGTTTTAACTTCCTCCCGAAGAATATTTACTTGGGTCTCTAGTAATGAATTGGCGTTTTTTAGAGTTTCATACTCATTTTCAGAACACTGTAGATAAGTGTCCATCTTATTGCAGATACCCTGATAAATTTGATAAATATCATCCATTGTAGTGCTTTCCTCAATAAAATCTGAAGCGATACTGGTTTCTTCTGCTTTAATAGTAGCAGAATTTATATCTATAATATCGTCATTATTGTCATTTGTGTTATCATCTTCCAAAAAAAAGTCATTACTATCTTTTTCCTCTGCCTGTAAAACCGCAGTATTCTTCCATGTCGCTCTTGCCGACTTAAGAATATTGGCTCCTAATGGCTGTAAACTTTTAATATTAAAAACCTCTTTCCCTTCGATATATTCTCTAGTTCCTTGGGCAATGGCATTAATACTCATACCAAGATGATTTTTCATCGCCTTAATTTGTTCTACAAGATTGGGATTATTGAAAGGAAATAAATGTCCTCGTACGACTAAGTTGCCTCCAATCACATCGGCACTTGTCATCACCCCTACCACTCCTTGATCATTGTGTCCATTAAAATCTGGAGCAACATCCAGTGGCAAACCGCCACTATTATTAATTTGTTGAGCCGCCAATAGAGCAACTTCTCGAGACACATAAAGAGGCACAGGAGAACCTTTGGCGGGAGCAGAATCACTTACAGCCTCGATTGGCAATAGTACTCCTTCAAAATAGCTTTTATTGTCTCGACTATAACCATCTATCGCTCCTGCTTCAATATAAAAATCGGAATTGACCTCAAGGTCTTCAAGAATCTCTAGGGCGGAAGCCTCAAGATAAGTTGTATGATTTGGCAAAATCAACTCTAATTTGAAACTCGATTGTTCTGCCTGTAATGTTTCTTCTACTTCTCTTTCTGCTTGTACCGTTTCTTCAGAAATAGCTAAGGCTTCTTTAAGTACAGCTTCAATATTTTTTACAATATTTTTTCCTAATTCTCGTAACGGCTGCAAACTTGAAGTAAAGGAGCTGTAAGCATCATCCTGTATAGGAAAGACATACTGGCAAACTTTGTCCACCATTAATCGAAATTGAGACAACATTAGATAAATTTCATCCAACAGTAGTTCTTTTAATAACCATTTCTTTTCTTTACTAGGGTTTTCTCTTCCAAAAGGGAATACTGATACATATTGTTCCGATCTTGCTATCGCTCGATTGCATCCGCAATCCATCGCTTGCAAGTAAGCAGATAGTCTATCTTCTTTTTCGTTTTTAGCTTCAGCTTTTAACCATTCATTACATACCGAAATGTTATTTTCTAAAAGATCAACGCACCGATTAAATCCGACATTAAGTCGATCACTAACTTCCTTGGCAATTTTTTTTTGTGCATCTCCTTCTTCTCTGCAAAGTCGATTGACACTAAAAGATACATAATTTTTCATTCCATGAAAATAATTGTTAATAAGTTCTTCTAACTTATGTCGTGGCGGATTATATAGATATTCTTCCATTATTTTTGTTGTGTAGAGTTTAATTCTTCTATTCTGCCATACAATCGAACAAGACGTAATTTTCGATCAAAAAAATGAACAAGAACAAAAATGAACTTCGCCAAGGGATAATTTCCGACTTAGAATTATTGTTACAAGCTGCTCAAGCTAAACAAGAACCTCAATATGCAAAGGTTATTGGCAATATAGGGCAACTCAAGGATTCAAGAGGGAGAAATTACTACATGAACATTCCCGCCAATCGTCGTGCAACTGCCCAAGAAATCGCCCAAACTTTTGGGAAGGAGGAAACCTCGTCGGGGCAAGCAAGGGAGAATCGGGATAGTGCCCAAAGAGACTTAGGTGCGAAAGTTAGAACAAGAAAGGCGGCAGAACTAATGCCAGGTGCGGTTATGAGCGACAAAACCCAAGCAGAGATTTCCGATAAAGCTATTTTTGACAAGATGAAAGAATATGTAGCAAAAGAAGCAGAGTTAAAAGTTGCTCAAGTAGGCGAGAAGACCTATGAAACAGTTGTAAAAATCAGTGACTCATTGAAATCCAGCTTTCCATCTATTCACGGCAACTTAGGGGATGTAAAGATCAAGGAAAAATTTGATACGGTGACGAATGATACGATCGAAAAGCTCAAAAAATCACCTATAGGCAATGTCACTTCCTTTGCCCAAGAAAAGATGAATGGACTTGGAGAAAGTCTGTCTCAAGCGGCAGGAAGTTCATGGGAGGATGTGTCAAATTCTCCTGCCTTCGTGGAAACCTCAGCTTCAATAAATGGGGCGATTCAGGCAATTCAAGATAAAGCCTCCCCTGACACCCCTCAAATCAATATGGACATCTCTAATTTGGCTTTCACAATAAACATGGCACAAGCCCAATTAATGTTCTCAGGGCTTGGCAAAGACTCCAAGACTACAGAATCAGGGAAAGCCTTAATAGAAAAGTACAAAAAGGAATTAACGGGATTAAAACCACCTATCGAGCAAGACACGATCCAAAAACTTAAGGAAGATTTCTTCAAGGAGTTTGAGAAGGAAGCCGCTAAGAGCGAACCGACAGAAAATCCTGCGGAAACAACCGAAAAAACACCAACGGAAACACCAACGGATAAAACAGAAAAATAATGATATTATTGAAATAATCTTAATAAATTAATTCGCTACAGAGTACAATGAATAGACAAAACATTAGACGGGAAATCGTTGCCGACCTCGATCATCTCCTTCAGGCGGCGAAAGCTCAAGCGGGTCCACAAGAGCCAACAAGAGGAGGTATCTCTCGCTCAGGGAGCGCTGGTAACTATTATTACTACAATACCAACCTAAAAAGACGAGCAACGATCGAAGAAGCAAATAAGGCATGGGGATTAGAGGACGGAAAGGGGGCTGACACAAGAAGTAGAAAACAAACGGAGGAAGCTCAAGAAGCAAGAAGCAAGCTGGCTAAAAGCTCCACGTTAGCCAAGAATGCGGGGCAAGCTGTATCACGAATAGATTCCGCACAAAAAGCTGTGGATGGCATCAAAAATGAAGGTAGGCAAGCAGCAACCCAAAAAATGCTTGATATGGATAAAGCTGGAATCAAGGAAAATGCAAATCTAGGCAAGTTATTGGCAGATCGAGCCAGCTACTCAAAAGAGGCGGCAGAAGCTGTTGTGGCTCAAGCCACAGAGGCTTTGTACACGAAATATGCGGGGGTTCACGACTACCTTGCCGACAAGACTACCCGTGAAAAATTTAACCAATCCGCTACGGAAGCGATCGGTGGACTGGTAGGAAAGGCTCAAACTACGATGACTACCTTTGCTCAAACTGCGATGGATGGCATTAGTAGCAAAATACAATCAGGATTGGATGCGGCAAAAGGAGGAATCGAGGCGGTAATGAAGCAACCTGAAATGGTCGTTCTTTCGGGGCAAATGATGGGAGCAATGCACGCAATCCAGTCGGTAGCATCCCCTGCTACCACAGCAATAAACAAAAGCATTGCCAATATGGCATTCTCTGTAAATATGGCAAACGCCCAGTTAGTTGGAATGGCTACCCACCTGAAAGATCCCAAGGCGAGGGGGACTGTGGATGCTTTGATTGCTAATTACCAAGAACAATTACAAGGCATAAAAAATCCTACAGAAGCTGACTTAGAGAACTTAAGAGAGGAATTTAATCAAGAATTTGAAAAGTTGCAATCCTCCTTCGTCGCTCAGAAACAGCTAGAAAAAGAAGAGGCAGAAGAACAAGAGGAAGAAAGACAAGCAGTAGAAAAAAGAGATCGAGCCATCAATCAAAAAATCAGAAATCCAGATGCTGTCGAAAAACAGAAACAAGAAATGAATACAGCAATGGACAAAATGTATCATAAGGGAGCAAAGACACCGATAGTTTTTGGAACAGGTAGCCCCAAAGGTTCTCCACAAGGAAAACAAGCACCAGATAGCTATACCGTATAAACCATGAGCAACAGAGCAGGAACGCAACTAATCTATGTAACCGATCGAACGGGAGGACAATATCGCAAATGGTGGGATTTCGATCGAAACCAGATTGCCCCGTCCCCCTACGATATACCGAGGGAGCTAAGAGCTTCCTACAAGGCATTAAACACCCTTGGTATCTCCCCCCTTCACACCAACCTCAATGTAGTGGTAAAAGAGGATGTTTCGGCGATGAATGACACAGAATTATCCAATTTATTGCAAAAATATTACCTTTTTTCTTGACTTTTATACTACTATTATGGTACAATAGTAGTATAAACAATAAAACAAACAAAAAAAATGAACAATAACTACATTGATCACGAAACAATCGCAGCTATTCTAAGCACCTTAACCACTTGGTTACTCCTCATCTTTTTATCCTACCGTTTAGCGGTAATGGGCAAAAAAGAAAGCGGTATCCCCTACTGGAAAAGCGTTTTAATTGCATTAGGTCTAAATATCTGGTTTCAAGGGGTTTACACCCTATGGCAACCAAATAGTTTAGCCTTGAAAGTAACGAAAACAGTTTCCTTGGCAGTACTAACCATCCCTACCATCACCTTGTGGGTAGCAATCATCTGGTTATTCAGCTAGAACGCTAAAAAAGACATTCAGAGAATTTTCTCTGGATGTCTTTTTTTTTGTCTTTTTTTTGCAAACTCTAAGTTTCTGGTGTATCATAAAGCAATAGAGACTCTACAAACAAAATAATAAACCAGAGAGAAATTAAATGGCTGGAAAAACAAATGCCCTCAAGGGCTTTTCAGATAAAGTACTGTTTGATCCTAATACTCGCTACGATTTCGAGAAAGCGATTCCGATTGAAGATATCGATTACGAAAAAATCCCTGTCTTTAGTTATTGGGGTAATAAAGAATTGCCACCTTTACCCATCGGATTTTATCTCAAGAACAAGGATGACGAGACAGTAGAACGCTTAACGACTTATACCTTTCATGCCGATAAGCTCAACGCCGCCAGTGCTGAATTGTTCCTAGAAAAACAGGAAGAAAAAACGAGAGACGCTAAAGGCGCAATCCAGAAACTCGCAGGCTTCTTAGCCAAAGTAGTTGACACTATTGGCGGTTATCCCTTGCAGGAAATCGTAGAAAGATACGGGAACAGTGCTGAATTTCTATTCAAGAAAGCATGGGTAGCTGATGTCTTTACCATGTACTTAGGTGCAAGACTCGTTACGATCGGGGATGAAATTGCCGTATCTGGGTTACAGTGCAACTGCAACCGTCGTTCCGTTATTTATGATGATCCTGCCAACGATCGACCCCTCCATAGCTTAAATGAGGTGGAAATCAAATATTTTAGTGGTTTTGACCAAAGTGCTGAACCTATTTTCAAAGTTTCTTTACCCAAAGGTTTCAATGATGGAAAAGGAGACGTCAAAAATATCTACGTAAACCCCATGCGTTTAGAAGACATTACTGCTATCGCTGACGGGAAAGGACAAGATACAACAAAACACAAAACCCTCCAAAGAATGATCTGTGGTATCCCTGAGTCAGAAATCTTCGGCTTAAAACGAGGCAATGTTTTTAACGAAGATGTGTTTAAATTGCTCGATCGAAAAGATCGCCGTCGCTTGGAAAGAATCATTGCGGATATTCAACCAGGACCGATTAATAATATTAAAGTTCGTTGTCATAATTGCCTAGAAGCCCCCGAAGTATCTTACACCCTCCCTTGGATGCAACAGACTTCCTTCTTCTTGTTTGCTAGTGATGAACCAGACATCCCCGAAGATAATTAATACACAGGTTTGGTGACACCTCAAAGTCACCAGTAAACTCTCAAGTGTTTTTTCGATGATTAATAAACGATTGGCTCAAGTGTGCGTCACGGAGGCACTGATCCGAGAAGTTTCCCCTATTATCTTTACCGCCCTTAGCAGTATTGAAGAACGGAAGAAGGTAGGTTGTTATCTCAGATTTTTGTTACAAGGACACAAAAACAGTCTTAAATTAGATATCCATCAGGAAATAGAACGCAGGAAGCTCCCCCTCCCGATGAAATGGGAAGGAGAAGATGTTTTAACTCTACTCTTAGAACAAATCAAGCAAATCCTTCACGATGGGGCTTTAAATACCTTGTGCCGAGGGATAGATGATCACATTTGTCTAAGGATAGCAATATCTCCCAGTGACTTAACTATTTCTACCGTTTACGCTCGGACTGAATTTATCCAGATTAGTCAAGGGGCAAAACAAAATAAACGAGAAAAGTATGTTATCGAAGAAACAGAACGTCTTGACTTAATTACCCATGTCTTCGAGCTAGTTGAGAGTTTACTCGTTGTCGGATTCAGTCGCTTTCGGGCTAGGCAACAAGGAAGTCTCTCAATCTGCTACTTCCCCGATATTTTTATCTACAGAGATCGCTTAACAAGCAAAGAGAGATACGAATTACAAGACTATCTAATAGAAGACTCCCTACTCCCCCCGAAAGAATTACCCAAGGTGAACAACATAATTACTATCATCCGAGATTTTATTCAAGGACAAGAGATTCAGAATACCGTCACCAGAGGAGATTATGAACTCAAAATTAATTTATCTGCTTCAGACCTAGATATTTCTTCTGTTTATCACGATTCTCAGCAATACTAAGCAACCGTGCAACCGCACGGTTTTTTTGTATCATGGAAACAGTGATCAATCCCCCAGAAATTATGTCCGCCAGAAAAAAGTGTCTTCACTTAGAAATAACCTCAGCTCTATTGTTGCTTTGTGCAGAGAAAGAAGAGGGCATCGGCAAAATCGTTGTTACCGCCCCATCAGGAAAAAGCTATTATCGCTGTTATGATTACAGCAAAGGACAGTTCGCAACTGGCAATACCTGTTCTTCTTCTTTCACCGATACCGATCGTCTTGAGCAAATCAATAATATCGAGGCTATTAATAGAACAATCCCCCACATCAAAACACCGCCTCAGAAATCAGAATTTATCGCCAAGCGGTTGGCTTATCTCGACTTTGGGTTGCTTTCAGACAAACCAGAAGGAATAGCTATTCAACAATTTTTGGCAAAGGAAAATCTCAAGGTAGGGGAAACCTTTGACAATATCGCTACAGGCTTCCAAGCCCTAACTCTCGTCAACGATCGAGACAAAAAAGCAAAATTAGTCTTTCGAGGCACCAATGAGGCTCTCGACTGGAAAAGCAATACAGGAGAAGAAGTGGGTCGATCGCAGTTTGACCCCGAAAAAGAGAAAATCCAAAAACTATTGCAGGAGTATAAAGACAAGGGTTATTCCATTGAAGCATCAGGGCATAGTTTGGGTGGTGCGTTAGCCCAGATAACCGCCGCCGAACTACCCGACTTAGTCGATGAAGTCAAAACATTTAATTCCGCAGGCATTAAAATGGAAACAGCCAAGAAATTGTTGGGGAAAGATAAATCAGTCGAACACTTCTTAAAAATGGGAGACGTAGTTCAAGATACTGGCACAGCCTATATCCCAGGTGAACCCAAAGTTTTCCGTTTTAAGGATGGAGTTGATGGCACTCCTCATCGTAGCCTTATGACTGTTAATCTGACCCTCAATGGTGATCCCATCCCCCCCGTAACATCAAAGTATAGAGGGGAAACAAAATATAAAAATCCTCACAACGAAGAAGTCATCCCACCCCCTTATTTTCAGAAAAAAACATGGCAAACCATATAAGCTCCAAGCATTACCTCCACAAATCAATTATTTGGGAACTAGGTCTCCTTACTCACTACTTACAGGCTGAGGGGAAGAAACGAACAGGCATTCAGCTAATCCGAGTCTCGGATGCTAACGGAAATGTATATCAACGATATTATGATTTCGATAAGGGGGAATTTGCCTCTAACCCCAACAAGGATATGCCCAAGGAGGAACTTAAAAAATATCGAGGATTGAGAAACAAGGATATCAGCAATTCGATCGCTTCCCTCACCTATACCAGTTCTTTTGAGGGCGAAGAGGAAGTATTGTGGAAGGAAGTGGACAAAGAGCTTGAGGATTTATCCCCCGAACAAGAAGTCGAAACTCAATCTCTTCTTACTCAACTCACCGCCACTAATTCTGGCTGGAGTATCGGGATGCAGATTTTGGGTGATGAGGTTGCTTTAGGATTCGAGGATGGATTGAAATCGATCGAGGCGAATCTCGACAAGGGATTGTCAGCTACAGGAACAGCCTTGAATAATCTGTGGCAGGGAATCAATGATAACAAACCGTTAAGAGACGGTATTCTCCTTGCTGGAGCTCTGATGGGCAGTGT
>Ga0209278_1001860_pt1 | contig 12319 bp, 11 predicted proteins | sample JI81BgreenDNA_FD_187504 | JGI IMG/M metagenome (GOLD analysis project Ga0209278, IMG submission 187504) | Wastewater effluent complex algal communities from Wisconsin, to seasonally profile nutrient transformation and Carbon sequestration -... | ecosystem: Engineered > WWTP > Effluent > Algae... | reverse complement strand
CGTCACCACAGCCGCCGTCATTGCACCGCCTCCGCCCATGCCCGCCGCAGGGCCACACCCGCCAGATGCCGCCGCATCTCGGCCGAGGCGTGGATATCCCCCGCGAAATCAATCTCCTCCAGTGCCGCCACCGCACGGTCCAGCGCCGTGCCATCCCCCGCCACGGCCCCCCGCAGCGCCGCCTCGGCGGCCCCTGCGCGCAAGGCCCGGTCGGCCACGCCGAACAGCGCGATCCGCGCCTCCGTCACCCGCCTCTCCGCCGCCGCAACGGCGACCGCAGCCCCCGCCAGCGCGAAATCCCCATGCCGCCGTCCGATCTCATGGAACCCGCAGCGCAGACCGCCCGCCTTCGGCACCTCCAGCGCCACGATCAACTCTTCCGGTTCCCGCGCGGTGTCGTAATGGCCAAGGAAGAACTCACCCGCCACCACCCGCCGCTCACCGGCAAGGCTCTGCAACACCACCTCCGCCTCAAGCGCCAGCAGCACCGCAGGCGCCTCCGCCGCAGGGTCCGCCAAGGCGACCGATCCCCCGATCGTGCCCCGGTTGCGGATGGCCGGATGCGCGATCTCGGGCAGGGCCCGCGCCAGAAGCGGCACCTCCGCCGCGATCACCTCCGAGGCCATCAACTCCGCCCAGCGCGTCATCGCCCCGATCACCACCCGGTCGCCCGCGTCGCGGATGCCCCGCAACTCCGCGATCCCGCCCAGATCGACCAGCACCTCCGGTGCCGCAACACGGAAATTCATCATGGGCATCAGGCTCTGCCCCCCGGCAAGGGCCATGGCTCCCCCCTCGCCCTCGGCCAGCGCCCGCAGCGCCTCCTCCAGCCGCCCCGGTCGCCGATACCCGAAATCCGCCGCCTTCATGCGCCCTCCCCGGCTAGGGGCGGCCCGCAGCCCTCCCGCCGCGCCGACTCCCCGTTGTTTATCGACCTATAACTTAACCGCCGCAAAGCATCTGGCAAGCCCGTTTCCATCCCAGGAAACGGGCTTGCCCTTCGGTCAGGTCGGAACAGGTTCAGCCGCGCTTCGCCGCCAGCCCATGCAGGAAGGCCGCCACCGCATCCGCGATGACCTGCGCCTTGTCGGCCGAGACGCAGCTTTCATAGATCAGGTCACGCACCCCGTAATAGAAGATGCCCCCGTGCATGACCCAGGCGAATTCCACCTCGTCATCGCGCGGCGCGGCCTCCGGCAACCCCGCCTCGGCCCGCGCCTCGCGCACGATGGGTTCAAGGATGCGCTGCCGCACCAACTGCATGTAGCGACGGTTGATATCCACGCCCTTCAACCCTGAAAACAGATAGATGCGCATCCATTCCCGGTTGAAGATCACATCCGTATAGGCGTTGTAGAACTCGTTCAGCCGATCCTCCAGCCGCCGCGACCGATCCCCGATCAGCCCGGCCCATTCCGGCCGCCACCGGTTCACATAGACCGTCTCATAGACCTCATGGATCAGGTCTTCCTTGCTGGGGAAATAACGGTAGAGCAGCGGCTGCGTCACGCCCAGCCGCTTGGCCAGACCGCGCGTCGAACTCTCGAAACCCTCCTCGGCAAAGAATTCCACCGCCCGCGTGACGAATTCCTGCCGCCGCTCATCCGAAGGCAGCCGCCGCCTGCGCGGCCTCTCCGCCCCTTCCGGCCGTTCATCCTTCATCGCACCACACCCTTCCGCACAGACCACAGAGGCCACCTTTTATCATTTGATAACAAATTCCGCCCCCACCCGGCAAGTTTCGGGGAAAGTTTCCCATCCGCCGCCCCGCCCCCCATTGACGCGCCCTCCGTTTTATTTTTCAGTCGATAAATAACGCCGGACGACAAGGGGAGGATGGCCATGGCGAAATACACACGCGACGATATCTACAAGGCCGCGAAAGAGCTTTCGAACTGGGGCCGCTGGGGCCCGGATGACCAGATCGGCACGCTGAACAACATCACGCCCGAAGATGTGGTCCGCGCGGCGGGCCTCATCCGCAAGGGCAAGACCTTCGCCCTCGGCCTGAACCTCAAGGAAAAGATCCAGTCCGGCCTGTTCGGCGGGCGCTGGAACATGATCCACCAGATGCTCGCCACCGGCACCGATGCCGTCCATGGCGCGCAGGACGGCGACGGGCAGAAATACCTCCGCTACGCCGATGACGCGATCAACCTGCCCTGTCAGGGCTCTACGCAATGGGACGCGCTCTGCCACATCTTCCTCGACGACAAGATGTACAACGGCTACCCGGCGACCGACGTGACGGTCGCCGGTGCCGCCCGCCTCGGCATCGAACATGTCCGCGACAAGATGGTGGGTCGCGGCGTCCTGCTGGACATCGCCCGCTGGAAGGGGCTGGACAGCCTGCCCGACGGCTATCCCGTCACCAATGCCGATCTCGACGGCTGCGCGGCGGCGCAGGGCGTTGAAATCCGCAAGGGCGACTTCGTCATCATCCGCACCGGCCATCAGGAACGCTGCCTCGCCGCCGCCGACTGGACGGGCTATGCCGGCGGCGACGCCCCCGGCCTCGCCTTCGAGACCGCCTATTGGATCCGCCAGCACGACATCGCCGCGATCTGCGCCGATACTTGGGGCTGCGAGGTCCGCCCCAATGAATGCGACGAGGCGAACCAGCCCTGGCACTGGGTCGTCATCCCCGCCATCGGCATTTCCATGGGCGAGATCTTCTACGTCAAGGAACTGGCCGAGGATTGCGCCGCCGACGGCGTCTATGAATTCTTCTTCACCGCCCCGCCCCTGCACATCCCGGGCGCGGCAGGCTCTCCCATCAACCCGCAGGCAATCAAATGACCCTCATCCTCTGGGGCCGCGCAAGCTCGGCCAATGTGCAAAAACCGCTCTGGGCGCTGGCCGAACTGGGCCTTCCTTACGAACACCACATCGTCGGCGGCCGCTACGGCGGCACCGACAGCCCGGAATTCGCGGCCCTGACGCCCACCCGCAAGGTGCCCGTCCTGCAAGACGGCCCGCTCGCCATCTGGGACAGCCACGCCATCCTGCGCCATCTGGGGCTTTATCACGCGCCCAAGGGCCACGCCCTGTCGCTAGCCACGCCCGCCGCCATGGCCGCGTCGGACTCATGGCTCGACTTCACCGCGACCGTGCTGCAACCGCCCTTCATCCGGCTGTTCTGGCAACTGGTCCGCACCCCCGCCGATCAGCGCAGCGTCCCGGCACAGGAGGCGGCGAAGAAGGACATCGCCGCCGCGCTGACCGAACTCGCCCGCGGGATCGATGATCAAGGCCGCCTCGCCGGGGCCGACTTCAGCATGGCCGATGTGGCAGCAGGCAGCCTGATGTATCGCCTGAACGACCTTGCCCCCGACCTGATCGCGGCCGAACCCAAGGTCGCCGCATGGGTCGCGCGCCTTCAGGCGCGCCCCCACTGGCAGGCCCATATCGCCACCAGCTACGAAGAACTCCGCGTCTGAACCGGACGCGGGGGGGCCGCATCCGGCCCCCCCGCCCCCCCTCAATCCACCATCACCGCCGTTTCGCGCATGATCTCGTCCAGATGGCGGTTCCGCGCGCCATCTGCATTCCCCCCCGGCGGTTCATCAAAGAGATAGGCCCCCAGCCGCCGCGACCGCGACCACGCCTTCTCGGCCTCCGGCACCCGTTCGGCGGAATAGGCCCGCAGCGCCGCCGCCACATCGCCCGCCCCGTCCAGATGCCGCGCCAGCGCCAGCGCATCGCAGGCCGCCTTGGTCACGCCCATCCCCACATGGGGCCGCGCCACGCAGGCCGCATCCCCGGCCAGCGCCACCCGACCCTCCGCCATTACCGGCGAGACATGATCATAGATCGGCGTGAAGAAAGGCCGCTCGCTCACCCGCAGGATCTCCACGAAGGGCCGCGCCAGCCGCGCCTCCGCCTCGGCCTTCATCGCCGCCACCACATCCTCGCGCACCAAGGGCGGCGGGATCGACACGGAATGCAGCACCCCCTCGCCATCCGTCAGCATGTCGCGCAGACGGCCCACCTCCACAGGCATGTACCAGACGAAGTTATAGCGCCGATGCCCCGGCCGCAGGTCATTCTCCACCCCCGCGATCGGATAGCCCACGAACTGCCCCCCCGTCGGCAGATGGAACCCGAAATGCGGGAATACCTCATCCTGCACCTGCGCGGGCAGATCGGCCTCATGCGCCAGCGTGCGCCAGACGACATAGCCGGAATAGACGGGCTGCACCTCGGGCAGCATCTGCCCCCTTATCGCCGACCGGAACCCGTCCGCCCCCACCAGCACATCACCCCGCGCCTCCGACCCATCGACAAAGCGCAGGGTCACACCATCCGCGTCCTGCGCATAGCCCGTCACCCCGCGGTCAAGGTGATGCGTCCCCTCCGGCATCAACCGCCGAAGCCCCCTATGAATGCGGTCCCATGACGTCACCACCTGCGGCAGGCGCATCCGGCCCACCTCATTCCCGGCCAGATCCCATGTCACCCGGTCCTCCACCGCAACGCCCAGATCGGACATGTCCACGCCCACCGCCTCCAGCGCCGCGTTCAGCACGTCATGCGTCACGATCCCCGCCCCGCGCCCCGACAACTCCACCGCCGTCCGCTCGAACACCTCCACCTGCCAGCCGCGCCGCCGCAGCGCCGCCGCCACGAACAGCCCGCCGATGGATCCGCCACAGACCAGCGCCTTCCCCGTCATCCCGTCCCTCCCTTTCCTCTGGCCACACACTATTTATCGCACTATAAATAAGAAACCAGAGACAAGAAGCAATGTCCAACCGGAGAATGCGATGACCGCCCCTCAGACCACGGCCTTCGAAGGCCCGCACTGGACCCCCACCCTTCTGGCCGAGTTGGAGGAAGGCCGCAGCAATGGCCGCGTCGGCAGCCGGATCGTGTCGGAAAGCGACCGCGTCCGCGTCTGGCTGATCGAATTGCAGCCCGGCGAACGCCTGCCCTTCCACACCCATGTGCAGGATTACTTCTGGACGGCCACCACGCCGGGCCGCGCCCGCTCGCGCTATTCCGACGGGCGGGTGGCCGAGGTGACCTATGACCTGGGCGACACCCGCCACTTCCATTTCGAGGCGGGCGAGTCGATGACCCATGATCTGGAAAATATCGGCGACGGCGTCCTGTGCTTCACCACGGTGGAGTTCTTCGGCAGCGCCAACCCGCCCCTGCTCTGAGTCGTCCGCGCGGCACGGATTGGTTAACGCCCTTTTCCGCCGCCGCGCGTATGTACAGTTTGCGGCACAGAATACGGCACAACTCTCGGAACGGTCCCGTCAGGGGCAACCCCTTGAAAAGGCCAAGGGTTAACCCACCGCGCGCTGCCCCCGGAAACCCCCGCCGTCACCGCAGGCAGACATACTTGATCGCCCGCCGGTGGTAGGTATAGGCGATGTGCAGCGCCCCGTCCGGGCCGGGCAGGATCGACGGATAGGAATATTCCTTGTTCAACCCGTCCTTCGAGTTGTTCGTCAGGCAATAGCCGCTCCCCTCCTCCAGAACCCGCCGCTCGGAAAAGCTCGCCCCGTCATCCGATGACAGTGCCAGAACCAGCGGCGCGCGCGGCACGCCCCAAATCGCCCCGCCGCCCGTCGCGCCGCCCGAGGCTCCCTCCTCCTCCTCGATCTCGTCATAAAGCGAGGCCCGCCGCTGATCCGACATCGCGGCATTCACAGGGTTGCCCACCAGCGCCACCCGCCCATCCGCCAGACGCACCGCCTGCACCGAGGAATTGTTGTTCGGCAGGTCCGTATCCCCCGGCGCAGACCATGTCAGACCGCCATCCCGCGACAGGCTCCGCCGCACGCAACGGGCAAAGCGGTCCCGGAAAAAGGCAGGCATCACAGGGCCTTGCGCGGGAACCGGGTTCATATGCACCGCCCCCAGACTGTCGGGCACATCCCGCGCCTCCCATGTCGCGCCACCATCCCGCGACACCAACATCACCGCCCCGTCAAGCGACCCGTTCCACCGCCCTTCCGGCGGCGTCACACAGCGGAAACCGGGCAGCAGCCACTCGCCCCCCGGCCCGATCAGCGGCGGCTGCCGCACGAATATCCCCTTGAACTCACCCAGCCGCGCCGCCGCGCCAAAGCTCCGCCCCCCGTCTTGCGACCGCCTGAAATGGATCTCGCATTCATCCTGCCGCCCCCCGGGCTGCGAGGTGTGGAACAGCCAGACATCGCCATCGGGCGCCACGAACAGCACCGGGTTCTGTTCCGACCGGTCCGCCCTGTCGCTCAGCCGCTCCGCCTCGCTCCACTGTGCCGATCCGGGTGCCAGCCGCGACATCCAGACAGAGATATCCCCCATCCCCTCCATCGTGCCACCGAACCAGACGCAGGCCAGCGTGCCATCCGGCAGCCAGCACAGGTTGGCCGCGTGATTCTGCACGCAGGGCGATGGCAACATCGCCTCCACCCGGTCCCCCTCCACCGCATGGTGCCGCAGGTGGCCGTCCATGTAACCTTCTGTTTCCGCGGGTGAAAGCTCACCCGGACGCATCGCCCGCATCATCTTCGCCGCCCTCAGCATCAACCCTTTGGCAATGAATTCAGCCGATGAATCCCTGACCGCGCAAGACATAAATTACAAGTTGTCAAAATGCGGATCGACCACCATCAAGACAGATTCAGACACAAATTATTGTTTTTATTTGATTTTTAACTTCACCCTTTCCCGGTAAACAGACAGACGGCAATCTTTTATTAACAAGTTGACATGATACCCCGAAGCTGTTCCATTTTCCCCCGCAGACACCCGGACCGGAGGAGTCGCCATCGTGGCGCGGGCCGTCGGCATACCGTTTGGGAGGGAACCAATGAAAACCAACAAGGGAGAGCGCAGCGGCCTGACGCGTCGTGGCGCATTGAAGCTTGGCCTCGGCTCTGCGGTCGCCATCGCGGCCTTCGGCCCCGGCGCACGCATCGTCATGGCGCAGGAGGGGCAGGTCCTCAAGGCGATCAACCCCGCCTTCTCGCAGGACTGGTCGCCCCTGCGCGGCGGCGGCGTGCCCTATCGCTGGAACTCCGTCTGGAACGCCAGCGCCATGTATTTCAACGAAAAAGGCGAAATCCAGCCCTATGTCCTGACGGAATGGACGCCCTCGGCCGACTTCCTGACCTGGACGCTCAAGGTCAACCCCGACGCCAAATTCGCCGATGGCAGCGCCATCACGGCGGGCGACGTCAAAGGGTCGTGGGAACTCTCGGCCATGCCCGCCACCCAGAACCAGCGCATCGATCAGGTGCTGGCGGGCGTCGCGGGCTATGGCGCGGTCAAGGACGGCTCGGCCACCGACATTTCGGGCATCGTCGCCAATGACGACGCGACCCTCACCGTCACCCTCGCCGCGCCCGACCCGATATTCTTCCAGCGTCTGGCCAACCACATCGCCCCGATCGTCAAGGTCTCGGTCGCCCGCGGTGCCGACGGCAACGAGGTGCCGGATTTCTTCCTCGCCGCCAATGGCGCGACCTCTGGCCCCTTCATGCTCGACTCCGCCAATCTCGACACCGGCGAACTTGTCTGGCTGCCGAACCCCAATTTCTTCGGCCCCACCCCGAAACTCGCCCGCATCGAACTGACCGCGGTGGAAGACAACGTCACCGCCACCCAGATGCTGGCTTCGGGCGAATATCAGGCCCATACCGAACTCGTCACCTCCACCATCGTGCAGGACCTCGGGCCGGAATTCGCCGCCGGGCCGGAAATCCCGACCTCGCAGCATTTCTGGTTCAACACCGCCCGCGCCCCGATGGACGACCCCAAGGTGCGCGAGGCGCTGATCCTGGCCGTCGATCGTGACGGCCTGATCAAGGCCTCATTCCCCGATGGCCCGCATCAGAAGACCGACAGCGTGATGAACGCCGTCCCCGGCGCCGATGACCCGGCCTTCACCCCCTACCCATTCGATCCCGAACGCGCCAAGGCCCTGCTGGCGGAATCGAGCTATGGCGGCCCGGAACGCCTGCCCAAGATCATGTTCGTGGGCATCTCCAGCCCCGCCAACGAGGCGGCGGCGCAATACATCGCCGAACAGTGGCGGCAGAACCTCGGCATCACCGCCGTCGACATGAAACCCCAGCAGGATCAGTATTCCGGCCCCGACCAGAACGCGATCCAGATTTTCCGCGACGACGTCGGCACCCGCGTCCCGGATGCGGCAAGCTATCTGGCAGGCTCCATCGCCTCCAGTTCCGGCAACGCCACGGGCAAGATGTCCTACAAGAACGACAAGGTGGATGCCCTCATCGCCGAGGCCCTGACCAAGCCCTCGGACGACCCGGCCCGCATCGCCCTCGCGCAAGAGGCGCAGCGTCTGTTCCGCGACGATTTCTGCTTCATCCCGTGGTACAAGCAGACGATGTCGCGCTGGGCTTCGGCCAATGTCGCGGGAATGGAGAAGAACCTCGACTGGCAGGTCGTGGCCCCTTGGGCGATCTCCATCGCCTAAGCCTGAAACGACAGCGCGGCGGGCAAGGCCGGTCCTTGCCCGCCCCTTTCCGCATCGGATGCCGCCTCGATGATCCTCTACATCCTCCGCCGCCTTTTGCTGTGGATTCCCTCGGTCATCCTCGTGATGCTGGGCGTCTATGCGCTGGCCTTCTACGGGGCGGGCGACCCGATCAAGCTGATCTTCCTGCGCGCCCCCGGTGACGTCGCCTATGACCCCGTCAAGATCGAGGCGATCCGCGAACAGGCGGGCCTCAACCAGCCCTTCCTCGTGCAATTCGGCAACTACCTGTTGAACCTCGTGCAGGGCAATTTCGGCAACTCCCTGTTTTCAGGCCGTTCCGTCTGGGCGATGATCTCTGCCGCGGCCCCCGTCTCCTTCCTGCTCGGCCTCATGGCGATGATCGTGACCGCCCTCGTCGCCATCCCGCTGGGCATGATTGCGGGCATGAACCAGAACAGCCGCATCGATTACCTGATCCTCGGCTCTGCGGTCACGCTCTGGGCGATCCCGGCCTATGTCGCGGGGCCGCTCCTCATGGTGATGCTGCTGGCAATCCTGCCCGACGGCGCGGTGCCCTATGGCTGGGGCGGCCTCTTCTCGGTCAAGATCATCCTGCCGCTCATCGTTCTGTCCTTCCAGCCCATCGCCCTGATCATCCGCCAGACCCGCGCCGCCGTGATCGACGTGATGACCGAGGATTTCGTCCGCACCGCCCGCGCCAAGGGCGTGCCCGAACATGTCGTGGCGCTCCGCCACATCCTGCGGCCCGTGCTGACCCCGGTGGTCACGCAACTGGGCCTGATCATGATCACCATCGTCAATGGCGCGATCTTCGTCGAACTCGTCTTCGGCCTGCCCGGCCTCGGGCGGCTGACGGTGCAGGCGCTGATCAATTCCGATTATCCCGTCATCCTTGCGGTCACGCTGATCGGGTCCTTCCTCGTCATGGCCTCGAACCTGCTGGTCGACCTGCTCTATCCCGTCCTTGACCCGCGCGCGACCGATCCCAAGGGGGCAAGGCTGTGACCGCTGGCCCCGTGATCACCCCCACCGATGACCGCCCCACCAGCCTGTGGAAGGACGCGTGGCGCAGGCTGCGGCGCAACCGCCTTGCCGTGGCGGGGCTTGCCATCCTGATGCTTCTGATCTTCGTCGCGGCCTTCGGGCCATGGCTCACACCCTATGATTTCCTCAGCCAGAACCTCGACGCCCGCAACCTGCCCCCTTCCCTCGCCCATCCCTTCGGGACCGATGACCTTGGCCGGGACGTCCTGTCTCGCGTGATCTACGGCGCGCGCACGGCCTTCCTCGTGGCGGTCCTGGTCACGGCAGTGGCGCTGTTCATCGGCGTGGTCCTCGGGGCCATCGCGGGCTTCTACGGCGGGCGCTTCGACAAGGCGCTGATGTGGGTGACGGACATGACGATGTCGGTGCCGCAACTCCTTCTCGTGGTGGTGATCAACGCCTCTCTGAAACAACCCATCACCCTGTGGATGGAGGCCCGCTACATGGAGACGATGAACCCCATCTACCGCAACTCGGCCATCATCGACTTCGTGCTGGTCTTCGGCTCCATGGCGCTGATCTCTTGGCCACCCTATGCGCGCCTCGTCCGCGCGCAGGTCCTGTCGATCCGCAACCGCCCCTATGTCACGGCGGCCCGCGCCCTTGGCCTGACGAACCGGATCATCCTGATGCGCTACATACTGCCCAATGCGGTGGGCCCCCTGATCGTCGCCGTCTCGGCGGGCCTCGGCACCGCGATGGTGCTGGAAAGCGCCTTCTCCTTCCTTGGCATCGGGGTCAACCCGCCCACGCCAAGCTGGGGCAACATGATCTCAGACGGCCTTCGGGTCTGGACCAACTACCCCCATCTGCTGCTGGCCCCCGCCGCCGTCCTTGCCATCGTCACCGTGGCCTTCAACTTCCTCGGCGACGGGCTGAACGACGCCCTCAATCCCAAGGGGCAGAAATGACCGCCCTTCTCGACATCAACGGCCTGACCATCGACATAGACCGCGACAGCGGCCCCGCCCGCGTCGTCGATGGCATCGACCTTTCGATCCTCGAAGGGGAATCCCTTGGAATCGTGGGCGAGTCCGGCTGCGGCAAAAGCCTGACGATGCTGTCGCTGGTGGGCCTGCTGCCCAATCGCATCCGCGCCACCGGGGGCACGGCGCATTTCGCCGGGCGCGAACTGCTCCGCCTCTCACCGGCCGAGCTGCGCAAGATCCGAGGCGCGCAGATCGGTTTCATCTTCCAGGACCCGATGACCAGCCTGAACCCCGTCATGCGCATCGGCGACCAGATCGCCGAGGCGCTGATCTACCAGACGGGCCTGGACAAGCCCGCTGCCATGGCCAAGGCGGGCGACCTTCTGGAACTGGTCGGCATCCCCTCGCCGCGCGAAAGGCTCATGGCCTATCCGCACGAACTCTCGGGCGGGATGCGCCAGAGGGTGATGATCGCCATCGGCCTTGCCGGTTCCCCCCGCCTCCTGATCGCGGACGAACCGACCACGGCTCTGGATGTGACGATACAGGCCCAGATCGTCGATCTGGTGCGCGACCTGAAGGACAGGCTCGGCATGTCGGTGGTCTGGATCACCCATGACCTCGCCCTCATCGCAGGTCTGGCCGACCGGATCGCCGTCCTCTATGCCGGAACCGTGGTCGAGGATGCGCCGGTCGACCTGATCTTCGAACGCCCCACGCATCCATATACGCGCGGCCTCCTCGCCTCTCTGCCCACCCTCACCGACAGGCCCATGTCGCGCCTTCCCTCCATCGGCGGCACCCCGCCGGAACCAGGCCGCCGACCCGCAGGTTGCCCCTTCGCCCCGCGCTGCACCCTCGCCGTCGCTGCCTGCCAGACCGAGGTTCCAAGGCTGCGCCCCGTCGCTGGGTCCGACCCGCGCCACCGCGCCGCCTGCTTCGTCACCGCCAAGGAAGGGGCCGCCGCATGACTGCCCCCCTCCTCTCGGTGCGCGGCCTGCGCAAGGAATTCCCCGTCCGCCTCGGCGCCTTCGGCGACCGGGCGGCTACCGTCCATGCCCTCGACGATCTCAGCCTCGACATAGTGGAGGGCGAGACCCTCTCCCTCGTGGGTGAATCCGGCTGCGGCAAATCCACGACGGGCTATTGCCTGCTGAACATCCAGCGGCCCAGCGCCGGGTCGGTCGTCTACAAGGGCACCGATATCGCGCGGCTGGATGACGAGGCGATGCGCCCCTTCCGCCGCGACCTGCAGATCGTCTTCCAGGACCCCTATTCCACCCTCAATCCCCGAATGACGATCGGCGAGGCGCTCTCGGAACCCATCCTGTTCCACGGCCTCGCCCCCAAGGCCGCGCTGCCCGAAAGGCTGCGCCAACTGCTTGCCGATGTGGGCCTTTCGGAACGCTTCGCCAGCCGCTATCCGCACGAACTTTCCGGCGGCCAACGCCAACGCGTCGCCATCGCCCGCGCGCTGGCCTGCCAACCCCGCTTCATCGTCTGCGACGAGGCGATCTCCGCGCTCGACGTCTCGGTGCAGGCGCAGATCCTGAACCTCCTCCTCGACCTGCAGCAGAAATACCGGCTGACCTATCTCTTCATCGCCCATGACCTTGCCGTGGTCCGCCACATCTCGGATCGGGTCGGCGTCATGTATCTGGGCCGCCTTGCCGAACTCGCCCCTGCCGAGGCGCTCTTTGCGCGCCCCCTGCACCCCTATACCCGCGCGCTCCTCTCCGCCGTGCCCACGACCGACCGGCGCACCGCGACCACCCGGCAGCGCTTGCAGGGCGAGGTGCCCTCGCCCCTTGCGCCGCCGTCAGGCTGCCGCTTCCACACCCGCTGCCCGCAGGCGCGGGACCTCTGCCGCACGGCAGTC